>Ga0123338_10002076_pt1 | contig 18885 bp, 16 predicted proteins | sample grotaG_FD_89793 | JGI IMG/M metagenome (GOLD analysis project Ga0123338, IMG submission 89793) | Glacier valley bacterial and archeal communities from Borup Fiord, Nunavut, Canada, to study Microbial Dark Matter (Phase II) -... | ecosystem: Environmental > Aquatic > Freshwater > Ice > Glacier ...
ACTGCCATCGGCGGCGAACACGCCAATTGCACCGCCATAGGGTCCGCGGCGCGACATCTCCAGTTCGCGCAGCAGCTCGGTCGCGCGCAGCTTGGGCGCGCCGCTGAGCGTCCCCGCGTTCAGACACGCCTGGAGCGCGTGGAGCGCATCGAGGCCGGGGCGGAGCTGGCCCGTCACCGTGCTCACCAGATGCATCACGCGCGCGGCGCGCTGCACCGCGAGCATATCGCTCACCCGCCGCGTGCCCGGCACACTCACCCGTGCGACATCGTTGCGTGCCAGGTCCACCAGCATCCGGTGCTCGGCCAATTCTTTCTCGTCGGCGCGCAGTTCGGCTTCGAACGCCGCATCCTCGGCGGCGTCGCGCCCGCGCGGACGGGTGCCTGCGATCGGGCGCACCTCCACCTCGCGGTACGCACTCACCTTGACCGCGCTTTCGGGCGACGCACCGAACAGCGTCCAGCCGGGGCCGGGCGCGTAGAAGCGGTAGGGCGCGGGATCGGCGGCGCTCAGCCGTCGGTAGGCGTCCAACGGATCGGTGCAGGGCGCAGAGATGGTGCGGCTGGGCACGATCTGGAACACATCCCCCGCCGTCACATGCGCCTGGCAGGTGCGCACGAGCCGCGCATAGGCGGCATCGTCGAGATCGACGGCGGCGTGCGTCACGGGTGCGGGTGGCGGCGGGGCGAGGGGCGGTGCAGCGGCAGCGCGCGCGGCAAGATCGGCAGCGTCAGCCTCGCTTCCAAGCGCATGTGCGCGAGTGGCTCCATCGAGGTCGCGCGTCAGCCATCGGTCGGGGACGATGAAATGCGCCTGCGGGAAACCCGTGCGGTCGGGCGGTGGCGGGGGGAGATCCTCGAACAGTTCGGCATGATCGAACGCCAGAATGCCGAGCACCAGCGGCGCGCCACGCGAACCCACTGCGGCGCGCAGCACATCGAACGGGCCCGGCGCGTGCAACCGCGCTTCGAGATCGTGACCTGTGGGCCGCTCGAACGCGATGCAGCCCGCCTGCGCCAGAAACCGGTCCGCCAGCCCCCGGGTCAGCGCGGCGCCTGCCGGGGTATGCGCCTCGAGGCAGACGCTGCCCTCGACGGTGCGGATCGTCAGCGCGGGGCGCTCGATCAGCAGCGAGGGGGCGGCGGTGCGCTCGAACAGCCATGGCCGCGCTCCGTGGCTGTGCAGCGCGGCGGCGATATCGATGAGCGGGGCCGCCGGGAAGGCGGCGGTGGTGAAGTACGGCATGAGGAACGGCTTCTCGCGGGAGGGGGGTTGGCGGGCCTGGCCCACCGCCCTCGCCGGGGGAGCGCGCTAGCGGGCGCGCAACCCCGACCGCGCACACGCGCGGGCGGCGGGCGATTGCCACCACCAGCCCTCAAGGGCGCATGCGCTGCTGCGGTTCATGGAGGCCTGTCTCGCGCGCACGCTCCGGCGGGTCAAGCCCAGGGTTTGCACCCCCTCCCCCGCGCGGCTACCCCGCCCCAATGTCCGTCCGCCTCACCGCCCGCCCGTCGCCCGCACTGCACGGCACCGTCGTCGCACCCGGGGACAAGTCCATTTCGCACCGCGCGCTGATCCTGGGCGGGCTGGCGGCGGGTACCACGCACATCGCCGGGCTGCTCGAAAGCGCGGATGTGCTCGCCACGGCAGCGGCTGTGCGCGCGTTCGGCGCGGACGTGCAGCGCGGCCCCAAGGGGTGGCGCGTCAGCGGCACCCCTTGGCGCACGCCCGCCGCCGATCTGGATTGCGGAAACAGCGGCACCGCTGCGCGATTGCTGATGGGCGCAGCCGCTGCCTTCGCGCTCGAAGCGCGGTTCGTGGGCGACGCCTCGCTGTCCAAACGGCCGATGGCGCGCGTCACGGGGCCGCTCAAACAGATGGGCGCGCGCTTCGAGGGCGGGCCGGGGCTACCGCTGACGCTGCATGGCGGCGGGCTGGAGGGGATCGAGGTCGTGGCCCCGATCGCGTCCGCGCAGGTCAAGTCCGCGATCCTGCTCGCGGGCCTCGGCACGGGCGCGCCCGTCAGCGTTACCGAGCCGGTGGTGACGCGCGATCACAGCGAGCGGATGCTGCGCGCGTTCGGCGCGGACGTGAGCGAGACCGAAACCTCCGCCGGGCGGCGCATCGCGCTCGGTCCCGTGCGCGCCCTCACCGGCCAGCAGGTGCGCGTGCCGGGCGATCCCTCGTCGGCGGCATTCCTGCTGTGCGCCGCGCTGATCGTGCCCGGATCGCGCGTGCGGGTGGCGGGCGTGATGACGAACCCGCTGCGCACCAGCCTGTTCGAGACCTTGCGCGACATGGGCGCAGACCTCGGGGAAGAAGCGGCCGACGCAGACGGAGCCGAGCCGACAGCCACCTTGGTGGCCGCAGCGGGCGAGCTGCGCGGTGTGGAGGTGCCGCCCGGACGCGCGGCGTCGATGATCGACGAATATCCGGTGCTCGCCGCCGTCGCCGCCTTTGCGCATGGCACCAGCGTGATGCGCGGCGTGGGCGAGCTGCGCGTCAAGGAGAGCGACCGCATCGCGCTGATGATCGCGGGCCTGCGCGCGTGCGGGGTGGAATGCGAGGACGGGCCGGACTGGTTCGCAGTCCACGGACGCGGCGGAGACGTGCCCGGCGGCGCGGAGGTGGACACGCACGGTGATCACCGGATCGCAATGGCCTTCCTCGTGCTCGGGCTCGGCGCGCGGGCGCCGGTAAGCGTGCGCGATGCGGACATGATCGGCACGTCCTTCCCCGGCTTCGGCGCGCTGATGCGCTCGCTCGGCGCCGACATCGCGTGATCCGCCATGTCGCGCTGGTGGGGATGCCGGGCAGCGGCAAGACGCGGGTGGGCGCGCTCGCGGCGGCGCGGCTGGGGGTGCCGTTCGTGGACAGCGACGCGGCGATCGTTGCGCGCCATGGTCCCATATCGGCGCTTTTCGAGCGCGGCGTGGCGGCGTTCCGCGCAATCGAACGCGAGGTTATCGCCGAACTGCTCGATGGCCCGCCCGGCGTGATCGCGCTCGGCGGCGGGGCGTTCGGCGATCCCGCCACCCGCGCGCTGGTGCGCCGCGCGGCGATGACGGTATATCTCGATGCGCCGCTCGACGTGCTCGTCGCGCGGGTGGGCGACGGAGCGGGAAGACCCTTGCTTGCGGGCGATCCGGCGGGCGCGCTCGCGCGGCTGCACGCGGCCCGCGCGGCGGATTTTGCGCTGGCGGATGCGCGCGTGGAAACCGCGCCCGATCCATATGCGGTCGCGGCGGCGGTGGCGGAGGCGTGCGCGCGCGGGCCGTGTGCGGAGTGCGTGCCGGTGGGGACGCCCGAATATGCGGTGCGGATCGGGCCGGGCGTGGCCGCGCGTGTCGGCGTGAAGATCGCCGCGCTTGGCTTCGGCCGCGCAGTCGTGGTGGCGGATACCAATACCGCCGCCTTTGCCCCTGCGCTGCTCGCCAGCCTGCACGCAGCGGGCGTAACCGCCGATGCGGTCACGATCCCGGCAGGCGAGGCGAGCAAGGGCTGGGACGGGCTGGCGGCGCTGTGCGATGCGTTCGCCGCCGCCAAGCTATCGCGCGGCGATGTCGCGGTCGCGCTCGGCGGCGGCGTGGTCGGCGATCTGACCGGGTTTGCAGCCGCGATCTGGATGCGCGGGATCGCGTGGGTGCAGGTGCCGACCACGCTGCTGGCGCAGGTCGACAGCAGCGTCGGCGGCAAGACCGCGATCGATCTGGCGGCGGGCAAAAACCTCGCGGGCGCGTTCCACGATCCCCGGCTGGTGCTCGCGGATACGGACGTACTCGCGACGCTGCCCGCGCGGGAGATGCGTTCGGGCTATGCCGAGGTGATCAAATACGGCCTGCTCGGCGATGCGCGCTTCTTTGCGTGGCTGGAGGCGAACGGCGCAGCGGTGCTCGCGCGCGATCCTGCGGCGCTGCGCACGGCGGTGGCGCACTGCGTGCGGATGAAGGCGCGGATCGTGACCGCAGATCCGCTCGAGCAGGGCGCGCGCGCGCTGCTCAACCTAGGGCACACGTTCGGCCACGCGCTCGAGGCCGAAAACGGGTTCGGGGACGCGCTGACGCATGGCGAGGCGGTGGCGCTCGGCTGCGCGCTGGCGTTCCGCCTTTCGGCGACCTTGGGGCTGTGTGCGGCTGCGGATGCTGCGCGCGTGGAGGCGCATCTCGCCGCGTGCGGCCTGCCCGTGCGGTTGGGCGATGTGCCCGCGCCCGGCGGCGGGTTCGGCGCGGACGCGCTGGTGGCGCGGATGCTGGGGGACAAGAAAGCGGGCGGCGGACGGCTCGTGCTGGTGCTTGTGCGCGCGATCGGGGACGCGTTCGTGGCGCGCGATGCGGAGGTCGGGTCCGTTCGCGCCTTCCTGATCGGCGAGGGCGCGCGCGGTTGACCGGGGACAGCTTACCTATTGCGCCTAAACAGCCGTCCGCTCCGCCCGCTCGCGCCGCGCAATAGGTTAGCCGTCCCCTGCCGCCTGCCGCGCGCGCAGCAGCGCGATTGCCGCCTCGCGCTGGTCGATAGGCGGGGGCGGCACGCCGTAGAACGCCTCGAAGCTGGGCGCGGCCTGCGCGATCAGCATGTCGGTGCCGTGGACCAGCGGGCCGGTGGCGCGCGCCAGAAAGGGCGTCTCGTGGCCGGTGTAGGTCATGTCGAGCGCCGCAATGCCCGGCGGTGCGGTGATCCCCGGATCGCCCGGGACCGCGTTGATCAGCAGCGCCGCCCCGGCAAGCGCAGCGGGACAATCGTCCCACGCGTGCAGCGCTGCGCCGGTGGTGGCGGCAAGCGCGCGCGCGGCATCGGGTGTGCGCGCGACGAGGCGGACCTGCCAGCCCGCACCCGCGAGCGCGGCGGCCGCCGCCGCCGCCGCGCCACCCGCGCCGAGGATCACTGCCGCCCTGTGGGCGGGCGCAAGCTGCGGCGCGCGGCGCGCGAGCGCGGCCAGCACACCATGGCCGTCGGTGGACCGTGCCTCGATCCGGCCATCGGCGTGGAAGAGGAGGAGGTTGGCCGAGCCTGCCGCCCGCGCGTCGGCAGATGCGCTGTCCGCCAACGCGAGCGCCGCGCGCTTGAAGGGTGCGGTGACGTTGAGCCCCGCGATCGTCCCGCCGCGCAACCCGTTGACGAACGCAGCGAAGCGTTCGGGCGGGCACGCGAAGGGCACATAGGCGGCGTCCAGCCGGGCGGCCGCGATCCAGCGACCGTGCAGGAACGGGCTGAGCGAGTGCGCCACCGGCGCGCCGACCACGCCCGCAACGATCGCCGCGCCGGTGATCGTCACGCTGCCGCAGCGAGCGGGGTGGCGGCGGGCTGTGCGCTATCGTCGGCAAGCGCCGCGCCGAGCAGGATCAGCGCGGGGTGCGCGGGATCAAGGCGCGCGGCGGCGTGCGGCAGATCGGCAAGCGTGGTGCGGACATGGACCTCGTGCGCACCGCCGATGTCGCTCAGCAGGATTGCGGGCGTGGCGGGAGGCAGCCCCTGCGCCAGAGCCAGCGCGGTGAGATCGCCCGCCGTGTCGCGTCCCATATACACCGCAGTGGTCGTCTGCGGATCGCCGAGCGCTAGGCCGAGCGGCAGCGCACCGCTCAGATCGTGCCCGCTGACGAACTGCACGCGCCGCCCGTGCGCGCGGTGCGTGAGCGACATCCCCAGCGCGGCGGCGGCAGCCGAGGGCGCGGTGACGCCGGGCACGATCCGCACCGGGATGCCCGCAGCACGCGCGGCCGACACCTCCTCCCCGGTGCGCGCGAAATAGGCGGGATCGCCGCCCTTCAGCCGCACCACGCGCTCCCCCGCCTGCGCGAGGCGGACGAGTTCGGCGGTGATCTCCGATTGCGGCACCGATGCGCCGCCGCCGCGCTTGCCCACCATGATCCGCCGCGCCTCGCGCCGCGCCAGTTCGAGCACGCCCGCGCCCACCAGCCGGTCGTAAAGGATCGTGTCCGCCGCCTGGAGTTCTCGCACGGCGGCCAATGTCAGCAGATCGGGATCGCCAGGGCCAGCGCCGACAATCACGATCTCGCCGCCCGCGTTCGTCGGCTCGGCCGCAAGGCGTGCGAGCGCCAGCGCGGGATCGTGGCCCGGGCCAGGCGCGAAGGCGGCCGCCGCCACCTTGTCCCAGAAGCGGCGGCGCTGGGCACGATCGGGCAGCACACGCGCGGCGGTGCGGCGGAAACCGCGCGCCGCCGCCGCCCAGCGCGCGAGACCGGGCGGCAGGATCGCCTCGATCCGGCGGCGCACCGCCTGCGCCAGCACCGGCGACGCGCCATCCGACGAGATCGCGATCAGCAGCGGCGCGCGGTTGACGATGCTGCCGAACTGGAAATCGCACAGCGCGCCGGTATCGATGACGTTCACCGGCACGCGCAATCGCCGCGCGGCGGTAGCGAGCCGAATCGCGTCCTCCCCGCTCTCGCCGCCGATCGCGATTGCGGCTGCCGCGAGATCGGCCTCGCTCCACGCGCGCGGCACGATCGCGATCTGCGCGGGGTGCGCGTGCGCGAGATCGATCAGCTCGGTGCAGGGTTCGAGCGTATAGACCGCCACCCGCGCACCCGCCGCCGCGAGCAGCTCCGCCTTCCACGCCGAGCCGGGGCCGCCGCCGGTGATCAGCGCGGGCTTGCCCGCCAGATCGAGAAAGATCGGCAGCTTGGGGATGGTGGCCAGGCGTGCGGGCCGGGTGGGCGTGGGGGGCACGGGGATCATGCGGCGAGTGCCTTCAGCGCTCCTGTATGTTCGTGGAAGTCCAGACCCGCGTGCGTTTGCGCGACATGGCCCGCGCGCACGACCCAATCGCCGAAGGGTTCGGCGGCCGTGCGCATCGCGGCATAATCGGCGAACAGCGAGCCCAGCGTGGACAGGATCGCCGCCTCGTCCACATCGGGCGCATACAGCTTGGACAGGCGGTGCCCGTCGGGCGCGCCGCCCAGATACAGGTGATACCGCCCCGGCCCGCGCCCGACGAAGCCGATCTCGGCCAGATAGGGCCGCGCGCAGCCGTTGGGGCAGCCGGTCATGCGGATCGTGATCGATTGCTCGGACAGGCCATGGGTGGCCGCGAGCGCCTCGATCTGCGTGATCAATCCCGGCAGATAGCGCTCGGCCTCGGCGAGCGCGAGGCCGCAGGTGGGGAGCGCCACGCACGCCATCGACGCGCGGCGCAGCCTGCCCGCGTGCGCCACAATCCCGTGCCGTTCGAGAATGCCGTCGACCATCGTGCGCGCATCCGGCGCGACGTTGGCGATGATGAGGTTCTGGTTGGCAGTACAGCGGAACTCGCCGTCGTGCATCGTCGCGATCTCGCGCAGCGCGGCCAGCCACTGCGGACCGTCCGGCACGTCTCGCAGCCGCCCGGCTTCCACGAACAGCGTCAGATGCGCGCGGCCATTCTCCCCGTCCACCCAACCGTAGCGGTCCAGATTGTCCGCGAACGCGAACGCGCGCGCGGGTTCGAATGCGATCCCCGCGCGCCGCGCGACCTCGTCCCGAAACGCGTCCAGCCCGTGCGTGTCGATGGTGTATTTGAGCCGCGCATGCTTGCGGCTGGCGCGGTTGCCCCAGTCCCGCTGCGTCGTCACCACCGCCTCGGCCACCGCCATCGCGTGCTCGGGCAGCACGAACCCCAGCACGTCGGCGGTGCGCGGATAGGTGTCGGGTTCGCCGTGCGTCATCCCCATGCCGCCGCCGACGGTGACGTTCCAGCCCTCGACCGCGCCGCCGTCGCCCACGATGGCGATAAACCCCAGATCGTGCGCGAACACGTCCACGTCGTTATCGGGCGGCACCGCGACCACCGCCTTGAACTTGCGCGGCAGATAGGTCGCGCCATAGATCGGCTCGACCTCGGGCTCGCCCAGCAGAGGTTCGCCGTCGAGCCAGATCTCGCGGTACGCGCCCGTGTGCGGCAGGAGATCGACCGAAATGCGCGTGGCGAGTTCGTAGGCCGCCGCGTGCGCCGCGCTCACATGCGGGTTGGTGGAGGCGAGCACGTTGCGGTTCACGTCTCCGCACGCGGCCAATGTGTCCAACGCCGCGGCATCGATCGCCTGCATCGTGGCTTTGAGGTTGTGCTTGATGACCCCGTGATACTGCACCGTCTGGCGCGTGGTCAGCCGGATCGCGTCCCCCGCATAATCGCGCGCGAGCGCATCGAGCTTGAGCCACTGGGCGGGGGTGACGACCCCGCCCGGGATGCGCAGCCGCAGCATGAAGGTGTACGCCTTGTCGAGCTTCTTCTGCGTGCGTTCGGGGCGCAGATCGCGATCGTCCTGCAAATACATGCCATGGAATTTGACAAGCTGCTGATCGTCCTCCGCGATCGCGCCGCTGTGGGTTTGGGTAAGGCCATGCGCGAGCGTACCGCGCAGGCCCTGGCTCGCGGTCTTGATGCGTTCGTTGGGGGAGAGGGTGGTCACGTTTGCAAAGCCTCTTTCTCGCGCCGGTCCCGAATCGCGTCTATCGCCGCGAATATGAAGTCCGTCATAATGAGCATGTTCAGACTGGACTGCATGGTTGTGTAACTCACCAAGCCATGCAGGGTCGCGTGTCGGTTTGGCACGGCGTCATTCCTTGCCGTCTCAATTTGCTGCGAGGTCTTGGCTGGTTCATACAAATGTTCAATAGACTTGTTATAAATCTTCATACCGTAAATGCCTTGCACTGGGAATTCGCTCAAACCCAGCTGTCCAGTCTCCTCTCTAAGTTCACGTTGGCTTGTTATAGTCGTGACTTTACCTAGATTCAGTTCGAGTCGAACAATGCGCTCAATTTCTGGGAAAAGGAGCCGCGCTGCCACCCTATACAGTCCGTTTCTATGAGCAGCTAAGCCTTCCATAAATGTTGTACGCGCTTCATTATCTATCGAATATCCACTGATCGACACCGAGAGCGCCTCTTCCACAGTCGGCCAGTTATTTGAATAGTATTCGTGGAGCACATTGCCCGTAGTCTGAATGGTGAATTCTGAGTTGAGTTGGTCAAACGGGGTCGTATTGTGCGGCAACCATCCAGCCCTCATCATCAAATCAGAAATACTCCTTTCACGGTCTAATTCCCTTAAGAAGTCATTGAGTGGACTCATTGCGCCAGTCAACTGCACCATAAAGGCGTCGAACTGCCTAAATACCTCGTCCTTCAGCTTGAGAAGTTCAATCAGACGGGGGGATAATGCATTCGTCAGATACGATTCCACTCAATAAACATCCGTCAAATACCGCTTCTCCCGCTCGAGCGCCACCACGGCCGCCTCGGCCCCCTCCGCCGATAGCCCCCGCACCGCGCCAAACGCCGCCACCACCGCGCGGCGCACGTCCTTCGCCATCGCGCCCGCGTCGCCGCACACATACAACCGCGCGCCGCCGTCCAGCCAATCCACCAGGTCGCGCGCGCGCTCGGCGATGCGGTGCTGCACGTAAGCCTTCGCCGGTCCGTCGCGCGAGAAGGCGAGGTCCAGCCGTGCGAGCGTGCCCTCCTCCAAGGCGCTCTGCCATTCGAGCTGATACAGGAAATCGTGGCTGAAGCGGCGGTCCCCGTAGAACAGCCAGTTGCGGCCCTTGGCGCCATGCGCCGCGCGCTCCTGGACGAAGGCGCGGAATGGGGCGACGCCGGTACCGGGGCCGATCATGATCACGTCGGTCGCGCCGTCGGCAGGTAGCCGGAAATGGCGGTTGGGTTTGATCCGCGCGCGGACCGTGCCGCCCACGCCCAGACGGTCCGCCACATGCGTCGATGCCACCCCGCTGCGCGCGCGGCCGTGCGTCTCGTAGCGGACGGCGGCGATCAGCAGATGCGCCTCCGCATTGCCCACCGCAGCGCGCGAGGACGCGATCGAATAGGCGCGGGGCGGTAGCGGCCGTAGCAGGCCCGTCAGCGCGTCGGGCGTCAGATGGGCGGGAAAGGCTTCGAGCAGATCGACCAGCTGCCGCCCGTTCGCCCACGCGCGCGCCTCCCCGGCTTCGACCAGCACGCGCAGGTCCGCGCACCCGGCCAACGCGGCGTATTTCTCGATCACCGGCAAAGAGAGCGTGGTGAGATCGCGCTCGTTCGCCAGCGCCCCCGCCAGCGCGTCGTCGGGCACCAGCCGCGCCGCGCGCAGCACTGCGTCCACCATCGCGGGATCGTTGGGCGCATACAGCTCCAGACTGTCGCCGGGTTCGTACCCCCGCGCAGCCCCCAGATCGAGTTCGACATGGAACGTCTGCTTGTCCGATCGCGAGGAGTTGAGGTTGATTTTCGCGGTCACCTCGGCTGCGAACGGCTCGTGCGCCACCTCGCGCCCGAAATCGACCGCAACCACATTGTCCGCCACCACCGCAGGCACGGTATCCACCGGTGCCAGCGCCTTCAGCGCATTCGCGGTCCACGTCCGCGCCAGCGCGGCGAAATCGAGGTCGCAGTCCACCCGGTCTGCCACGCGCGTCGCGCCCAGCGCCTGCAGCCGCGCGTCGATCGCCTTGCCGATCGTGCAGAAGCCCGCATAGCTCGTATCGCCAAGCGCGAGCACGCTGAAGCGCGTATCGGGCAGGCGCGGCGCGGTGTCTGCCATCAGCGCCGCATAGGGATGCACCGCGCGCGCGGGGGGCTCGCCCTCCCCCCATGTCGCGGCGATCACCAGCAGGTCCCGCTCCTTGCCCAACGCAGCCACGTCCAGATCGGCCATGTCGATTACGCGCGGGCGGAACCCCTGCTTGCGCGAGGCTGCGGCGGCGGCGTGCGCGAGGCTCTCGCAATTGCCGCTCTCGGTTGCATACACGATGGTGAGCGGCTGCGCGGATCGCGCGGGGGCGGCGGGCACCGGCTGCGCGGCGGGCACCGCGCCCGAGGCCGCCTCCAGCCCCGCCAGAAAGCCCGCCAGCCAATGACGCTGCATCGGCGTGGTCGCCAGCAGCACGGCATCGAGGCGCTCGCGCGTCGGCGCATCGAACGGGGCAGTCACGGGGAGCAGAGCGGTCGCGGCCATGGGCTGCTATGTCGGACGGGCAGGCACATGATCAACCCGAACCATTTTGCTTTGTTGCACCGCCGCAGAGAATGCCATTCTCCCGCACGCCCGGGTCGCAACCACCGCATTGCTATTCGCGGGTGCGCACTTGTCGCAGCGAGAATGGCGTCCTTTCTCGTGGCGTATGAGCACGCAAACCGCCCCCTGCCCTGGTCCTACCCTGCGCCTCGCGCCGCCCTGCGATCCGGTCGAGCGCGCCGCCGCACTTTCGGACGCGATGGCGGGTCTGTCGCTACGCGACCGCATCGCGCTGATCGAACGCACGATCGAGGGGCGCTTCGTGCTGACGATGGGCTTCGGGCTGGAAGGCCAGGTGCTCGCCCACGCGCTCGCGGGCGCGGACAGCCGCGCGGAGTGGGTGACGATCGATACCGGCCGCCTGTTTCCCGAAACGCTCGATGTGTGGGCGGCGACCGAGGCGCGCTTCGGCCGCAAGATCGCCGCCGTCATGCCACGCGCCGCCGACGCCCAAGCGCTGGTCGCGCGCGACGGCGCTTACGGGATGCGCGGCTCGGTCGCCGCGCGCGAGGATTGCTGCCACATCCGCAAGGTCGAACCGCTCGCCCGCGCGCTCGAAGGCACGGCGGTGTGGATCACCGGCCTGCGCGCCGGTCAGAGCGCGGCCCGCTCGGCAACCCGCTTCGTCACGTGGAACGCGCGGCGCAACCTGTTCAAATTCTCGCCGCTTGCCGACTGGGACAAGGCGCGCGTCGAGGCCTACATCGGCCTCCACGATCTGCCGTGCAACGCGCTCCACGATCGCGGCTTCCCCTCGATCGGCTGCGCGCCGTGCACGCGCGCGGTCAAGCTCGGCGAAGACGAGCGCGCGGGGCGATGGTGGTGGGAGAGCGGCGACAAGGAATGCGGCCTGCACCGCCGCGCGGCTGCCTGAGCCGGGGTAGCGCCCGCCCGCGCGACGCCGGACGCCTCGTCAAAGCGTTGAGCGGCGATGCGGATCACGGTTGCAGAACGATTGAGGGGTGGGGCGGGCGCGGCGGCCATGGTCGGCGCGCTGGCGTGGATGCTCCTGTTCGGGCTGCCCGTCGGCATGACCAGCCGCATCGCCCAGCAGACTCAGGCCATCGCCTTGCAGCCAGCGCACAAAGTGGAACCGCCGCCGCAAATGCGCGTCTTCAAGCTCCGCCGCACCCCCGCGCGCGCCGCCGCCGCGAGCCCGCGCGCGCGAGCCACTCCGCTGGTAGTGCCACTGCCAACGATCGCGCCCACCCCGCTCCCCGCCGCGCTGCTCCCCGATATCGCGATCGCCCCCGCGACCGGCGCGTCGGACCGCGCGGGCACCGGCAGCGGTGGCGGCGAGGCAGGCAGCGGCACGGGCGCAGGTGGTGACGGCGAGGGAGATCGGGGAGATGACGGCACCCCGCCCACGCTGATCCACGGCCGCCTGAAGGTATCGGACCTGCCGCAAGACCTGCGCGACAATGGCGTGCAGGGCACCGTCGGCGTTCGCTACGAAGTGCGCGCGGACGGCAGCGTCGGCCCATGCGAAATCGCCGCATCGAGCGGTACGCCCGTGCTCGATGACGTCACCTGCGCGTTGATCGCACAACGCTTCCGCTTCAGCCCCGCGCGCGACCGCGACGGCCATCCCGTGGCCGCCACGATCGAGGAAGCGCACCGCTGGAACGTCGAATCCGCCATCTCGCCGCCGTCGCTGCCCGGCCCGTGAACAGGCCGGGCCGCCGGATCAGCAGCCGTTGCGGTGGCGCGTGTGCGTCTTGTCGAGATGGCGACCCAGCAGCCCGCCGCCCACGCCGCCCGCGACCGTGCCGAGCACGCCGCCACCGAGCGCATTGCCGATCACCGCGCCGCCAATACCACCGGCAACCGTGCCAACCGCACCGTTCCCGCCGCCGCAGCGCCGGTTATAATACCGATCGCGGCCATGGTAGCGGTGATGGCTCCGGTATTCGTCCGCGAAGGCGGGGGCGGACATCAGCGCGGGCGCGGCAATCATCGTTGCAAGCGCCGCAGTGAGAAACTTTTTCATGTCGTTACACTCCGTTGGTGTGGCAGTCGTAACGCGTGCATGGCCTTTGCGGTTGCGCTGCGCCGCCGCGATGGACGTTCGATGGGCGCTTATTAATCCATGCGCGCGCTACAAAGGCAGCGCCGTCGTACTCTTGATGCGCTCCATCGAGAACCTGCTCGTCACATTCTTCAGCGGGGCCAGCGCGATCAGGCGTTTGTAGAACGCGTCATACGCCGCCATGTCCGCCACGATTACGCGCAACAGATAGTCCACGTCTCCCGCCATCCGGTGGAACTCCATCACTTCGGGCATCGCAGCGACCTCGGGGCCGAAGCGCTCGAGCCACCCGGCGCTGTGCTCGCCGGTTTCGATCGAGACGAACACGCTCAGGCCCAACCCCACTGCCTCGGGCGACAGCAGCGCCACACGACCCGCGATGATCCCGTCCGCTTCCATCTTCTGGATGCGCTTCCAGCACGGCGTCGGGCTGAGGCCCACCTCCGCCGAGATCGCCGCGATAGAGATCGTCGCGTCGCGCTGGAGCAGCGCCAGGATACGACGGCTGACGGGATCGATCATGCGCTTGCGAGTAGCCGGTGCGCGGCGGCGAGATGCAGCCGCTCGATCATGCGTTTCCCCAGCCTGATCGCGCCCTGCCCTGCGTTGGCGGGATCGGCAAAGGCAGCAATTACAGCGCGCGCCTCCGCGAGCGCGGCGGGGGCGGGCGCGAACGCGGCGTTGCAGGCCGCGATCTGGCGCGGGTGGATCAGCGTCTTGCCATCGAAACCGAACGCCGCGCCTTGCGCCGCTTCGGCGGCAAAGCCCGCGTCGTCTTCGATTGCATTGAACACGCCGTCGAGCACCGTCAGCCCATACGCACGCGCAGCCGCCACCGTCAGCGCCATCGCGCAGTGGAGCGGCATGCGATCCGGCCCGGGCGTGCAGCCCAGATCGGCCGCGAGATCGTTCGTCCCCATGACCAGCGCTGCGAGACCGGGGGCAGCCGCAATGCTGGCGAGGTGGAGGATCGCGGCGGGGGTCTCGATCATCGCCCACAGCGGCACATGCGGCGCGCGCGCAGCGACTGCGGTGAGGTCGCCGTGGGTGCACCCCTTGGGGATCAGGATCGCGTGCGGCGGCACCGACGCAAGCGCTTCGAGATCCGCTTCGCCGTGCGGCGTAGCGAGCGCGTTCACGCGCACCACCAGTTCGCGCGCGCCGAACCCGCCCTCGCGGATCGCCGCCACAGCAGCGGCGCGCGCGTCTGTCTTCGCCTCGGGCGCGACCGCATCTTCGAGATCGAGGATCACCACGTCGCACGCCACCGTCCGCGCCTTGTCGATCGCGCGCGCGTTAGAAGCGGGCAAATACAGCGCGCTGCGACGGGCACGATAGGTCATCGCGCGGACACCGTTAAATCTTCGCCGCCGCGCGCTTCGGCTTGGCGGCCGCCTTGGGCTTGGCCACCACTTTCGCCTTCGCCGCCGGTTTCGCCGCCTTAGGCTTCGCCGCCGCCGCCGCCTTCTTTGGCCCCGCCTTCTTCGCCGTCGGCTTCTTCTTCACCGGAGCCGCATCCGCACGCGCCGCGATCAAGCCGAGCGCCTCGTCGAGCGTCAGCGCGTCCGGGTCCGCCCCTTTGGGCAGCGAGGCATTCGTCTCGCCATCGGTCACATACGGCCCGTAACGCCCTGGCATCAGCTTCACCTCCGCCCCCGCCGGGTTCGGCCCGAGCGTGCGCAGCGGTTCGGACGTGCCCCGGCGCGGCCCCTTCTGCGCCGCATCGGCCAACGCTGCGACCGCGAGGTTCATCCCGATCTGGAGCACATCTTCGGTCGACGTCAGCCGCGCATATTTGCCCGCGTGGCGCAGATACGGTCCATACTTCCCAATATTTGCCTCGATCGGCTCGCCCGTCTCGGGATGCGTTCCCACCGTGCGCGGCAAGGCGAGCAACCTGAGCGCCATCGCCAGATCCACCTCGGGCACGTCCTTGGGCACCGACGCGCGCGGCGGCTTCTCCCCCTCCCCGCCCTCGCCCAGCTGGAAATACGGCCCGAAGCGCCCCGCGCGCCGGCTGACTTCAAGGCCGCTCGCGGGATCGATGCCCAGGATTTCCGGCCCCGCCGCAGCACCTTCGCCGCCACCGCCGCCCGCGAAAGGCCGAGTGTAACGACATTCGGGATAGCGATCGCAACCGATGAACGCGCCCGAGCGGCCGCCCTTCAGATGCAACTGCCCGAGCGCGCACAGCGGGCAAAGCCGCGGATCGGTGCCATCCTCGCGTGCGGGGAACAGATAGTCGCCGAGGAACTCGTCCAAAGCTTGCGTCACTTCGGACGGCATGATCGCCATCACCCCGTCAGCGGCGGGGTGAAAATCGCTCCAGAAGTCGCGCAGCACCTGCTTCCAGTCGACCGCGCCCTCGGCCACTTCGTCCAGCCGCGTTTCCAAACCGGCGGTGAAATCATAGCTGACGTAGCGTTCGAAATAGCGCTCGAGGAAGGCGGTCACCAGCCGCCCCTTGTCTTCGGGCAGGAAGCGCTTGGCATCCATCCGCACATATTCGCGGTCGCGCAGCGTTTGCAGGATGGACGCATAGGTCGAAGGCCGCCCGATCCCCAGTTCCTCGAGCCGCTTGACCAGCGACGCTTCCGAAAAGCGCGGTGGCGGCTGGGTGAAGTGCTGCTCGGCATCCACCTTCTCGATCGCAGGCGTCTCGCCCACCGCCAGCGCGGGGAGCACGCCCTCCCCGTCCTCCTCGGGATCGTCGCGCCCTTCCTCGTAGAGCTTGAGGAACCCCGCGAACAATTGCACCTGCCCGGTGGCGCGCAGCTTGTGCTGTCCCGTGGCGTCCGCCAGTTCGATCGCGGTGCGCTCGAAGCGCGCATTCGCCATCTGGCTCGCGAGCGCACGCTGCCAGATCAGCCGGTAGAGCCGCGCCTCGTCGCCGCTCGCCGCCTCGCGCGTGGCGAAATCGGTCGGCCGGATCGCCTCATGCGCTTCCTGCGCGTTCTTGGTCTTGTTCTCGTAATGGCGCGGTTTGGCGGGCAAATAGCGTTCGCCGCCCTGCGGCCATGCCTTGTCAGTGCGCTCCCACTCGCGCTCCATGCGCTCGATCTCGGCGCGCGCGGCGGTCACCGCCTCGGGCGCCATGCTGACCCCGTCGGTGCGCATATAGGTGATCAGCCCGGCTTCGTAGAGCGACTGCGCGGTGCGCATCGCGTTCGCCGCCGTCATGCCCAGCTTGCGCGCGGCTTCCTGCTGCAGCGTGGAGGTGGTGAACGGCGGATAGGGACTGCGCTGCGCGGGCTTGCGCTCCACGCTCGCCACGGTGAACGTGGCTGCCTCCACATCGGCCTTCGCAGCGTTCGCGGTCCCCGCCTCGCCCAGCGCGAACTTGTCGAGCTTGCGGCCACGCCACTGCGTCAATCGCGCGGGAAAGCGGATGCCCTCGCGCTCCAGCGTGGCGATCACGGACCAGTATTCCTGCGGTTTGAATGCCTCGATCTCGCGCTCGCGGCTGACGATCAGGCGCAGCGCCACCGATTGCACGCGGCCCGCCGATTTGGCACCCGGCAGCTTGCGCCACAGCACGGGCGAAAGCGTGAATCCCACCAGGTAATCGAGCGCGCGCCGCGCCCGGTACGCATCGATCAGATCCTGATCGAGCGCGCGCGGTGCCTTCATCGCAGTTGTCACCGCATCTTTGGTAATCGCGTTGAAGGTCACGCGCTCGACCGTTTTGGGAAGGGCTTTCCGCCCCTTCAGCCACTCGTGCAGATGCCACGAGATCGCCTCCCCCTCGCGGTCGGGATCGGTCGCAAGGATCAGCCGGTCCGCGCCCTTTACCTCGTCCGCAATGGCTTTGAGCTGCTTCGACCGGTCCGCGCTCGCGATCCAGCGCATGGCAAAATCGTCCGCCGGATCGACGGCGCCGTCCTTGGCCTCCAGATCGCGCACGTGCCCGTAGCTGGCGAGCACCTTGTAGTTCGGGCCGAGGTATTTGTTGATCGTCTTTGCCTTGGCGGGCGATTCGACGATGACGAGGTCCATATTGGGCATGCTCCCGGGCGCTGCGCCCTACGCGCGTAATGTAAGGGGCGACAAGGGTAGGGGGGAAGGGGTGTTGCGGGCGGGCGTTGCTGGATATACATTGCGGTGCGTCAGGGATCTACGGAGCTGCACCCATGAAAGTCGCGCGCTGGGGCAATAGTCTGGCCGTCCGCATCCCCGCCGAGATGGCGGCGACGATGGCGTTGAAGGAGGGCGACAATGTCGAAGTGATCCTCAAGCACGCCGACGGTTGGGAGGATAGTCTCGACAAGCTGGACGAGATGCAGCGCGCGATCCGCCACAATGAAGCCATGCTGCGGATCAAGGCGTCCCAATGGGTCCTTCCTCCCGACTGGAAGACAGACCGCGACGATCTAAACGAGCGGAGCTGATGCTACCGTTTGTAGACACGAACATTCTTGTCTATACCCGCACAGTCGATCCAAGGGCAGTGGCCGCCCGGGCGATTCTCGATCGGCCATGGCAAACGAGCGTTCAAGCACTGAACGAGTTCACCATGGCAAGCCGCCGCAAGCTCAAGCTGGATTGGCACACCATCCAGGACGCGATTGCGGACTTTCTCCAGCTCCACCCCAAATTGCATCCGGTAACGTTTGAGACACACCTGATCGCACTTCGTATTGCCGAACGGTATCGGCTTCGCTTCTACGACGCGCTGATGATTGCAGCCGCGTTACTCGCAAATGCTGAGATTTTACTCTCAGAAGATATGCACCCCGGCCTCGTGATCGACAACCGCCTAACCATCGTCAATCCGTTCGCCTGACACCCCCCGCGCCCGCCCGCCGCCCCCGCACCAGCCGCATCACCCCCGCCACCACGACCGCGAGCCCCGCCACGATCAACAGCGGCCCCATCCAGCGCGGTTCCGCCGCGATCGCCAGCACGAAGCCCGCCGCCGCTGCCATCGTGCCGCCGCCGATCAGCACCTGCGTGGTGCCGAACGCCTGCGCGTCGGTCTCGGCCTCGTCTTCGGGCGCATCGGCCATGATCGTCTCCAACGGTGTCAGCCGCCCAACGCCACACGCCCGCCCGCGTGCCGTTCGAGCCTGCCGCCCAGTTCGAGATCGGTCAGAATCACGCCCAGCACGCCAGCCGCCACCCCCGATTGTCGCGCAAGCTCGTCGATCCCCACCGGTGTGGGGCCGAGCAGCGCTACGATCCGGTCGAGATCGCGCGGTGAGGGATCGTAGTCCGTCGCGGCTTCCGCCACCCCCGCCAGCACCCGCGCGGGCCGCGCCGCGAACGGCCGCACCGCTTCGAGCACATCGGCCGCGCACTGGATCAGCGTCGCGCCCTCGCGGATCAGCCCGTTGCCGCCAAGTGCGCGCGGATCGAGCGGGGAACCCGGCACCGCCATCACCTCGCGCCCCTGCTCCCCCGCGAAGCGCGCCGTGATCAAGCTGCCGGATTGCAGCGCCGCCTCCACCACCACCACGCCCAGGCTCAGCCCGGAGATAATGCGGTTGCGCCTTGGAAAGTGCCGCGCCTGCGGCTGAACGCCGATGGGCTGCTCGGCGAGGATCAGTCCGCCCTCCCCCACCTGCGCCTGCAACTCCGCCAATTCCGGCGGATAGGCCACGTCCGCCCCTCCTGCGACCGCTGCGATGGTATGCGGCAGCGCGCACCGGTGCGCCGCTGCATCGATGCCGCGCGCCATGCCGCTCACCACCGCGCACCCCGCGTCGGCCAGATCATGCGCCAGCGCGCGCGCGAACTTGGCCCCCGCCGCACTCGCATTGCGCGCGCCGATGATCGCTACGCCGGGCCGGTCGAGCTGCGTCAATTGCCCCAGCGCGGTCAGCACCGGCGGCGCGTCCTCGATCTCCGC
>Ga0123338_10002079_pt1 | contig 18861 bp, 17 predicted proteins | sample grotaG_FD_89793 | JGI IMG/M metagenome (GOLD analysis project Ga0123338, IMG submission 89793) | Glacier valley bacterial and archeal communities from Borup Fiord, Nunavut, Canada, to study Microbial Dark Matter (Phase II) -... | ecosystem: Environmental > Aquatic > Freshwater > Ice > Glacier ...
TGACCGCTAACTCGACTGAGCAGTCCGATCTGGTGGCGAGCCTGACACGGATCAACGCTGAAGCGATGCAAACTCTGAACATTGCCGATGCGCTGTTGAGCTTGGCGCAATGGGACAAAACGCCTGTGCCTTGCGAACCGTTCGATCTAGCCCAGCTTGTACGACAACTCACGCCGAAGTTGCAGCGGCAAGCTGCCGATGCTGGCGCAACGCTCACAATAAATGTTCCGGTGTCACCGCTTGAGATAATGGGCAGCGTCGAGCATTTGCAAAAAATGCTACCGTTATTGCTTGAGTTCGCGCTGTGGCAAGGCAAGCCCGATAGTTTGCACCTGCAAATTGTGCCTGATGCAACCACTGTCAGCCTTTCGCTCCAATCTGATTCGTCTGTTGCTGCTTCAAACACAACATCGAGCGAACCAATGCCGCTAACGAACCTGTTCAGTTTGTGGGCGTATACGCGAATGCTTAGGGCATGTGGCGGGTTGGCCTATTATGCGCCTCCGGCTTCGAATAGTTGGGGATCAGAAATTATGCTGGCCCCAAAACATTTTAATCGCAGTTACATAGAGTGATTGGCGTCTTTTCACTTGTAAACAACGGTGCCACAAAAAGATAGCAAAGTTTCGGAGATTTGTCGAAGTGCTACTTGTCGTCTTATTGAGTGAACAACAGGGTAGCAACTGGATTTTGATTGAGCCGGGTGCGGCCTGTGAACCTGTCCTTGAAAGTTACAAGGTGGGCTATCAGGCGCGCTACCGACCGATGTCGTTGGGATGCGTAGTGTTTGAGCAAGAAGATATTGGGGAGTATCAGTGGCGGACGGATTGTGCGTCGATCAGGTTGGTGAGGCCAAGGCGGTAGGGTGGTTGAATGACTAAATATGTGCATTTTTCCATTAGGATTGTTACGATTTTGTGATTTGGATGCAACCTTTGCGCAACCGCAACTGAGCTATACTGATGTAAATATAAAAAAGTGGCGACTCCGATGAACGCGCGAGAAAAAAAATACATCACCTACTATGGCTTTGCCATAATGATCGGCATTGCAATATGTGTTGCTGGGTTGCGAGTTTTTCCGCTCGCGCTCGAATTATGGATGGTTGTGCTCGTTGTACTATTTTACGCGATTGCCGAGAACTGCGTGCTGCCACTGATGATTAATAAACACCTGACGCGCCTGAATGGTATCGGAGGTATTGCACCTCGGTGGTTTGCCAAAACGCGCCTCATTTATATTCGCCGCGAGCATCAGTATCTGAATAATATGATCCTGAACGCGCGGTGCCTAGTGTTTGGTGCGCCTAACATTGTGGTTACGATGATGCCGCACGACAGTTTTTGGCGTGGTATTGATTACAGCATGTTGGCTGCCTCATCCATTGGGCTGTTAGGGGCATTGGTGTGGTTTTTCATTACTGCGCGCGAACCCCTAATCGCCGAATAATTGTGTTCATTCTCAGGACTTTCGCTTCATCCGGTAAAGACGGTTCATAATGGCTCAAATGGCACAAATTTGACCTATTGTGAGCCTTTGTTACTCAGTCAAGCGAAAGTCCTGATTCTGAAAAGCGATCTGAAAACCGGCGCGCTCAAACGCCAAATCGATCCCGCCGATGCCGCTAAAAAGGCTGCCGACTGTAGGCGCGTTCATTGTAAGTTGTTGCGTCTGGTGGGCATCTCGCGCCGATTGGGATTAGTCATGTTTTACACTGAACTTCAGTACCCATACTGCGGACTCTCGCTTGCCCTTGCTGTTGATGGTGTCCCAGGTGGCTAGGAAGTCGGCCACTGTCTCAAGCCCCTCAGCTCGGGCATCGGCCTCACTGATTTGGCTGACGCCCTGTTCCTTGCCGGATGTTTGTGATTTCAATATGTCCCTGACCGGGCTTGCCGCGTCTTGGCGCAACGGCATAGGTGCTGCCGACACGCCACTTCTAGCGATAACTGCCCGTATAGACGACAAAGGTGTCATGAGAACCTGTACTGTATTCGTTCGTTTTCACAATGCGGCGCGTTTGCGTCTTTTCGCCACTGAGCACTTTGGCAGGTAGATGGGGTTTGAAGTTCATTTTAGCGCTCTGTTCAGTTTCCAATCCCACACGCCAGCCTTGAGTTGATCGGCGTAGATTTTAGCGGTAATTTTGTTGAGGGGCTGTGCGGCTGGTAAACCTTCAGTGCCGCTCGCGCCCACGTCCCCTATCGATCATTTTGTTGAGTCTATATCCTTTCGATGTATATTTATTCGATGCAATAGTATATGATGATTGAAAACTTGGAATTAAGTTTTCATGGACTTCACACGACATTGTTTTTAGGCTGGAATGCGCTGATGAACGAATCTGATTATAACGAAGCCGATACTTGCCGATTATTCATCACGCCAGCCTTACGCGCGGCTGGATGGGAAACACCACCACAATCCATTACAGAGCAGCGCACCTTTACTGACGGGCGCATTGTAGTCCAGCACAACAAAAGCAAGCGCGGCCAACCCAAAAAAGCCGATTACGTTCTGCGCTACCGGAATGATCTCGCCATTGCGATCGTTGAGGCCAAGCGCTATCGCTTGTCTGCCGCAGAGGGTTTGCAGCAAGCTAAAGAATATGCTGAAATTCTGGGGGTGCAATTCACATATGCCACCAACGGTCAGCAAATTATCGAATTCGATTTTCACACTGGACAGCAGAAACAGATCGATCGATACCCTACCCCGGATGAATTATGGGCGCGTCTGCACGTTCGGCCCGATGTCGCGCCGCATTTGCTCGCCCCGACGTCTCGCACATCGGGCAAGACGCTACGTTACTACCAGGAAATCGCGATCAACCGCGTAGTCGAGGCTATTGCCGGAGGGCGCCGACGCATCCTGCTCACGATGGCAACCGGCACGGGCAAAACATTGGTCGCCTTTCAGATCTGCTGGAAGCTCTGGAAATCTGAGTGGAATGCAGTCAGGGCAAAGCGCCCACCGCGTATTTTGTTCTTGTCCGACCGCAATATCCTGATCGACGACCCCAAGGATAAGGACTTCGTGCCGTTTGGCGATGCACGTTTCAAAATTGAGGGTGGTATTGTCAACAAGTCGCGCGAGATGTACTTTGCGATCTACCAGTCACTCGCATCTGCCGGGGACGGGACAGGACGCTATACACAGTATGCGCCAGACTTTTTTGACCTAATCGTGATTGATGAGTGCCATCGAGGGAGCGCACGTGACGATAGTAATTGGCGCGACATCCTCGAATACTTCGCGCCAGCCTATCAGATCGGTATGACGGCGACGCCGCGCCGTGACGATAATGGCAATACCTACGATTATTTTGGCGATCCAATTTACGAATACAGCCTCCGCCAAGGGATTGAGGATGGGTTCCTTGCACCCTATACGGTGCTGCGGGTTGTTACCGATCTGGATGCGTTTGGGTGGCGACCAACTGTTGGACAGATTGACCGTTATAAACGTGAAATCCCCGATCAGGAGTACACGACGGGCGACTTCGATCACGTCCTGGCACTGCGTGCCCGCACAGAAGCGATCGCGCGGCACCTAACAGACTTCCTTGCCAAATCGGGCAACCCGTATGCCAAGACGATCGTGTTTTGCACTGATCAGGAACACGCACTTGAAATGCAGGACGCGCTCGCCCGCTGTAACCCGGAACTGATGAAGCGCTACCCTGATTACGTGTGCCGCGTCACCGCCGATGAAGGTGATATCGGGCGCGGCCATCTCGATCACTTCAAAGACGTGGAGCGCGTCAGCCCGGTGATCCTCACCTCGTCGCGGCTGCTGACAACGGGCGTCGATATTCCGACCTGCAAAAACGTCGTGATCGCCCGTGTCATTCGCTCAATGACGGAGTTCAAGCAGATCATTGGGCGTGGTACGCGCGTCCGAGACGACTATGATAAGCTGTTCTTCAATATCGTTGATTATACGGGATCGGCTACCGAGCTATTCGCCGATCCTGGATTCGATGGCTTCCCGGCATTAGAAGTGCTGGAGCATATGGACGAGGAAGGGCGCACGGTTGAAGACGAAGTTATCAGTGACCGCGATCCGACCGCGCCCATCTTGGACGATGCGCCGCTCGAACGCCGTAAGCTGTATGTGGATGAGGGCGCAGCCGAAGTGATCGCCGAGATGGTGTACGAACTGGACGAAAACGGTAAACAGATCGTGGTACGCTATACCGATTACGCTGCCGAGCGGGTACGCAGCCTGTATCCCAACTCCGCCGATATGCGCCGCCAATGGGCTGACCCGTTCCAGCGAACGCGGCTGATCGAGCACCTGGCCGAGCAAAACATCGACTTTGAGCGGCTGGCCGCCGTCACTAACCAACCGGACGCTGATCCGTTCGATCTGTTGTGTCACATCGCATTCAATGCGCCTATTCGCACCCGCCGCGAGCGCGCCAATCGCGTCCGCCAAGAGGAGACGGCCTATTTTCAATCGTATATCGGCCCCGCCCGCGATATTCTGCTCGGCCTGCTCGAAAAGTATGCCGAGTTCGGTACGACGCAATTCATATTGAAAGATATTCTGCGCGTGCCACCGTTCAGTGGATACGGTAATATCATCGAAATCGGCAACTACTTCGGCGGCCTCGACAAGCTAAAGCAGGCCGTCGATCAGCTTCAAACGCTGCTGTATGCGGCATGATTAATGAAGTTGCGTCCGTCAATGAGTGAGGTAAATTCACGGTGACCCGTCAGAAATATATCAACAGTTCCAATAAACGGGTTGCACAACCGTTAAATGGGCATCAGTTACTAAGTTATATTGCTGATTTCATTGGTGCAGTGTTCTATTCCAAGGGGGCGCAGATTCCGCCTGCGATGGCCGATCACACTTTTGACTCGAACAAAACGTTTTGGAAGTACATTTCTGACCAGTATCGTATTTTTTCGGGACGAGTAAAACTCGAAAACATGGCTGTTACGGATTGGTTCCCACGCACACCTGGTCGATACTATACTCAGAATGCAGTCGAAACACGAAAACGAGTTCAACCGTCTTCGATGACACCGAACGGATTTGCGATATATGAACCTGATATGAAAGCCAGTTTGATCGACCAAGGAGGGCTTGGCACGCTTCGGTTTAAGCGGACAAGTTTTGACGGCAATGATTATTACTTGGGTACAGCATCAAGTACCAGGTATTGTCATACTGGGGTGCCGATTGCAATTCCACAGTATTTTATAGACAGGGATGAACACTTTTTTGCTCATAAATATGATTTGTTTGGAACGCTTGCAGACGTTCCGCCCAAAATTGACGCACTCGCGCATTATACTCACAATACTCCGCATATATTTCTCGTTGTAGATGACCTAAAACGCAAAGAGCCTAGCAAACCGCCGCTCATAATTACTCCAGCTATATTGTTCGTTTCAGAGCAACTTGCAGCATCACTCGATCCTAACTATAAATCTGACGATAAGCTGGCGACTTTCGCATCATATATCACTTGCGCAAGTCAATCTAAGGTCATTCTTGATGAGGCGAGAGAATGGATTTGGTCATACACGAATAAATATGAGGGGCGTATTATAACCGATTATGACGAACAAATGCCCGCATTCCCTGATGCACCTTTGAGCATAGCCAAAGTGATTAGCGGGCAAGTCACTCATCAAGTGATCAACCAATACATGGGGACGTACTATGGTGATATAGTAATCCGAAGTCTCGACAGCTTGAATATGAGTGGAGGAACCGTCGTGAATAACAACAAGATTGATTTTGGACGCGGAAATACATTCAACGGCAAGGTAAATGCGACTATTGCCGGAAGTATCCAAAGTAGTTTCAACGAAACGGTTCAATCAAGTGTGATGACTGAGGAGTTAAAGGGCTTGCTTGGGCAGTTAGCGCAGGCAGTGGCAGGACTCGCGGAGCAACTTCCGAGTGAAGAGGGCGAAGCAGCCGCTTCTGATTACAAAGAGTTGACGAAAGAGGCGAACAAGGCAAAACCGGATCGACGACGCTGGGAATTCAGCATAGAGGGACTGAAAAAAGCTGCACAAAATGTGGGTGCTATTGGGCAACCCGTAATTGATCTCGCGGTCAAAATTGCGGCCATTCTTGCGGTTAAGGCTTAACCTCAAACGATGCCCAGAGCCAATACAAAAGCAAACGCTGCACCGCTGACGACGGCGCAATCGCTATCGGCGATCATCAAGTCGTGCCGTGACCTGATGCGCAAGGACAAAGGGCTGAACGGCGACCTCGACCGGCTGCCGATGTTGACCTGGATCATGTTCCTCAAGTTCTTTGATGATCTGGAAATTGCGCACGCACAAGAAGCCATCCTCAGCGGCGAGGCGTATCGCCCGATCCTCGATCCGCCGTACCGTTGGCGCGATTGGGCGGCGATCGAGACCGGTCTGACGGGTGATGCGCTCAAGATGTTCATCAATAACGACGAGGCAACGCTGCCAGATGGCTCGCGTGGCGTGGGGTTGTTCACCTACCTGCGGTCGCTCACCAGCGCATCGGGGAGCGTGATCGCGAACGTCTTTCGCGGCATCTCCAACCGGATGGAGTCTGGCTACTTGCTGCGCGAAATGCTCAACAAGATCAACGCGATCCACTTTACCTCGTCCGATGAGATTCATACGTTGAGCCATTTGTACGAGTCGCTACTGCGGGAGATGCGCGACTCGGCGGGCGATTCGGGAGAGTTCTACACACCGCGCCCGGTCGTGAAATTTATGGTAGCCGTCACTGATCCGCGACTGGGCGAAACGATACTCGATCCGGCGTGTGGTACAGGCGGCTTTTTGGTCGAGACGTTTGAGCACCTGAACGGGCAGTTACAATCAGTCGAGGATCGGCAGCGGCTGCAAACGGGCAGCATTCACGGCGGTGAGGCCAAATCGCTGCCGTACCTGCTGGCGCAGATGAACTTGCTACTGCACGGCTTGGAAGCACCCGACCTGCAAATTGGGAACAGCCTGAACGTCAACATCACGCAGATCGGTGAGCGCGAGCGGGTGGATATCATCCTGACCAACCCCCCGTTTGGGGGTGAGGAAGAGCGCGGCATCCTGAGCAATTTTCCGGCAGATAAGCAGACCGCTGAGACCGCGCTGTTGTTCTTGCAGCTCATTATGCGCAAACTCCGACGACAGCCGACTGCCGCCGGACGCTGGGGACGTGCCGGAGTCGTCGTCCCGAATGGTACGCTGTTCGCGGATGGGGTGGCCGCGCGCATCAAAGAAGACCTTTTGCGCGAGTACAATCTGCACACGATCGTCCGGTTACCGAACGGCGTCTTCGCACCATATACGGGCATCCCGACGAATTTGCTATTCTTCGATCGATCGGGGCCGACTCAAGAGGTTTGGTACTACGAACTCAAGCTGCCGGAAGGCCGCAAGAATTATACGAAGACGCAGCCGATCCAGTATGAGGAATTCGCCGAGCTGATCGCGTGGTGGCCGGAGCGCAGCGAAAATGAGCGCGCCTGGCATGTGCCCGCCGCACAGATTCTTGCTAACAACTGCAACCTCGATCTCAAGAATCCGAGCACCAAGCAGGATTTGGAACACCTTTCACCAGAGGCACTGCTTGATAGCATTATGGCGAAGGAACAGAAAATCGCCGCGATTATGGCTCAAATCCGCGCCACTTTAGGATAACCCTGAACCACATGGAAAATTTAAGCCAATCGACAACAGTTCGAATGAGCGACATTGCCACGCTAGTGAAACGACCAAAAGACCTAACTTCCGAGATCAGCGTGCGTAGTATCGGGGTAAAATGGTACGGAAAAGGCGCTTACGTAGCCGAAGAAAAACCAGTATCAGAATTAAATGCAGCTCGATTTGAAGTTAGGGCAAATGATCTCATTTATAATGACATGTGGGCGCGAAATGGTTCGGTAGCAATTGTCCCACCAGAACTTGATAAATTGTCTGCCTCTGCGCATTTCCCAACGTGGGAACTGGACCTCACTAGAGTTTTTCCCCCGTTTTTAACCTGGTACTTCAAAACGCCAAAGTTTTGGGCCGCTTGTGAAGAAAAATCACAAGGATCGACAGGGCGAAATGCAATAACTAAATCGCTATTTCGCGAACTAATATTGCCTTTACCATCATTGGAAAGTCAGCGTCGGATCGTTGCCCAAATCGACGCGCTCGCCACACAGATCGAGGAGGCGCGGGGGTTTCGTCGTTCGGCACTGGAAGAGTCTGAAAACGTTCTCGACCAAGAAACAAAAGCAATATTTGAAAATCTTGATGCCGAATCGATTCCATTAAAACTTCTTGCCACAAAAATTGGCAGCGGCTCAACCCCATTAGGTGGGCGGGCCTCATACCCTGAAACAGGTATTCCGTTTATTCGTAGCCAAAATGTACGAATGCGCTATTTCCAGTGGGAAGGTCTCGCATTTATTGACGAAGCGACTCACAGTGCAATGAATGGCACACAATTCAAGTCCAACGATGTTTTACTCAACATTACAGGTGCGTCTATCGGGCGCGTTGCTTGCGTGCCACAGGATATGCCTGACGGTAATCTAAATCAGCATGTCGCAATCATCCGCCCGATTGAAACTTTAACACCACGGTATCTCATGTATTGGCTTAGTCAGCCCGCTATTCAACAACTCATCAACAATGAACAAAAAGGAGCAACTCGTCAAGGTTTTACCAAAGCACAAATTGAACGATTTCTGGTTCCAGTCCCGGATTTACCAACACAACGCCAAATCGCCGCACGCCTCGACGTGCTTCAAGCACACCTTGACGCGCTGCGCAACCTCCAGCGCCAGTCTGCTGCCGAACTGGATGCGCTGATGCCGTCGATTCTGGATCGGGCGTTTCGGGGCGAATTGTGATGTGTTTCCAAGTGGTTCAGGGGTTACGTTGAATGGAGGGTGGGGTATGAATGTTGATCAGGCAGCGCGCCTGGGGCAAACGGTGTTTGAGTTGATGGTCTTGACGGCGCGCTATGAGGGTCTGTATAAACGTGGGAGACCCGTTTACGATAGCCCGGAAGCGATATGGGAGCTTGCGGGGAAGTTGTTTGAAAAACAAATCGAGATTATGGCACAACTTGAACCAGCGGCGATCGCGGGCGGTGTGAGCAGTCTTACATCAGGGTGGAATACGTTTAACGATTGTATGGACACTGCCCTGGCGATGAATATATTGAAAGCAGTGGGGGGTCTCATCATATCTTGCGCGTTAATTGAAGCCAAGCCGGAGGGAGCGCCTCTGATGAGTATATATGAAAAGCAGGTTGCCGATACGCAGTTTGTGATTAGCAGAATGCTCGATCCGGAGGCGGTGCGGGCATATGAGAAGAAAAGGTGAGTCGCTGCCAAATTCATGAGCGTCATCGCCGCTTATCGAAATTGTCAACAGCCAACTCAAAACGATGGGTGTGCATTTTGGTTCAAAAACGCAATATTCAGCGTTCCTATAACATTCTTGTGATGAAGCTTCCATCCCCACAAGCTCGAATCGTTCAGCATTGCCCGCAATTTTCGTTCTAAATTTTTACTTTTGACCGCTTGCATGGTTCGTTTGAGATTCACTACTCAAGCGATGAGGCGTTTTCAGAGTCTCTGTACTCGCCAGGTTGATATTGGAGAATGTCGCCTACTTGACAGTTAAAGTAATGACATAGCGCACTGAGCAATTTATCATTGAATTGGCGCATTTTGTTTTTGCCTAACCTCGACAATGTGGAAGATGAAATGCTGGTTTCAGCTTCTATCTCTCGGTAAGAGATTCGGCGATTTTCTCTCATCTCTTTAGCTGCAATCAAAGAACGCAGTTGGCATTTGATCATAGTATTCCCAATAAGCGTTGCTGGTATAGCAACAAAATGATTGACAATAGCAACGTTTGGTGCTATTATACGATAGGTCACATAAATTTAGGCAAATCATTGGAAGCTCACGTGAGTGCGCGCGAAATGCAATGAATGTTATAGAACTTTTTGCAGGTGCCGCAGGCTTAGCGCAAGGGTTTGAGCGCACCAGCAAATTCAGCGCTCTGGCGTTGTATGACGTATTTGAGCCTGCGCGGCTTTCTTATCTTCAATATCGACCCAAAGCTTTTTATCAAAAGCAAGATGTTGCAAAACTTGGGCAGCATCAAGTTCTTGATGTACTTGACGGGCGTCGATTACATGGCATCCTGGGCGGACCACCATGTCAGGGTTTCAGCCTTGCGGGTAAGAAAGATAAAAACAACAAAATTAATGACTGTGTGCTTGCATATGCACGTATTGTAGATGAGCTTAAGCCACATTTCTTAGTTATGGAGAATGTGCCGCAACTGATGTTTCACCCACTCTTTTCGCCATTACTTGAAAGTATCAGTCAATGCTATCATGTGGTATACGGGTTTCTCAACGCTGCTCGCTATGGTACGCCGCAAACCCGTCATCGCCTCATTCTATTGGCTTACCATAAGCAATTCGGCGTTCGCCCAACGCTTCCTTTGGCGACTCACGGTATCTTAGGGCAAAAAATTTATGCTTATCATCTTTCTGATAGCGACGCACGAGTGGCGCTTGACGCAAACACGGCAGACGCAGTTTTTGGTGCCGATTTCGTAATTGCAAAGCAGATGAAGCGGCAAGCGGATAATGCGGAATCGGCAATCCGTGCCGATCTTCTACCACTTGTCACCGTTGGGGAAGCCATTAGTGATCTAACCGACGCTGTTTCAGTTGATGATAGATATATTGCTTACCCTTGCGAAGCAAGGTCTGATTACCAACGTCTGTTACGAGGTTCTGCGTCAAACGTAGCAAATTGTGTAGCCCGACAGCATAAAGGTAAACCCCTTGAGATTGTTCAATCGCTGCGTGAAGGCGGTACGCCTGAAGCGGAGGGTGGTTCTCGCAATAAACGTTATTACTCTCAAGCGTATAGCCGTTTGCATCGCGCTGGGCTTGCGCGTACCTTGACGACCTATTTTCAAAACGCTGGAAGTGGACGTTTCTTTCATTACGAGCAGCCACGCACTCTCACTATTCGTGAGGGAGCTCGACTACAAGGGTTTCCAGACGATTTTGTGTTTAGTGGTACTTTAGCTGATCAGATGCTTTTAGTTGGTAATGCAGTACCTTTAGCGCTGGCGGAAGCGCTTGGACGCCACATTGATTCAGAGCTTGGCGAACGTTTGCCCGCCTAGTGGCTGTCCAAGCCCCGATCAGACGGCGGTAACGCTTTTCTGGCATTTGCGAATCTCTGGAGGTATTGGCGAATGCCAATAGGTTGAATATTCACGTCGCGCTCCTCAACTTGTTGTTTGCGCTTCTCAGACAACCGTTTGACGACGATTGACTTGAACTCGCCTTCCAATTTTTTTCCCCAGTGTTTAGCCCATTCGTGGGCTTGGTAGACCACTGATGGAATTATTTTAACAAGCGTCAACCGACTTAAAAAATTGTGATCACGGTCCTCGGAAAACGAACAGGTAAGCAAAGCTGTCGCAAGCTGCCGAGTTGCTCGTTGAACATAATGGGTTGCTCCATCGGTGTCCATTTCACGCAGTGAACACAGAAATTCATAACGAGGAATTTTAGGAGGCGGTGCGCCGCCTGTATGTCCAACGTAGAATGATGCATAATCGGCATGGTCTAGCATGTATAAGTAAGCATCTTCCGCTAAATCCTCTTCGCTAATCAACGCATGGTAGGGCAATTTGCCTCGATACTTTTCATGAGACTTAAGAGCGTCACGCCGCATATCAACTAACAGTTCAAACCAATTTTTTTCTACGCCTAGTTTTCTGTCATAAAAGTCTGTTAGCGACGCAAACTGACGAATAACCACGCATGACATCCAAAAACTGTTAGGCGTAGGTGCGAAGCTAGGGCTTGCAAACAAAATCGTCATAACATCGATATCAGAGATATAGTCTGCGTGAGATTTTTCCCATCGTGGTTCTATAGCTCGCTGCCGCGTCAACCGCGATCCCTTGGAAATATACCAGTTGATGAGCCGTGAAAATAGCCGTATTTGGGTCGATTTTACTGCCCCTGCGTAGACTTGAGGCGTAGCGCGTGGTGAAGACGACCGAATGCGCTGTAAAATGCTGCGGCTACGGGCAATCCCTTCACGAGTAATGTCGCCATAGGCATTAGAAAGCGAATAGTGATTAAAGCCGCGCTCCTGTGGCGTAATCGTACCATCTCGAATATGAACCCGAGGGGGCATAATTTGCTCGTGACTGAGCGCGTCACGAGCGACGCCGTTAAACACATCATCGTCAACTCTAAGTTGAACGACATCTGTAGCTGCACGGGTCATGTGTTCATATTCAGACTCGGCCAAATCGGGATACATAAATGGCGCAAGCACCATTCCTCTATAAGCGGGGTTGTCCAGCGTTTGACGGGTGAGCGGCGCACTGTAAATAAATTTTTTTACGCGCATTTGCCGTTCGACTTTCTCCGATGCCCGAATGTAAGCGACGCTGTTGTTAAAGGTCAGTATCTGCGAATCATCTTCGATATAGCCCTTTGCGCTTCGCAAATCAAGCGTGCCTGCATGGAAACTTCCATCGCTCCCTGATATAAGCATTTCCTCTTGAGCGGCATCTAAAACTGATTGTTCCACACTAACTAACCCTAGCACGGTTTGCCGTTCACCTGCGCCAAATACGCGAAGACTAAGAGCTTGCTTTAATTTATGCGGCTCATACACGATTGACCCGTTGCGCTTGAGGCCATCTAACCCTTGCCAATCGGGAATATCAACTGCATCGAAGGGGATGCTCAATTGGCGGTAGAGCAGCTCACGTATTTCCTCACACTGCCTACTCAAACGATGCTCTAATGCGCCATCAGCCAGCATTCGACGGCCCAAATGTGGACCGTCTGCCTCTTCAAGCCGATAACTCGCTAAATCCGCTTGCAACATGGTAATGAGATCATTTAACCATAAATAGAACAGTTCAACCGCAGGCTCTTCAGAAAGCACCTGCGCAGTTTGGCGTAGGATAGATTCTCGGTGATCGAGAAAATAAGCCTGCGCTTCAATGGCTAACGCCATCGACTCAGTAGTACTGTCAAGTAAAGGCAGCATTTCATAGACATCATCCAGCGTTAAACGGAATTCGGCGGTTAACTGTGGCATTAAGCTATAGCGACGTGAGCCTTGTTCGTCATGTTGTTCGAGCTTTCCTGCCGAAACGAGCCGGTCTAAAATTTTATAATAAGCCGGTCGACTGATAGTGTCTTCCAATGCTTGACTCACTGCTTCATAGATTTCGCGCGCTGTCGCGCCATGTGGCTGCTCGGATAAGTATCCGATGATCGCAATCTCGCGCGTTGGTACATCAGGCAATTGTCCTTGTGTTAGATTACTCATTAGGTTGACTTTCATCACTGAGAGAATCCAAGGTGTGTTTGCCTTGCCAGCCGTGCGCTTCAAAATCAGACCAAATGTCTGGCGTCTTGCCGCCGTGTGTCGTGTGTCGTTGACGGATGTTCACGACCGCAGCGTGTCGTATTGTCTCGAATGCGCCGGTGACGATGCACGTGCCTTGCGGCAATTTAGGTAGTGATTTGATTAGAGACTCCGATGCATCCGAGAAGACGCCGCGCAATGCATCAAGTTGATCAGGTTCAATCGCGTGCAGGAAACGAGTGAGTAACCGTTTTAAGATGGAGCGATCCACATCTTGAGGCGACTGGGTAGTAAGTATCAAACCGATTTTGTAGTGACGACCAATACGCGCAATCTCCCGTAAAACCTGAGTTGTCACGGATTTATCGTCGTTGGGCGCAACCAAGTGAAATTCGTCGATACTAAAAACGACGAACAAGTTATCTTTTTTGCGCGCTAAACGTTGCAAATCGCGAGCGATTGAGGCAACAATTAGACGAAGATCAGACACAAGTAGCCCTCGACAGTCAATGTTAATAACAGCACCCGGTTTTATATGTTTTGCCCAATTGAACGATTCGCCGATATAGGGAACGTCTTCCAAACTCTCCGCACGCTGTTTGGCTGGGCGCACCGTACCCGGCGCATCCATATGCAGACTAGGGGCAACATCTTCAATTTTTCGCAATAGATCGGCCACATTAAATTGTTGGCCCTTAGCAACACGCTCCTTGAGTAAGGCTTCGTGTGCGAATCGAATCAGCGTTTCGTAGTTCGTACCCGCTCGCATACCTGGAATGGCATCGATTACGTCGTCTGGTGTTAACGAACTGAGGGGTAACGTGAACCCGTCTTTGCCTGGAATTAAGTTAACACCTCCAAGTTGGGTCGTGGCTTCGATCATTTCGCCGTTCACATCAATGTTGATTTGTGGAACGCCAAGCATGTGAAGTTCTTCGGCGAGCACTCCCCTCGTATAACTTTTTCCAGAACCAATACCACCGCCAATAAAGATGTGGCGCTGTATTGCGGAGCGTTTAAGAATTGCACGTGATGGCGGCTCACCTGAACCTCGCAAAGTGCCTAAGTCGATTCCTTGCTCAGCGTCGTTTTCAAGCCCCAACGCTTTCGTTACCATTTCGTCATTCGCAGCGTAAACGGGCGCGCCAGCGCGCGGTAGCGTCGATACCTCAGATAAACTGGCGACTCCGCCATTTTCGTCTAATAATGCCTCCTCCATTGGTTCGACCTCAGCCACTCGGTAAATGACAGTTGACTCTCCTTCAGGTGCATACACGGTGTCAAAAGGAAGTATCTCACTCACTAGGGAACCTTGAGCATCTTCATGTGGATTATGCTCCCAAGTGTTAACAACACGCCCTAGAATGCGGCGTGAATTGCCTTGTGCATCAATGGTTGCGATCCCAACCCATGACCCTGGGCGTAAGCTGTCAGCATTCGCCATAAAGCGCACATGCATTTGAAGAAAACTTGGTGAAGCTCCATTTGTCAGGCATATAACTTTGCCGATCGGCTGCTCAGTAGATGGCTCACTTTGGACTGTGTGATCGGCTGAAGCGAGTTGATGTGACATAAAAACTTTCTCCTGTTGCTAGTGTATACGGGAAAAGTGGGTTATCCACCTAGGCTGCACAGATCGTAACTACATGAGTCATCCAGCAAATGACAAACACTCAACGAGCAGACGGCTGACGCGGCCTCATCAATGTGGCTGCACGCTGCTTGCAGTGAACGCGGATCAAGGTTTGGTAAAGCGCGCCGCATTTCATCGAGCAGACTTTTTGCATGAGTAAGCATGTCGTCATTGGTCATGTTATCATCAGTTGCCAAATTGAGCGTCATGTCAGTTTGTAACCTTTTTCCTAGAATGGTTACAGTATAGCACGGCGCGGATCAATGTCAAGCGTTTTTATTACTGAAACGTTTCGGTAGTCACTGCCGACGGATTCAACTTGCGTAAATAACTTGTAAGAAATAGCAATTGCTGAGCGTCACCACCCTTTTTGAATGAACGGCTCAATGTTAAAATAGAACAGACGTTTGTAATTGGAGTAACAAAATTGTGATTACTGTAACGCAAGTTGATGGTCATGAAGTCATGCAGCAAGCTCGTGACGTACTGGTACGCTCCTTTCTTGACGACCCTATTTCCAAGTTCTACATCACCGATTGCAACAAAAGACTGACCTTGCTCACTGGTCTATACCAGGGCGTTATTCGGCATGGGGTACAACAGCATTCGGTATTTACGCTGCCGGGAAAAGTGCGCGCAACTGCCGTCTGGGTGATGCCCGGCCAAGAAACAACTTCCGTGTTAGATATGCTCCGGCTGTCTATGGTTAAGACGGTTTTACGAGTGGGCATCGCCTGGGCATTTCGCACGCTGAGCTACGTTGAGATCGCCGACAAAATGCGTGCACAGCTCGCGCCACAGCCGCACTTGTATCTGTACATGCTCGGCGTTGATCCGGCCTATCAAAATAGTGGGTTGGGCAGCCAGCTCATTGCACCGATGCTCGAAAAAGCGGATAGCGAGCATTTGCCTGTGTATCTAGAGACATTCAACCCACGCACATTGTCGTTTTACAAGCGACATGGCTTCGAGGTCAAAGCCGAGCAGTCCGTGCCACATGGTGGGCCAATGGGCTGGTTCATGTACCGTTCTGCTTAACTATTAATTGATGTGTCAAACACACGATGCTCAACTTTACTCTAATGGGCGCGTTGTATGCGTCTGCGATTTTTCTACTACAAGGCGTCTCAGCGATCATCTGCTTTGCAATCGCTTTGCTGGTGCTGGTTCAACTTTCCCATGATGCTAAAGGACGCGCCTTCGGAATTTTAGCGGGCGCTATCGGACTGTATAACATCGTCGCGTGCCTGAGCGATTTGCTAGGTGTCTATCACCCATCCCTCAATGTGTTAACCGCTACCCTGGCAGCCATCGCGCTTGGCCTGTGTGCTATTCGCTCGATGTATTTTTTCATGACGTACCTCGATATGTGGACGCCGCAGCGTCGCTGGCTGCTGCGCCTCAACAGTGTGGTGATTGCACTGCTCCCGTTTGCCTATATGAGCGGGATACTGTTTGGACGGGTCGCATATACGCCCGATGACGCTTATGAGTTGGAGATGCTCCCGGTCGGGCTACTCATCACCAGTAGCAGCGTTTTGGTGGCTATGTACACGCTTAGCATGTTGCTTTGGACGTTCACACGTAAGAAGCAGAAACGCTACCATACACGTTTTCATGTGGGCTTGGCGCTATTGGTCATTGCTGGAGTTTCGTTCGAGCTGCCGATGGCAATGCGCCTATCGCTCGGCTCGGTGTTGTTCTCAGTTGGGCTGCTGGTGCTGATACAACCAGTCCTCAAAGAGCGGCTGTTCGACCCACTCAGCCAACTCAACCGTCGCTTGGAACACCGCGCGCAGCAGTTTGCGTTAATTACACGAGTCGGTCATCAGGCGCATTCGGCATTGACGCTCGATACGCTGCTGCCTGAAATCGCGTATGAGATTCAACAGTCGTTCGGGTATACCAGCGTGCAAGTCGTGGTGTACAAAAACGAGATAGAATGCATCGGCTTTGGCGAAAGTGACGCCCGATACGGTGTGTCTAACCTGATCGACACCACCAAGGCAGCACCAACGCACCATACGGAGCGATGCTTGCCCAGTCTGGATATTCCGCTTGACATCGATTTACCCGACGCTACCAACCGTTATACGGGACAACTGCGCGTTCAAAGGCGGCAGCTCAGCCGCTTTACGGACGAAGAACAAGAAGCACTGGATATTCTGGCGCAGCAGATCGGCCTGGCAATTCGCAATGTGCAGCTGCTCCATGCAGCTCAAAAAGCGAATGAGTCTAAAGTCAATTTCATTAGTTACGTCAGCCATGAATTGCGCAATGCGGCAAGCAATATCATTGCATTGTCGGATAACATGGCGCACCATCCCGAAGACCATAACGACGACGCACTGACTGAGTCGTACCGAGATGACCTTAAGGACATTCTCCGCATGGGAAGTTACTTAAAAACGCTGCTTGACGACGTGGTAGACCTTGGTCAGCTTGAAAGCGGTAATCTCAAAGTGGAGGTACAGCCCACCGATCCACTCCCGATCCTGCGAGAATCGATGCAAAGTATCGTCGGTCACCTCAAAAAAGGAGTGGAGTTACGTCATGATTTTGATATAGAACTCCCGCTGGTCAGCGCTGATGATACCCGGCTCAAGCAGGTGCTGATGAATTTGCTCGGTAACGCAGTCAAGTTCACCGAACAAGGTATGATTACGTTATCGGCACATATTGAAGCGGGTCACGTGCATTTCGCAGTCACCGACACAGGACGCGGAATTGCGCGCCATGCCCACCCCTTCTTATTCGAAGCATACTCGCAAGAGTCGCGTGAGGTGTTTCGCAAGTATGGCGGAAGTGGGCTGGGGTTGGGCATTAGCAAGCAACTCATTGAACAGCAAGGTGGCAGTATTTGGTTTGAGAGTGAGGAAGGCGTGGGCACGACCTTTCACTTCACGTTACCGCTCAGTTCACTGCGTACTGCGTGAATAGCGCTTTGACATCATCGGTCAACAGCGGCTTGGCACGAAAATCGGTACAACCCGCTGCCAATGCCATATCACGGTCACATCCGAACAAATCACCTGTGACCACAACGATGGGTGTTGTAATCTGTTCAGCGCGCAGCCTCTTCGCCAGATTTAGTCCATTATCGTCGGGTAGATTCACGTCTAGCAGAATCAAATCAACCGGTTGGTGTGCCAACATATAGCCCTTAGCACAGGTGGTAGCACACAGGACAACATGCCCCATGTGTGCCGCCACACGCTTGACAACACGCTGCGGGATAGCATCATCCTCGATATACAGTATGTTCATAAACTTCTCCAGTTTCTAAGCGGGGGCGCCCTGCACATATCTAGCGAGCAGTGCCTCCAACGCATCGGGTTCATAAGGTTTCGTAACATAGATGGTACAGCCCGCCGCAAGACAAGCTTCTCGTTCACCGGGCATTGCACAGCCGGTTAAGGCAATGAGCGGTAATATTGGACGGCGGGCACGTATCCGTTCGATGATCGTCGCACCTTTCATATCTGGCAGATGCAGGTCGGCCACCACGACCGCGAACTTCTCACCTGCATCAAGTAACGCGAGCGCTTGTGCGCCAGTTTGCGCGATGACCGCAACCGCGCCCAGGTGACCCACGGCGCGACTGACGACCTTGACTGCGATCTCATCATCCTCGATATACAACACGTTCGTGCTCATACGGGTTCACCTTCCGCACCATTGTCAGCGGTGTTCTCGCCACCGGGCTGCCAGCGCAAGCCAAAGCCATGACTGGGTTTGAGGGGTGAGCCAGGTGTGAACTTCACCACTTGCAGCTTACGCTTGAGGTTGGACACATGTGACTTGAGCTTGGAGCGCGCATCGGATGGCGGCA
>Ga0123338_10002080_pt1 | contig 18857 bp, 14 predicted proteins | sample grotaG_FD_89793 | JGI IMG/M metagenome (GOLD analysis project Ga0123338, IMG submission 89793) | Glacier valley bacterial and archeal communities from Borup Fiord, Nunavut, Canada, to study Microbial Dark Matter (Phase II) -... | ecosystem: Environmental > Aquatic > Freshwater > Ice > Glacier ...
GCCACCGTCAAGGCGCTGGTCGCCTCCTGGGCCACACCGCAGTGACGAGTTCTGAATTCTGAGTTCTGAGTTACAGGTTTGCGTTAGATTGCCGCCGCCTGATGACCGTCTCCTGATACCTGATACCTGATACCTGATACCTGAAAGCCTGACACCTGATACCTGATACCTAAAACGGAGAACGCTCATGGATCAAGGGACCGCACAGGGCGCAGACGGGCGGGCGTGGCCCACGGGGATTGGGGCCATCACGCTGTTTGTTGAGGACGTGGCCGCCGCGCAACAATTCTATCGCGCGGTCTTCGGCTTGCCGGTGGTGTTTGAGGACGACAACTCGACCGTGTTCAAGTTCGGGCACACGCTGGTCAACCTGCTGAAGATCACGGAGGCGGGCGAACTTATTGCGCCGGCCAACGTGGCAAGTCGGGCGGCCGGATCGCGCGTGGTGTTCACCATTGATGTGGCGGACGTAGATGCCCTGTGCGCCGAACTCACCGCCCGTGGCGTGGTGCTGCTGAACGGCCCACTGGATCGGCCGTGGGGGATCCGCACCGCCAGTTTCAGCGATCCGGGCGGGCATATCTGGGAGATCGCGCAGCCGCAGGCACCTGCGCCCGTCTCCTGACACCTGATACCTGACACCTGACACCTAGAGGAGGCGACCATGCACTACGGTATCACCCTGCCGAACCTGGGCGTGGGCAGTGACCCGCACACAGCGGTGGCGTTGGCCCAAGCCGCCGAAGCCGCCGGCTGGGACGGCGTGTTCTACTGGGATGCCGTCTATATCCCCGACGAAGGCGCGACCTACGACCCCTGGATCGTGCTGACCGCCATCGCGGTGGCGACCACGCGCGTGCGGATCGGGCCGATGCTCACGCCCTTGGCGCGTCGCCGGCCCTGGAAGCTGGCCCGCGAAACGGTCACGCTCGATCACCTATCGGGCGGGCGGCTGATCCTGCCGGTCGGCCTCGGCGCGTTGGATGACGGCGGCTTCGGGCGCGTCGGCGAGGCCACCGACCGCAAGATCCGCGCGCAACGGCTCGACGAAGGGCTGGCGATCCTGGCCGGGCTATGGAGCGGGCAACCGTTCAGCTACAGCGGCGAACATTACCAGTTAGACGAGATGACTTTCTTGCCGCCGCCGTTGCAACAGCCGCGCATTCCTGTCTGGCCCGTCGGCGCATGGCCGCGCCCCCAGTCTATGGACCGCGCCGCACAGTGGGACGGCGTGCTGCCGACCAAAATGCACCCTGACGGCACCTTTGGCGCGATGACCCCGGCCGACGTGCGCGCCACTGCCGCCTATATCGCTGAACGCCGCCGCGCCGCCACACCCTTCGATATCGTGATGGAGGGCGCAACGCCCGGCGACGACCCGGCCGGCGCGGCAGCGATAATCCAGCCGTTGGCGGAGGCGGGACTGACTTGGTGGCTGGAAGACATCTGGAACGCCCCGCGCACCACCGGCGGGGTGGACGGAATGCGCCGCCGCATCGCGCAAGGCCCGCCGACCTAACCCCCCAACCCCCTTCCCTACGAAGGAAGGGGGAGTTTACGGAATCCGGGAACGGTCAGCAACTACCGCGTCTTACGCCCCCTTCCTTTGTAGGGAAGGGGGTTGGGGGGTTAGGTCCGGCTCCCCCTTCCTTCGTAGGGAAGGGGGTTGGGGGGTTAGGTCCGTTCGTGTCACCCGTTTTGTAGTACAATAACTCTGCGCCTGGGCCGGCGATGGCCGCCGGCGGGCGTGAGAGGGCGAGGCGGAAGCCACGATGCTGCTCTCCGTGCTAACGATTCAACAAGAGCCGGGAGTGATGGAACGTCGCTTTGGCTTCCGCGCGCTGCGCCCACTGGACGGCGATGGTGGTCGTGAGCGGTTTGGCCTGATTGAGCGCGCTGACGGCGAACTGGTCGCCGTGCTGACTTTGCATGGGCGGGGTTCTGCCCCGCCCAGCGCCGACGCGCTGGCCGATGCCCTGCCCGACGGCGCAGTGCAGTTTCTGCTCAGTCGCCGCCCGCTGGACCCGCCCGGCCTGCTTACCCGTTGGCGCGGCGGCATCGAGAGCCGGCCCGAACTGGGCGCGGCGGCGGGTCGCGTCTGGGCCGATTTCCAGAGCAGCTACCTGCCCGCGCTGCAACGGGCCGGTTTGGCCGACCTCTGGTGCGGCGTGGTGGTGGCCGCGCCCACTGCCGAACGCCTCAGCGCCGCCGTTGCCCAGCTCTTCACCCGCCTACCCTACGCCGCTACGCCCGCTGATGCTGAGACGCTGGGCGTGCTGGTCGGGCGGCTGCTGCGCCCCGGCGACCCCGCCGGGGCCGGTCGCGCCTTCCCGCTGGGTGGGGAGCGCGTGCTGGATCTGCCCGGCTTGGCCCCACGGTCGCTGCTGATCGGCAACGATGCGGTCGCCTTCACGCCGGAGACGGTCACCACCTACTGGCAGATCACCCCGCCCCTGCCGCGCGTCGCCGGCGGCTGGTTGCGCCGCCTGTTAGAGTTCCCCGATCTGCTGCCCTACAGCTACGACCTGAGCATCCACCTGCGCCCCGCCGCCGCCGAAGAGACCATGCACGCCGTGCTGGACGCACGCCTGTTGCGGCTGGCAAGCGAAATCGCGGCTCGTGGTGGCGCGCCGGCCGGTCCCGCGCCGTCCACTGCGCCGCCCGCCGCCGCCGACCTGTGGTTGCTGGAACTGGAACGCCGTGAGGTGGCCGCACGGCGCACCGGCCTCAGCGCGGGCCGCGACCGGCTGCGCGACGCGACCGTGCTGCTGGCCCTGCACTTGCCTGCTACCTCTGGCGACAGCGCGGCCCGCCACCCCCAGGCCGGCGCAGGAGCCGCCGCTTTCGCCGCCGCACTGGCCGCTGCCGAGATCCCCGCCCGCCCCCTGCATGGCCGTCCCGCCCTCAGCCGCGCCGTGCGTGCCGGCTTGCCGCTGGCCGCTGCCGGGGACCGCCGCGCGTTTCCCGTCGCCGCCCGCCAAGCCGCCGAACTGGCCCTCTTGCCGGCCATTGCCCCGCCCGCCGGTTCGCGCGCCGTGCTGCTGGGCCTAACCGCAGAGAAAACGCCGTTCCGCTACGCACCTCCGCCCGATGCGCCTGATGCCCGCTTGCTGGCCGGCGGCGGCGCGGCGGCGCGGCGGGCGGTGGCCCGGCAATGGGCGCTGCAAAGCTACTTGGCGGGCGGGGATCTGCGCGTCTGGGATCCGGCGGGCGCGTGGGCGGGCTGGGTGCAGGCGGTCGGCGGGCGCTATGTGCGGCCCGGTGGCCCCTTGCCCACCGACCGTCTCAACCTGCTGGCCGCCCCACTCGGCGCGCTCGACGAATCGGAGTTTTTCACCGCCTGGGTGCGCGAAATCGGCACGCTGTTCAGCCTGTTGCTGCCGCCGCTCACCGGCCAGGATGCCGATGCGGTGCGGAGCCAGATCGGGGCCGCGCTGTTGCAGGTGGGGATGCGGAGCCTGGATCGCGGCGACCGCACCGGCCTCTCGCTTGATGCGTTGCAGGCCGAATTGCAGGCCGGCGGCTATCAGGCCAGCGCGCGCGGCTTGGCCGCCATCGCGGCGGGGCCGGTCGGCAACCTGTTCAGCCCCGCTGTGTTTGTGGACGACTCACCCGCCCTGGTCGCGCTGGGGCCACCCGACGGCTTGCGACCCCAGCCCGGCGCACTGGCCGCCCGCATCGCCCTGCGCCACGCGCTGTGGGCCGAGAGCGCGCTGTTCGGCCTGCCCCGCCCCGCCCACACCCAGACCGTGCTGCTGCTCGACGGCGTGACCGAAGCCCTCAAACACGCCTATCTCGCCGCCGACCTGTTGGCCGTCGCCGTGGCCCCGCTGCCGCGCACCCACCTCTGGCTGCTGCCCACCGACAGCGAACTGGCCCCCCTGCTGGCCCACCCCGCCGGGCGCGCGCTGGTGCAACCCACCGCCCTCTACGCCCTCTTCGGCCCCGCCGCCGGCCCCGTGCTGGAAGCGCCACCGGGCCTTGCCCTGTTGCTGCCCCTCGCCGCCATCGCCCCGGCGCTCGCCGCCCGCCTGCCCCTGCTCGCCGCCGACAGCGCCCTGATTCAGACCCCTAGCGGCGGCACCGTCGTCCAGGTACTCACCGGCGCGCTGGCCCGCCTCTAGCGGGTGGTCGCTCATAAATAGGTTACACCATAGAGACACCCAGGCGGCGAAGAGATCACACCATTTAAAATCTTCGCGTGCTTCGCGTCTTCGCGGTGACATCCGTCGTTCGCCGCAACGGTCCGTCTAACGGTTGACTCTGCGCCGACTCCGCGCTATGATAGAGATAGCCACCCGGCCACCGCACCTCGGCGGCCCGTCGCCCCTGCACCTGCGAAAAGGAGCCTCCCGATGACGACCAAGCACGATCCTGCGGCCACCGAACACGACCACCATCGGCCCCCGCCCAGCACCGCAGCCGCGCCCCCGGCCCAGCGCACGGCGCAACCCGCCACGCTGCCCGCATTCGTGGGCGATGCGCGCCTCAGCGGCCGCGCCAATGCCCCGGTGCGCGCCGCCACCCTGCAACAGATGCAGCAGACCATCGGCAATCGGGCGGCGCAGCGGCTGATCCAGCGCCAAAGCGCCCCGGCAGCCCCCGCCCCCGCCGCTGCGGATGCCGCCACCGCCGCCGATCCCAATTACCAGAATAGCTACCATCGCCTCGCCGCCGACATCACCAGCGCCTTTGAGGGCGGCCGCACCGACTCGCTGCAAACCGCCGACAGTGGCATCGTGAGCTACGGCAAGCATCAGGCGACCCTCAGTTCCGGCTCGCTCGGCGCTGTGCTGCAAGCCTATGTCGGCCTCGCCACATCGGCCACGGCGCAGAGTCTGGCGGCCTATTTGCCCCGCGTGCAAAAGAAAGAGGCCGCCTTACGCAGCGACAAGACCTTTCTCAGCCTGCTCCGCACGGCGGCCGGCGACCCAGCGATGGATCAGGCGCAAGATGCCGTGTTCACCAGCCGCTACTGGACCCCCATGGCCGCTGCGTCGGCGCAACAGGGCATCCAATCGGCGCTGGGCTACGCCATTTTCTATGACACCAACATCCAGGGGGGCCACGAAGACGTGTTGGCGCGCACGCGCGCCAAGCTGGGCGGCGGCATCGGCGACAAGGTGAAGGATCAGCCGATCACCGAGCAAGCATTCCTACAGACCTATCTGGAGGAGCGCGAGGCCCGCCTACTGCGCCTCAGCGCCGCCGCCGCGAAAAAAGGCAAGACCGCCGATGCCAAAATGCTGAAGGCATCCACCTATCGCACCCGCGAACTGCTGGCGCTGGTCAATGCCGGCAACCTCGACGGGCATGGCGGGCCGGACGGCACGCTCCAGGTGCATGGCCGCAGCGTCACCGGGCTGACCGAGGGGGCCACCGTCAACGGCGAAGCCACGCCCGTCCAAGAGATGGCGGTGCAGCGCGCCCCCGCGCCGCAAACCGCGCCTGCCGCGCAGACGGTGCCCGCCGACATTGCCGGCCTGAACCTGCTGCCCAAAGCCCAGGAAGGTGCCATGACCCTGCGCCGCGAAGACCCCCATGTGCGCTTCACCAGTGGCCGGCGCGAGATGGCCGACCAAGCCCGCGCGATGGCGCAAAACGTGGTCGGCGGCGGCGGGCGCAACTGGATCGGCGCGACCTACGCCAAAGGTGGCCCCGCCCAGCAACTGCAAAAGTGGGTCACCGAGCATCCCAAAGCGCGCAGCCAAGCCGAGGTGCAAAGCGGCCTGCTGGGGATCATGCAAGCCATGTCGCCCGATGAGCTCATGGGGGTCAGCAAACACCTCAGCGGCGAAGCCTTCGACGTGCAGCCCAACAGCATAGACATCAAGCTGATTCAAGCCCTGCCCGGCCTCACCCAATTCCTCCCTAAAGAAGGCAAACTGGTGCGCTGGCACATCTATATCAAGGAATAGCAAGCAGAAAGGCTACGATCATGGCACAACGACAGATCACCCTCGACGACGATGCCGCGCCCCAGCTACGGCAACTCGCTGATGCACCCCAACAACAGGGCGAACTCTCCGCCCCGTTGCCACCCGCCGCTCCACCCGCCGCCGACGCGCTCACCCTCGCCGCCCTGGCCCAGCGCATCACCCAACTCGAAGCCCAAGTTGCTGACCTCCAAGAAGCCTGGGACGAACTGGAAGATGCCGGCTGGAGCCGCGCCAATGAAGCCGCTGTACGGGAAGCGGAAGCCGCCGGCGAACAGCCTATCCCCTTTGAGCAAGCAATGGCCGAAATTGGCTACAAACGTTCATGAAATACACGATCTCCATTTTGCGCCGCGCACAAAAGGAGTTCGCTAAATTACCGGCGCATATACAGTCCGGTGTTAATGATGCCATTCTGTCCTTAGCGCAAAATCCTCGCCCAGCGGGCTGCAAAAAGCTGCATGGGCGCGCTGGTTGGCGCATTCGCGTCGGTGAATATCGCGTCATCTACGATATTGATGACTAAGCAGCCACAGTCAGTGTCAACAAGATTGGCTCACGCGGCAGTGTCTACCATTTCATCTTCCCGCTCTTCTAGCAAATCCCCACCCATACCCCCTTCTTTTCTTTGTGCTCTTTGTGCCTTCGCGGTGAACCCCGTCTCCCTCTTCGCGCCCATCGCATCTTCGCCGTAAAACCCCCCTCCCAATCTCCGTGTCTCCGTGTCTCCGTGTTGAAACCCGTCCTCAGCCGGCCGACCTTGACCCCGACCCGCCCCAACAAGTACAATGCCAGGGATCGGCGGGCTACGCCGGGGTCAGGAGCGCCGCATGAAGCTGATTGTCCAGATACCCTGCCATAACGAAGAAGCCGCTCTGCCCATCACCATCCCCACCATCCCGCGCCACATCCCCGGCATCGATCAGGTCGAAATCCTGATCATTGACGACGGCAGCCGCGACCGCACCATCGCCGTCGCCCGCGCCCTCGGCGTAGACCATGTCGTGCGCCACACCAGCAACCAGGGCTTGGCCGCCGCCTTCCAAACCGGCCTCGATGCCTGCCTGCGCCTGGGGGCCGATGTCATCGTCAACACCGATGCCGACAACCAATACCCGCAAGACCGCATCCCCGACCTCATCGCTCCCATCCTGCGCGGCGAAGCCGACATGGTGATCGGCGACCGCCAAGTGGGGGCCATTGAACATTTCTCGTTCCTGAAAAAGCTCCTGCAAGATATGGGATCGCGCGTCGTGCGCGCCGTCTCCGGCACCAACGTGCCCGACGCGCCCAGCGGCTTCCGCGCCTTCTCGCGCGAGGCCGCCCTGCGCCTCAACGTCATCACCCGCTACACCTACACCCTCGAAACCATCATCCAGGCCGGCAAAAAGAACCTTGCCGTCGGCCACGTACCCGTCCAGACCCACCCCGTCATGCGAAAATCGCGCCTCGTGCGCTCCGTGCCCGACTACGTCAAAAAGTCGGGCGCAACGATTGTCCGTATCTGGATCCTCTACGAACCGCTCAAAGTCTTCTCCTACATCGCCGGGGTCTTTCTCGCCATCGGGCTATGGGGCGCGTTCTGGCTGCTGGTCCACTGGTTCTTCGACGAACACGGCAACTGGCGCGCCACCTTCACCGGCCACCTGCCCACCACCTTTGTCACCGTGCTGGCGCTCGTCTTCGGCATCCAAATCTTCCTCATCGGCCTCGTCGCCGACATCCTCGCCGCCAACCGCCGCCTCACCGAAGACACCCTCTACCGCGTCAAACGCATGGACCTCGACCTCTCCGCCTTGCGCCACAGCGGTGGCGCCCTCGCCACCCCCAACCGCGACCCCGCGCCGCCCGCCACCTCCCTATCTACGGAGGAACCGCCCTGACGATACCACGGCACCGCAGCACGGAGATACGGAGAACAGAGCACGGCCTAGCCCCAACCGACTCGGTTGGGGCTAGGCGGCTGGATCAGCAGGGGCCAACCGGGCACTTCGCCCGGTTGGCCCCTGCACATTCTGGGTCGGCTGCGTCTGCAACCACCCCCTCCCGGCGCTTACGGGCCGCAGCCGGGGGCGGTCACGGCGAGCGAGACGATCTTGGCGATTTGCCCACGGAAGGCAAAGGTGTTCGGGCGGAACGTGCCATCGTTGTAGCCGCTGATGATGCCGTGGCACACGGCCGTCTCAATGGATGGGTAGAACACGTTGCTCGGACCCACATCGGTGAAGGTCGGGGTCGCCGGGGTGATCAGCGGGAAGCTCGCCCCCAGGACCACGATCTTCGCTAATTGGCCGCGCGTGACGGAGTTGTTCGGGCGGAAGTAGGGCCGGCGGGCGCTATCGCACGGTTCGGGCGCGCCGGTCTGGCTGTTGCTGCCGCCGCAGGTGTAGCCGCTGACGATGTTGTGCGCCGCCGCCGTCTCGATCAGTCCATAGAACACGTTGTCGGGCGTGACATCGGTGAAGGTGCCGCCGGCGGGCGGGGGCACGAGCGGGATGTTGAAGGCCAGCGTGACGATTTTGGTCATCTGGCCGCGCGTGGTGTTGTTGAAGGGGCGGAACGTGCCATCGTTGTAGCCGCTGATCACGCCGCGACAGGCCAGGTAGTAGACGCCTTGATAGTAGTAGGCGTTCGGGTCCGTCACATCGCTGAAGCGGATCGGGCAGGGGGTCGTCGTCGCCACGGCGGTGTGTGTGACGCTCGGCGTCATTGTCGGCTGGCGGGTGGCCGTCTGCGTGACAGTCGGCAGGGCTACAGTGCCGGTCGCCGTGGCCGTCGCCGTGCCCGTGCTGGTAACCGTCGCCGTGCCCGTGCTAGTAACCGTGGCGGTCGCCGTAGCAGTCGCCGTGCGGGTGGCGGTGGGGCCGGCCACCACCAGGGTATAGCTCTGGCTGACGGCGATGAAATGGGTATCGGCCGTCTGGATGGTGAAGGGATAGGTGCCCACGGTGGTGGGCGTGCCGCTGATCAGCCCACTGGGGCTGAGGGTCAGACCGGGCGGCAGGCTGCCGGCGGTCAGCGTGGTGGTGTAAGGGGGGGCGGCGCCGAGCGTGCCGGTGGTGGTCAGGGGCTGGCTGTAGGCGCTGCCCACCGTGCCTGCCGGCAGCGTCGCCGGGGTCAGGCTCAGTTGCGGCGCTTGTCCACCGCCATTGTCGCCCCAGCAGGCTAGTGTGCCGTTCGGCCGCACCCCGCAGCTGTGAAAAAAGCCCGCGCTGACGGCGCTGAACAGTCCGGGCGGCGGGGTCGATTGTCCCTGGTCATTACGCCCCCAGCAGGCCAGCGTGCCGTCCGTCTTGATAGCGCAGCTGTGGTAGGTGCCCGCGCTGACGACTTGGAACAGGCCGGGCGGCGGGCTCGCCTGCCCATAGTTACTGTAGCCCCAGCAGGTCAGCGTGCCGTCCGTCCGCAGCCCGCAGGTGTGCAAGACGCCCGCGCTGACGGCGCTGAACAGCCCAGGCGGCGGGCTCGCTTGCCCTGAGTTATTGAAGCCCCAGCAGGTCAGTGTGCTGTCCGTCTGCAGCCCGCAACTGTGGTACCCGCCCGCACTGATGGCGGTAAACGGCCCGGCCGGCGGGGTCGCTTGCCCATAGGTGTTTTCGCCCCAGCAGGCCGCCGTGCCGTCCGTCCGCAACGCGCAGTTGGACGCATCACCCGAGCTGACCATGGTGAAGGTGCCGGGCGGCGGGGTGACCTGCCCAGCGGTGTCGCGCCCCCAGCAGGCCAGCGTGCCGTCCGCCTTGATGGCGCAGGTGTGCGAATTGCCCGCGCTGACGGCGGTAAACAGACCGGGCGGCGGGGTCGCTTGGCCAAACGTGTTGCCGCCCCAGCAGGCCAGTGTGCCGTCCGTCTGCAGCCCGCAGCTGTGATTGCCGTTCGCATCCACCTGGCGCGGGCTGAATACGCCCGGCAGCGGGGTGGCTTGCCCATAGGTGTTGTCGCCCCAGCAGGCCAGGGTGCCGCCCGCCCGCAGCCCGCAGGCGTGATCGAAACCCGCGCTGACGGCGGTAAACAGGCCGGGCGGCGGGGTCGCCTGCCCAGCGGCGTTGCGCCCCCAGCAGGCCAGCGTGCCGTCGGTCTGGCGCGCACAGGTGTGATAGCCGCCCGCGCTGACGGCGGTGAAGCGGCCGGGCGGCGGGGTGGCTTGCCCATCCAAATTGTCGCCCCAGCAGGCCAGGGTGCCGTCCGTCTGGCGGCCGCAGGTGTGGTAGGTACCCGCACTGACGGCGCTGAACAGCCCGGGCGGCGGGATCGCTTGTCCAAACGTGTTGTCGCCCCAGCAGGCCAGGGTGCCGTCCGTCCGCAGCCCGCAGGTGTGCGAATCGCCCGCGCTGACGGCGGTGAAGCTGCCGGGCGGCGGGGTCGCCTGCCCAAACGTGTTGTCGCCCCAGCAGGCCAGCGTGCCGTCCGTCTTGCGGCCGCAGGTGTGATAGCCGCCCGCGCTGACGGCGGTGAAGCTGCCGGGCGGCGGGTTCAGTTGCCCCGAGTAGTTGTCGCCCCAGCAGGCCAGCGTCCCGTCCGTCCGCAGGCCGCAGCTGAAAAAGCCGCCCGCGCTGACAGCGGTGAACAGGCCGGGCGGCGCATTCAACTGCCCATAGGTGTTGTCGCCCCAGCAGGCCAGGGTGCCGTCCGTCTGCAGGCCGCAGGTGTGCCGGTAGCCTGCGCTGAGGTTGGCCCCCACGACGGTGGCGGCGCGGGGGGCGTGGCTGCCGGCATTGGCCGGGCTGTGCGCCTGGGCGGGGCGGCCGGCGGGCAGGCCGAAGACGGTGGCGAGGGCGCAGGCCAGCGCCAGCACGCAGATCAAGAGTCGTGATCGGGGGTGCAAGGGGGACTCCTTTCGCTCATGGGGTACCAACAATGAAGCGCAACTCCGCCCGCCGCTCGTCAGCGAGCTGAAGTGTCCTCGAAGAATATAACCACCCTGCATCCGGCGCGGGCTGCGCGGGTTGCCCCTATTATACGCGCCCCCCCCCCCCTGTCAAGGCGGGCGGCCCCGCCCGCCAGGGCCGACGCATCTAAATTGGGGTAGGCAAACCGCCTGCCTAGTCACAGAAGGCGATCTATGACACGAACCCACTGAAGGCCACATTCCAACCCAGCGACGGTTGGTTTTCCCTACGCCCCTTCTATAACCAATGGGATCTCACTGGTTCCAATTTAGATGCGTCGGCCCTGCCCCGCCCGCCAGGGCGCTACTCATTGTCCCCTGACAAGGATTGGTTACCGCTGCCAATCCGCGCACAGTCGGCAGCAACCGCAACTCAGCCCGCAGCCCGCGTGCATCAGGCCCAGGCCGCGCCCACCGTGGCCGCATAGTTCGCGTCGAGCGCGGGAGGAGGTAAGCAGCAGGCTGCACTACGCCACGCCATGCTAGCAGAGGCATCTGGCTTCAGGCGATCCACCAACGGCATGACCCAGCCGAGTCGAGACTCGGTTGGGTAATTCGGTGGCTGGATTACGCAGGGCCCAACCACAGCCTACAACGGTCGGCACCAGCGACCGCCTAAACACCGGACCGGCAAATTACTCAACCGAGTCTCAACCTGCTGGGTCTTACCCACGTAGGTGGATCAAGAACGTTCGCGATTTTGGTAGGGGGATCGTCATGCTCAGGCGCACGCTCAGTTGTGCCGGCGTATACCTCGCATCTGCATCAAATTGGCGCGGTTGGCTGCTGGGGCGTGTTAGGCCGCCGGTTTTGGGGGCATGGGTGCTATATCGCAGCAGGACGCGGTATCCGGCTGATCCGCAATGGTGCCGCCACGCCGCTCCAGCGGTCGTCGTTGCTATCGGGGCAGCGGGTTAACGAGGCGTTCGAGCTGCTTGACGTGCGGCCGTTCATGGCGCGCCAGCCACTGAGCATAACCCAGCACGGTCCGTTCAAGAGGCTTGCCCGCCCCGGTGAGGGTCGCCGTCCGTGTCCAGTCGGCGGGGGCTAACGGTTCCAATACGGCCAAGAGCGCGGTCCGCTGCGTCGCAAAAGCGTGCAGCGAAGACGGAAATGCCTGGTCGCGATAGTCCGTGTGTCGGATCCAAGTTGTGGGATTGACCGCCCGCAGGGTCGGCCTGTCCGCGGCCAGCATCGCCCCAATGCAGTTGCCCCAAACGTCTGCACACGCCCGCAGATGGGCCAGCACCTCATTGGCCGACCACTCCGTGGGATGGGCCGGAGTCTGCAAGTGCGCGGGGGCCACACCGGCGGTCAGTGCGGCGATGCGCGGCGGCGTTGCGGCCAGCATGGTCAGCACTTGCTCAATGGTGAGTGCGCTACGGGACAAGGGACATCCTCCTTTCGTACTGCGCCGGCAGCGTCGGCACCGGTGCCTAATGGACCCAGCAGGTCACGCAGGTGACCGACCCACCGCTGCGCCGGCGCACGCCGCCTCAGTCCTCTGACGGGCGTTCGTAAGCGGGTGCCGGCTCAAAGAAGCGCAGTTGTTGGCTGCCGTTACGCTTATTGTCGCCTCGTGCCGATTCCCATTCCACAAACCGGCCGTTGCCCAAATCAGTCAGGCGGCGGATCGCTGCGCTCGTGTCGCCAATTTCGATGCCGATCCAGCGCCGCCCCAACTTTTCGGCGGCGTAAAACGTGGTCCCTGCGCCGCTGAAGGGATCGAGTACCCGGTCGCCCCTGTTGGTCGCTAGCGCGATCAGCCGTTCCAGCATAATCGGCGCGAGTTCATTGGCCCCGCGTGTCTTATATTTGCTGTGGCGCACCGGCGGAATGTCATCCCACAGGTCTTCCGCTGGGGTCCACAACCGGCTGCTGTTACCGTCTTCCAATGCGGCGCTCTCCCACACCTCTTCGGGCGCGTCCAGCACATCCATCAGGTTCAGCCCCTGCGCGTTCAGCTTATTGCGGTGGCCCCCATAATCGCGGATCTCCCCGCCACAATGCCGACACATGGGAATGGGCACATAAATCTTGTTAAAGACCGCCGGCACCCCCTTTGTGTAATACAGCAGCCCATAATGCGCGGGCGACAGCCGTTGCCCGCGTGGGAAGGCTTTGGGCATCCGGCAAGCGATCCAGTGCCGAAACAGCATTCCCTGGCTGTTCAAGAACGCGCCGTACTCGATCAACCAGCGCGGTAGGTTAAACACAAACAAGCTGCCCCCCGGTTTCAGCACCCGCACGCATTCCGCCAACCATTGGCGTGACTAGGCCAGATACTCCTCCGCTTGCCGATCATCCGCAACCCCCCGGCCGTAATCCTTGCCCAAATTAAACGGCGGATCCGCAAACACCATGTCCGGGCTGCTATCCGGCAACTGCGCCAAAAAAGGCACACAATCCCCCTGATAAAGCTGCCCCAAGCCGCTGCGATAGACCAGTTCATGGCCCGGTCCGGCAACCGCCGGACCGGTTGCGCTGAGTGGATGCTGCATAGTGACCTCTGCACTGCGCTTTCCTACCCTATGGCCTCCCAACCGACGAAAGCGGCAAAAGATCCACTATGGGGGTTTTAGTACATATTCATTCCGGCACTGGGAAAAAGAGAACCCCGGCATTCTGCGCGTAGTGCAGAATGCCGGGCTTTTATCTTTTGGCATTAGGCTGAGGGGTCACCCTCTCTTGACAAGAACTCCCCAACCATCGTAATCTCCGTGTCTCCGTGTCTCCGTGTTGAAAAACGCTTTACGGCAGCTGAGGGGTCACTATCTCCTGACGAGAACTCCCCAACCATAGAACTCCGTGTCTCCGTGTCTCCGTGTTGAAAACCGTAGCCCCAACCGCCACGCCTCACAACCGCACCCCTTGCCCCCGAAACTCCCTAAAAAACTCCCCCTAAACCTCCGTGTCTCCGTGTCTCCGTGTTGAAACCCGCCTGCTCCCAACCGCCACGCCTCACAACCCACGCCCCGAAACCCCGAAAACCTCCCAAACCTCCGTGTCTCCGTGCCTCCGTGTTGAAAACCGTGGCCTTTCATCAGCAAACTAGTTATAGAGGTTTTAATAAACAGTGAAAATTGGACCCGAATCAGTGATTCAGCCAAAATGGAGATCCCTTGTATAAGGCATAATTTAGACAATGTCACAAAATGCCTCTCTGGATGTGTATATATATAGAGGGGTAAAAATAGTGGCAGAAAGGCAATCACCCCGCTACCCAGTGACCCCGGTCCCATCCAACTGCGCGCACCACGCCGGGCCCGCCGCATCCGGCGGGCCCCAGCCGCAGCCGCACCTCCGCCGGGGGCACGACGCGCATAGGCAGAGTCCCGCGCCCCTAATCATCGCTATCCGCAAGAAAGGACCGTCCCATGCTCAAAGACATCGCCACCCAACCCGATCTATTCGCCACCCAACCCGATCTGTTCGCCACCCAACCCGATCTAGGCAGCCGCGCCGCAGATCGCTACCCATTGCCCGCCGCGTCGGTCGCACCGAACGCCCCGGCTCCGCCCACCGGGTCCACCCCGCGCCCGGTGGTCGCATCGTCCGCCGACGACCCAACGGGCGACACCCTCAGCACCGAGATCGCCACCCTGCACGACCTGCTCGCCGCCGTCTCCGGCACCGCCGACCTCGACCTCGCCCAGCGCATCACCGCCTACTGCAAAGGCGCCGACACCCTGGCCCGCCTGCTGCGCGCCCAGCACGGCCTCGCCCCCACCGACCCCGCCACCGACCTCACCGCCCTGCTCGACCGCCTCGACACGAGTTCTGAGTTCTGAGTTCTGAGTTCTGAATTACGCCGGAGACCGATGGCGGGGGTAGAGGCACGAGGCACCCCCGGCGTAGGGACACGGGGCCCCGTGTCAGGCCGGGCGCGGAATTACCGCCCCGCAAACTCCCCCTCTCCCTTCAGGAGAGGGGGTTGGGGGGTGAGGGCGGCCGCCAACCGATCACGCCAAACCCAAAACCCGCAACACCTCCGTGTTTCCGTGTCTCCGTGTTGAAACCGCACACGCCCGCAACCCAGAACGCACAACTCCCGAAAGGAGATTCACCAATGGCTCACTACCTCACCCGCCACCAAGCCATCGCCCACCTGCTCACCGACTTCGCCGCCTTCAGCCACACCTGCTACCCCCACACCCCCCTGCGCCGCTACCAACTCGAAGCCGCCGCGCCCATCCTCGCCGCCCTCGACGAGCGCCGCTATGGAAACACGCAATACCGTACAACCGCAACTAAACACTCAACACTCAACACTCAGAACTCCGCGTTCGTCGTCCTCATGGCCCGTCAGGCCGGCAAAGACGAACTGCTGGCCCAACTCCAGTCCTACCTGCTGGCCCGCTACAGTCGGCGCGGCGGCAGCTGCGTCCTCGCCGCCCCCACCTTCAAGCCCCAGGCGCTCATCAGCCGCCGCCGCCTGGCCGAACGCCTGCACACCGGCCTGCACCTCAATAGCCAGAGCCGCGACGGCTACCGCCTCACATGCGGCAACGCCGCCGCCGCCTTCCTGTCCGCCGAACCCACCGCCAACGCACGCGGCGAAACGGCCAGCCTGCTGCTCATCGCCAACGAGGCACAAGACATCGCCCCCGACCGCTGGGATGCCGTCTTCGCCCCCATGACCGCCAGCACCAACGCCCCGACCATCGTCACCGGCACCCCATGGGCCGCCGGCTCGCTCCTCAGCCGCGCCACCGCCCACGCCGCCGCCGCCGGCACGTTGCGGGTCGCCGACTGGCAGCGCGTCGCCGAAGAACTGCCCGCCTATGCCGACCATGTGCGCGGCCGCATCGCCCAACTGGGGGCCAATCATCCCTTTATCCGTACCGAATACGAACTGCGCGAACTCGATGCCGTCGGCGGCCTCTTCCCCGCCGACCGCCAAGCCCAGATGCACGGCAGCCACCCACGCAACCGCCAAGCCGTGCCCGGTCGCACCTACGTCCTGCTCGTAGATGTGGGCGGCGGGGCCGAAGATGCGCCCAGCGACCCCGCCGCCCGCGCCCGCGAACGGCGCCGCGACAGCACCGCCCTCACCGTGGTCGAAGTAGACACCCGCAGCGTCAGCGACGACCTGTTGCGCCGCCCCGTCTACCGCGTCGTAGACCGCCACCTCTGGACCGGCACGCCCCACAGCGCGCTACTGCCCCACCTGCTCGATCTGGCCCGCAGCGTCTGGCACGCCCGCTACTGCGTCATTGACGCGACCGGCCTCGGTGCGGGCCTCGCCAGCCTGCTCGCCGCCGCGCTCAAAGGCCAATGCGAAGTCGTCCCCTTTGTCTTCAGCGCACCCAGCAAAAGCGCCCTCGGCTGGGCCTTTCTCGCCACCATCGAATCGGGCCGCTGGAAGGATTACAGCGACGACGGCGCCACCGACACCCGCCTCTACTGGGCCCAAGTCGCTGCCTGCGCCTACACCGTCGCCCCCGGCCCCGCCAAACAGCTCGCCTGGGCCGTCCCCGAAGCCAAAGGCCACGACGATCTCCTCGTCAGCGCCGCCCTCATCGGCGCGCTTGACACCCGCGACTGGCGCCCCCCCACCGCCACCGGCCGCACCCGCGCCGACTGGACCTGACGATTGCGGATTGCGGAATGCGGAATGCGGAATGACGACGACTGCGGAATGGCGACCACACCTCTGTAGGAGGCGGTTCCACCCGGCGACCGTCGCCCTAGCATCCAAGCCGGTGTAGGAGGCGGTTCCACCCGGCGACCGTCGCCCCAGCACCCAAGTCCATGTAGGAGGCGGTTCCACCCGGCGACCGTCGCCCCAGCACCCACGTCCATGTAGGAGGCGGTTCCACCCGGCGACAGACAGTGGCCCCTAGCCGCCGTAGCAGCGCTGCTTGCTGCGCGGGGGCGGGCCACTGTAGCAGCGCTGCTTGCTGCGCGGGGCCGGCCACTGTAGCAGCGCACGGCGTGCGCGGGGCTGAGGACCAAACTGCCCTACATCCCCGGCAAATACTCTAACAGCAACGTCACCACCGTTTGATTGGGGCCGACGACCTCAGTAAAAACGGTGTAGGCGTACATATCGGGAGATTTGTTGTCGTAGTGCCAATTAGCAAAAAAGGCGGCGGGCGTAGCACGCTGCTCCTGAATCAGCCAGCCATCCTGTTGCAGCGCAGCATGATAAAACGCCAAGACCGCCGCCGGTTCAGCCGGGGCGCGGAAGGAGATTTTATGGGGAAAGCGCGTACCGTCCGGCAGATCAGCCTCGACCCTCGTAAGCGCCACCGCGCCGGGGAAAATCGGCGGATTGTGGAAGCTGTCCGGCAGGTGGCGGCCCAGCCGCAGCACCGCCAAGCCTACCAACAACCCGATTCCCAGCACACCCGCAGAGACTAATAGCATCCGTCGCAACCGCATTGCCAACCCTCCTATCAAGCTAAATATAGCACAGAATCCGCACCCGCCTGTAACTCAGAATTCAGAACTCAGAACTAACGAAAGGATGCCCACCATGCTAACCCAAACCGCCCACGCCGCCGGCCGCCTCACCCGCTACGCCCGCTACCGCGCTTTCTACGAAGGCGACCAATGGGAAGACGCGCCCGCCCCCGGCGAACGCCGCCTCACCTTCAACTACGCCCGCGTCTTCTGCAACAAAGCCGCCTCCTACCTCATGGGCAAGCCGCCCAGTTGGGATGCCCTGCCCCCGCCCGGCGCCGACCCCGCCGGCGCCCGCATCGTCCGCGACTACCTCGCCGCCGTGGGCGAGGCCAACTATCTGGCCGCCGTAGACCTCGACACCGCGCTCACCGCCACCATGCTCGGCGACGGCGCGTGGACCGTGCGCTGGGATGCCGCCGCCGCCCGCCCGCGCGTCACCGCCGTGGACCCCGCCGGCCTCGACTGCCGCGCCCGCCCCGACGACCCGTTCACCCTCACCAGCCTGCGCCAACGCTACACGCTGACCCGCAGCGACCTGCCGCGCGAGGCCGCCGCCCGCTTGGCCCGCGCCGGCGCCGCTCCCGCCGACCCCTACGCCCCGCTCGATGCCTGGGAAGACTGGACCTCCAGCGCCTGGAGCCTGACCGTCGCCGGGGTGGCGGTCGCCGGCGGCGCGCATCCCTACGGCATGATCCCCTACATCATCTTCCCCAACTTGCGCCTGCCCGGCGAGTTTTGGGGCGAAAGCGACTTGGCCGACCTGTTGCGCTTGCAACGCGAACTCAACAGCCGCCTCAGCATCTTCAGCCGCATCCTCGAAGTGGCCGGCAATCCCGTCGCCGTGGTCAGCGGGGCCGATGCCGCCGCCACCGACAGCTTGCGGCTCGGCCCCAACCAACTCTGGACCCTGCCCGCCGGGGCGCGCGCCGAGGTGCTGCAACTGCTCGAAGCCGGCGGTGCGGAGGCCCATTTTCGCTACATCGAAACCATCTACCGCGCCATGCACGACATCAGCGAGATGCCGCGCACCAGCTTTGGCGACAGTGGCGGGGCAGGCCGCTCTGGGGTCGCGCTCGAAATCGAACTGCAACCCTTGCTGCACAAGCTGGCCCGCAAACGCGCTATCGTGGGCATTGCCCTCACCCGCCGCGCCGACCTGATCCTGCACATGGCCCGCCTGCACGGGGTCGCGTTGCCGCCGGCCCGCCTGCGCGTCTCCTGGCCGCCCATCCTGCCGCAAGACCGCGCCGCCCTCGTCCAGCAAGAGGTCGCCCTCGTCGCCGCCGGCATCCACCCGCCCACCACCGCCATGACCGCCCTCGACGACCCCGACCCCGCCGGCCAACTCGCCCGCGTCGTCGCCGAAGCCGCCCTGCTGCACCGTAGTCCGTGAGCTGTGGGCGGTGGCCCGCGAAAGCATCAAGTAGCCGACTCCTGATCCCACTACCTGTCACTCCGCACGCTGCACGAATCCAAGCCCCCGTAATTCAGAATTCAGAATTCAAAAGGAGAACCGCCATGTCCGTCACCCTAGCCGAGTTCCGCGCCGACCTACGCGCCGCCTTGCTCGACGAAATCGCCCCCTACCAATGGCCCGACAGCGCCCTCGACGGCTGCCTGTGGGA
>Ga0123338_10002081_pt1 | contig 18855 bp, 14 predicted proteins | sample grotaG_FD_89793 | JGI IMG/M metagenome (GOLD analysis project Ga0123338, IMG submission 89793) | Glacier valley bacterial and archeal communities from Borup Fiord, Nunavut, Canada, to study Microbial Dark Matter (Phase II) -... | ecosystem: Environmental > Aquatic > Freshwater > Ice > Glacier ...
CCGTGGACGGTGGCGGCGCCACCGACGCCACAACCTGCGCGGCGCCGGCGGAACACCGCTCGCCGCCCCGCCGCTTGCGAGCCACCGTTCGCCGCCCCGCGCGTCACGCATGCGGTGTTCGACCCCCGTCTCCTAGAGGCTACGGCTCCATGCCGGGCACGGGCTGGCCCGCTTCGTCGGGCGCCTGCGGACCCTTCTTGTCGCCGGGCACTTCGAGGCCGCGGTCCTCGAGCACCTTCTTGGCCATGGTCTGCTGGTCCGGATCGAGCAGTGACCACGCGGTCTTGAGCGCGAGCTTGTCGTTGCTGTCGCGGATCCTGTGGAGCTTGGCCGAATCGGCATTGCCCGCGACCGACGAGCCGGGCGCCATGTTGCGGCGTTCGGCCTTTTTTCCTGCCTTGGATTCCTGCGGCGAGATTTGCTCCTCGGGCGCTGGCTTCTCGATCTGGCGCAGCTGGACGTCTATATCCGCATTCTCGGCGACGAGCGAGGTGTCGATCTTCTGGAGCTTCTCGAGCTGCTCGGGGCGAAGCTTGAGCTCCGTCGACGAATCGAGCAGGTAGCCGACCGGCGTGCCCGAGGCAGGCGGCAGCGGCGGCACTTCACCCTCGGCGGGATGGTGGGCAGCAGGTTCGCTGTGGCACGCAGCCACAGCCAGGAGTAAGGACACAACGAACCGCATCGCTACCGCGTAGCACGGGCCGGCGCCGGGCTGTAGGGCTATTCGCCGCCGGACCGGCAGGGCAGGCGATCCAGGCGCCGCACAGTCGGTGATCAGTGCGCCGCGAGGACGAGCGCGGTCCGGGCCGGGATCGTGATGGTGCCGGCTTGCTGCGCACCGCCGAGCAGATCGTCGTAGGTCCCGCTCGGCAAGCCGTTCGCCGGCTGCGGGCTGTCGCCGCGGTTGATCGCGACGAACACCGTGTCGCCGTTCGTCGTCATCTTGTAGATGAACGTGTCGGTGCCGACATACAGCGTCGTGCGCGTGCCGCGCCGAGTCGCAGCGTGTGCCGCGCGCATCTTGATCAGCGCAGAAAGCTGCCCCTTCAACCAGGTCTGGTCGGTGGTGTAGCCCGCCCACTGCATGAAGCGGCGGTTATCCGGATCGCCCGCTCCCGGGAGCCCGATCTCGTCGCCGTAGTACATCATCGGCAGGCCCGGCATCGTCATAACGAGCGCCCACGCGGTCGCGATCCGCTGGAACGGCGACGAGGTCAGCGGCAACGTCGGCTGCCCGCTCCACGCGAGGTTCTTGCCGCCATCCCACGCGCCGAACATCGGCGAATCGAGGGCGAGCTCGATCGATCGCGGCACGTCGTGATTGCCGAGGAACGTCGACATCACGGCGTTCGGGCCGTAGAAGTCGTCGTTCGAATCGAGGAAGCCGACGAGATCGCTCATCACGCCATCGCGGCGCAGCAGCGTCGCGAGCACCTGGCCGCGCTCGGGAAAATCAAACTGGCCGTCGAGCATCGTCGCCTTGTCGACGTACGACTTGATCAGGTTGCGATCGCCATCGAACGTCTCGCCGACCAGGTAGAACGGTTGATCCCACGCGAGCTCGGCATCGGCGCGGGCACGCAGATCGGTCAGCCACGCGGTCTCGATGTGTTTGACTGCATCGAGGCGAAAGCCATCGACGCCGGTGCGCTTCGCCCACGCGATCGCGTTATCGATGCTGTATTTGCGTGCAGCCGGATTCGCGAAGTTGAAGTCCGGGAGAAATGTATCGAACCAGCAGACCTTGCGATCGGTATCCCAGTCGCAGCCATCGCCGCATATGCAGTTGCCGCCGCGACCGTTGGAGTTCGGGTTGAACCAATCGGGATGCGCGATGTAGACGGGGCTCGTCGCGTGCACGTGATTCATCACGTAGTCGATGAGGACCTGCATGCCGTGCGCGTGCGCGGTGTCGACCATCGCCTTGAGCTCGGCATCGGTGCCGAAGTGCGACTCGGGGAGCTCGAGATTCTTTGGCCAGTAGCCGTGATACCCGGAGTAATTGTGGCCATCGGCACCGGGGTTCGCGTTGTCGGCATTGTCGATCGGCGACGTGATCCAGAGCGTATTGACGCCGAGGTCCGCGAAGTAGCCGCTCTCGATCTTCTGCTGGACGCCGGCAAAATCGCCGCCTTGATAATTACCGGGGAAGTCGACGCCCGCGACCTGCGCATCGTTCGCCGTGTTGCCGTCGTAGAACCGATCGACGAACACGAAGTACATCACCGCATCGCGCCAATCGATCGCGGGGCGCGCCAAGCAGTGATCGCAATCGACCCGGACCACCGAGTTGAACGCGCCGTAACCATCGGGGCTCTTGCGCGTGTTGGCGGGGTCGCTGATCCAGTTCGTGCCGTCGACCTTGAACTTGTAGACGATGACCTGGGAATCGTTTGCGGGGACGTCGACCGAAAAGCTGCCATCCGCGCTCTTGGTCATCGTGAGCCCGGTCGTCCAACCGTCCGCGGCGAAGTCACCCATCAGCGAGACCGTGCTCGCGGTGCCGGTGAACTTGATCGTCGTCGCGCAGGTCGGAACTGGCGGGCAGGCGGCGACGCCACCGTCGCCACTCCCGACACCACCATCCACATCACCATTATGCGGGTTCTGCGTCGACGGACAGCCCGCGAGGGTGGCGAGGACGGCGAGGAGGGCAAAACGCACGGCTGAGGCGTCATCAAGAGTCGTACCAGCGGGTGGGGCGATCCCGCCGACCCAGAGCCCTGACGGTACGGCCACTTGGAGCCGTACAAAGCCGAGCAACGCATCGAGCGTTGCTAACGGCAACATGGGTAGCCGGCGAGTCCGCAGGATCTTGCCCACAGATCCCGGAATGCTGTAGTGATGCCATCATGATGCGTGGGATTTTCAGCTCGCTGATCGTGGTGTCCCTACTCGGTGGCGTAGCGTTCGCGGACGAGCCGCAACCAGCCGATCCGATGCCCGCCGAACATGCGCCGGCCACGCCGGCCGAGGCGTCGAAAGCCGCCGCGGACAACAAGTTCGAGGTGGTGAAAAAGGCGCCTCCGACCGAGGGTGAAAAGCCTTCGGCCGAAGCCGGCAACAAGACGGCGAAGTCCTCCAAGCACAAGACCAAGCACAAGGCGCGCAAGCACAAGAAGGCGCACCGCAAGACGAAGAAGTCAGCGCGCTAGCTCGCGTTGCCGAAGGCAACAAGCAGCGAGCGGATCATCTGCCAAACGGGCCCAACACCCGTTGCGGTGCGGGCACGCTTCGTGCTCGTGTGCGCCGCGCGATGCGAACGTGGCCGGCAGTAATCTTCGCTCTTTGCGCACACGACGCGTACGCGCAGCCGGAGTCATCTGATCCACCGATCGCGACGCCATCGCCCTCGGTCGATCCGCCGCCCGAGGGTACGCCACCGACGAGCTCGCCGCTCGACCGGGTGCCGTCGACTGTCGAAGTCGTGCCCGCGCCGCAAGGGGCACAGCCTCCGGCCTCGGCCTCGGCCCCGGTCGTTGCCGATGATCCGGACAAGGGCTTTCGATTCGGTTCGTACGGCCGCGTGATCGCGGGCGACGATCTTCACGGCGGCAAGCCCGAGCGCATCGCGATCGTCGCGCACTCGCCGCGCGTCGTCGAAGACAGCTACCTCGAGCTCGATACCTCGTACGGCTTCACGACCGAGGAGGGCTACAAGATCCGCCCTGTCATCACCCTCGCGTTCGACGGCACGTTGTTCCACGACACCGGTGAGTTCGACGCGCATCCCGCGCTTCGCAATATGTACCTCGACGCGCAGGTCACGAAAGACCTGAGCATGTGGGCAGGTTCGCGGATGTATCGCGGCGACGATATCTACCTGCTCGACTACTGGCCGCTCGACGATCAGAACACGGTCGGCGCAGGGTTGTTGTATCGAACGACGCTCGCGACGCTCGCGACGCACGGTGAAGGCCACGACGGGCTCGAGCTCGCCGTCGCGGGGGGACTCAACCGGCTGAACGTGCCGTTCCAGTATCAAACGATCAGCGTCCAGGATCCCGCACAGGGCGCGACCACGGTCACGCAGCTCAACCGCCAGCGGGTTGTCGCGAGCGGCTCGGTCGCGTACATCCGCGACAACGGCCCCGGCAATCTCTCGGTCAAGGGCAAGATCCACGGCGAGATCCACGAGCTGCCCTCGGGCACGTACAAGCGCGACGACGGGACGTTCCAGGCGCTGCCTTCAGATGGTGGGTATTTGATCGGCGCGGAGCTCAGCCTGTATGGCTTCGAGCCGGCGGAGTCGAAGTTCCGCCGTCACGTAAACCTGTTCGTGCGTTACGCTTCGGGCCTCGCATCGTTCGACGAGCTCGCACCACCTACGACGTTCGGGCCGGATCTGAAGACGAGCAAGGCGAGCGAGTTTTCGTTCGGCATCGCCGGCAACTACGATCACGCGCTCGGTAACCTCATGGTCGGCTTCTTGACTCGCAACTTCACGGATGCGACGGGTCAGGACAACGACGTGAACAATGGGTGGGAGTACGCGCTCGACGTGCGCCCGCTCGCGAAGCTCGCGCACGGTTTCTTCGCCGGCGCGGATCTCTCGTATCAAGCGCGGTTTCCAAAGGGGCTCAACGCGATCACGCTGAAGGCGGAAGATCCGGCCGTGTTCCAGATCGCGCCGATGCTCGTGTACTCGCCGATGGGACCGTCGGGCTATGACCGCCCGCAGATCCGGTTGCTCTACCGCGGTGCGCATCTCAACGAGGGTGCGCTCGATCTCTACGTGCCCGATGATCCGCGGCACGGCCATCCGTGGGTGCACTTTTTAGGAGTCGAAGCCGAGTGGTGGTTCAACTCCACGACGTACAAGCGCTGACGCAGGTCGGATGGACTGCCACAAAGCCACAGAGGTACAGAGCGGGCTGCGCCGCTCCGCGACGAACATGATTGGTCGGGGGCCGCTGGTGCTCGCGGCCGAGACCGCTCCGCGATTCGCAGTTTCGACACGGTAGGCTCGACGCCGCTAATTTAGTTACGGGCAGGTGTCGCAAACGTCCGGGTTCACCGTCGACGAGCAGGCGCCGCCAGCGCCGCTGCGGCATGCGTTCGACGTGCAGCTCACGTTCTGGAAGCCGCAGCTGTTCTGACCCGTGCAGGTCACGTCGCATGCGCACGACGCGCCGCACGTGACGTCCTTGCAGCTGCTCTGACCGCTGCACTGGACGTCACATTTGCCGGTGCCGCAGGTCACGCCACTGGTGCCACCGGTACAAGAGCCGTTCGCGCTACACGTCACGTTGCACGCGCCCGTCGCGGGGCACGCAACGCCCTTGGTACACGCGCCCGCTGTGTTGCACTTCACGTCGCAGATGTAGCCGGCGGGGCACGTGACCTTCTGGCCGCACGTGCCGCTCGCGGCGCAATCGATCGTGCAGGTCTTCATCGTGCCGCTGCCACTGCACGATGTGCACGCCGACGGGCAGCTGTTGCTCCCGCCACCGTCGATGTTGGACCTGGCATCGATCGGCTGCTGCGAGGCATCGATCGACGTGCCATGGAGCACGCAGAAGCCTTCGCTACACTCGCGACCGGAGTTGCAGTCGGCCGAGGTGGTGCATGCGTAATCACCGCTCTTCTTGGTGATCGAACAGCTCGTCGCGACCGCGAACATGACGACGAGCAACGCGACGCTAGTCAATGCGAACTTCACGGCAGGCCTCCGTAGGTTAACGAGATTCCCGCACCATGATCGAACAGCGTCGGCGTGATGCGCGCCTGAGCGCCGGAGTGACGAGCCTTGGAGTCTTTGTAGAAGAAGTAGCCGCTGATGCCGCCGACGACAAGGCCGCCGAGGAGGCACAGGTTGCCGAGGCCGGAATAGGTGTCGCCCGAAGACTCGAGATCCTTGAGATGCGCGAAGTCCGCGGGCGTGTTCGTCGGAGCGCTGTTGATGTCGCCTTGGACGGAGCCGGCTTCGGCCCACAGGATCACGCTGAGCACGACCAGGCCGCCACCGATCACGAGCCCGGTGACCGCGCGGCTGCTCTTGCGCTCTTCCGATGGACCCGTTGCCTGCAGCTGCCCGGGCTGGGTGTTCGGTTCGTCTACCTGCGCGGTCTGGATCGGCGCGGGTTGATTGCCCCACGCGCCCGTCGGTGCTCCCGTCGGTGCGCCGGTCGGTGCGCCGACGTTGGTCGGTGCGGGCGGCGCGGGGATCGGCGTCGGCGATGCCGGAGTCGGAGGCGGAGTCGGCGTTGCGGGCTTCGCCTTGATGCCGAACATCGGTCCGACATCCGTCGCGATCTTCGCATCGAGCGCCTGACCCGCCGGCACGGTGCTCTGGGCATCCTTCGTCGGCTGGCCTTTGGGAATGCGATGCACCGTCACGCGCAGATCGCCGCTCGGTAACGCGGTGACGCTCGTCGAGATGACTTCGTCGACGCCCATCATGCCGAGGACTTCATCGCGGCACTGGGCCTCGCTTCCGCTGCAGCCGACGGCGGCTGCGGCATCGCTGAACGAGATCTCGCCGAGCTCGACGTTGCCGTCCATCGTCTTCGCGAGCTTGCTGACCTCGGCGTCGACCCTGCTACGCGTCGCTGCATCGGCGTTGCCCTCGGCGCGCAGCACGAGCACGTGACGTGGATCTGCATTCGCGGTCGTGGTTGCTGCGATCGACAGCAGCGTCACGAGCCTTGTCATTCGCATCACAGTCGCTCCATTCGATTGCGGATTTGATCGCCGTCGGTCGCGGCGGGCGAGAGCTGGAGGTAACGCTTGAACGCCGCCTTGGCCTGATCCTTTTCGCCCAACTTCTCGAACACGAGGCCGAGCCCACGCCAGGTCGGCGCGTAACCGGGGTTGCTCGCGAGCGCGGCGCGCAGCGACGTGAGAGCGCCATTCGTATCGCCGCGCGCGAACAGCTGCACGCCTCGGCGGTACGACGTTTCGGCATCGGACTTCGCCGTCGGCGATGGACCCTCGGCGATGCGAATGGGCTCGGGCTTCTCGACCGGCTTGTCGACGTGGTGTGGCGGCTCGGGCTTCTTCTCGCGCTTCTTCTCGATCGGCTTCGCGACCGGCTGGGCGACCTTTGCGACAGGCGCCGACGGCCGCGACGGAGCGACCGCGACGATGGGGGCATCGGGCGGAACGACGGGGGACGGCGTCGCGACGGCGATTGCCATGGCATCCGACGGCACCACGACCGCAGCGACAGCGGAACCCGTCGCCGATCCCACATCCGATCCAGAGTCAGAAGCTGACGCGACCGCAGAACCCCCTGTCGGGTCGCCCGTCGCCGAGCCGTACTCGACGCCCGAGCCGTATGCGATTTCGGCCGAGCCGCTGCCGGTCATCTTCGCTTGTTGCTTCGGCGCTTCCTTCTCGCCGCCGCCGAACGCGAACGCGAGGATGACCACGATCGCGACGACACCGAGCCCGCCGCCGATCACGTACATCAGGATCTTCTTGCTCGAGCCTTGGGTCGGCAGGTCGTCGTCGTCGTCTTGAACCGACGGATCGTATTGCTTGATCGATGGATGCGAGTCCGTGCCCCAGCCCCAACCGCCGAGCACACCTTGCGAGTCGCGTCCCGCGGGCAACGCGACGACGGAAGCAGGGTCAGGGTTCGTGCCTGCGCGCTTCTTGACCTCGGCCATCGGCGCCGGATCGGTGCGCTTGCCGGATCGCGCTCCGATAACCGGTGCCGACACCAGCGACGGAATCTCGGAGGCGATCACCGGCGGTGGGACGATCGGCGGCTCGGCTCGCACCGTGGCGACCTGGGTCACCCGGAAATCGTCGGCGGGCTTGAGCTCGGCAGGCTTCGCGAGCTGATCCGAATGAAATCCGAGCGCGGTCTCGGCCGGGGTCGCCGGCGGCAAGATCGGCGGCTTGGGAATCTGCTGCGCGCGCGGCATCGAGATCGCGGCCGAAACCATCGTCGCGATCACGCTGCGATCTTGCTTCGCGGGCGCGGACGCCGTCGCGAGCGCCGAGGCGAGGTTTGCACCTTTCGTAGGCTCGAGGCTTGGCGGCAGCGTGGTCGGCGGCTTCGCGAGCACCGATGGCAAGGTCGAGCTTGTCGGCAGCGGAATCGTCACGGGCTTCGAGAAGCTCGTCGGCGACAAGGGCTGCTCGCTCGTCGGTGGTGGCTGGGTGCCGTTCGCCGAGCGCGACACGGTGATCGGGGTCGCTGCTGATTTCACCGGTGCTTGATCGCCGCGCGGAATCACCATGCCCGGTGACGTCGAGAAGCCGTTTCCTGGCGGCGGCGTCAGCATCTCCGGTGGTGCGGTCGGCTGTGTGGTCTCCGGCGAGATCACACCCACGCCTTGCCCTGGCGTGACGACCATCGGCGGCGACATGATCCTCGGCTCGCGCTTGGGCTGGCCGAGCGTCGCCATGTACTCGCGGATCTTGTCGTCGGTATCGCCATAGCCCGCGTCGTCGAGCACGGCCTCGAGCTCGGCGCCCATCACCTTTGCGGTCTGATAGCGATCGACGGGGTTGCGAGCGAGCGCGCGCATGCAGATCGCGCTCAGCTCCGCGGGGATGTTCGCGTTCAGCGTCGCCGGCGGATCGATGGTCTGGTGGCGGACCGCGGCCTTCACCGCATCGTCATCGCCGCCTTCGAACAGCGTGGTGTGCGTGAGCGCTTCCCACATCACGACGCCGAGCGACCAGACATCGCTGCGGCGGTCTCCGTCGGTTGTCGGCTGATTGGCGGCAACCCCGAGCTGTTCGGGCGCGGCGTAGGCAAACGCACTCGGCTCGGCGAGCCCGAGCTTGACCGCTCCGGTGGCGGCCTCGATCGTGATGCTCGATGGTGTGAGCGGACCGATCGCCTTCCCCGCACCGGCTTTTTGCTGAGACGAATGAACTTGTTCCGCGATCTTTAGGATCACGCGGGCCGTGCTGAGCTCGTCGAGCCTTCGCGTCGCGTTACCCGCGTCCAGAACAACGCGCAGGGTTTCGGTGGCTGCCACGATCAGATGGTAACCGAGGGCAGAGGAGCGTGCCCCTGTCCCAGGCATGCACAGAACGCCCCTGAGCAAGAGATGTTGCCGTAGGCAACGCGAGGAGCCACTGCGCCCCAGGCTGTGACTCTAACATGTTGATCCGAGGGCGTTCGTCGGGGCACGAATCGTGCTCGCACTGGGGTTCTCGATGTCGATCCGAACACTGCTCCTCTCCATTGGCCTCGGCGTCGCTGCCTGCGGAGGCGCCTCGGAGCTCGAGCATCCCGTCGATATGCCTCACAAGAGCAATGCCGACATCGACTGGCGCGACCAGGTCATCTACCAGATCATGGTCGATCGGTTCGCCGACGGTGATCAGAACAACAACATGGGCGTCCAGCCATCGGTGCCGGGCAAGTTTCACGGCGGCGACTGGCAGGGCGTGATCGACCACCTCGATTACCTCCGGAACCTCGGCGTCACGGCGCTGTGGATCAGCCCGGTCGTGAAGAACGTCGAGGACGACGCCGGGTTCGACAGCTATCACGGCTACTGGACACAAGACTTCCTGCGCCCCAATCAGCACTTCGGCGACCTGGAGAAGCTGCGCGAGCTCGTCGATACCGCGCACGCCAAGGGCATGCTCGTGATCCTCGACGTGGTCACGAACCACATGGGCCAGCTGTTCTATTACGACATCAACGGCAACGGTCAGCCCGACGATTCGCTCGCAGGCGGTGGTTACTCGCATACGTGCTTGCAGATCTGCGCGATGAACCCGCAGCGGTGCTCCGCCGACGAGCTCAACTACTGCGCCGCGGGCAAGGACTACCTCGAGCGGATCATCGAGTGGGATCCCGACTACGATGATCGCGGTGTTCAGGGCTGGACCTCGCTCGGCTTCTCGGGCCCGGCAGACGTTCGGTTCACCGATTGGCCTGCTGATAATCGAGCTCCACCGCCGCGCCCGCCCGATTGGTTCAACTGGCCGGCCGCCAAGAAGTGGTTCGACGATCCGAGCTGGTACCACCTCAAAGGTCGCGTTTACGTCTGGTGGCACGAGGCCGCTTACTCGAACGAGTTCGTCCGCGAGCAAGAGACGACGGGCGATTTCCCGGGCGGCCTCAAGGATCTCAATACCGAAAATCCGGACGTCAAAGAAGCGCTCGTCAAATCGTTCCAGTACTGGATCGATGCGGCCGACTTCGACGGCTTTCGCATCGACACCGTCAAGCACATCGATCGCCCGGATCTCGATCTCAACCAGCGCGGCTTCTGGGGTGATTTCACCGACGGCATGCGAGCCGAAGCGAAGAAGCTCGGCAAGCAGAACTTCTTTATCTTCGGCGAGGCATTCGACGGCAACGACGAGCTGATCGGCACGTACACCAAGGGCGGCAAGGACGCGCAGGGCTCGTTCGGTCGGTTTGACTCGGTATTTTACTTCTCGCAGAAGTACCGCGGCATCGACGAGGTTTTCGGTAACGAAGGCGTGACCAAGAACCTCGAGTGCCTGCTGGACGCACGCATGGGCACTGCCGATCCGAGCGGGTGGTGCGCCACCAATGGCTATCCGGCGGGGCCCGATTTCGGCGAGCAGATGCACGCGTCCTCGGCCGATGGTGGCATCGGCCTCGCTCCGCAGCAGGTCCTGGTCAACTTCCTCGACAACCATGACCTCCCGCGGTTCATGTTCGAGAAGACCGACTGGGGGCAACAAACGGCCGCGCTCATGTACCTGATGACGTGGGATGGCGTGCCGTGCGTCTACTACGGCACCGAACAAGGCTTCGCCGGCGGGGTCGATCCGAAGAACCGCGAGGACATGTTCCTCGGTAATCCAACGCTCGGCTACGCGCCGTGGGACACCACGAACGAGAAGTTCAAGCGCGTCCAGGGCTTGATCCAGATGCGCAAGGATCACGAAGCGTTGCGTCGCGGTCGCGTCACACCGAAGTGGTCGACCACCGTCGCGGGTGCGCGTCGCGATGCCGGTATCTTCGCATTCGAGCGTGTCGCGCCGACCGAGACCGCGCTCGTGATCCTCAACGCGAGCTCGCAAGTCAGCGAGACCTGTGCGCCCTCGACCGAAGGTGGTGCGTGTATGCACACGACGCTCGCGCCGGGCTCGACGCTCAAGGACGTGATGTACGGCAGCGACGGTCAGACCTTCACGGTCAAGTCCGACGGCACGGTCGACGTGAGCGTTCCCGCTCGTTCGGGCCGCGTCCTCATCAAGCAGTAGCAACTCGAGTCGCCACACCCCTCGCGTTGCGTTCGGCATCGTCACGGCGATCGCGCGAACGCAACTCGGCATAGCGATTGAGCTCGCTTCTGGTACGAGTTGTGCGAGCGCGCTGCACATATGATGCGGATCGGTTCGCTCGTGCTGGCGCTGGGAACGGTGGGTTGTGTCGCCTCGGGCGGCTCGACTAATTTGACCGAGAGCTCGACCCAGGGTCCGCTGGTCGGCGTCGATGGCAGCCTCGATCAGGCCGACCGCAGCTGCAACATCGTGCTTCGCGACCTCGAGCGTCCGAACGGATCTCCGGGGTATCAGACCGGAGGTGCGAACTGGATCTGGACTGGCGGCATCGAGCTCTCGAACGCCGCAGCAGCCGAAGGCCTCGTGCCTGCCGCGCTCTACCAATCGGGCTCGGACACCACGTGGCACGAGGTCACGGGTACGGTCTCGACCATCGCCGCGACGACGGGCTACAGGCGCTATGACCTCGAGCTCGACGGTAGCTCGCTGCCGGGTCCGAGCATGAGCGGCACCGCGATCGCGAGCTCGAAGATCCAGGTCGTGCCGTACATCCACCTCGCCGGCGGCGGTCGCTTGTTCGATCACAACCGCAATCTCGGCGAGCTCGCTAACTACACCATGACCGCACCCGATCTCGCGATCTCGAAGGACACGACCGTGTGCGCGCCGCCAACCGGGCCCACCGCCGCGAACCTCGTATTCGCTGCCGACTACACGCAGCGCCGCGATGGCGTGCTCGCGCCCGGTGGTCAGCTCACGATCTCGTACGCCACGTCGCGGCTCGCGACCTGCGCGTCGACTCGGGGCGGCATCGCGCAGTACGGCATCACCGCGTGGGTGAAGTTTCTGCCGGGCAACCAGCTGCAGGCGCTGAACGTGCTCGATCAAACTCCGACGATCGCGATGCCCTCGGATGCGCGTAGCGTCCAGGTCTGGTTCGAGACCTCGGACATTCACGGGTGTCACGCCTACGACTCGAACAGCGGTGCGAACTATGCGTTCGATGCCGCGGTCGCACCGCAGTGGATCGGCAATGGCACGTCGCTGTTCTCCCGCGACACCACGTACGAGTGCAACACACCGGGTTCCGCGCCGATCGCGAGTGGCTTCTCGTTCGATACGTGGACGCGCGACCGCGCCGCGATCACGAACACCTGCTTCGAGGTCTATCAACCGGGCGTGACCGATCACGACGATCCGAATCTGTGGCAGAAGCTCGATGTCGAGATCCACATCCAGACCGCGCCGACGATTTGGACTACGTTCCCCGTCAACTTCGAGAGCCGCCAGGGCAACAACGCGCGCTTCGCCTTCAGCTGGCGCCAGGCCGATCCATTCCGCGAGTACTTCTGTACGGCGATGCCGGTCACGCCAGTGAGCGGTGGTCAATACGAATTCACGCGGCTCGGCTACTACATCACGGTCAACGGCGCCGAATATCGTCCCGTGCCGGGCGCAAACTTCGCGGCGACGTTCGTGGATTACCTTCACGCGACCGACGCCTACTGCCCGCACTGATCCGCCTTCGTCGCGCCTGCACGCGTCCTGCCGTGTAGCATTGCCGCCGCCGTGCCGGATGTTCTGCGCTTGATCCTGCGGATTGTCGGGGCCCGCGCTCTCAACAGTATCGGGCGTGCGATGCTCAACGCGACCGTCGGCTGGGAGCTCTATGCTCGGACTCACTCGACGCTCGTGATCGGCGCCGTCGGTGCGGTGCAAGTTCTGCCGGTGATCGCGTTGTTCGTGCCAGCGGGGGCGCTCGTCGATCGCAGCGACCGGCGAAGGGTCACCGCGATCGCCGCGAGTGTCACCGGAGTGATCGGCATAGGCCTCGGCATCGCGTCGTACGTCGGTGCGCCGGTCGCGGTCTACCTCGCGCTCTTGATCACGCTCGGGTGCATGACCGTGCTCCACGCACCGGCAAGCTCGTCGCTGATCCCGCTGATCGTACCGCGCGAGGCGCTCGTACGCACGAACCGGATCAGCTCCAGCTTTCAGGAGACCGCGCAGATCGGTGGCCCGGCGCTCGCAGGCCTCGCGCTGATCTTCTTTCCGTATTACATGGTCTACGCGTTCGTCGCCCTGACCGGCATCGCGGCAGGCCTGCTCTACCAGACTCTGCCCGCGCCGCGCGCGGTGCCGCCCGATCCCAACGCTGCGGCGGTTCGCAAAGACTGGCGGGTCGGTCTGCGCTTTATCTTCAACTCGCCACTGCTCCTGCCCGCGCTCACGCTCGACATGTTCGCCGTCTTGTTTGCAGGCGTGACCCAGCTCTTGCCCGTGATCGCGACCGATATCCTCGGCGTCGGCCCGCTCGGCTACGGCGTGCTCCGCGCCTCGCAATCGATCGGTGCGGTCGGCATGGCGACGTTCGGCGGAAGGCTCACCCATTGGGAGCGCCCCGGTCGCGTGCTCCTGATCGTCGTCGCGCTGTTCGGCGCGGTCACGATCGCGTTCGGGCTGTCCCGCTCGTTCCCGCTCTCGGTGGTCCTCCTCGTCGCGATGGGGGCGCTCGACAACATCTCCGTCGTCATTCGCCTCACGCTCGAGCAGATGGTCGTACCCGATCGCATTCGCGGTCGCGTCAGCGCGGTGCACTACGTGTTCATCGGGATGTCGAACGAGCTCGGCGGAGCCGAGTCAGGTGTCGCCGCGTATTTTCTTGGCACCATTCCCGCGATCGTCGCCGGTGGCGCCGTGGCGATCGCCGTCGCCGGTTTCGTCGCCGTGAAGTGGCGCGCTCTCGGCACGATGCCGCCGCTCGAAGAGCTCCAGCCCGCTAAAGAGTGACCGTGCTACTGTTCGAGTGTGGACAGACCATCGCCGGAGCAGATCGCGCGCTATCGCGAGATGACGCCCGCAGAGCGCCTGCGCCAGGCCGACGCGTTGTACTGGACGGCCCGGCGGTTGAGGACCGCCCACGAGCGCGCACGTCACCCCGAATGGACAGATCACCAGGTCGAGACCTACGTCAAGCGTGTGTTCTTGCGTGCAGCTACCTGAGCTCATCCGTCCGTTCGTCAGCCGACTCGAACAGCTCGACGTTCCCTACATGGTGACGGGCAGCACCGCCGGCATCATGTATGGCGAGCCGCGCATGACCCATGACGTGGACATCGTCGTGGCGTTGACGATGGCAGATGTCGAGCGCTTCGTTGCCGCCTTTCCGATCGAGCAATTCTACTGCCCACCAGATGATGTGCTCGCCATCGAGATTCGTCGCGGCCAGCGCGGCCACGCCAACTTGATCCATCACGAGACGGGCTTCAAGGCGGACATCTACATCGCGTTCGACGAGCTTCACCGCTGGGGGTTAGCTCGTCGCTCGCGCATCGACCTGGATGGCCTCACGATTCATGTGGCTCCTGTCGAGTACGTGATCGTCCGTAAACTCGAATATTTCAAGGAGGGCAGATCCGAGAAGCACCTCCGCGATATCCGCTCGATGCTCGCCGTGTCCGAACAGTTCGATCTGCCGACGCTCGAGCAATTCATTTCGACTCGTGGTCTCGACGCCGAATGGGCGCTCGTGAAAGCTTGAGAGCTATCCGTGGATGCGCGCCGTGATCGGCCGATCCACGAAGACCTGTGCTTCGAGCTCCGCGAGCTCCGCGGCCCGCGCGCGCCAGGTCTCGCCATCGGTATCGCGCGCGAGCGCCAAAAAAATATCGCGATGCCGGACCTCGGCGGTCGCGAGGCTCGCATAGAGGTCGCGTGCCTTTTCGTCCTCGAGATTATCCGCGAGGATCTGCAAGCGCTCTGCGCTGCGTGCCTCGATCACCGCGAACACGAGCAAACGATCGAGCAAGCGCAGCGGTTCTTGCTTGCGAATATGATCGCGCAGCGCGACCGCGTAGTCGTCGCCGAAGTCGTACGCCGCCGGTTGTTGCCGGCGCACCATCAACTGCGAGACCTGGACGACGTGGCGCGTCTCGTCGTGCGCGAGCCGAGCCATCACGGTCACCAGGTCCGTGCGCTCGGGATAACTCCGAATCAGCGACAGCGCGGACTGCGCCGCTTTGCGTTCGCAGTGCAGGTGATCCGCGTGAACCGCATCGAGGTCGCCGAGCGCTACGCCGATCCAACGCGCGTCCGTCGGCACGAGTGGAAGTGCGTCCCCGAGCATACGGACCACAGGTGCGACGTCATCATCGAGTTCGAACACAGCGTGATGATGTACCATCACCCGCGGTGAAGAAGGAGTTGAAGAAGTCACGCGAAATCTTTGCGGTCGAATGCCTCGCCGGCCTCGAACGCGCGAAGCAACTCCGCCCGCAGATCATCGCGGGCCCATCCCGTACGATCGACGGCACGCTCCGCGCGTACAACGCGCTGCTCATGAACGCGAGCGCGAGTAATGCGCAGGCGGGCCTGATGTCCGAGGTTCATCCCGAGGAGGCGATCCGCGACGCCGCTCGCGAGTGCGAACAAGAGGTCTCGCGGTTCTACTCGGACCTCGCGCTCGATCGCGATATGTACGACGCGCTGGCCGCCGTCGATGTCAGCGGCGCCGATGCCGATACCAGGCGGTTCCACGAGCACACACTGCGCGACTACCGGCGCGCGGGCGTCGATCGCTCGCCGGAGATGCGCGCGCGCCTCAAGGCGATCGATGAAGGGTTGACCAAGCTCGGTCAGGCGTTCTCGAAGAACATCTCCGAAGATGTCCGCTCGATCGAATTCACCGATCCGAAGCGGCTGGCGGGCCTCCCCGAAGACTTCATCGCGTCGCACCAGCCCGGTTTGGCTGACAAGACACAAATCATAAGAGTCACCACCGATTACCCCGACTACAACCCGTTCATGACGTATGCGGTCGATGACGAGCTTCGCAGGCAGCTCTACATCAAGTTCCGCAGCCGCGGCGATCAGCAGAACGAGGCGGTCCTTCACTCGATCCTCGAGCTGCGCTCGGAGAAGGCGCTCCTGCTCGGCTACGCGAACTGGGCCGATTACGTCACCGCCGATAAGATGATCGGAAGCGGCGCGAAGGCCGCCGAGTTCATCGAGAAGGTCTGGAAGCTCGCCGCGCCGCGAGCCCAAGAAGACTACGCCGAGCTCCTGCGTCAGCTCCGCACTGTCGCGCCGAGTGCAACCGAGGTCTGCGACTGGCAGAAGACCTGGCTCGAGCACGGCGTCAAGATCTCGCGCTACGAGGTCGATGCGAGCGAGGTCCGGCAGTTCTTCCCGTACGAGCGCGTGCTCGCGGGGCTGCTCGAGATCACGTCGGAGATCTTCGACCTGCGCTACGTCGCGATCGAAGACGAGGCCGAGGTCTGGCATGCGAGTGTGCTCGTCTACGACATCGTGCGCGGCACGGAGAAGCTCGGCCGGATCTATCTCGACATGCATCCGCGCGAGGGCAAGTACAAGCACGCGGCCCAGTTCCCGCTCAAAGATGGCGTCCGCGGCGTCCAGTTGCCCGAGGGCGTGCTCGTGTGCAACTTCACCGATCCGGCGGTCAACCAGCCCGCGCTGATGGAGCATGACGACGTCGTCACGATGTTCCACGAATTCGGCCACCTGATGCACCACGTGCTCGGTGGTCATCAGCCGTGGATCACGCAGAGTGGCGTCGCGACCGAGTGGGACTTCGTGGAAGCACCCTCGCAGATGTTCGAGGAGTGGGCCTGGAACGCGACGACCTTGGCGCGCTTCGCGCGGCACCACGAGACCGGCGAGGTGATTCCCGCAGAGCTCGTCGCGAAGATGCGGCGCGCCGACAAGTTCGGCCTGGGCACCGCGACCGTGCAGCAGATCTTCTACGCGGCGATCTCGCTCGGCTTCCATCGCGCCGATCCGAAGACGCTCACGCCGGGCGCCGGTCAGCTCGCGGAGATCCAGCGCTTACAGAAGCAGTACACGCCGTTCGAGTTCGTGACCGGCACGAAGTTCCACGCGTCATTCGGCCATCTCGTCGGCTACTCGGCCATGTACTACACGTACCAGTGGTCGCTCGTGATCGCGAAAGACCTGCTGACGCCGTTCGAGCAGCTCGGCCTGATGGATCGAGGCACCACGTTCTCGTATCGCGACCAGGTGCTCGCACCCGGTGGAAGTCGCGACGCCGCGGAGCTTGTCCGCAATTTCTTGGGCCGCGAATACGACTTCAAGGCCTACGAGCGCTACCTCGTCGAGCCCGCCTGACAAGCCTCTACAATCTGCGACAATCGTAGATCTTCCACGAAGATCGACGACAAAGAAGTGCGGTGATTCTCTGGACCGATCACGCGCGAAGCTTCAACGTATCGCTCAAGGAGATACCCAGATGAAGAAGCTCATGATCGTGATGCTCGCCGCTATGTCGTTCGCCGCCGTCGGTTGCAAGAAGAAGGGTGGCCAGGCCGAAGCGATGGCCAAGATGACCGACTTCAAGAACAAGATGTGCGACTGCAAGGACAACGCTTGCGCCACCAAGGTCTCGGACGAGATGGCCAAGTGGGGCAAAGAGCAAACGGACTCCAACAAGGGCGAGGCGCCCAAGATGTCTGAAGAAGATCAGAAGAAGTTCGCGAACATCAGCGAAGACATGGGCAAGTGCATGCAAAAGGCGATGGGCGGCGGCGACATGGCGGGTTCGGCCGCTGGCTCGGCCGCGATGGCGGGTTCGGCTGACGGTTCGGCCGCGATGGCGGGCTCGGCAGGCTCGGCCGCTCCGATGGCTGACGGCTCGGCTGCAGGTTCGGCCGCGATGACGGGTTCGGCTGCTGGCTCGGCGGGCTCTGCCGCGCCGGCCGCGAAGTAATTCGCAGCTAGCTCACTAGCTCATTAACTAACTAACTAACTAACTAACTAACTAACTAACTAACTCACTAACTCGACGACGGTCGAGTGAGGCTCCACGCACGTGGGGCCTCTTCTCGTTTGGGCTATAACCACTGCATGCGTTGGCTCGTTTTCTTCGCTTGTGCTGCCAGTGGCAACGGATGTCGCGGCGACAAATCGGCTCCGGGTGCGGGCAGCGCGAGCGCCGGCAGCGCGGTCGTCTCGCCGCCCGCGCCCGCGCCCGAAGCACCACTTCCGGTCGCGATCGGCGGCGATGGCTTGCCGCTCGTGTGTGGCGATTGGAAGGCTGCGATCGACAAGCTCGCAACGTGCAAGGAGCTGCCGCAGAACGCACGTGATTCGCTGCTCGCTGTGTACAAGGAAGCCTCTACCGGTTGGGGCCAATTGCCCGCGGATGCGAAAAAGAATCTGGCAGGCGTGTGTCATGCCGGCGCTGATTCGATCGTCAGGGGAGCGAAGGCAACCTGTGGGTGGTAGCGTCCGCCTCATGAAGACGATCCTGTTGTGCGTCGTGCTGGCGTTGTCGGGATGCAAAAAAGGCGGCGGTGGCGACTGCGCAAATGCGATCGGTCCGAGCATCGACAGGATGACGGCCGCCGGCGCGAAGCGCATGGAGGCCGCAAACGTCGCGCCCGAGATGAAGGCGAAGATGGACGAGGCCGCGAGCAAGCTGAAGGTCGCGATCATCAATCGCTGCACGACGGATAAGTGGTCGAACGACGTCGTCGATTGCTACAAGAAGGCCGAGAAGCGCGAAGACCTCAGCGCGTGCCGCGCGAAGCTCCCCGAAGATCAGGCGAAGGCACTGCACACCGACGAGCTTGGCGTGATGACATCGCTCGGCGTCGGGCGTGGCATGATGGGTGGCCACGGTGGTCCCGGCGGTCC
>Ga0123338_10002083_pt1 | contig 18850 bp, 15 predicted proteins | sample grotaG_FD_89793 | JGI IMG/M metagenome (GOLD analysis project Ga0123338, IMG submission 89793) | Glacier valley bacterial and archeal communities from Borup Fiord, Nunavut, Canada, to study Microbial Dark Matter (Phase II) -... | ecosystem: Environmental > Aquatic > Freshwater > Ice > Glacier ...
CACTACGGCCAGGTCGTGCCGCGCGCCGATCTCGACGTCTGGATGGTCGCACCCAAGGCGCCGGGCCACACGGTGCGCTCGACCTACACGCAGGGCGGCGGCGTGCCGCACCTGATCGCCGTCCACGCCGACAAGTCGGGCAAGGCGCGCGACCTCGCGCTGAGCTACGCGGCCGCGAACGGCGGCGGCAAGGCCGGCGTCATCGAGACCAACTTCCGCGAGGAGACCGAGACCGACCTGTTCGGCGAACAGGCGGTGCTGTGCGGCGGCACGGTCGAGCTGATCAAGGCGGGGTTCGACACGCTCGTCGAGGCCGGCTACGCGCCCGAGATGGCCTACTTCGAGTGCCTGCACGAGCTCAAGCTCATCGTCGACCTCATCTACGAAGGCGGCATCGCGAACATGAACTACTCGATCTCGAACAACGCCGAGTACGGCGAGTACGTGAGCGGGCCGAAGATCATCAACGACGATGCGCGCGCGGCGATGAAGCAGATGCTCAAGGACATCCAGAGCGGCGAGTACGCCAAGAGCTTCATACTCGAGAACCGCGCCGGCGCGCCGACGCTGCTGAGCAAGCGCCGCCTGATGGCCGAGCATCCGATCGAGGTCGTCGGCGAGAAGCTGCGCGCGATGATGCCGTGGATCAAGAAGAACCGCCTCGTCGACCAATCGCGCAACTGACGCCCGTCGGCCGCACGCCATGATCACCGTCGACGACGGCCTGCCCGACGACGACGTCGAGCCGCTGCCGAGGAAGCGCAGGAAGGGGATCTACATCCTGCCCAACCTGTTCACGCTCGGCGCGCTGTTCGGCGGCTTCTACGCCGTCGTGATGGCGATGAATGGGCGCTTCGAGAACGCCGCCTATGGCGTCTTCGCGGCGATGGTGCTCGACGCGCTCGACGGCCGCGTCGCCCGCATGACGCACACCCAGAGCGTCTTCGGCGAGCACATGGACTCGCTCTCCGACATGGTCTCGTTCGGCGCAGCGCCGGCGCTGATCGCCTACGAATGGGCGCTGAAGGGCCTCGGCAAGCCGGGATGGATCGCGGCCTTCGTCTACTGCTCGTGCACCGCGCTGAGGCTGGCCCGCTTCAACACCAACGTCGGCATCGTCGACAAGCGCTTCTTCCAGGGCCTGCCGAGCCCGGCCGCGGCGGCGCTGGTCATGGGCTTCATCTGGCTGATGGACAACGCCGGCTTCACGGGCATCGAGGAAGGGCCGTGGCTCGGCTGGGTGACCTTCGGCTTCACGCTTTACGCGGGCCTGACGATGGTCACCAACGTCCCGTTCTACAGCTTCAAGGATCTGAGCATCAAGCGATCGGTTCCGTTCGTCGTGATCGTGCTGATCGCGCTCGGCATCGCGGTGATCAACATCCACGTTCCCGGCGCCTTGTTCGGCCTCTTCGTGATCTATGGCACGTCGGGCTACGGCGTCTACGTCTGGAAGCGGATGAAGGGCCGGCCGGTGAGCGTGATTGCAACGTCGACCGACGAGCCCGACGAACAAGGCTTGCACCGCTGAGCCGCGGTGAGCTATATTGATCTGGTGATGATGCGAATTCGCCTGCCCCTTCTGCTTCTGCTTCGACCTCTCAGGGCTCGCTGAACGAACTCGTCTCCCACGTCTTCTTCGACCGGCCCGCTTGCAAACGCAGCGGGCCGTTTTGCTTTCTGGAGGGAAATCGCCATGTCCGACCGCCTGTTCATCTTCGACACCACCTTGCGCGACGGCGAGCAGTCGCCCGGCGCCTCCATGACCAAGGACGAGAAGCTGCGCATCGCGCGCCAGCTCGAGCGGCTCAAGGTCGACGTCATCGAGGCGGGCTTTCCGGCGTCGTCGAATGGTGACTTCGAGGCGGTGCGCGCGATCGCGCAGGCGATCAAGGGCGCGACCGTCTGCGCGCTCGCCCGCGCCAACGACCGCGACGTCAGCCGCGCCGCCGAGGCGCTGAAAGGCGGTGAATCGACCCGCATCCACATCTTCCTCGCCACGAGCGACCTGCACATGGAAAAGAAGCTGCGGATGACGCGCGAGCAGGTCTTCGAGCAGGCCAGGCTCTCGGTCCGCTTCGCGCGCAACCTGACGAGCGACGTCGAGTTCTCGCCCGAGGACGGCTATCGCTCCGATCCCGAGTTCCTGTACCGCCTGCTCGAGGCGGTGATCGCTGAAGGCGCGTCGACGATCAACATCCCCGACACCGTCGGCTACGCCGTGCCCGAGCTCTACGGCGAATTCCTGCTCGACCTGCGACAGAAGATCCCCAATGCCGACAAGGCGGTCTGGTCGGTGCATTGCCACAACGACCTCGGCATGGCCGTCGCCAACTCGCTCGCGGGCGTGAAGATCGGCGGCGCGCGCCAGGTGGAATGCACGATCAACGGTCTCGGCGAACGCGCGGGCAATTGCGCGCTCGAGGAGATCGTGATGGCCGTGCGCACGCGCAAGGACTACTTCGGCCTCACGCTCGGCATCGACGCGACCCAGATCGTCCCGGCGTCGCGCCTGGTCTCGCAGACGACGGGCTTCGTCGTCCAGCCGAACAAGGCCGTGGTGGGTGCAAACGCCTTTGCGCACGCGTCCGGCATCCACCAGGACGGCGTGCTGAAGGCGCGCGACACCTACGAGATCATGCGCGCCGAAGACGTCGGCTGGGCTGCCAACAAGATCGTCCTGGGCAAGCTGTCGGGCCGCAACGCCTTCAAGCAGCGCCTGAAGGAGCTTGGCATCGAGATGGAGTCGGAGGCCGACATCAACGCTGCCTTTGTCCGCTTCAAGGAACTCGCCGACCGGAAGAGCGACATCTTCGACGAGGACATCCTGGCGATCGCGATGGAGGAGGGCGTCGCCGCCGAGAACGACTTCTACCGGCTGGTCGCGCTGTCGCAGCACTCCGAGATGGGCGCGCGGCCGCAGGCGAGCGTCGCGTTCATCGCTGGCGACGTCGAGCACCGGGCGTCGAGCGACGGCAACGGGCCGGTCGACGCGAGCCTGAAGGCGATCGAGTCGAAGGTCGCGAGTGGCGCGGAAATGCTCCTCTATTCGGTCAATGCGATCACGTCGGGAAGCACAGAGTCGCAAGGTGAAGTGACCGTGCGCCTGTCGCACGGAGGACGGGTCGTCAACGGTGTCGGCTCGGATCCGGACATCGTCGTCGCGTCGGCGAAAGCCTATCTCTCTGCGTTGAACAAGCTGCACAGCAAGACCGAGCGGGTGCCGGCCCAGGGCTGACACCTTTCGTCACATCAGGACGGAGCCGCATCCGTGGCTTCGGTCTCACTTTAGGAACGACGCGCAAGTTTTTGATCTTGCGCGTTTTTCTTGCCTCCCATAGACTCGCGCCGGCCAACCCCGAGACCGACCTCCCGATGAGCTCCAAGCCGTTCACCGCAGCCCTACTTTTCACCGCAGCCATGTTCGCCGTCTCGGCGAGTGCCGCCACCGCTCCGGCGACCAAAGCCAAGGATGCTGCAGCGCGGCACGGCAAGGCAGTCAGCGCGAAGTCCCGCCAGGTGCTGGTCCTGCGCACGTCGCGGCATGGTGGGCGCAAGGTCGCATCGATCATCCGCATCGAGCCGGCCAAGCCCTCGTTCGGTCAGCTCATCGGCCTGCATCAGTCGAGCGACGCGCTCGAGCTGAAGTCAGGCGTCGCCCTGGTCCTCGACCAGGACACCGACGAGATCCTGTTCAGCAAGAACTCCCTGGCCGTCCTGCCGATCGCTTCGCTCACCAAGCTGATGACCGCGGTCGTCGTCACCGAGGCGCAACTGCCGCTCGACGCGGCGATCACCATCACCGACGACGACATCGACACCGAGAAGGGCAGCCGCTCGCGCCTGCGCGTCGGCACGACGCTGCGCCGCGAGGAGATGCTGCATCTGGCGCTGATGTCGTCCGAGAACCGCGCGGCCCACGCACTGGGTCGCAGCTATCCGGGCGGCCTCGGCGCCTTCGTCTTCGCAATGAACCAGAAGGCGCTCGCCCTGGGCATGCGCGACACGCACTACGTCGAGCCGACCGGCCTGTCGAGCAAGAACCAGTCGAGCGCTCGTGACCTGGCGATCCTGGTCAAGGCTGCGCACGAGGTGCAGATCATCCGTGAACTCTCCACGTCGCCCGAATACACGGTCGAGGTCGGCAACCGCGCGGTCGCCTTCCACAGTACCAACGGCCTCATCAAGAGCCCGGAGTGGGACATCGGCCTGCAGAAGACGGGCTACATCTCGGAAGCCGGCCGCTGCCTCGTCATGCAGGCGAAGATGGCCGGCCGTCACCTGATCATGGTGTTCCTCGATTCGACCGGCAAGTATTCGCGTATCGGCGACGCCGAGCGCGTGCGCAAGTGGATCACGGCGTCGATGCCCGTGGCGCCTGCGGCGCTCGCCGTCGAGCACAAGCCGACGCTCTGATCGCCGTCGCGGGAGGGCGCGGCGCCCGCCCGCAGCCGGCACGCAGCTAGGCGGCCGGCGTGTCGCCCAGCACGATGTCCTGGTAGGCGAACAACGAGGGCAGTCCGCCCGTGTGCAGGAACAGCACCTTCTCGTCGGGACGGAGCTTTCCTTGCCGCGCCAGGCCGATCAGGCCCGCCATCGTCTTGCCCGTGTAGACGGGATCGAGCAACAGGCCTTCGCTGCGGGCGAGCATCTGCACCGCTTCGACCATCGGCGCGTTCGGCAGCGAGTACTTCGGCTGCCACCAGCCGCCCACCGTCACGACCTTGTCGAGGGGGACGTCGATCCGAACGCCGAGCAGGTCGAGGACGGCCTGGGCCTCGCGATACACGAGCGGCTCCTGGTCGGCCGGATCGCGGCTGACGCCGATGCCCACGATGGGCGTGTCGACATTGCCGGCGAGGAAGCCCGCGAGCAGGCCGCCATGAGTGCCCGAGCTGCCCGAGCCGACGACGACGCGGTCGAAGTCGATCCCCTGCTCGAAGCATTGCTGCTGCAGCTCCTGTGCGCAGGCGACGTAGCCGAGGCCGCCGAGCGCATTCGAGCCGCCGCCGGGGATGACGTAAGCCTTGCGGCCTTCCGCGGCGAGCACATCGGCGACGCGTTTCATCGCGGCTGCCATGTCGCTGCCGCCGGGCACGACCGTGATCGACTCGACGCCGAGCAGCCGGAACATCGCGTGGTTGCCGCCGCCGTGCGGGTCGTAGCTGCCGGGAACGCGCTCCTCGATCACGAAGCGGCACTTCAGCCCTTCCTTCACCGCCGCCGCGAGCGTGATGCGGCAATGGTTCGATTGCGGCGCGCCGCAGGTGACCAGCGTGTCGGCGTCCTGGGCGAGTGCGTCTGCGACGAGGAACTCTAGCTTGCGCGTCTTGTTGCCGCCGGGAAAGAGTCCGAGCAGGTCGTCGCGCTTGACCCAGACCTCCGGACCCTTGCCGCCGGGGCAGGTGGTCGCCAGCGCGGCGCTGAAGCGCGGCATCGGCTCGAGGGGAGTGTCGAAGGGCGTGTAGCGACGGCGGGGGAAGCGGGCGAGGTTCATCGGTGCGGGCTCGCGGAAAAGGCCTGCGATTCTCGCTCGACCGTCAGCCCCGATGGCCGAGCGTCGCAGAGATCTGGGCCGCGGTCGCCTCGAGACGCTCGAGCCACGACTCCTCGAGCCGATCGGCCGGCGCCGAGATCGAGAGCCCCGCGACGAGCTTGCCCTGGTCATCGCGGATGCCGGCTGCCATGCAGCGCACGCCGAGCTCGAGCTCTTCGTCGTCGCGCGCCGTCCCGTATTGGCTGACGCGGGCCAGTTCGCGCTCGAGCCGTGGCAATTCGGTGATGCTGTTGCGCGTGTGCCCGGCCAGGCCGGTGCGGGCCGCGTAGGCCCGGACGCGTTGGGCGTCGTCATGCGCGAGAAAGAGCTTCCCGACCGACGTGAGGTGGAGCGGCGCACGGCCGCCGACGGCGCGTACGACCTGCATCCCCGAACGCTCGCTGTACGTGCGCTCGACGTAGACGATCTCGTCGCCCTGGCGCATCGACAGGTTCACTGGCTGGTGCGTGATCTTGTGCAGCTCGCGCATCGGCCCGAGTGCCGCGTCGCGCACATCGAGCCGCGCCTTGACGAGGTTGCCGAGCTCCAGCAGGCGCATGCCGAGGCGATAGCTCCCGGGCTCGGGTCGATCGACGTAGCGGCCGATCGTCAGATCGTTGAGGATGCGGTGCGCAGTCGATGGATGCAGTCCGCTCTGCTCGCTGATCTGCTTGAGCGCGACCGGTTCCTGGTGCGAGGCGAGCAGGTCGAGCAGGCCGAAGGCGCGCTCGAGCACCTGGATCGTGATGCTGCGGTCCTCGCTCTTTCTCATCGCACGATTCTCGCCCGATCACCGCGCCGCGGCGTGCGCGGCCGCGAGGCCGCTGCGCACCGCGCCTTCGAGCGTCGCAGGGTAGGGGCCGTCAATGTAGTCGCCGGCCGCGAACAGCCCCGGGCCGACGGCCATCACCGGACGCTTCAGCCGCGGCACGCAGGCGAAGGTCGCGCGCTTCTCGACCATCGTGCGCGCCAACTGCAGCGGCGCGGCGAGGTGAGGGCCGAGCTCGGCCGCGGCCTGGGCGAGCACGGCCGTCTCGGTCGCAGCGGCGCCGCGCTCGACCCACGGCGCAGCGCCGCTGACAACGAACGCCAGCAGGCCTGCGTCGCCGCCGAGTTGCCCGCGATCAAAGACGAACTGCGCCGGGCGATGTGCGTCGGCAGCCAGCGCGAGCATCGGCTCCGGCAGCATGCAGCCCTCGCTGCGCGCGTAGACGGTGACGATCGGCTCGTAGCGCAGCGCGGCGGCGGTCTCGGCCCACTCGCCGGCGTGCGGCGACAGAAGACGTGCGGCTTCGATCGCGCTGGCAGCGACGACGACGCGGTCGACGCCGATGTCGTCGACGCGCCAGCCTGGGCCGTCACGCTCGATCCGGTCGACGCGGTGGCCCAGCCGGACCGTCACGCCGCTCCGGGCGAGCGATGCCAGCGCAGGCGCGGGGACGAGCTCCGAGAGACTCGCTCTCGGCAGCAGCAGATCGGCCGAGCCCGGTCCCGAGAACAGGCTGTCCTGCAGGACGCGCAGGAACACCTGGCCGCTCGCCTCGGCCATCGGCGTGTTGAGCGCAGCGACGCAGAGCAGCTCGACGAAATCGCGGCGGACTGCTTCGCTCAGGCCGTTGCACAGATCGGCGACCGTGGCCTCCGCTGGGCAGCGAAAGCCGCCGAGTTGCCAGCGGGCGGCGCGATGCAAAAGACCGAGGCGATCGCGCCAGCGCCAATCGGCTCGTCGCAGCACGGCGAGCGCGAATGCGATCGCCGGCGGACCGGCGCGCGCTCGCAGGCCACGCCCGGCAGCGTCGACGAGCGTGAGCGGCATGCGCAGGAACGCCGTCGATTCCGCGACACCCAGCGCCGACATCAGGCTCAACGTCTCGACGTAGGCACCGATGCAGATGTGCATGCCGTTGTCGAGCATGGTGCCGTGCGAGACGACGCCGCGGGCCCGGCCGCCGGGCGCCGGCGCCATCTCGAAGAGCGTCACTCGCCCACCGCAACGGCTCGCCTCGACCGCGGCTGCGAGCCCGGCCCAGCCGGCGCCGACAACGGCGACGTGCAGCCGGCCCGTCACGCGCCGGCGCCTGCGCTCATCGACCGCGCCAGTTGGTTCGCATCGCGATCCAGAGCTTTCTGATCGGCGTCAGCGAGATGCGCTGGTGCAGGACCGCGAAATCGTCGGCCTCGATCTCGCGCAGCAGTTCGCGGTAGATGTTGGCCATCATCAGCCCGGGCTTCTGGGCGCGCCAGTCGTCGTCGCCGAGCAGGGCGATCGCCTCGTCGTAGACGCGATGCGCGCGCTCCGCCTGGAAGCGCATCAGCGCGGCGAAGCGGTCGCTGTAGCGCCGCTCGAGCAGCTCGGCCGCCTTGACGTCGAACTGCTTCAGCTCGCTCATCGGCAGATAGATGCGGCCGCGGCGCGCGTCGTCGCCGACATCGCGGATGATGTTGGTGAGCTGCATCGCCAGGCCGAGTTTGTGCGCGTACGCGAGCGTCGATGCCTGGTTGCGGCCGAAGATGTTGGCGGCGACCTCGCCGACGACGCCGGCGACCAGGTCGCAGTACTTTGCCAGCCCGGGGTAGTCGAGGAAGCGCGACTGGTCGAGGTCCATCTGGCAGCCTTCGATCACGGCGAGGAGATGCGAGGCCTCGATGCCGTAGGCGGGCACGTGCGGCATCAGCGCGCGCATGGCAGGGTGGCTCGGCTTGCCCGCGAACGCCGACGCGACCTCGCTGCGCCACCACGCCAGCTTGGTCGCTGCGATGCCCGGGTCGCTGACCTCGTCGGCGACGTCGTCGACCTCGCGGCAGAACGCATAGAACGCCGTGATCGCGGCGCGCCGCGGCGGGGTCAGGAAGAGGAAGGCGTAGTAGAAGCTCGAGCCGCTTGCGGCCGCCTTCTCCTGCACGTATTGCTCGGGTGTCATCGGGCGAGCGCGCGCCAGCCGATGACCGGCGCGTCGGCGAGGCCGAGCGTCGGACGGGTCGCGAGCGTGGCGCCGCCGAGGCGCTCCACCTTCTCGAGGATGCGCAAGCCGCCCTGGACGACGAGCCGGAGCTCCCAGCCCGCGCGCCCTGCGATGGCGTGGACGAGCGGCGCGCCGGCCAGCATGCGCTCTCGCGTCCAGGCGACCAGCTCGAGGACGAGCGCACGCAAGGCCGCGCTGTCGCGTCGCGCCAGCACGTCGGCGAGGTCGATGCCGTGCCGGCGCGCATCGGCCTCGGTGACGTAGAGCCGGCCGCGCGCGGCGTCGACGCCCAGGTCCTGCCAGAAGTTGGCGAGCTGGAGCGCGGTGCAGATCGCATCGGACCGAGTCAAAGCGCCGGGATCGTCGATGCCGTAGAGATGCAGCAGCAGGCGCCCGATCGGATCGGCCGAGCGGCGGCAGTAGTCGACGAGATCGTCGCGATCGGCGTAGCGCGGATTGGTCGAGTCTTGCGCGAAGGCATCGAGCAGCGCGGCGAGCAGCGGGATCGGCAGTCGATGCGCGGCGATGGCGCGGGCCAGCGGTTCGAAGATGTCCGGCCAGCGTGCCGACGGCGGCTGCACGTTTGCGATCGCGTCGAGATCGGCGCGATAGGCCGCCAGGTCGGCGAGCCGCTCCGCGCTCGTCGCCGTGCCTTCGTCGGCGATGTCGTCGGCGGTGCGGGCGAAGCGGTAGATCGCGACGATCGGCGGACGCAATGCCGGCGGGCAGAGCCAGGACGCCACCGGGAAGTTCTCGTAATGGTCCACGCCCATCGGCACGATTCTCCACGGCGGACGCGAACCCGCGCCCGGCGACGGCGATTTGCCCGGAGCGCGACGCCGGCGCGGGCGAGGCGGCGGGTAAACTATCGGTGCGACGGAGTCGCTCTGCGGCCTGTCAGACGGCGCCATCGACTCCTTCCTTGCTCACGCCGCGCGGGTGGCGAAATTGGTAGACGCACCAGGTTTAGGTCCTGACGCCTTCACCGGCGTGTCGGTTCGAGTCCGACCCCGCGCACCAGCCCTCAAGAAAGTCTGCACACATCATGTCCGTCCACGTTGAAACCCTCGACAAGCTCGAGCGCCGCATCACCCTGTCGCTGCCGGCCGCGACGATCGCCTCGGAAGTCGAATCGCGCCTGCGCCGCCTGTCGCGCACGGTCAAGGCCGCCGGCTTTCGCCCGGGCAAGGTGCCGATGAGCGTCGTCTCCCAGCGCTACGGTTATTCGGTGCAGAGCGAAGTGCTCAACGACAAGGTCGGTCAGGTCTTCAACGACGCCGTCAACGAGGCCAAGCTGCGCGTCGCCGGCAATCCGCGGATCACCGAGAAGGCCGGCGCGCCCGAAGGCGAAGTCGCCTTCGACGCGACCTTCGAGGTCTATCCCGAGGTCAAGCTCGGCGATCTGTCGACGGCCGAGGTCGAGCGCGTCACGACCGAAGTCACCGACGACGCCGTCGACAAGACGATCGAGATCCTGAGGAAGCAACGGCGCACGTTCCAGCAGCGTCCGGCCGCCGAAGGTGCGACCGAGGGTGATCGCGTGACGATCGATTTCCTCGGCACGGTCGACGGCGTTGCCTTCGACGGCGGCAAGGCCGACGCCTTCCAGTTCGTGATCGGCGAAGGCCAGATGCTCGAGCAGTTCGACAAGTCCGTCCGCGGCATGCGCACGGGCGACTCCAAGACATTTCCGCTCCAGTTCCCGGCCGACTACCAGGGCAAGGAGGTCGCCGGCAAGGAAGCCGACTTCGTCGTCACCGTGAAGAAGGTCGAGGCGCAGCACCTGCCGCCGGTCGACGAGTCGCTCGCCAAGGCGCTCGGCATCGGCGGCGGCACGGTCGAGGCGCTGCGCGCCGACGTGCGCAAGAACCTCGACCGTGAGGTCAAGTTCCGCGTCCAGTCGCGCAACAAGGCGAGCGTCATGGAAGCGCTGGTCAAGGTAGCCGAGCTCGAAGTCCCGAAGGCGCTCGTTGCCGGCGAAGTCGAGCGCATGGTCGCGCAGATGCGCGGCGACCTGAAAAAGCGTGGCGTGAAGGATGCCGAGACCGCGCCGATCCCGCCCGAGATGTTCCAGGACCAGGCCGAGCGCCGCGTTCGCCTCGGCCTCGTCGTCGCCGAGCTCGTCCGCAGCCAGAACCTGCAGGCCAAGCCCGAGCAGCTGCAGGCGCACATCGAGGAGCTCTCGCAGAGCTACGAGAAGCCGGGCGAAGTGATGCGCTGGTACCTGAGCGACCGCAACCGCATGGCCGAGGTCGAAGCCGTCGTGGTCGAGAACAACGTCGCAGCCCATGTGCTCGCGCAGGCCAAGGCGACCGACAAGGCCGTCCCATTCGAGGAGCTGATGGCCGGCTGAGCCGGGCGCTGGCCGAACGGGCAGTCGGGTCGTCGAGCCGGCGCTCTTGCGCCTACATAATCGGCCCCGAGATGGCGAACATGACAGTGGACAAGGAAGAGCAATGAGCGCGCTGGAGACCGAAGGCCTGGGAATGGTGCCGATCGTCATCGAGACGTCGGGACGGGGTGAGCGCGCGTACGACATCTACAGCCGGCTCCTGCGCGAGCGGCTGATTTTCCTGGTCGGTCCGGTGACGGACCAGACCGCGAACCTCGTCGTCGCGCAGATGCTGTTTCTCGAGAGCGAGAACCCCGACAAGGACATCCACCTCTACATCAACTCGCCCGGCGGCTCGGTCAGCGCGGGCCTGTCGATCTACGACACGATGCAGTTCGTCAAGCCCGACGTCTCGACGATGTGCATGGGCATCGCCGCGAGCATGGGTTCGTTCCTGCTGATGGCCGGCGCCAAGGGCAAGCGGATGGCGCTGCCGAACTCGCGCGTGATGATCCATCAGCCGTCGGGTGGCGCGCAGGGTCAGGCGACCGACATCGAGATCCATGCCCGCGAGATCCTGAAGACGCGCGAGCAGCTCAACAAGATCTACGCCGAGCGCACCGGCCAGCCGATTGAGAAGATCCGCTCTGACATGGAGCGTGACTTCTTCATGGACCCCGAGGAGTCGAAGGCCTACGGCCTGATCGACCAGGTCCTGAGCCAGCGCGTCCCGCCGCCGGCGCGCTGATCGGCGGCAGCGCGCACTTCGTGCGGAGCGGCGCGAAGAGTGCGAAAGTGCCGATGCCGGCGACCTTCTTCGTCGGAAGCCAACAACACGCCGATCGGGGCCTTTCTCTCGGGCAAGGCCCCGATTTCTTTTCCACTATGATTGCCGGCGCACCCCCGTTGGCGCCGCCTTTCAGCGACTTTCATGGCCGAGAAAAAAGGTTCCTCGAGCGAAAAGATTCTCTACTGCTCGTTCTGCGGCAAGAGCCAGCACGAGGTGAAGAAGCTCATCGCCGGCCCGTCGGTGTTCATCTGCGACGAGTGCATCGAGCTCTGCAACGACATCATCCGTGACGAAGTCCCGGTCGATGGCGGCGACGCCAAATCCGCGAAGTCGGATCTGCCGATCCCGAGCGAGATCAAGGCGAGCCTCGATCAGTACGTGATCGGCCAGGAAGTGGCCAAGCGAACGCTTTCGGTCGCCGTCTACAACCACTACAAGCGGCTCAAGCACATGAGCCGCACGAAGGACGAGATCGAGCTCTCGAAGAGCAACATCCTCCTGATCGGCCCGACCGGCTCCGGCAAGACGCTGCTCGCGCAGACGCTGGCGCGGCTCCTCAACGTGCCGTTCGTGATCGCCGACGCGACGACGCTGACCGAAGCCGGCTACGTCGGCGAGGACGTCGAGAACATCATCCAGAAGCTGCTGCAGAACTGCGGCTACGACGTCGAGAAGGCGCAGCGCGGGATCGTCTACATCGACGAGATCGACAAGATCTCGCGCAAGGCCGACAACCCGTCGATCACGCGCGACGTGTCGGGCGAGGGCGTGCAGCAGGCACTGCTGAAGCTCGTCGAAGGGACGATGGCTTCTGTACCGCCGCAAGGCGGTCGGAAACACCCGAACCAGGACTTCCTGCAGATCGACACGACGAACATCCTGTTCATCTGCGGCGGCGCGTTCGACGGTCTTGAAAAGGTGATCCAGAACCGGTCGGAGAAGTCGGGGATCGGCTTTGGCGCGACGGTCCACACCAAGTCTGAGAAGCGCGTTTCGGAGATCTTCCGCGAGGTCGAGCCCGAAGACCTCATCAAGTTCGGTCTCATCCCCGAGCTCGTCGGCCGCCTGCCGGTCGTCGCGACGCTCGGCGAGCTCACCGACGATGCGCTCGTGCGCATTCTCACCGAGCCGAAGAACGCGCTCGTCAAGCAATACCAGAAGCTCTTCGCCATGGACGGCGTCGAGCTCGAGATCCGGCCGTCGGCGCTCGCCGCCATCGCCAAGAAGGCGCTCGCCCGCAAGATCGGCGCGCGCGGCCTGCGCTCGATCATGGAGCAGTCGCTGATCGACACGATGTTCGAGCTGCCCACGCTCGACGGCGTCGCCAAGGTCGTGCTCGACGAGCACACCATCCTGGACGAAGCCAAGCCGCTTCTCGTGTACCGAGAGCCAGCAAAGTTCAGCGCTTGATGCCCAGCAAGCCCGGCGCTCACCGTTCGGGCAGGCTCCCCACCGCGGCGCCCACCTCCGCGCCCCCTTTTAAATGCAGTCTCAAGCCTCACATCGGCTGAGAAAGAGAGGTCACCAATGTCCGGACATCCTGTTCTGCCCGCCGAGAAGATCACGCTGCCGCTACTGCCCTTGCGCGATGTCGTCGTCTTCCCGCACATGGTCATTCCGCTGTTCGTCGGCCGCCCGAAGTCGATCAAGGCCCTCGAGGTCGCGATGGAAGCCGGCCGCCAGATCATGCTGGTGGCCCAGAAGGCCGCCGGCAAGGATGAGCCCAAGCCCGACGACATGTTCGAAGTGGGCTGCGTCTCGTCGATCCTGCAGATGCTGAAGCTCCCCGACGGCACGGTGAAAGTGCTCGTCGAAGGCGTGCAACGCGCCAAGACGCACAGCGTCACCGACAACGGCGAGTATTTCGTCTCCGACGTCACGCCCGTGCCGTCCGAAACAGAAGCCAAGAGCGAGGTCGAGGCGCTGCGCCGCGCGGTGACACAGCAGTTCGACCAGTACGTCAAGCTCAACAAGAAGATCCCGCCCGAGATCCTGACCTCGATCGCCGGCATCGACGACGCCGGCCGCCTGGCCGACACGATCGCCGCGCACCTGCCGCTCAAGCTCGAGAACAAGCAGTCGGTGCTCGACCTCGTCGAGGTCGACAAGCGACTCGAGAAGTTGCTCGAGCAGCTCGAGCACGAGGTCGACATCCTGCAGGTCGAAAAGCGCATCCGGGGCCGCGTCAAGCGCCAGATGGAGAAGAGCCAGCGCGAGTACTACCTCAACGAGCAGGTCAAGGCGATCCAGAAGGAGCTCGGCGACGGCGAAGAGGGCGCCGACATGGAAGAGCTCGAGAAGAAGATCATCGCCGCCAAGATGCCCAAGGAGGCACGCAAGAAGGCCGACGCCGAGTTCAAGAAGCTGAAGCTGATGTCGCCGATGTCGGCCGAAGCGACGGTCGTGCGCAACTACATCGACACGCTCGTCAACCTGCCGTGGGCGAAGAAGACCAAGGTCAAGCAGGACCTGGCCTTCGCCAAGCAGGTGCTCGACGAGGACCACTACGGCCTAGACAAGGTCAAGGACCGCATCCTCGAGTACCTCGCGGTGCAGCAGCGCGTCGACAAGATGAAGTCGCCGATCCTGTGCCTGGTCGGGCCTCCGGGCGTCGGCAAGACCTCGCTCGGCCAGAGCGTGGCGCGCGCCACCGGCCGCAAGTTCGTGCGGATGGCGCTCGGCGGCGTGCGCGACGAGGCCGAGATCCGCGGCCATCGCCGCACCTACATCGGCTCGATGCCGGGCAAGGTGCTGCAGTCGCTCGCCAAGATCGGCACGCGCAACCCGCTGTTCCTGCTCGACGAGATCGACAAGCTCGGCATGGACTTCCGCGGCGATCCGTCGTCGGCGCTGCTGGAAGTGCTCGACCCCGAGCAGAACCACACGTTCAGCGACCACTATGTCGAGGTCGACTTCGATCTGTCGGACACGATGTTCATCGCGACCTCGAACTCGATGAACATTCCGCCGGCGCTGCTCGACCGGATGGAAGTCATCCGCCTCTCGGGCTACACCGAGGACGAGAAGGTCAACATCGCGCTGCGCTATCTCCTGCCCAAGCAGCAGAAGAACAACGGCGTCAAGGTCGAGGAGATGGAAGTCACGGAGTCGGCGGTGCGCGGCATCGTGCGCTATTACACCCGCGAGGCCGGCGTGCGCTCGCTCGAGCGCGAGATCGCCAAGGTGTGTCGCAAGATCGTCAAGGCGATCCAGCTGAAGGAGACGACCGAGAAGGTCGTCGTCACCGACGAGAACCTCAACGACTATCTGGGCGTTCGCAAGTTCGACTATGGCCAGGCCGAGAAGGAGAACCAGGTCGGTCAGGTCGTCGGACTCGCATGGACCGAAGTCGGTGGCGATCTGCTGACGATCGAGGCGGCGGTGATGCCCGGCAAGGGCAACATCATCCGCACCGGCCAGCTCGGCGACGTGATGAAGGAATCGGTCGAGGCGGCCCGGTCGGTCGTGCGCAGCCGCGCACGCCGGCTAGGCATCAAGGACGAGATGTTCGAGAAGCGCGACGTGCACATCCACGTGCCCGACGGCGCGACGCCGAAGGACGGTCCGAGCGCGGGAGCGGCGATGACGACGGCCTTCGTGTCGGCGCTCACCGGTATCCCGGTGCGCGCGCACGTCGCGATGACCGGCGAGATCACGCTGCGCGGCGAGGTCACGGCGATCGGCGGCCTGAAGGAAAAGCTGCTCGCGGCGCGCCGCGGCGGCATCAAGACGGTTCTCATCCCGCAGGAGAACGTCAAGGACCTCCAGGACATTCCCGAGAACGTGAAGAACCAGCTCGAGATCGTGCCGGTGAAGTGGATCGACCAGGTTCTCGAGATCGCGCTCGAGCGCGTGCCGCAGGCGTTGCCCGACGACGAGCCGGTCAAGCCGGCGGAAGCGGCAGCGCCGCTGCCGGCGGCCGGAGACGTGCTCACGCACTGACGCGTGCTCGTGCGGGGGCCGTGCCTCGCGGCGCGGCGCGGCCCGCACGATGCCGCTATACTCGCGACCGCGTCGCCCTCGCCGAAAGGTGGGGGCGAACGATGCGGGAGTAGCTCAGTTGGTAGAGCGCAACCTTGCCAAGGTTGAGGTCGAGAGTTCGAGACTCTTCTCCCGCTCCACACAAAGAACCAGGGAAGCCGCGGCTTCCCTTTTTCATCGAGTCTCGTCGCCGGGCCCAGTCCCGACGATCGACGCGACGGCGCGGTAGCAAAGCGGTTATGCACCGGATTGCAAATCCGAGTAGGTCGGTTCGACTCCGGCCCGCGCCTCCAGTTTTTCGCGGCCTCTGCGTGATGGATTTCGCGCCGCGTGACGGCCGCGCCCTCAGGCGTATCACCGGGCTTACCGATGCATCATTTGGTAGCACGCGCGCGCGGATTGCGTCCGACAATCGCGCCGCCCGACGAGTCCCTGGTCGCAGTGACTCTCACATCGGGACGAGCGAGGCCCGGGTGGCGAAATCGGTAGACGCAGCGGGCTTAAAACCCGTGGCTCACAAGCTTGCGGGTTCGAATCCCGCCCCGGGTACCACGACAGCGACGAAAGACCTGCCGCGACGTTGCGGCGCCGTCTGATTCCGAAGGAACCTGCATGAGAGCGTTGATCACCTTCCTCGTCGCAACCCTGGCCGCGTGCTCGACGCCGTCGGACGTGGTCAAGACCGGTGACAACACGTATCGCGTCCGGACGAGCTCGGGCGGCGGAACGCCGACCGATGCCGAGATCAAGGCGCGCGGCATCGCGCGGGCCAGCGAGTACTGCGAAGCCCAGGGACAGCGCGCCGTGAGCACGGTCGGGCAATCGACCGGATGGCATCTCTTCAGCATGCCGACGCCGGAAGTGAAGTTCTTCTGCGACGACCGTGCGGGCGTCAAGCCGGTGACGAAGGCGGCGTCCGCGCCCTGACGCGGGGCACCGCGGCTAACAGCCTCCACAATCCTGCGGAGATCGAGGTCGCGGCTAAAATAGCACGACCGTTCGATTGATCATTCGCTCGCAGGAGCCCGCCCGATGAAAGTTCTCGTCCCCGTCAAGCGTGTCGTCGACTACAACGTCAAGGTCCGCGTCAAATCGGATGGCAGCGGCGTCGACATCGCCAACGTGAAGATGAGCATGAATCCCTTCGACGAGATCGCGATTGAAGAGGCCGTGCGGCTGAAGGAAAAGGGCATCGCGACCGAGGTGATCGCCGTCTCGTGCGGCGTCCAGCAGTGCCAGGAGACGCTGCGCACGGCGATGGCGATCGGCGCCGACCGCGCGATCCTCGTCCAGTGCGACGACGAGCTCCAGCCGCTGGCCGTCGCCAAGCTGCTGAAGGCGCTCGTCGACAAGGAGCAGCCCGGTCTCGTGATCCTCGGCAAGCAGGCGATCGACGACGACTGCAACCAGACCGGCCAGATGCTGGCCGCGCTCGCCGACATGCCGCAGGCGACGTTCGCGTCGAAGGTCGAGGTGGCCGACGGCTTCGCGACGGTGACGCGCGAGGTCGACGGTGGCGCCGAGACGCTGAAGATCAAGCTGCCCGCCGTCGTCACGACCGACCTGCGCCTCAACGAGCCACGCTACGTCACGCTGCCGAACATCATGAAGGCCAAGAAGAAGCAGATGGACATCTTCAAGCCGTCGGATCTCGGTGTCGACGTCAAGTCGCACCTGAAGACGCTGAAGGTGAGCGAGCCGCCAAAGCGCGGCGCTGGCGTGAAGGTGCCCGATGTCGCGACGCTTGTCGCCAAGCTCAAGACCGAAGCGAAGGTGATCTGACATGGCCGACGCAATCAAGGCTCTCGTCGTCGCTGAGCACGACAACGCCGGCGTCCGTCCGGCTACTCTGAACACCGTCGCCGCGGCGACCCAACTCGGCGGCGAGGTCCACGTCCTGGTCGCCGGATCCGGCGCCGGCGGCGCCGCGACGTCTGCCGCCGCGGTCGCCGGCGTGACCAAGGTGCTGCACGCCGACGGCGAGCAGTTCGCGCACGGCGGCGCCGAGAGCATGGCCGCCCAGGTGCTCGCGCTGGCCTCCGGCTACACGCACATCCTGTTCGCCGCCACGGCCTCGGGCAAGAACATCGCGCCGCGCGTCGCCGCCAAGCTCGACGTCGGCCAGATCTCAGACATCACCAAGATCGATTCGCCCGACGTCTTCGAGCGCCCGATCTACGCGGGCAACGCGATCGCGACGGTGCAGAGCCTCGACGCCGTCAAGGTGATCACGGTGCGCACGACCGGCTTCGATCCGGCCGCGGCGACGGGCGGCTCGGCCGCCGTCGAGACGCTGTCGGCCGTGGCCGATCCCGGCAAGTCGACCTTCATGGGCTCGGAGATCGCGAAGAACGATCGGCCCGAGCTCACGTCGGCCAAGATCATCGTCTCCGGTGGTCGCGCCCTCGGCTCGAGCGAGAAGTTCAACGAGGTGCTGACACCGCTCGCCGACAAGCTCGGTGCCGCGCTCGGTGCGAGCCGTGCCGCCGTCGACGCCGGCTATGCGCCGAACGACTGGCAGGTCGGCCAGACCGGCAAGATCGTCGCGCCGCAGCTCTACGTCGCGATCGGCATCAGCGGCGCGATCCAGCATCTCGCCGGCATGAAGGACTCGAAGGTCATCGTCGCGATCAACAAGGACGCGGAAGCGCCGATCTTCAGCGTCGCAGACTACGGCCTCGAGCAGGATCTGTTCACTGCCGTGCCCGATTTCGTCGCCGCGCTCTGAGTCGCGCGCATCCGCACGAGCCCGCTCGCCCGATGATCGATCGGCGTCCGGGCTCTTTCTTCGTCGAGACGGCGCGCCGAGCGCCCATGGAGGTCATGCCGTGAGCTACACCGCGCCCGTCAAGGACATGCTGTTCTGCATGAAGGAGCTCGCCGATCTCGAAGCGATCGCGGGGCTGCCCGGACTCGAGGCCGCCGGGCTCGAGACGGCACAGGCAGTGCTCGAGGAATGCGCGCGTTTCAGTGGCGAGGTGCTCGCGCCGCTCAACCGCGAAGGGGACATCCATCCGTCGACCTGGAAGTCCGGCGCCGTCACGACGACGCCCGGCTTCAAGCAGGCATTTCGCCAGTTCGGCGAGGGCGGCTGGCAGGGGCTGCAGCATCCGCTCGAGTTCGGCGGGCAAGGGCTGCCGAAGACGATCGGCGCGGCGTGCATCGAGATGATCAACAGCGCCAACCTGAGCTTCGCGCTGTGTCCGCTCCTGACCGACGGCGCGATCGAGGCGCTGCTCACGGCCGGC
>Ga0123338_10002084_pt1 | contig 18847 bp, 18 predicted proteins | sample grotaG_FD_89793 | JGI IMG/M metagenome (GOLD analysis project Ga0123338, IMG submission 89793) | Glacier valley bacterial and archeal communities from Borup Fiord, Nunavut, Canada, to study Microbial Dark Matter (Phase II) -... | ecosystem: Environmental > Aquatic > Freshwater > Ice > Glacier ...
CCGCGAGGGTGCTCGCGCCGGGATCGTTCACAGGCACGCCGCGACGAGCTTGGCGAAGGCCGCGGCGCGGTGGCTGCTACGGTGCTTCTCGGCAGGGTCGATCTCGCCGAACGTCGCCGTCATCCCGTCCGCGACGAACATGGGGTCGTAGCCGAAGCCGACGGTTCCGCGCGGCGGCCACACCAGCGACCCGGAGCAGCGCCCCTCGAACACCGCGGTCACGCCGTCGGGCCACGCGAGCGCCAGCGTGCAGACGAAGGTCGCCGTGCGCGCGACGTTCGGGCCCTGGGCGTGCAGCAGGTCCTCGACCTTCGTCATCGCGAGCGTCCAGTCGCGCCCCTCGGGCGTTTCGGCCCAGTCCGCCGTGTAGAAGCACGGTGCCCCGCCGAGCGCGTCGACGCACAGGCCCGAATCGTCGGCGAGTGCGACCATGCCCGACCCGTTCGCCGCCGCCCGCGCCTTGAGGAGCGCATTGCCGGCGAAGCTGTCCTCGGTCTCCGCCGGCTCGGCCAGGCCGAGATCGCCCGCGGCGACGACGTCCATTCCGTACGGCACCATCAACGCGCCGATCTCGCGCACCTTTCCGGCATTGTGCGTCGCCAGCACCAGCCGGCCCGGAGCCAGGCGCCGCGAAGGCGAGGGGGGCGTCACCGCCCGACGGCCGCCCGCTGCGCCGCGAAGATCTCGGCGCAGCCGATCCGGGCCAGCCGCAGCATGCGCAGCAGCGCCTCCTCGTCGTAGGTCGCGCCCTCGGCGGTCGCCTGCACTTCGACGAGGCCGCCGTCCGAGGTCAGGACGAAGTTGCCGTCGGTTCCGGCACCCGAGTCTTCGACGTAATCCAGATCGAGGACGACGGTGCCGTCGTGGATGCCGCAGCTTACTGCGGCGACCTGGGTGCTCAGTGGGTCGGCCATGCCGGGGTTCTTGCGCATGATGCCGTCGACCGCGAGGCGCAGCGCGACCCACGCGCCGCTGATCGACGCCGTACGCGTGCCGCCGTCGGCCTGAAGGACGTCGCAGTCGAGCGTGATCTGGCGCTCGCCGAGCAGCTTCAGGTCGGTCACGGCGCGCAGCGAGCGCCCGATCAGCCGCTGGATTTCCTGCGTCCGGCCCGACTGCTTGCCCTTGGCCGCCTCGCGCTGACCGCGGGTGTGCGTCGCGCGCGGCAGCATGCCGTATTCCGCCGTCACCCAGCCCTCACCCTTGCCGCGCAGCCACGGCGGCAGGCGCTCCTCGACGGACGCCGTGACGAGGACGTGCGTGTCGCCGAACTTGATCAGGCATGATCCCTCGGCATGAACGGTGAAGCCGGGCAGGATCTCGACCCGGCGCATCGCATCGGGGGCGCGTCCGGATGGGCGCATGGTCATTTCCTTCGCTGGTCGGGCCGTCGATCTAGCGGCTTGCCCGGTTGAGCGAAACCCCGCGACCGCCTATGTCCCGCGCCATGCAGTCGCCGCCGATCTCCGAGCTGACGGATCGCGCCCGCGAGGTGTTCCGCCAGATCGTCGAGTCGTACCTCGAGCACGGATCGCCGGTCGGCTCGCGGACGCTGTCGAAGATGGCGGCCCTCGGCCTGTCGCCGGCGTCGATCCGCAACGTCATGCAGGATCTCGAGGAGCTCGGCCTGCTCGCAGCACCGCATACGTCGGCGGGACGGCTGCCGACCGAGCTCGGCCTGCGGCTGTTCGTCGACGCCATGCTCCAGACGAGCGCGCCGACCGATGCCGAGCGCAGCGCCATCGAGCACGAGGTCGCCGCACCGACGTCGATCGAAGACATCCTCGGCCGGACGACCGCCGTCCTGTCGGGCTTGAGCGCGTGTGCGGGCATCGTCCTCGTGCCGCGCCACGAGATGATCGTCCGCCAGGTCGGCTTCGTGCCGCTGTCGCCGCTGCGCGCACTCGCGGTCCTCGTCGGCGCCGACGGCTCGGTCGAGAACCGCGTCGTCGACCTGCCGCCCGGCGTGCCGCCGACTGCGCTGATCGAGGCGGCGAACTACATCAACGCCCGCCTGCACGGGCTGACGCTCGGCGAGGCGGCGGTGCGGCTGCGCGAGGAGATCGACGCCGACCGCGCCCAGCTCGATGCCCTGACCCGCTCGCTGATCGAAGGCGGGCTGGCAAGCTGGTCGTCGGACGGGGCGGCGCGGCCGATCCTGATCGTGCGGGGAAGCGCGCACCTGGTGGGCGGCGATGCCGCCGATCTCGACCGCGTGCGGACGCTGCTCGACGATCTCGAGGGCAAGGAAGACCTTGTCCGGCTGCTCGATTCCGCGGGCAGCGGCGAGGCGTGCAAGATCTTCATCGGTGCCGAGAACAAGCTGTTCAGCCTGTCCGGGTCGAGCGTCATCGCCGCTCCCTATCGCGCGGGCACAGGGCGCGTGGTCGGCGTCGTCGGCGTCATCGGCCCGACCCGCTTGAACTACGCTCGCGTCGTCCCGATGGTAGACTATACCGCCCGAGCCCTCAGCAGGTTGATCGCATGACCGATGACACGATGATTTCCCCCGACGACGCGACCATCGCGCCGGGAACGAGCGAGGCCGAGACGCCGCCGCCGAGCCATGCCGACGAGATCGTCGCGATGGAAGGCGAGATCGCGAGCCTGAAGGACCGCCTGCTCCGCGCCGCCGCCGAGACCGAGAACGTCCGCCGACGGCTCGAGCGCGAGAAGACCGACGCCAGCACCTATGCGATGACCGGCTTCGCGCGCGACATGCTCGCCGTCGCCGACAACCTGCGCCGCGCGGTCGCCGCGCTGCCTGCCGACACGGCCGGGTTCGAGGGAGTCCGCGTCGGCATCGAGGCGACCGAGCGTGAGCTCACCACCGTCCTCGGACGGCACGGCATTACGCGCGTCGTCACCGACGGCGCCCGGCTGGATCCAAACCGGCATCAGGCGATGCTCGAGGTCGAGTCGGAGCATCACGAAGCGGGCAGCATCGTCGCCGAACTCCAGGCCGGCTATACGATCAAGGACCGGCTGCTGCGACCGGCGCTGGTCAGCGTGGCGAAAGACAAGATGTCATGATCATCGTCGGCGGCCGCGCCGAAGTCGATCCTTCCGGTCCGGTGCGATGATCGTCCTGATCGCCCGCTGTGAACTCGACCCGGCCGCGCTGCCGGGGTTGAAGCCGCTGCTCCTCCAGACGATGCGCGACACGTGGGACGGGTCCGACTGCCTGAGCTACTCCATCGCGATCGAGGACGAGGCGGCCGGCGTCGTCACCATCGTCGAGCGGTGGCGCAGCGAGGCGGCGCTGCTCGCGTATCTCGCGACACCGCCGATGCTCGCGTTCCACGACGCCCTCCAACCGGCGATCATCACCTTCGATGCGCGGATCTACGACGTCGCGGGGGAGCGTCCACTGCCGCCGCCGCCGGGCCGATCGGCGGCCCCGCCGCCGCGGCTGACCCTCGTCTACGCCGGGAACGGCATCAGCGCGGCATAGTCACGGAGCGGCGGGGCGCCGGCGACGTGTGCGCCCTGACCGATGAAGTAAGCGTCGGCGACGATGCACGCCTGCTGCTCGATACCGTATGAATGGAAGGGCTTGCCCGGAACGAGCGGCAGGTAGGCGTAGCGCGCCCACGGCATCCGGCGCAGCGGCAGGCGGATGCCCGACTGGTGCTGCCAGACGTGCACCATCTCGTGGACGAACAGCGCCCGGGACGCGAGCCCGGCGGCGGCGAAATCGTCACGCCATTCAACGCCTTGCGGGTGGAACCAGAGGTGGCCGTCCGGCGCCATGACGGTTCCGCGCGGCTGGAACGGGAACCACCTGCCGCGCCGCACGGTGACCGGATCGGGGTCGACCGCGCCGCCGAACACCGAACCGACAAGGGCGCGCTCACCGGGCGACAGCGCGCGGACATGCTCCGCGCGCGCCACGCGGCTACATCTTCATCCCGGCCATGGGCGTGTCGGCCCCGGCTGCGCGGACGGCGGCGTCGATGGTCACGCGCGATGCGTCGGCAAAGACGAACGTCAGCGGCAGCGTTGCGCCCGCCACGACGCTCGGCGCGACGTCGAACAGCATCAGGTGCGCCCCGCCCGGTGCGAAGCGCACCGGCTTGCCGGCGGCGGCGCGGACCGACGGCAGCCGGTCCATGCGCATCACCCCGCCAGCCATCGACATGCCGTGGAGCTCGACCCGGGCGAGCGGCGACGTGACCCCGGTCAACTCGACCGGCTGCGCCGCCGCGAGGGTGAAGTATCCCGCGGCCGGCCGCCCTGGAACCGCCGCCAGCCGAACCCACGCTCCGCTCACCCGCGCCGCCGCAGGCGATGCAGCCGCCGGCGCGGTCCCCGTCACCATCGCGACGACGAGCAGAAGCACCGCGCCCGCGCACGCCAGCCAGCCGACGATCCGTTTCATGTCCCGCTCCTCCACACGCCACTAGATAGGTACGCCGACGCGCGCCGCCGCGTCGATGCGGCAACGCGTTGCGGGGTGCGGCACGGTGCGCTTGCAGCGACTTATTGGGTCACTATATCCGCCGCACACCGCCGGCCGGCGTCGCTTCAAGGAGGGCACCGGGCGGCAGACAACCATGGACTCGCAAGAAGGATTGACATGGCCAAAGTCATCGGGATCGACCTCGGCACCACCAACAGCTGCGTCGCCGTGATGGACGGCAGCACGCCCAAGGTTATCGAGAACGCCGAAGGCGCGCGGACGACCCCGTCGCAGGTTGCCTTTACCAAGGACAAGGCCAAAGGTTTCGGGGAGCGCCTCGTTGGCCAGCCGGCCAAGCGCCAGGCGGTAACCAATCCCGAGAATACGATCTTTGCGGTCAAGCGCCTGATCGGTCGAAACTTCACCGACCCGCTGACCCAGAAGGATGCGGGCCTCGTCCCGTACAAGATCGTCAAGGGCCCTAACGGCGATGCATGGGTCGAGGCCGGCGGCGAGGACTATTCGCCCAGCCAGATCAGCGCGTTCATCCTCCAGAAGATGAAGGAGACCGCCGAGGCGTATCTCGGCGAGAAGGTGACCCAGGCGGTCATCACGGTGCCCGCCTACTTCAACGACGCCCAGCGCCAGGCGACCAAGGACGCCGGCGCGATCGCCGGGCTGGAGGTGCTGCGCATCATCAACGAGCCGACCGCGGCGGCGCTCGCCTACGGGCTCGACAAGCAGGGGGCCAAGACCATCGCGGTCTACGACCTCGGCGGCGGCACGTTCGATGTCTCGGTGCTCGAGCTCGGCGACGGCGTGTTCGAGGTCAAGTCGACCAGCGGCGACACCTTCCTCGGCGGCGAGGACTTCGACGCCAAGGTCGTCGAGTTCCTGAGCGCCGACTTCCAGAAGGCCGAGGGCATCGACCTGAAGAAGGACAAGCTCGCGCTCCAGCGGCTGAAGGAGGCGGCGGAGAAGGCGAAGATCGAGCTCAGTTCGAGCGCGTCGACCGAGGTCAACCTGCCCTTCATCACCGCCGACGCGACCGGCCCCAAGCACCTCGTCAAGACCGTTACCCGCGCCGACCTCGAGCGGCTGGTGATCGATCTGATCGAGCGCACCCGCAAGCCCTGCCTCGATGCGATCAGCGAAGCCGGCGTCAAGACGAGCGAGATCGACGAGGTCATCCTCGTCGGCGGCATGACGCGCATGCCGCGGGTCCGCGAGTTCGTGAAGGCGCTGTTCGGGAAGGAGCCCAATACCAGCGTCAACCCCGACGAGGTCGTCGCCATGGGTGCCGCGATCCAGGCGGGCGTGCTGCAGGGCGACGTAAAGGACGTGCTGCTGCTCGACGTGACGCCGCTGTCGCTCGGCATCGAGACGCTGGGCGGGGTGTTCACCCGCATGATCGACCGCAACACGACGATCCCAACCAAGAAGTCGCAGACCTATTCGACCGCCGACGACAACCAGTCGGCCGTCACCATCCGCGTCTTCCAGGGCGAGCGCGAGATGGCGGCGGACAACAAGCTGCTCGGCCAGTTCGACCTCGTCGGGATTCCTCCGGCGCCGCGGGGTCTGCCGCAGATCGAGGTGACGTTCGACATCGACGCCAACGGCCTCGTCAGCGTCAACGCCAAGGACAAGGGCACCGGCAAGGAGCAGCAGATCCGCATCCAGCCGTCGGGCGGTCTGTCGAAGGACGACATCGAGGGCATGGTCAAGGATGCCGAGCGCTTCGCCGAGGAAGATAAGAAGCGCCGCGCGGTCGCCGAGGCGCGCAACCAGGCCGACAGCCTGATCCACTCGACCGAGCGCCAGTTGGTCGAGCACGGCGACAAGGTCACGCCCGAGGTCAAGGGCGAGATCGAGACAGCGGTCGCCGACCTGAAGGCCATCATCGACGGTGGCGACGCCGACGCGCTCGCGACCAAGACGACGGCGCTGCAGATGGCTGCGATGAAGCTCGGCGAGGCGATCTATAAGGCCGAAGCCGAGGCCCCTGCGCCCGATGCGGCGAAGAAGGATGACGGTGTCGTCGACGCCGAGTTCAGCGAAGTCGACGATCATAAGTAAGCAACCTCCCCCTCCTCTTCAGGGGAGGGGGCCGGGGGGTGGGGAAGTGGCGGCATGAGTGACGGCCCCACCCCCGACCCCTCCCCTGAAGGGGAGGGGAGCAGGGGCCGACCATGACAACCGACATCGATTACTATGAGCTGCTCGAGTGCGAGCGCAGCGCCGACGACGGCGCGCTCAAGTCGTCGTACCGGCGGCTCGCGATCCGATGGCATCCCGACAAGAACCCCGGCGACGCCGCCGCCGAAGCGCGCTTCAAGGCGATCAGCGAAGCCTATGACTGCCTGAAGGACCCGCAGAAGCGCGCCGCCTACGACCGGTTCGGCAAGGCCGGAGTGCAAGGCGGCGGGGGCGGCTCGCAGGGCTTCGGCGGCTTTTCCGACATCTTCGAAGACATCTTCGGCCAGTTCACCGGCCGCGGGCGGGCACCGTCGGGGCGCGGCCAGGATCTGCGCTACGATCTCGAAATGACCTTCGAGGAGGCGTTCGCCGGCAAGACCGCGACGCTCGCGATGGAGGTCGCCGCGCTGTGCACCACGTGCGACGGGCGGGGAGCCAAGCCGGGCACGAGCGCCACGACGTGCACGACCTGCCGCGGTCAGGGCAAGGTCGGCATGCGCCAGGGCATGTTCATGGTCGAGCGCGCCTGCCCGACGTGCCACGGCAGCGGCCAGGTCATCCCCGAGCCATGCGACACCTGCCACGGGGCCGGCCGCGTCGAGCGTGCGAAGAGCCTCGAGGTGAAAATCCCGGCCGGTGTCGACGACGGCACGCGCATCCGCGTCGCCGGCGAGGGCGAGGCCGGGCAGCGCGGCGCGGGTCCGGGGGACCTCTACATCTTCGTGGCGCTGAAGCCGCACGCGATCTTCCGGCGCGACGGCACGACCCTGTTCGCGCAGGTGCCGGTGTCGATCACGACCGCCGCGTTGGGCGGCGAGATCGAGATGCCGGGGCTCGACCAGCTGCCGGCGAGCGTCAAGGTCCCGGCCGGCACGCAGTCGGGCAAGCAGCTGCGCGTCCGCGGCCGCGGCATGCCCGCGCTGGCGAGCAACGGGCGCAGTACCGGGTTCGGCGACCTCGTCGTCCAAATCGACGTCGAGACGCCGGTCAAGCTGTCACGGCGCCAACGCGAATTGCTCGAGGAGTTCCAGGTGCTCGAAGAGGGGGCCGGCAATTTCCCGGCGCAGTCGGGCTTCTTCGCCAAGATCAAGGGCGTGTGGAGCGGGTTGACCGACTAGGCGCGCATCAGGGCGGCGGCGGCCCGTCGGGCGGCGGCGGACCGTCGGGCTCTGCGGGTCCGCCGCTGCCGTCGATCGCGGTACCGACCGCATCAGCGACGTCGGCGACGTCGGCGACAACGCTCGCGACGGAGCGCACGGGCGGAGGGCGGAGCAGCCCCTCGTGGCTGAGTGCTGCGACCATGAACCGGCGCCACAGCCGGGCGGGCACAGTTCCGCCGACGACTGCGCCCGTCATCGGCGAGTTGTCGTCGTTGCCGACCCAGACGCCGACGACGAGGTCGCCCGCAAAGCCGATGAACAGCGCGTCGCGGTGGTTCTGCGTCGTTCCGGTCTTGCCGTAGGTCGGGATCGGCAGCGCGGCGGCAACGCCGGTGCCGTGACGTACCGCCGACTGGAGCAGCTCGAGCATGGGCGCGCGCTCCGGCCACGGGCGCAGGCCGGCGACAGTGGTGCGGATCGTCTCGGCGAACCCCGGCGGCCGCGGCCGCGCCAGCCCGGCCGGCCTGACCGGATAGCTGCCGGCGGCGACCGCGGCATAGGCGCTGGTGAGCTCGATCAGCGGCACCGCCGACGTTCCGAGCGCGAGCCCCTGATAATTCGACAGCGGCACGGTGACGCCGAGCTGGCGCGCCTGCTTGCGCACCGCCTCGACGCCGACCTCCTGCATGATCTTCGCCGCCGCGACGTTCGACGACGCGGCAAACGCCGTGGCGAGGCTGATCCGGCCGCGGTACTTGCCCTCGTCGTTCTTCGGCGACCAGTCGCCGATGGTCACCGGCGCGTCGTCGATCGTGTCGGACGTCCGCATGCCCGCATGAAGCGCCGCGAGATAGACGAACAGCTTGAACGACGATCCTGGCTGACGCTGCGCCTGCGTCGCGCGGTTGAATGTCGTCGCGCGGTAGTCCGCCCCGCCGACCATCGCCACGACCCGGCCGTCGGGGCGCATCGCGACAAGCGCTGCCTGGTGGACGTTTGCCCCGCGCATGTTGGCCAGCGTCTCGGCGACGGCGCGCTCGGCTGCCGCCTGCAGCGCCGGATCGAGCGTCGTCTGGACCGCGACATCGCCGTACTGCGCGGTATCGATGCTCGCGCGCGCCTGCGGCAGGACCCAGTCGGCGAAGTACGAGCCGCCGGGCAGCGCGTCGCGCCCACGTTCGACCTCGGCCATTCCCGCGGCAGCCGCCCGCCCCCGGGAAATCGCGCCGTCGGCGACCATCGCCGCCAGCACGACTCGCTCGCGTGCCTGCGCGGCGGCGAGATGCCGGCTCGGTGCGAGCCGCGACGGGGCCTGCACCAGCCCCGCGAGCATCGCCGCCTCCCCGAGCGTCAGGTCGCGGGGCTCGGCATCGAAATAGGTCCGTGCGGCCGCGCGCAGGCCGTACGCGCCTTCGCCGAAATAGACGCTCGAGAGGTAGCGGCTGAGGATCGCGTCCTTGCTCAGGCGCGATTCGAGGTAAAAGGCGATGATCACCTCCTGCAGCTTGCGCTTGATCGTCCGGTCGCCGCTGAGGAAGCTCGTCTTCGCCAGCTGCTGCGTCAGCGTCGACCCGCCCTGTGCGACGCCGCCGGCTTCGGCGTTGCGGAACATGGCCCGCGCAATGCCCTGCGGATCGATGCCCCAGTGCGAATAAAAGCGCCGGTCCTCGATGGCGACGAAGGCGGCGGGAACGAACGTCGGCAGCTCGGCGATCGTCACCGGCTGCTCCTTGTAATCGCCGCGCCGGGCGATCGGGTCCCCGGCGGCGTCGAGCAGGACGAGGCTGGGGTTCTTGAGCGGCTCGAGCGCACGCCCGAGCGGAGCGGTGACCACGAGCCAGATGCCAAGCGCGACGAGGGTCAGGAAAACCAGCGCGACGACCGCCTTCCACCAGCGCCGCAGCCACGATCGCCGCGGCGGCGGCGGATCGTAGGCGGCGAGCGCCCGGTCGATGCGGGCCCGCCGCGCGTCCTCGTCGGCATAGACCGAGGTCACGGTTGCCCCCTCACGCCCGCTCGCGGGTCGCGGTGAACCGCACCGCCGTCTCGCGCTGGGCGGTGTAGTTGAGCTCCCACTGATCGCGCGCCATGAACACCGGCGCGCCGTCGCGGTCCTCGGCCATCGCGCCGCGGTGGTTTTCGACGAACGTTTTCAGCGCGTTCGCGTCGTCGGCGGCGATCCACCGTGCGGTGTCGAACGGCGACGCCTCGAACCCGGCGGCGACGTTGTATTCGGCGCCGAGGCGCGAAATCAGCACCTCGAGCTGGAGCTGCCCGACGACGCCGACGATCCATTGCGACCCGATCAGCGGGCGGAACAGCTGCGTCACGCCCTCCTCGGCCATGTCGTTCAGTGCGCTGCGCAGCTGCTTCGATTTGGTCGGGTCGCCGAGCCGGACCCGCTTCAGTATTTCCGGCGCGAAGTTGGGGATGCCGGTGAACGTCAGCGCCTCGCCCTCGGTCAGCGTGTCGCCGACGCGGAGCACGCCGTGATTGGGGATGCCGATGATGTCGCCGGGGAACGCCTCATCGGCGATCTCGCGGTCGGCGGCGAAGAAGAAGATCGGCGAGTTGACCGCGATGACCTTGCCGGTCGCGACCTGCTTCAGCTTCATGCCGCGGCGGAACCGCCCCGACGCGATCCGCAGGAAGGCGATACGGTCGCGGTGCTGCGGGTTCATGTTCGCCTGGACCTTGAACACGAACCCCGTCACCGCCGGCTCATCGGGCAGCACGTCGCGCGGGGTGGCGTGCTGCACCCGCGGTGCGGGCGCGTACGAAGCCAGCCCGTCGATCAGATCCTCGACGCCGAAGTCCTTGAGCGCCGAACCGAAGAACACCGGGGTCAGCGCGCCACGGCGGTACAGCTCGGGATCGAGGTCGGCGAAGCCGCCCAGCGCGAGTTCGGCCTGCTCGCGGAACACCGTGAGTTCGTCGGTGGGGACGAACTCGGCGAGGCGCGGATCGTCGAGGCCGGTCATCTGGATGGTCGCGCCGCTCGTCCGGCTGTCGCCCTCCGGGATCGTCAGCCGGTTGCGGCGCAGGTCCCACAGCCCGCGGAACTGCCCGCCCAGCCCGACCGGCCAGGTCATCGGCACGACGTCCAAGGCGAGGCTTTCGGCGACCTCGTCGAGCAGCGCGAACGGGTCGCGCCCCTCGCGGTCGACCTTGTTGACGAAGGTGATGATCGGCACGTCGCGCAGGCGGCACACCTCGAACAGCTTGCGCGTCTGTGCCTCGATCCCGCGTGCGGCGTCGATCACCATGACCGCACTGTCGACCGCGGTCAGCGTCCGATAGGTGTCCTCGCTGAAGTCCTCGTGGCCCGGCGTGTCGAGCAGGTTGAAGGTGATGCCGGCGCGCTCGAACGTCATCACGCTCGACGTGACGCTGATCCCGCGCTGCTGCTCGATCTTCATCCAGTCCGACCGCGCGCGCCGGTTGTTGCCGCGCGCGCGGACCTCGCCCGCCAGATGGATCGCGCCGCCGAACAGCAGCAGCTTTTCGGTCAGCGTCGTCTTGCCCGCGTCGGGGTGCGAGATGATCGCAAAGGTTCGGCGCTCATTTGGCGCGGGGTTGGCCATGCGCCGTCCAATGACGGACATCGTCGCCAGCGGCAAGCGCGCGGCGGAAGCATCTGCCGCGCCCATAGTCCGCCAGAGTGTCGGAATTCTTTACACACGTGCCGAGTACGCGGAGGCCAAGCATCTGATAAGACAATCGGGTTAAGCGTGGCACAATGTTTGCTAACACCTTTGCAGAAAGATTAATCGGAGTGAGACCCATGTCGAAGCTGATCCCCGCCCTGCTCGCCGCGACGCTGGTCGCCGGTTCGGCGCATGCCAAGCCCAACCTCGTCACCAACGGCAGCTTCGAGAACGGGCTGACGGGCTTTACGCTGATCGGCACCGAAACGCAGGGCTTCCCGCCGGTCGCGATCACCTACGGCTCGGCTTCGGCCTACCCGACCGGCGCGTTCGGCGAGGCGGTCCCCGTCGACAACGCCGTGTCGAAGAGCCCCGACGCCGCCGGTAAGCACGGGGCCTACTTCGTCAGCGACATGTCGCACCAGGGGCTGCAGCAGTCGATCTTTCTCAAGCCGGGCAAGTATCAGATCGGCTTCGATTATTACGCGCCGCGCAACGGGTTCAACAATGCCAACGACGCGACCTTCTCGGGCACGATCGCGGGTGTGACGCTCGTCAGTGCGAAAGTGTCGGCTGGGCCGGTCACCACGTGGACGAACTATTCGGGCAACGTCAACCTGACGACCGCGGGCGTCCGCACCATCACCTTCCAGTTCGACACGAGCGCTGCTCCGGCAAAGGATGTCGTCATCGACCGGGTGTACGTCAACGCGGTTCCCGAGCCGGCCACGTGGGCGATGATGCTCGCCGGCTTCGCGCTCGTCGGCACGTCGCTGCGTCGCCGCACTACCATCGCTGCCTGAACCTTCGGTTTCGGTACAGAAGGGGGCGGCGCGGCGACGCGCTGCCCCCTTTTTCGTCGTGTCGGCGCGGCGACTCGTGGCTGTGGCACGGCGATCGGGTCTTTGCGCCGAGTCTCCGACCTGATACGGAGGATCCCTGGCAGGGGCGGAGCGTTCGGGTGCGGAGTCAAAGACTTCTGGTCGCCTTTTCGGCAGCGATCGCAGCTGCCAGTCCTGCGGCGGGCTCGAGCCTGTATGCCGTCCCCAAATATGCCGCGATGCTCGTCAATGCGCAGACCGGCGAAGTGCTGTACGCACGCCAGGCGGACGCGCCGCGCTTTCCCGCGTCGATCACGAAGGTGCTGACGCTCTACCTCGCCTTCGAGCAGCTGGCGAAGGGAGCGATGCGCGGCGACGACGCCATCACGATCTCGCACCATGCCGCCGCCCAGGCCCCGTCGAAGCTCGGCCTGCGTCCCGGGGCGACGATCGCGCTTAAGACCGCCATCGACGTCATCGCGACCAAGAGCGCCAACGACATCGCCGTCGCGCTGGCCGAGCATATCGCCGGCAGCGAGCAGGCGTTCGCCGCGCAGATGACGGCGACGGCGCGGCGGCTCGGCATGATGAGCTCGGCGTTCGTCAACGCGACCGGCCTGCCCGATCCGCGCCAGCTGACGACCGCGCGCGACATCGCGACGCTCAGCCGCGCGATCGTCCGCGACTTCCCGCAGTTCTACCCGGTCTTCGCCCAGGTCGCTGTCGATTACGAGGGGCACATGATTGCCAACCACAATCACCTGCTGACGACGCTGCCCGGGGTCGACGGGATCAAGACCGGCTTCACCAGCGCGGCCGGGTTCACGCTCGCCGCGAGCAAGGCGGAGAACGGCACCCGGCTGATCGCGGTCGTGCTCGGCGGGCCGAGCCGGCTGGCGCGCGACGGCAACGTGACCAACCTGCTCGACACCGGCTTTTACGTCCTCGGCGCCCGCGCACGGGGCGAACATACGACGGTTGCGGAAAACCTCGCCGAGCCCGAGGACCTGAACGACGACACGATGGAGGGGCTGGCGACGACCACGGTCGCCGACACGCCGTCGCTTGCGCTGGCGTCGCGCCCGGCGCCCCGACCGTCGCGGAGTTGGTGAGCCGCCGCCGCATCGCCGGCATCTCGCCGTTCGAACACCTGATCGGCTATTCGCGTGCCGTCGTCGACGCCGACGGCTGGGTGTTCGTGTCGGGGTGCACCGGAACCGACCAGGTGACGATGACGCTGCCCGCGGGCGTAGAGGACCAGTGCGCCAATGCGCTGGCAACGATCCAGCGGGCGCTCGCCGACGCCGACGCGGGGTTCTCCGATGTCGTACGCGTCCGCTATATCGTCGCCGACCGCAGCGACTTCGAGCGGTGCTGGCCGCAGCTCCGCGCCGCGTTCGGACCGGCTGCGCCCGCGGCGACGCTGATCGTCGCCGGGCTGATCGACCCCGCGATGCGGATCGAGATCGAAGTGACCGCGCGGGTGGTACGATGACGGTCAATCCGCTCGAACGGTTCGCCTTCGGCGACAGCAGCGCGATGGCCGATGCGCTGCTCGCGCTGGTCCTCGACGGCACCAAAACCGCGACGTGCTGGGCGGCCGGCGGCGACCCGCCGACGATTGTCGGCCAGCGCCAGGTCGTGCTCGACGGCAGCGGCGTGCCGCGCGCCGTCATCGAGACACTCTCGATCGAGGCGCGCCGGTTCGACACCGTTGACGCCACCTTCGCCCACGCCGAGGGCGAGGGCGACCGCAGCCTCGCCGGCTGGCGCGCCGATCACCGCGCGTTCTTCACCCGCAACGGCGGCTTCACGCCCGACATGCTGCTGTGGTGCGAGCGGTTCCGGCTCGTCGAGCGCTGCTGACGCCGCGCCACGCCGCGTTCGCGCCGGTCGTCGATACGGGCACCCGCGTCCTGATCCTCGGCAGCCTGCCCGGCGCGGCGAGCCTCGCGGCAGGGCGATATTATGCGCACCCGCAGAATGCCTTCTGGCACTTGGTCGGCGGCGTCATCGGCGTCGATCTCGCCGCGCTCGATTATGATGCGCGGCTGGCGGCACTGCTCGCGGCGGGCGTCGGCCTGTGGGACACGGTGACGTCGGCCCGGCGCGCGGGGAGCCTCGATGCGGCGCTCCGCGAGGTCGAGGTGGCCGACCTTGCCGCGGTGATTGCCGAGCTGCCCGCGCTGCGCCGCGTCGCGTTCAATGGTAAGGCCGCCGGCACGATCGGATCGCGCGTGCTGCCGTCCGGCGTGCTGTCGGTCACGCTGCCGTCGAGCAGTGCGGCGTACACGCTCCCGCTCGTGGCGAAGGCGGCGGCGTGGGCGGTGCTCGCCGCCGACCTTGTCGGATCCCGGCGATCGGCCCCTTGACCGCACGCCCGTCGACACGGCACGGTAACCCATGTTCGCCGCACGACGGTCGGCCGCGCATGCCTGACGGGGAAGACTGAATGGACTGGCGAATCAAGTCGCTCGACGCGATCCTCGCGACCGCGGAGAAGAAACCGCTGACCCGCAGCCTCGGCGCGTTCCAGCTGACGATGCTCGGCATCGGCGGGACGATCGGCACCGGCATCTTCGTGCTGACTGCGGTGGCTGCGTCGAAGGCGGGGCCGGCGATGATGATCAGCTTCATCATTTGCGGCGTCGTCTGCCTGCTGACCGCCCTCGCTTACTCCGAACTCGCGGCGATGATCCCGGTGTCGGGGTCGGCGTACACCTTCAGCTATGCAACCTTCGGCGAGGTTCCGGCGTGGATCGTTGGCTGGGGGCTGGCGCTCGAATACGCCATTGCGTCGAGCGCGGTTGCGGTCGGCTGGTCGGGGTACATGGTCGGGCTGGCCAACCGTTTCTTCAACGTCACCATACCAAATACGTGGGTTCATGGCCCGTTCGACAATCAACCTGGTCTGATCAATCTTCCGGCGATGTTCATCGCACTGGCGGTGACGGCTCTGCTTGTTGTTGGCACCAAGGAAAGCGCGCGGTTCAACTCTGTTCTCGTCATGATCAAGATTCTGACACTGTGCATGTTTCTTGCGCTGGCGCTGCCGCTGATCCACACCGCCAACTTTCAACCGTTTATGCCATTGGGTTTTTTCGCGCACGAAATTCCGGATCCGTTCAAGCCTGGAATCATGGCGTCGGTCGGCGTATCGGCGGCGGCCGCGACGATCTTTTTCGCCTTCGTCGGCTTCGACGCGGTGTCGACCGCGGCGGAGGAGACGATCAACCCCAACCGCAACATCCCGATCGGACTGATCGGCGCGCTCGGCGTATCGACCGTGCTTTACATGCTCGTCGGCATCGCGGCGACGGGATCGGTCGGGGCGCAGCCCGACAGTGCACTGGCCAAGTCGAGCGAGGCGCTCGCCTACGTCCTTCACACAATCGGCTACGGTTGGGCGGGCAACTTACTTTCGATCGCCGCCGTGATCGCGCTTCCGTCGGTCATCCTCGCTCTTATGTTTGGGCAGACACGAATCTTCTTCGTCATGGCGCGCGACGGGTTGCTGCCTTCGGTGCTGTCGAAGATTCATCCGAAGTTCAACACGCCGCATATCATCACCATCGCGACCGGCGTGTTCGTCGCAGTGTTCTCCGCCGCCTTTCCCGTCGAAATCCTCGCTGACGTGTCCAATACAGGCACTCTCGTTGCTTTTGTCGCCGTAGCGATCGGGGTCATGGTTCTTCGCGTTCGCGACCCGAACCGGCGGCGCCCGTTCCGCGCGCCGGTCGTTTGGGTAACGGCTCCGCTCGCGGCAATCGGGTGCGCCTTCCTTTTCTTCTCGCTGTCGACGCTGACCAAGGAACTGTTCGTTGGCTGGACCTCGATCGGGCTGGTGATTTACGTTCTGTACGGCAGGACGCGGTCGAACGTCGCGCGCGGCATGCTCCAGGCGGACGAAGCCGCGGTCTAGTCGCGCGGCGGCGGGTCCGGCATCGCGGGTGGCGCGTCGCGGTCGCGCGCCTTGCGCCGGGCGAGGTTGGCGCGCAGTGCTGCGGCAAGGCGCGCCGCGCGGGCGTCGGTCTGGACGGGATCGGCCATGACCACTGGCGCTAGCCGGAGCGGCACCGCCTTGACAAGCCCGCGCCGCGCTCCGATACGCCGCGCTTCCGCGACCGTGCTGCCGTAGCTCAGTGGTAGAGCGCATCCTTGGTAAGGCTGAGGTCGGGAGTTCAATCCTCCCCGGCAGCACCAGTCGCAGGCCGTCGGGGTCGGCGCGCGACGGCGAGCAACATCCACGCTGTCGGCTCGGGCGCGCCGCTGACGGGTGTCGATGGAGATCCCGACTGCACCGGCGCGACGGGCGTTGGCGTCCCGTTGCCGACGGCACCGGGGCCGCTGACGGGGAGCGCGCCGCCGGCCGGGCCGCTGCTCCCCGGAGCGCCACCCGTCACGCTGCCGCGGTCGGGAGCCCCGGCAGGACCGCCACCACCGAGCAAGCCGCCGCCAAACGGGCCGCCGCCGAACGCGCCGCCGATCGAACCCGCAATGGCGGATCCGCCCACGTCGCTGCCGTACAGGCTCGTGCCGTCGAACCGGCCGGGTGTGGTATCGACGGCCGCGACCGCGGGCTGCGCGGCAACGCTGCCGATGATGCTCCCACCGGTGACCGGCAGGCCACCGGCGGACGCGAGCGACGGCGCACACGGCACGGGGCAGCGGCGACCGGCGCTGCACGATGGGCGGGCGAGCGGTCGAGCCGGTTGGCCGCGTGGTGCAGCAGGTGCGCCACCGCGTGCCGCGCGGGCGGATGGACGGCGAGGATCGTCGGCGGGGCGGCAACGACGGGGCACACGCACAGCGCAAGTGCTTTGGCTTTGAGCATAGGTAATCCGAACGCAACTGGGACAAGAACTTAACGTTGGGTAAATCGCCACGGATGCACTCGCGGCAAAATCGGTGTCGGTCAGCCGGGCAGGCGCGTCGCCTTCGTCGAAACGCGGCCAGCGACCCCTTGCGCAAGCACCGCGGCCGGGTCGGCGGCGGTGAAGGCGTTGCCGGCGACCGTTGCCGCGAGCTGGTCCCATGTCACGGGAACCGCGACGCCGGCCCCTTCACGCGCACGGACCGAAAACGGCAGCACCGCGGTCGCGCCGCGCTGGTTGCGCAGCCAGTCGACGAAAATGCGGCCCTTGCGCTTGGCCTTGCTCATGTTCGCGACGAACGCAGCCGGAGCTTCGGCTTCGAGCGCCTCGGCGAACGCCCGCGCCCACGCCTTGACCGCCGGCCACTCGGCGGCCGCGACCAGCGGGGCGATGACGTGGACGCCCTTGCCGCCGGTCAGCATCGCGAAGCTGTCGAGCCCGCGCGCGCGCAGCCGATCGCGCACGAGCACGGCAGCGGTCCGGACGACGGTGAAGTCGAGGCCCTCGTCGGGGTCGAGGTCGATCACCAGCCGGTCGGGGCGCTCGATGTCGGCGACGCGGCTGCCCCAGCCGTGGAACTCGATCGTGCCCATCTGGACGCAGTTGAGCAGACCGGCGGCGTTGTCGACGAACAGGTACGGCTCGGTCTTGCCGTCCGCTTCGGCGACGTCGACGTGATGGACGTCGTCGGAGAACATGCCGCTGTCGTGCTTCTGGAAGAAGCATGTCTTGGCGCGCCCCTGCGGACAGAGGACGAGGCTGAGCGGCCGCCCGCCCAACTGCTCGAGCATCGCGTCAGCGACAACGGCATAGTAATCGACGAGCCCGCCCTTGGTCAGGCCGAGTTCGGGAAAGACGACGCGGTCGGGGCTGGTGACGCGGACGCCGTGGCGATCCGGCTGCGCCGCGCGGGCGGGTGCGCTCGTATTGGTCGCTACCGTTGCCTGCTTGCCGCGCTTCATCGGGGTTGCCGCGACATCGGCGACGACGTCGGCGGCGCGCTTGTCCTCGCGCAGGCCGAGGAAGCTCGCGTGGCGGACGCTGCCATCGGCGGTGAACTCGGCGAAGGCGACCTCGGCGACGAGCTCGGGGCGAACGAAGGTCGCGCCGCGCCGCGCGGCGGCGTCGAGCTTGCCGACGAACGGCGAGGTATCGGCCTTCAGCCCTGCGAGCCGTGCCGTCAGAGCGGCAAGCGTCCGGTCGTCGAAGCCGGTTCCGACGCGACCGGCGTAGCGCAGTTCCCCTGCCTCCTGCACGCCGAGCAGCAGCGAGGCGAAACCGCGGCCCTTGTCCGACTTCGACCAGCCGCCGATGACGAACTCCTGCCGGTGGGTACACTTCGCCTTGAGCCACGATTGCGATCGGCCGGGGCGCGACTTGGCCGATGCACGCTTGCTGACGACGCCCTCGTACCCGTTGCTGCACAGTGCGGCGAACATCGCCTCGCCGCCGCCGCGGACGTGCTCGCTGAAGTGGAGCGGCGGCGGCGCATCGGCCAGCAGCGCGGCGAGCTTCGCCTTGCGCGCCGTGAGCGGGAGGTCGGTCAGGTCGTCGCCGTCGAGCTCGAGCAGGTCGAACACGAAGTACAACAGCGGCCCGCCATCCTTCAGTGTCGCCTGCAATGTCGAGAAATTCGGCTTGCCCGAGCCGTCGAGCGCGACGATCTCGCCGTCGAGCAGCGCCGAGCGGCACGGCAGCGCGGCGCACGCGGCCGGGACCTTGCCGAACCGTTCCGTCCAGTCGAGACCGCTGCGGCTATACGCGACCGCCTTCCCGCCGCCGATCGCGACCTGCGCGCGGTAGC
>Ga0123338_10002085_pt1 | contig 18847 bp, 15 predicted proteins | sample grotaG_FD_89793 | JGI IMG/M metagenome (GOLD analysis project Ga0123338, IMG submission 89793) | Glacier valley bacterial and archeal communities from Borup Fiord, Nunavut, Canada, to study Microbial Dark Matter (Phase II) -... | ecosystem: Environmental > Aquatic > Freshwater > Ice > Glacier ...
CACCGCCCCCAGCGCGCCCCCAAGCGCCAGGCTGCCCGTGTCCCCCATGAACACCGCCGCCGGCGGCGCATTGAACCACAGGAAGCCTAGCCCGGCCCCCACCAGCGCCGACAGGAACACCCCCAGCTCCCCCACCCCTGCCACCGGATGCAGCTGCAGGTACTCCGCAAACACCCGGTTGCCGACCAGGTAGGAGATCAGCGCGAACACCGCCGCGGCGATGATCGTCGGCACGATGGCCAGCCCGTCCAGCCCGTCCGTCAGGTTCACCGCGTTGCTGGCCCCGATCATCACCACCATCCCCACCAGCGGGAACAGGAAGCCCAGCGGGATCAGCACATCCTTGAACACCGGCACCGTCAGCGCCGACCCCAGCGGCTCCCGCGTTAGCAGCCACAACCACACCGCGCACCCCAGTCCCATCGCGACCTGCGCCACCAGCTTGCCCCGCGCCGACACGCCCTTGGTGTTGCGCCGCGACAGCTTCAGGTAGTCGTCCACGAACCCAACGCCGCCATATCCCAGCGTCAGCAGCAGCACCGCCCACAGGTATCCGTTCCGCAAATCCGCCCACATCAGCGTGGACGCGGTCAGCGACATCAGGATCAGCACCCCGCCCATCGTCGGCGTGCCCTTCTTCTCGATCAGGTGCCGCGCCGGCCCATCCTCCCGGATCGGCTGCCCGCCGCGCTGCACCGACTTCAGCCAGCGGATGACAGCGGGTCCAAGCACCAGGCTCAGCACCAGCGCCGTCAGGCAAGCCGCCCCCGACCGGAACGTGATGTAGCGGAACAGGTTGGCCAGGATGAACTGGTCGGTCGAAAGCCGCGTAAGGTAAACCAGCATCAGACCCGTTCCCCGGCAAATTGGGGCTGCAGGCCCTCAAGGCGTTCGACGACCAGCCGCATCCGGCTGCCCAGGCTTCCCTTCACCAGTACGGCGTCGCCAGGCCGCACCGCCCGGGCCACAACTGGCGCCAGCGCCGCGCTGTCCGCCGCGTGGCCGCCCCGCAGCCCGGCCGGCACCCGGTCGAACAAGTGCCGCATCAACGGGCCGCACGCATACAGCACGTCCACACCGCCAGCCACAGCATCCGCCAGGCCCTCATGCTCCGCCCGGCCGACCGCACCCAGCTCCAGCATATCCCCCAGCACTGCCACCCGCCGGCCCGGCATCCCCGCCAACACGCCTAGCGCCGCCCGCACGGACGCTGATGAAGCATTGTAGCTCTCGTCCAGCAGAACCACGCCGCCCGTCCGCCGTTGCTGCCCGCGCCCAGCGCCGGGCACCCAACCCTCCAGCGCCGCCGCCGCCCGCGCCGGGTCCAGCCCCAGCGCGTCGCACACCGCCAGCACCGCCACGGCATTGCTGGCCATGTGCTCCCCAGGCGCCGCCAGCGCGAACGCAACCTCCCGCCCGCCGACCCGCGCCCGCACCCGGTCCCCCCAGGACAGCAGCCGGGCATCGCCAGTCCGCCCAAAGCTGCGGACCTCCGCCCCATGCGCCATCGCGCCAAAGAACGGACTGTCCGCCGGCAACACCAGCACGCCGCCAGGCACCAGCCCTTCGCGGATGGACGCCTTCTCGTCCGCGATGGCCTCCATGCTGCCGAGGTTGCCAATATGCGCCGACGCCACCGCCGTCACGGCCGCGACATGCGGCCCGGCCAACCGCGCCAACGGCGCAATCTCCCCCGCATGGTTCATTCCAATCTCCGCCACGCAGAAGTCTGACCCCGGCGGCAGCAGCGCCAAGGTCAGCGGCACTCCCCAGTGGTTGTTGTAGGACGCCTGCGCCGCATGGACCGTCCCGAACGCCGCCAGCGCCGTCCGCAGCATGTCCTTCGTCGTGGTCTTCCCCACGCTGCCCGTCACCGCCACCAAACGCCCGCCGAACCGCGCGCGCCCCGCCTGCCCCAACGCCGTCAGCCCGCGCAAGGTATCGTCCACCACCAGCAGCGGCGCCCCGTCCGGCGATCCCTCGACCCGATGCACCATCGCCCCAGCCGCACCCCGCGCCAGAGCATCCGCCACATGCGCGTGCCCGTCCCGCTCCCCCACCAGCGCCACGAACAGGTCACCCGGCCGCAGCGTGCGGGTGTCAATGGACACCCCCACCGCATCGAATGGCACCGGCATCGCCCCGCCCGTCGCGTCCCGCAACGCCACCGCTGTCCACAGCGGCATCATGCCAACCCCACCAGCCCGCGCACGACCGAGACGTCATCAAACGGCAGCGTCTCCGTCCCAACAATCTGCCCCTGCTCGTGCCCCTTGCCGGCCACCGCCAGCACGTCGCCGGGGCCAAGGTCGTTCAGCGCGGCGGCAATCGCCGCGGCACGGTCGCCGATCTCCAGCGCACCCGGGCAGCCCACTAGCACCGCCGCCCGGATGCAGGCGGCATCCTCCATCCGCGGGTTGTCGTCGGTCACGATCAGCCGGTCCGCCAGGGCAGCAGCGGCGCCCATCAACGGCCGCTTGCCGGGATCGCGGTCCCCGCCGGCCCCGAACACGACGTGCAACCTATCCCGCGTGTGCGGACGCAAGGCGCGCAGCAGCCGATCCAGTGCGTCCGGCGTATGCGCGTAGTCCACATACACCGCGGCCCCATTGGGCAGGACAGCCGCAAGCTCCATGCGCCCCCGCACGCCACGCAGGCCCGGCAGCAAGTCCAGCGCCGCATCGGTTCCCGTCACCAGCGCCAGCCCGGCCGCCAGCAATGCGTTGTCGGCCTGGAACCGCCCCGGCAGCCGCAACCGTATCTCACGGGACCCGCCCGCAAACTCCACGTCCAGCACCTGGCCGCCCGGAACCGGCCTGGCACTTATCAAGCGAATAAGGCGTCCGCCCTCGCCAACCGTATGCAGCCGCGGACCGAGCATCTCACTCAACGTGCCAAGCAATACCGGCTCCAGGTCGGCGCACACGACAGCCGGCGCATCCCACGGCAGCACAGCAGAAAAAAGCCGCAGCTTGGCGGCGCGGTAGGCGTCCATCGTGCCGTGGTAGTCCAAGTGGTCCCGCGTCAGGTTGGTGAACCCGGCCGCCGCCAGCCGCACCCCATCCAACCGGCACTGCTCCAGCCCATGCGAGGACGCTTCCAGCGCCACCGCCTCCACCCCGTCCCGCGCCAGCCCAGCCAGCGTTTCGGCCAGCGTGACCGGATCGGGCGTCGTCAGGCCGGGCGTCGTCAGGCCGGGCCCGGTCGCACCATCCGGCCTCACCAGCCCCAGCGTGCCAAGGCTAGCCGCCCGCCGCCCCGCCATCGCCTGCAACTGCCGCACGAACTCCGCCGTGCTCGTCTTCCCGTTGGTCCCAGTCACGGCAACGACGGTGCGGGGCTGCGGACCCGCATGCAGGGCCGCCAGCCGGGCCAGGGCACGGCGCGGCTGCGCGTCCAAGATCATCGGCCGCGCCGGCACACCGTCCGGCCACGTTGTCCCCGGCAGCGTCAGCACCGCCACCGCACCGCCCGCCACCGCCTGCCCGATGTAGTCGCGCCCGTCCGCCCGCACGCCCGGCAGCGCCGCATAGACCATTCCGGGCCGCACCTGCCGGCTGTCCGCCGTGATGCCCGTGATCCCCGCCGGCAAGCCCACAGGTGCCGCAATGCCCAACTCGGCCAACATGCTACCGAGCCGCAACGGACGTCGCCCGTCCCGGCTCGCGCTCGGGCAGCACCGGCTCCCGAGCCTGCGGCGCAACCGGTCCCGGCGCCGGCCGCGGCAGCGCCGCCCGCGCCACCGGCGCACTGGCCGCCCCCGCAGGCCGCCCCGGATGCATCGCAATCGCCAGCGTCGCCTGCGTCGCCGCCGCCGTCACCGTCTCCGGCACCATCCCCAGCATCGGCGCAATCCGCGCGATCACCCGCCCCGCCCCCGGCGCGCTCACCGCGCCAGCCGTCGAGTAGCCGCCCGTGCTCGCATTCCCCTTCGGCTCGTCCAGCATGAAATACACCGCATACCGCGGCGAATTCATGGGAAACACCGACATGAAGGCGCTGATGTTCGCGTGCTTCTTATACCCGTGCGCCGTCGTCTTTTCCGCCGTGCCGGTCTTGCCCCCCACAAAGTAGCCCGGAACGTCCGCCGGCTTGCCATATCCGTCCGTCACCACCAGCCGCATCAGCCGCCGCAAGGTGTCAGACGTGCCCTGCTGCATGACCCGAGTGCCCGGCTCCCGCGCCGCCACCGGGTCCACCGCCAGGATCGTCGGCTTCAGCACCAGCCCGCCATTCGACAGCGCCGCCGTGCCGCGCACCACATGCAACGGCGAGACCGCAATCCCGTGGCCGAAGCCCACGGTCATCGTCGCGATCTCCTTCCAGTTCGCCGCCGGCTGCACGATCGGCTGCCCCTGCTCCGGCAGCTCGATCCCTACGCGCGTGAACATCCCCATCGCCCGCAGCCAAGCCATCTGCCGCTCCGGCCCCACCGCCACCGCCATGTGCGCCGCGCCCAGGTTGCTCGAATACGCGATCACCTCCGGGAAGCTCAGCGCCCGGTGCTTGCCCTGGAAGTCCTGAATCGTGAACCGCCCGATCTTGATGTCGCGCGACGCGTCGTAGCTGTTCCACAGATGCCCGGCGCCGCTGTCCAGCGACATCGCCGCCGTCTGCAGCTTGAACGTGCTGCCCGGCTCGTACATCCCCGTCACCGCCCGGTTGAACCGCTCCTCCGGCTTGGCCTCCCCAGGCTTGTTCGCGTCGTAATCCGGCAGGCTCACCATCGCGATGACCTCGCCCGTGCGCACGTCCATCACGATGCCGCACGCGCCGATGGCATGGAACTCGGTCATGGACTTCAGCAACTCGTCCCGCACCGCCGCCTGCACCCGCACGTCGAGTGACAGCCGCAGCGGCGTCGGGTCGGTCCGCAGCCGCTCGTCGAACGCGCGCTCCACCCCCGCGACCCCGTGCGCGTCCACGTCAACGCCGCCCATCACGTGCGCGCCCACCCGCCCCTGCGGATACCGCCGGCGCTCCGTCCCCTGGAAGTAGATCCCAGGAATCCCAAGGTTGTTGACCGCCAACTGCTCCCGCGGAGAGATGTTGCGCGCCAGGTACACAAACTGCTTCTCGCTCGCCAGCCGCGCCCGCACCACCTCCAGGTCCAGCCGCGGGATCACCGCTTTCAGCTTCGCCGCGGCCTCGGCCGTGTCCATCATCTCCCGCGGGTTCGCATACAGCCCGGCCGTCGGCAACGAGATCGCCAGGATCTCCCCGTTGCGGTCCGTGATCACGGCCCGGGTATGCGGCCCAGGCTCAGCCGCCGCCGCCGCAGGCGCAACCGGGGCGCCCGGGGGCAGGGGATCGGGCAACCGCGCCATGTGCTCCAGCCGCCGGGACGCCACCGGGTACACGACCGTCGCGCCAGCCAGCTTGACCACTATCCCGGCGAACAGCACCAGGAAGCCGCCCGCCGCAATCACGATCCGCCCGCGCGTCCGCTCCATCCGGGCACGCCGGACCAGGTCCGGCGCAGTGATGCGCACGGTCTCCATCTGAAAAGCCGAGCCCTGGTGATGCAGTCCGCCCGGCGGCGGCGCATCCGGGTGCGGGGCGGTGGGGTGCGCTTGCATAGCGGCGCCTTAGCGGGGCTGGGCGCCGTAAGGCACCGGTGGCGGCAACGCCGTCCGCGCCCCGCCCAGGGCAGACTGCGCCGCCATTGGTTGTGCCATCGCCTGCTGCCCCCCGGCCTGCTGCATTCCAGGAAAGCCCGGCGCATAGCCACCCGCCATCGCAGCAGGCTGGGCGGCAAGCGCGGGCGCACCTGGTGGCGCTCTCCAACCCGCCTGCTGCACGGACCGGGCTGCCGCCGCGTGGGCCGCCACGGCCTCGCCGATGCCGGGCACGGAGGCCGGCGCGCGAATTGGGGCCGCAGCGACGGTGACGACCGGCGCCACGGTCCGGGCCGGCGTGGCCGCCTGTGCTGTCCGGGCCGCCGGTGCCTCGTCCCGCGGTTCGGCCCGTGAAGGCCGTTGCGGGCGCACCGGCGCCGCCGGGGCTTGGACGGCCACCGCCGCGACAGGCGTGCCAGCAGGCGCGACGGGCATCGCACGGGCAGCAATGCGGGCATTGGGAACCGGCGCCGCAGGTGCCGCGGCGGGTGCCGGAACCGGCGGTGCAGCCGGCGGCGCCGAGGCAGCCACGTCGTCCGATGGCACTACCAGCGTGCCCGGCGCAACCGGCGCCGGCAACCGGCTCCCTACGTCGGCCAAGGACGCGAATTGCGTAGGCGCCAGGGTGCGCAGACCCAAATGCTTAGCCGACAACTCGGCCAGCCGCTCCGGCTCGTTCAGCAACGCCCACTCGGCCCGCATCACCCCGATGCGCTCCCGCGTCGCCTCGGTCTGCTTCAACACAGACATGATCTGCCGGTCCAGCATAACTGCCTGGTGCTTGCTTTGATACAGGAACAGCCCGGACGCGCCGGCAGCCACCATGCACAGGGCAGTGAAGGGTCGTATCATAGCGGGTAAGCCTCGTAGCCGATGGTGTCAGGATGTGCGGTGCCGCGTCCGCCGTTGCGGGCCAAGGCGCGCAACCGGGCGCTGCGGGCGCGCGGGTTGGCCTGAGCCTCCGCCGCCGCCGGCCGCTGCGCCTTCGCAGTCAGCAACACGAAGTCCGGGTCCGGACGTGCCGCCAGGCCCCGCGGATCGTGCCGCGACGGCGACGGTGTCCGCCCCGCCGCATCCTGCATGAACCGCTTCACCAGCCGGTCCTCCAGCGAGTGGAACGACACCACCACCAGCCGCCCGCCCGGTGCCAGCAGCCGCGCCGCCTGCTCCAGCGCCCGCTCGATCTCGCCCAGCTCGTCGTTCACCCGGATGCGCAGCGCCTGGAAGCTGCGTGTCGCCGGGTCAATGCCGGACCGGTCCGGCGGCACCACTGCCCGGATGATCCCAGCCAGTTGCAGCGTCGTCGTCACCGGCGCCTCGGCCCGCGCCGCAACGATGGCCTTGGCGATGCGGCGCGACAGCCGCTCCTCCCCGAACTGATACAGCGTGTCCGCCAGCTCGCCCTCGGGCAACCCGTTCACCAGGTCCGCCGCCGTCGGCCCGCGGTCCCGGCCCATCCGCATGTCCAACGGCCCGTCGCCGCGGAACGAGAACCCCCGCGCCGGATCGTCAATCTGGAACGACGACACCCCCAGGTCCAGCACGACCCCGTTCAGCGCCGTGACGCCCCGGGCCGCCAGCAGCGCCAGCATGTCCCCGAACTGCCCCTGCACCAGGTGCAGCCGCCCCTGGTACCGCGCCGCCAGCGCCGCGCCGCGGGCGATGGCGTCCGCGTCCCGGTCCATCGCCCAGACCGTGCAGGCCGCGGCGCCCAGGATCGCAGCCGTGTAGCCGCCGCCGCCGAACGTCCCGTCCAGCACGCCGTCCCCGTCCACCGGTGCCAGGTAGCGCAGCACCTCCGGCAGCATGACGGGGATATGCCGCATCACGCCCGCCCCGCCGGCACGGCGCCCGGCAGCGTAAAGCTGCGGTTGCGCGCCCGGTCCCGAGCCTCGGCCCGGCGCTGCTCCGCCGCTGCCGGCTCCCAGATGGTGAAGATGCGTCCCATGCCCATGAACACCACCGCGTCCAGCAGCCCGGCATGGGCTTTAAGCGCATCGGTCAGCACGATGCGCCCCTCCTTGTCCGTCTCCACCGGGCAGGCGTCGGCATACAGGCTTGTCACCAAGTCGTCCTGCTCGTCGCTGAACGTGTCCAACCGGTCCACCGGCGCTGCCAGGGCCTCAAACGCGCTAGCCGGCCACGCCTCGATGCAGGGGTGCTTGTGCGACGGGCGCAACACCAGCGCCGCCGTGCCGTCCGTCCCGCGCAGCGCCGTGCGGAAGGCCGCTGGCACGGAAACACGGCCCTTCGCATCCAAGCGGTTCTGGTGGGTGCCAAGGAACTGGGTCATCTGGCCGGTCCCTGCTGCATCCACCTGCCCGTCCCGCTGCGGGCCGCCACCTAGGCGCACGAAGTCGTAAGCGCATGGGATGGCATGGGCTAACATGGGCAAACATGGGCGTCAAAGGTATTGGAGCGGTTCCTATATTTAATTGGTCCGACTGACGGTAATGCCCGAGTGATGTGCGGTTTCAAACCGGTTGTTGCACATTAGCCATAAAGCAACGTCAGAGTAATCACCCTGTGTTTCTGTGGGTAAGTCCGTGGATAAGTTGTGGATTATATGGTATAAGTGCCAGACGGCCTGTAAGCCGGGTTCTGTCTGCCTCAATCCGCTTTCGCTGATCTTGGCAGGACGGCCATTCCTCTGGGACATGCATCGCTGCATGCCTCACGCGACCAACCCGGACAGCAGGGCGAGACCGCCCCTGCATCACGAAACGGGCTTTCCCGATTCGCTGCCGGCTGCCCCTATTCGGTCTTGCTCCCGGTGGGGTTTACCCTGCCGCCCCCGTCGCCGGGGGCGCGGTGCGCTCTTGCCGCACCGTTTCACCCTTGCCTGCGTCCCGCAGCCGCCCCGAAAGGCATCCACGGCGCAGCAGGCGGTTTGTTTTCTGTGGCACTTTCCCTGGGGTCGCCCCCGCCGGCCATTAACCGGCACCGTGTTCCCGTGGAGCCCGGACTTTCCTCCATCCAGGCCAGGACGCCGAAGCGCCGTGACAAGGACAGCGGCCGTCCGGCCGTCTGGCGGGGCAGGGTGTGCGCGACGGGGGGCGCGCCGTCAAGCAGACGCGGCCAGCACAGCCCCCAGCCGCGCAAGCGTCGCCGGGCAGGCCTCACCCGTCACCCGCTCCGGCAGCCAATGCCGCTGGAACGCCCGCAGCGTCACTGCCAGGTCCGGCACGGGATACCCAATCGCCTTCAGCGCCGCCCGTGCATCCCGCACCGGCACCCCGTCCGCCCCAGGCCACAGACCAACCCCGTTGCGGGCCAGCCCCCGCCAGTCGAACAGCTCGCCGGGGTCCTGCTTGCGGTCCGGCGCGACGTCGCTGTGCCCGACCACGTTGCGCGCCGGGATCGGATGCCGCGCGAGTATCCCAAGGCACAAATCGCATACCGCCGCCATCTGTAGGGCAGGGAAGGGACGGTAGCCCCAATCGTGCCCGGGGTTCACGATCTCGATCCCAACCGACCGCCCGTTCAGCGTGCCGTGCCCCCGCCAGTGCGACACCCCGGCATGGAACGCCCGCCGCCCCTCCGGCACCAGCCGCCACACCGCCCCGTCCTCCTCGACCACGTAGTGCGACGACACCGCCGCCGCCGGGTCCCGCAGCCGGTCCAGCGCGGCCTGCCCCGTCTGCATACCCGTGTAGTGCAGGATCAGCATGTCCACGGGCTCCCCCGCCGGCCGGTCGTCCTGGTTGGGGCTGGGCAGCTCGCGGATGCTCAGCTCGTCCCGGGGCAGGTCATCCAAACCCGAGGGCCCAGTCATGGCCGCCCAGTCATGGCCGCCCACTCACAGCCGACGCTCGCGCTTGATCCGGTCCCACGCCGCATTGATCCGCGCGACCTTCTCCCCAGCCCCCGCCGAGTGGTCAGGTGCCACGCCGCGCGCCGCCAGGCTGTCAGGATGGTTGTCCCGCATCAACGCCAGCCAGGCCCGGCGCAACTCCTCCGTGCTGGCCGCCCGCGTCAGGCCCAGCACCGCATAGGCGTCGTCCTCCCCCGCCGCCGGCCGCGCCGCCGCGCCGCGCGCCTGGTCCCACGCCAGCGTATCCAGCCCGAGCGCCGCATGGACCGCCCGCAGCATCTCGTGTTCGCCCACCGTCAGCGGCTTGTCGGCCCGCGCAATCGCGAACAGCGCCGTCATCAGCCCTTCTAACCGCACGCGGTCGTCCGCAAACTTCTCACCCAGCGTCGTCGCATACGGCAACCAAGGCTCCGCGCCGTCCCGCGCCTGGTCGAACAGCCGCCCGACCTCCCGCACCTGCTCCGGCGGGATGCGGAACTGCCGCTTGAACGCGTCAATCTCCGCCCGCACCACCGGCCCGTCGCACTTCGCCAGCCGCGCCGACAGCACCACCGCCGCCATCGCGAACAGGTGCTCCCGCCCTCCCACCGCCGCCGCCAGCCGTGCCGGCAGCCCCTCGCCAAGCGTCAGCCGCGGCAGCCCGGCGTCGGCAGCCCGGCCCAGCGTCGCGCCGAGCACCGCGCCAAACGGCCCGCCCACCGCGAACCCGGCGATCCCGCCCAGCACACGTCCCCAATAACTCATGGCAGCAAGGTAACACGCCCGGGACGAAAGGCCAGGCAGCCCTTGCGCCGCCATGATCCCGGCGCGCTACTTGCCCCATGCGGATTGCCCCCACCAAGACCGACCACGCGCAGACGGCCCATGTCCGACCTGCTCATGTGCAGCTTGCTCGTGTGATACAAACGGGTCTTCGCTCTGACCCTTCTTACCCGTCATTGCGAGGCGCGCAGCGCCGTGGCAATCCAGGGGCCGCACGAGCGAGGGTTGGTCCTGGAGGCCCCTGGATTGCCACGCCGCAAGGGCGGCTCGCAATGACGAACGGGTCAGAGCATTCGTCGGTTGGTATAGGCAAACCAGTGCCGGCCCATGTGCGGACCGCGCCGCCGCCGCGCCGCCAGCTCATCAGGGCCGCGCCGTTCCAGCCGGGCTACGCCTAGATGCGCCCCGTGCGCGGCATCCTGGTCGCCGCTGCCACCATCCTTGCCCTGCTTCTCGCCGCCATCTGGATCGTCCCTGGGATGCTGGACTGGAGCCGCTACCGGGACGAGATCGCCGGCCTGGCCGCCGCCGGCATCGGCCGCCCCGTCCGCATCGGCGGCGCAGTCACCCTGCATCTGCTGCCGGAACCCGTGCTGACCGCCGCCGGCATCGCAGTCGAGGACAGCGGCGACGGCGTGGTTCTGACCGCGCAGGAACTGCGGCTGCGCGTGGCGCTCGGCCCGCTGTTGGCCGGCCGCGTGGACGCCCGCGACCTGGTGCTGCGCGGCGCAGACCTGCGCCTGCCCTGGCCGCCTGCGCCGGGCGCGCTGGCCCAGCGCCCGCCCACCTGGCTGTCCGGCCTGCAAGCCCGGGTGGAGGACAGCCGCATCCAGGTCGGCGCCCTCGCCTTCACCGGTATCAGCGCCGGCCTGGCAACGGACCCCGACACCGGCACCCTGTCCTCCTCCGGCATCGGCACGCTGGGCGCACGGGTCTGGCGCTTCACCGCACGGTTGGGCCGGCCAGGTTACGACGGCTCCGCCACGGTGGACGTCAGCTTGGACGGCCAGGGCCGCCTGCAGGACACCGGCGGCACCTTCTCCGGCAGCCTCGCCGGCGACGGCTCCTTGGCCGGGCGCGTCGCCGGGCGCGGCCCCGACCTGTCCGGCCTGATGCCGGCGCCAGTGCTACCCTGGCGCGCGGAAGGCCGCTTGAGCGCCGCAAGCGGCCTCGCGGTGGCCGACGAGCTTTCCCTGTCCGTCGGCGGTGCCCCCGCCCGCGGCGCGGTGGCCCTGCGCGTCCTGCCCGACGCCCGCCTGGACCTGTCCCTGGCCGCCGGACGGCTGGACCTCGACGCCTGGCTCCCCGTCCTGGCCCGCGCCGCCGTCCCTACCTTGCCCACCGGCATAGACCTTTCGGCAGAGGCCGCGACCCTCGCCGGCGGCACCCTCCGCCGCGTGCGCGCCGGCTTCGACCTGGACGCCGAGGGCGTCACCCTGCGCGACGGCCAGGCCGGCCTGCCCGGCAACGCCAACCTGACCCTCTCCGGCCGCCTTCCCCGCGCTGGACGCACGGCGTTCGAAGGCACGGCCCAGCTCACCGCCCCGAACCTGCGCGCGACGCTCGACTGGATCACCCCCCTGCTGCCGCCCGGCCTTGCCCCCGCCGGCCTGCCGCCCGGGGTGCTGCAAGCCGCGGACCTGTCGGCCCGGCTGCAAGCCGGCCCGGGCGGCGTCACCCTGTCCGACCTGGCCGGCACGCTGGACGGAAGCGCCGTGGCGGGCACCGCCGCCGTGCGGACCGGCCCGCGGCTGGGCCTGTCCGCCGGGCTGACCCTGGACCGGCTGGCCCTCGACCCCTGGCTCCCCGACCCGGCCCTGCTCGCGACGCCTGACGGCATGGCGGCGTTCCTCGCCCGCGCAGCAGCGGCAGACGCCGACCTCCGGCTGCAGGTGGCCGCGGCATCCCTGCGCGGCCTGCCCTTCGGCCGCCTCATCCTGGACGCGCAGTCGGATGCCGGCCGCCTGACCCTCCGCCGGCTGGACGCCGCGCCGCTTGGCGCCCGCCTGACTGCATCCGGCGTGGTGGGGGAGGGTGGGCGCCTGTCCGACGGCCTGCTCGATCTCTCTATCCCGGACCTGGCGCCCTGGGCCGCCCTGGCCCCGCCCGGCACCTTTCTGGCCCCCCTGCTGCGCGGACCCGGCACGCTGTCCCTGTCCGCCGCCGGCCCCCCCGACGCCGTAGCCTTCCACCTGGCCGCGGAAGGCGGCGGCATCCGCCTGGAGGCCCAGCCCACCCTCGCCTTGGCCGCCCGGCGCCTGTCCGGTCCGGTCTCGCTGCACCACCCCGGCGCACCGCGCCTGCTGGAGACCCTGGGCCTGCCCGGCGCCGCCCCGTGGCTCGGCGACGGCTCCCTGTCCCTCCTGGCCCAGGTCACCGCTTTGCCCGGCCAGGTCTCGCTCACCCGCTTCGGCCTGGTCGCAGGCGCACTCCGCGCCTCCGGCCAACTCGCCCTGGAGGGCCGGCGCGTCGGAGGCCTGGTCACCGCCGAGACCCTGCCCCTGCCGCTGCCCTACCCGCGCAGCCGCGACCCGCTGCCGGTCTGGGCGTTGCGGGATTGGGAAGCCGCCGTCCGCATCGAGGCCGAACAGGTCCTGCTCGAAGGCGCACCCGCCCTGCAAGCCCTCTCCGCCGACATGCTGCTGCGCGGCGGCGTGCTGCGCCTGCCACGCCTGTCCGCCATCTTGCGCGGCGGCACCCTGTCCGGCAACGCAACCCTGGATGGGGCCGCCGACCCGCCGGCCCTGGCCCTGGCCGCCCGGCTGCAAGGCCTGGCCCTGAACGCCGCCATCCCAGACGCCGCCATCCCGGACGCCGCCATCCCGGACGCCGCCATCCCGGACGCAGCGTTGGACCTGGCCGGCGGCACCCTCGATGGCCGCATCAACCTCCAAGCCATCGGCCACAGCCCGGCGGCGCTGCTCTCGACCGCCAGCGGCAAGGCGTCCCTCACCATCAGCCAAGGCACGCTGACCGGGTTCGACCTGCCCGCCGCCGCCGCGGCCTTGTTCGCCCAGCCCGCGGCAGCCGTCGCCGCCGTCCGCACCGCCTTGACCGCCGGCGCAACCCCGTTCCGCCGCCTGGACCTCGCCGCCGACGTGCGTCGCGGCTCAGCCACCCTGACCGGCTTGCTGACCGCCGACGCTGGCGAGGTCGGCGTCCTCGGCACCCTCGACCTGGCCGGCCCCGCCGACATCCGCTTGCAGGTCCGCCCCACCGCACCCGATCCGCCGCCTGGCCCGGAACTCGGCCTCCTGCTCACCGGCTCCGCGGCTTCCCAGCGCACCCCGGAACTCGCCGGCCTCCTTCGCTGGCTAGCCGCCCGCCCCTGAACGCGGCCCGCATGGTCCTGCCACGCCCAAGACTCTCAACGGCGCGGAGCAGATAGGCGAAGCGTCGTCCGCCAACCCGCAGCGCCATCATATGGGGGAAGGTTCCGTCGCCTTTCTAGGTCCAGATATCCTTCGGCCTGACCGTTCTCGGCAGTGACGCCAAGGACGCACCACGGTCACGGGAGCGGCCGGAGCAAAAGGCCGCCGGTATGATACCGACCTGCGTCGGCTCTAACCCGTCATCGCCACGCCGCAAAAGTGGTTCGCAAAGAAGGGTGGACGCAAAGGGTCAACATCAAAGCCGGTTGGTGCAGCCCAGCGGCCCGCCCCTCGCCGCAGGCCAAAGCCCGTGCAGGCCGTCCTCACCCGCGGCCAGCGCCGCCGTCCAGCACCGCATAGACCAGCGCAACAAGCGTCGTGGCCGCAGCCGCGAACCCCGCCTGGTCCGCCTCCACCGCAAGCTGGATCAGCCGGTCTGCAAGCTGCAACGGGCTGACGAGGTGGGCATGACAACCGTCCATCACAGGAACTCCGAGGCGCCGCCGTATTGGCCGGCCCTCCAACCATTCTCGCAAAGGCTTACCCACCCCTTAAGCCCGCCTGCAAAAGCGCCGCAACCCGCAGCGCCGAGGCCAGCGGCTGCCCCGGCCCGCGCCCCGCATCCATCTCCGCCACCAAGGCCGACAGCGCAATGCCCCGCGCCCCCGCCATCGCCAGCAGCGCCGCCCAGAACTCCGGCTCCAACGCCACGCTGGTGCGGTGCCCGGCCAGGCTGAAGCTGCGCTTGTGCAATCCCACGCCGCCGCCAGCCCTGGTCACTCTCCCAGCGTCGCGCCGGGCTGCACCATGTCGGCCGGCACCACCCAGCGGTCGAAGTCCTCCGGCGACACGAAGCCAAGCTGCGCCGCCGCGTCCCGCAACGTCATGTTCTCCGCCAACGCCAGCTTGCCGATCCCTACGGCCTTGTCGTAGCCGATCCGCGGGTTCAGCGCCGTAACCAGCATCAGCGACTTCGCCAGGTTCTCCGCGATCCGCTCCCGCGCCGGCTCCAGCTTGTCCATCATGTTGACCGCAAAGCTCTCCGCCGCATCCGCCAGCAGCGCCACGGATTGCAGCACATTATGTATGATCAACGGCTTGAACACGTTCAGCTCTAAGAAGCTCTGAGCCGCCCCAATGGTAATTGCCACATGGTTCCCCATCACCTGCGCGCACACCATCGTCAGCGCCTCGCTCTGTGTCGGATTGGTCTTGCCCGGCATGATGGACGACGACAACCCATCCGCCGGAATCGTCAGCTCCGACAACCCCGACCGAGGCCCCGACCCCAGCAGCCGCACGTCGTTCCCCAGCTTGTTCAGCGACACCGCCAGCACGTTCAGCACGCCCGACAACTCCACGAAGGCGTCATGCGCCCCCATCCCCTCGAACTTGTTCGGGTTCGGCGTGAACACCAGCCCGGTCAACGCACCCATCCTCTCGCAGAATACGCGATCGAAGTCCCGGTGCCGGTTCAGCCCCGTCCCGACCGCCGTGCCTCCCTGCGGCAGGCTGAGCAGCCGCGGCATCACATCCCCCAGCCGCGCCAGCCCCAACTCAACCTGCCGCGCCCAAGCCGCCGCTTCCTGTCCCAACGTCACCGGCACCGCATCCATCATGTGCGTGCGCCCGACCTTCACGATCCCGTCCCACTCCGCCGCACGCCGCATCAGGCTCGCGTGCAGCACCTCCAAGGCCGGCATCAGCCGGTGCCGCACCGCCTCCGCCGCGGCGACGTGCATCACAGTCGGGAAGCTGTCGTTGCTGCTCTGTCCCCGGTTCACGTGGTCGTTCGGATGCACCGGCGCCCGGCTCCCGCGAGCCTGCCCCAGTCCCTCGTTGGCAAGGTTCGCAATCACCTCGTTCGCATTCATGTTCGTCTGCGTGCCGCTCCCCGTCTGCCAGACCGGCAACGGGAACTCCGCATCCCGCCGACCCGCGGCGATCTCGGCCGCCGCCGCCGCAATTGGCCCGGCCAACTCCGCCGGCAGCTCCCCCAAGGCCTCGTTCGCCTCCGCCGCCGCCTGTTTCTGCAACCCCACCGCCCGGATCAGCACGGACGGAAACCGCTCCGTCCCGATCTTGAACAGCCGCCGCGCCCGCTCCGTCTGCGGCCCCCAGTACCGCTCCGCCTCGATCTCGATGGTGCCCAGGCTGTCGGTCTCGGTGCGGGTCATGCGGCGGCTCCAGCTAAAGCATAATCTGATCAGACGTTTGCATGTTCCGATCAAGATATTCATAGAAACAACGGCGAGAACACGTCCGACGCGTCTATCCGCGCCGAACGTGCTCCAACGGTGCCCTAGATAAACGCGCCGCGGCCCAATCGGCTGCCTCGGCCACCACCGGATCAGGGTCGCACCGCAGCCGCTCCGCTACCGGCCGCAAGGCCGCGTCCCCCGAGTTGCCAATTGCCATCAGCACGTTCCGCACGAACCGGTCCCGCCCAATCCGCTTCACCGGCCCGCCCGCAAACCGCGCCCTGAACCCGGCATCGTCCAGCCCCGCCAACTCCGCCAACGCCGGCGCCCGCAAATCCTCCCGCCCCCTCAACTTGGGATGCGCCGCCTGCGCAAACCGGTTCCACGGGCACACCGCCAGGCAGTCGTCGCACCCATACACCCGGTTGCCCATCAACGGCCGCAACGCGAGCGGGATCGGACCCCGGTGCTCGATGGTCAAATACGAGATGCACCGCGTCGCATCCAGACGGTACGGCGCCGGAAACGCATCCGTCGGACACGCCTGCAAGCACCGCGAACACGTCCCGCACCGGTCCCCATGCGGCGCGTCCGGCGGCAACTCCAACGTCGTCATCACCTCCCCCAGGAACAGCCACGACCCATGCGCGCGCGAAACCAGGTTGGTGTGCTTTCCCTGCCACCCCAGCCCGGCACGCTGCGCCAGCGGCTTCTCCATCACCGGCGCCGTATCCACGAACACCTTCACCGCCGGCCCAAACCGGCTGGCGACGTAAGCGCCCAGGTGCTTCAACATCCCCTTCACCACGTCGTGGTAGTCCCGGTTCCGCGCATACACCGACACGTTGCCGCACCCCGGCCGCCCCACGGTCTCCAACGCATCCCCCTCCGGCGCATAGGACAACCCAAGCGCAATGACGCTCCGCGCCTCCGGCCACAGCGCCTGCGGATGGGCGCGTTCCTCTGCACGTTCCGCCATCCACCCCATCTCGCCGTGCTGCCCCGCCGCCAGGAACGCCGCCAGCCGCTCCCGCGCCTCCGGCCCCAGCGACGCCGGGGCGAAGCCAACGGCATGGAAGCCAATCTGCAGCGCCTTCGCCCGGATCAGCCCCCGCGCGTCCGGGGCACGCCCAGGCTTTCCATCAGGCCAGAGTGGGATCATCCTACACCTATGAAGGCTTTGTTCCTGCTGATTCTGCTCCTGCCCGGCTGCACCGGGCCAGGCACGGCATCCTGCGTGCTGGAGCCGCTCGGCACCGTGCCCATCCGCCTGATCGGCAACGTGCCCGTCACCGTCGTTGGCATCAACGACCAGCCGGCCCTTCTTATCCTCGACACCGGGTCCGACGTGACGCTGCTCAGCCGCGCCGCCGCCGCCCGCCTCGGCGTGATGTCCGAGCGCAACCCGTCCCTGCTCCTCAGCGGTGCCGGCGGACGCCTGCAAGCCGCCCGTGCGGTCCTGCCCACCCTGCAACTCGCCGGGGCCGTCGCCACCGGCGTGGGCGCCGTGGTCGGGCGCAAGCTGCAAGCGCCGATAGATGGCGTGCTCGGCATCAACGTCCTCGCCGGACTGGAGCTGGACCTGGATGCCCCCGCCGGACGGCTGACGGTGTACCGCGCCCGCGCGCCCGCCTGCGCCGGTGCGGCACCGGCCTGGACCGGCCCGTACACCCGGCTGGACACCGGACAGCAGCCCTCCGGCCACCTGATCACCCCGGCCGTGCTGAACGGGCGCCCCGTCCGCGCCCTGCTCGACACCGGTGCCAGCCGCACCACCGTCGGCCTGGCCGCCGCCGCCGCCGCCGGCATCACCGACGCCGACCTCCGCCAAAGCAAGGCCAGCGTGTCGCAAAGCCTGGACGCCACCGGCATCGTCGTACGCCCGCAGCCCTTCCGCGAGCTGCGCATTGCCGGCGCCGTGTTCCCCAACCCTGTGCTCGACGTGGCCGACCTGCCGCCGGAAGCCGAGGACATGATCATCGGATCAGACTACCTCACCAGCCGCCGTGTATGGATCGCCCTTGCGACCGGCACGGTGTTCGTGGACTCGGCCGACCGCCCGCGCCGGCAATAGGCCACCCGCGCCGTCACCCGCGCCCACGATACGCCGCCACGCCCTGGTCCGGCACCCAAACCCCGGCCGGCGGCGCCCCCGTCTGCCAGAACACGTCAATCGGGATGCCCCCGCGCGGATACCAGTACGCCCCCAGCCGCAGCCACCGCGGCGTCAGTAGATCCACCAGCCGTTGCGCCACTTGCATCGAGCATGCCTCGTGGAACGCCCCATGGTTCCGGAAGCTCGCCAGGAACAGCTTGAGCGACTTGCTCTCCACGATCCACTCGTCCGGCACGTAGTCAATCACCAGGTGCGCGAAGTCCGGCTGCCCCGTCAGCGGGCACAGCGACGTGAACTCCGGGCATGCGAACCGCACCAGGTAGTCCATGCCCGGCTGCGGATTGCCCACCCGCTCCAGCACGGCCTCGTCGGGACTGGCAGGCGCCTCGACGGGTGCGCCAAGCTGCGTCAGGACGGAGTAGTCGGTCATCGCACGTCGCCGCTCATGGGATGTCGCTCGTAATGTAAGATGTCTCACAAGGCGTCGCGGCCCACGGGACGCAGCCGATCACGGACCAGCGACGCTCATGCCAACGGCCCGTCGCTCCAACCATTCTCGCCTGCATGTTCCAATGCGTGCCGCAGAAACGGTCAGAGCGAAGGGCCGTTGACGTCATACGCTGTCTCCAGCAGCCCAAGCGGCCCGGACACCGGCGGCATGGTCCACCAAGCCGCCGCCCAGGATCGCCCCGCGCAGGCCGCGCATCAAGGATTGGTAATACGTGACGTTGTGCTGCGTCAGCAGCATCGGACCCAGAATCTCCTTGGCCCGGAACAAGTGATGCAAGTAAGCCCGGCTGTGCCGCGTGCAAGCGGTGCAGCCGCACGCCGGGTCCACCGGCCCTCCATCGTCCATGTGCCGGGCATTTCGCATGTTCAGCACGCCACGGCTGGTGAACGCCCGAGCCGTCCGCCCCGCCGCGTCGGCATCACGCAGTCGAACATGTCCACGCCGCGCTGCACCG
>Ga0123338_10002086_pt1 | contig 18846 bp, 17 predicted proteins | sample grotaG_FD_89793 | JGI IMG/M metagenome (GOLD analysis project Ga0123338, IMG submission 89793) | Glacier valley bacterial and archeal communities from Borup Fiord, Nunavut, Canada, to study Microbial Dark Matter (Phase II) -... | ecosystem: Environmental > Aquatic > Freshwater > Ice > Glacier ...
AATCAGCCTGGGCAAGCTCGACAACCCGGTGACGGTCAACACCAACGACGAAATCGGTGATTTGGCCCGCGCCCTCGAGCGGATGCGCGTGTCACTCGGAGCCGCCCTCGAGAGATTGCGCCGCCGCCGCAGATAACCCAGATGTTTCCCTTTGAGCGCACTTCGGTGCGCTTTTTTATGGTGTTCTAGCACTTTTCAGCGTTTCCCGCGTCATCCTGAACCCGCCCAGTGTAATTCACACCACAGGCTCGAGGGTCTCCCATCGTACTCTCAACACAGTGATGAGTCAGACAATCTATACTCACTCACCATAGGGAAAGGATTTCCCCTTCTCTACACTATCCCAACTCATCGGTGGTTTTCGCGCTCTCGAGCGGGGCAACGCCTTTGACCATCAGCGTCAGACACTCGAAAATCAGGGCATCTAGGAGGACTTTTGACCGCCACGCTCACCGCGCTAGAAGGTTTGAAGCTCGAGGGTTTACAGAAGCGTTTCGGTGATTTGCACGCGGTGCGTGACCTCAGCCTGGAGATTCGCCAGGGCGAATTTTTGACCCTGCTCGGCCCCTCGGGGTGTGGAAAAACCACGCTGCTCCGCATCATCGCGGGCTTCGAGCTGGCCGATGGGGGGCGTGTGATACTTGGGGGTAAAGACCTCAGCGGGCTACCCGCCAACGTGAGACCCATCAACACGGTGTTTCAGAGCTACGCGCTGTTCCCGCACCTGACCGTGTTCGATAACGTGGCCTTTGGGCTGGTCAGCCGCCGCGTGGCCAAGCTCGAGATTGCCCAAAAAGTCGCCTCGGCGCTCGAGATGCTGCAATTGGGTGCTTTTGCCACCCGCCACCCTCACCATCTTTCTGAGGGGCAAAAACACCGGCTGGCGCTAGCCAGGGCGTTGGTCACAGAACCCCAAGTGCTGTTGCTCGACGAGCCGATGAGCGCTCTGGACGCTAAATTGAGGACTGAAGTTCAGCTCGAGCTACGGCGGCTGCAAAAGCGGCTAGGCACCACCTTTGTGCTGGTCACGCACGACCAGGACGAGGCCATGACCGTAAGTGACCGCATCTGCGTGCTGCACGGGGGCAGGATTCAGCAGATTGGCACCCCGGAGCAGGTGTACGCAAGGCCCTGTAACCGCTTCGTGGCCGAGTTTCTGGGCGCGGCGAACTTGATTCCGGCTAGCGGTAACGGGCGCGAGGTCGAGACCCCGCTAGGACGGCTCACGCTCGAGGAGAACAGCGGCTGGGACCACGGCACGCTGGCGGTGCGGGCCGAAAACGTGTTGCTGTGCCCCACCCGTCCGGCCATCAACGCCGTTCAAGCCAAAGTGCTCGAGCGGGTTTATCACGGCACGCACCTGGAAGTGCTGCTCGAGCCACTCTTTTTGGGCGCTCGACCTCAGCTCGAGTCTCGACCTCAGAGCGCTGAGACCCGCTCTGAGGGCGCAGCCGGATTTGTGCTCAAGGTCCGCACCACGCCTTTTCCGCCGCTCGAGGTGGGCCAGGAGGTCTGGGCGCAGTTGCCGCCACACGCGCTGGTACCACTCCGGGAGGATGTATGACCGCCGTAAAGCCGCGCTCGAGCCGCCCGAGTCCACTCACCGTGTGGTATGGCGAACTGACCAGTCGGGGCAGATTGTCCGCTCGAGGCTGGCTTTTTGCCGCGCCTGCCCTAATTTGGCTGCTGCTGTTCCTGATTCTGCCCGGTCTGGCGGTGGTGGTGGTCAGCTTCATGCAGCGCGGACAGTATGGCGACATCGTGTGGCAGGGCACGTTCGAGAATTACTCGAGGGCCGCCGGAAACGGCATCTTCGGCTTTAGTTTTGATAACCTGCTGGCGCTGGCCCGCTCGCTGTGGACCGCTGGCCTGACCACGGTTTTAGCTACTCTGCTGGCCTTCCCACTGGCTTTTTTTATCGCTTCAAAGCCCGAGAAATCGCGCTATGTGTGGCTCACCCTGGTCATCGTGCCCTTCTGGACCAATCTGGTGATTCGGGCCTACGCCTGGATGCTGCTGCTTTCGCCGGATTCCCCCATCACCAAACTGGCCCAAGCCCTGGGCTTGGTCGAGGCGGGCGCGGCGCTCTACCCCTCGAGTTTCGCCATTCAGCTCGGGATGCTGACCACCTTTTTGCCCTTCGTAGTGTTGCCGCTGTACTCGAGCGTGGAACGCCTGGACTGGAGTCTGGTCGAGGCCGCTCAGGATTTGTACGCTTCAAAAACCCGCACCTTTTTTCAGGCCATCGTGCCGCAGGTGTTGCCTGGACTGACCGTGAGCGTGATTCTGACCTTCGTTCCCGCAATGGGCATGTTCGTGATTCCCGACCTGCTGGGCGGCGGCAAGTTTTTGCTGGTGGGCAGCCTGATTCAGCAAGCGTTTGGCTCGAGCCGGGATTGGCCGTATGGCGCGGCGCTGAGCCTGGTGCTGGTGCTGCTGACCCTGATTGGCTTACGGATTTATCGGCGCTATGGCAAGGGGGTGGAGCTGGTATGAGCTTGAGTTCTAACGGGTTGTTTTTGCTTTGTTGCTCGAGCGATGGGGAGGTGGACAGGCGGTCTGGCCCGGAAGGTGCCGTTCAGACCAAGACGCCCGATAGGTGCCGCTTTGTCCAAGACGCGGACAGGCCGGGTAAGTGCCGCTTTGTCCAAGACATGGGGAGAGAGGGAGCGGCCCGGCCCGTGAGGTGCCGCAGTTGGGCCAAGACAGCAGGGGGGAAGGCTCTAGCTCTTAGCTTGAGCTTGGGCTGGGATAGGCCAGGTGTGACCCACCTTCACAGCGCTTTCCTATCCTTTCCCCCGCCCATCTGCTCCCCTGCCCGTGCTTCGCAATCCTTCGGGAACCTGCCCCCCTGCTCCGCTCCCCCCTCGAGCGTGGTCCATCTATGAAGCGCTCTCACCCGCTCACCGCCACCTTTGGCCTCGCCGCGCTGGCTTTTCTTTACCTGCCACTCGTTGCAGTAGTGGTGTTCTCGGTTAACAGCGCCAAGTTCGGCTTTGCTTGGCAGGGGTTTTCCTTCAAGTGGTATCAGCAGCTTTTCCAGAACGACACCATCCTCGAGCTGACCCGCAACACCTTGTTTCTGGCGGTGGTCAGCACCCTGATTGCCACCGTGCTGGGGACGGCGCTGGCGCTGGGCCTCGAGCGCTACCCATGGGGACGGCGGCTGCGCGGCATCCTCGAGACCGCGCTGTACCTGCCGGTGGTCACGCCGGACATCATTTTGGCAGCGGCGCTGGTGGTCATTTTTGGGGTTTTGCAGCAAATCTCGAGCATCTTCGAGCCGGGAATGCTGACCATGATTATCGGGCATGTGACCTTTCAAGTCGCTTTCGTGTGTCTGACGGTGCAGAGCCGCCTCGCCAGCCTGGGCCGCGACCTCGAGGAAGCGGCCTACGACCTGTACGCCACTTACCCGGATTTGCTGCGGCGGGTGCTGCTTCCGCTGCTGGCCCCCGGTATCGCTGCCGGAGCGATGTTGGCCTTTACCCTGAGTTTAGATGATTTCATCATCAGCCTGTTCACCTCGGGACCCTCGAGCCAGACGCTGCCGCTTTACATTTATGCCTCGGTCAAACGCGGCATTTCGCCCGAGATTCACGCACTCTCGAGCCTGATGCTGTTTGCGACTTTGGCGCTGGTTTTGGGGTCGGAGCGATTGACTCGGCGTCGTACATAGATGCGCTTACGACAGTCAAACCTGCGCCTCCGGCGGGTTACTAGTTTTTGGTTCTTGGTTGGTCTGCATTCAAGCGCCCAAAATCAAACCGACTAAATACCAATGACCAATAATACGGATTCCGATTGATTCCGTTACGTACTCCGCTACGCTCGTTACTTCACTTCACAATCGAAACCGTAGTCTTTCCCATCCGCTCCGCTGGAAATATCGTCCACTACGTTACCGATATTTCCGGAATCCTTATAACCCGCCGGAGGCGCAAAACAAGCGTACTCGAACACCCATCCAACCCATCTCACCCTCGAGGTCAACACCATGGAAAAACTTCTCCTCCCTATCCTCACCCTGTCCCTGCTCGCCTCGAGCGCCCTCGCTACTGGCGAACTCCGCATCTACACCTGGGGCGGCTACCTCAAGCCTGAAATCGTCAAGAAGTTCGAGGCGCTCGAGAAGGTCAAGGTTCGCATCGACTACTACGGCAGCAACGAGGAGATGATTGCCAAGCTGCAAGCCGGAGGCGTGAGTCAGTACGACATCGTGGTGCCCACCGATTTTGCGGTGCCGAGCATGGTGGCGCTCAAGCTGCTGATGCCACTGGATAAAAAGCAGATTCCCAACCTCAAAAATGTGTCCAAGACCTTCGCCAGCCCCGCTTACGACAAAGGAAACGTCTACACCCTGCCCTTTCAGTGGTACACCGTGGGCATCACTTTCGATAAGCGCAAGGTGAAAACGCCGCCCTCGAGCTGGGGGGTGCTGTTTGACCCTAAGAGAAGCGTGGGCAAGTACCTGCTGATGGACTCGAGCCGCGAGATGATGGGTAGTGCGCTGAAGTACCTGGGGTACAGCCTGAACACCAGGGACACCAAGCAGGCCCAGGAAGCCGGAAAGTTGCTGCTCGAGAGTAAAAAAGCCGCAAACTCGTTGGGCTTTGCCGCCGATGTGGCCCTACGGAACCGGGTGATTTCCGGCGAAGCAGCGATGGCGGTGGGCTACAGCGGCGACGCTATCGGTGCGATGGCTGAAAATCCCTTTCTGGGCTTCGTGATTCCCAAGGAAGGCGGTGTGGTCGCGGTGGACAATATCGCCATTCCTGCTAAAGCGCCTAACTCGGCGCTGGCCCACAAGTGGATTAACTTCTTGATGGACGCCAAGGTCAACGCCGAGAACGCTAACTTCGTGCGCTACGGCACCCCGAACGCCGCCGCCCTGCCCTTGGTCAACGCGGCAGACCGCAACAATCCGATGATTTACCCGCCTGCCATATTGCTGGCCAAGCTCGAGAGCATCCAGGATTTGGGTGTGGACAGCCGCATGTACGACGAGATTTGGACGGCGGTGAAGTCGCGCTGAAGCGTAGAAGTTATGAGTTATGAGTAGTGAGCTAAAGAGGCTCGAGCGATTAGCTGTGTCGGCCTTGTGAATTGCGCTCGAGTGCCAAGGAAAGCGGTGTTTGCTAGCTCGAGCATCCATAGAGCCTGCTCCAAGTGCGAGTTAAGCTGAGTAAAAGAAATAGACGTTTAGACCAAGGCTGGCCAGAGCGGTCTCGGCCACTCTCAGACGAAGTTTCACTACTTCCTCTTGCTCGAGACTGTCTCACAAGGCTTTTAGCTCATCACTCATCGCCCCTCCGAAGGAGAACTTTATGTCCCACATCCAACTTCACACCCCCATTCCTGGCCCCAAAAGCCTCGAACTCAACGCACGGCGCAAGGCGGCGGTCTCGAGCGCGCTGGGGCAGGCGGTGCCCATCGCGGTAAAGCGGGCACACGGCGCACTGGTCGAGGATGTGGACGGCAACACCCATATCGACCTGGCGGGCGGAATTGGCGTGCTGGCGGTGGGCCATACCCCCTCGAGCGTAGTGGAAGCCATCCAGAAGCAGGCTGCCGAACTGATTCACATGTGCTCGATTGTGGGCAATTACGAGCCTTACGTGGAACTGGCCGAAACCCTCAACCGCCTGACCCCCGGTGACTTTCCCAAGAAAACCCTGCTGGCCAACGGTGGCTCCGAGGCCGTCGAGAACGCGGTCAAAATCGCTCGAGCCTATACTAAGCGGGCTGGAATCATCGTCTTCGAGGGCGCGTACCACGGGCGCACCAACCTGACCATGGCCATGACCAGCAAGTACGGCCTGTTCAAGAAGGGTTTCGGGCCGTTCGCTCCCGAAATTTACCGCATTGCGGTGCCGAATTTGTACCGCACCCCCAAGGGCATGAGTCGTGAGGATTACCTCGAGTGGACCATAGGAAACCTCGAGAACGCTTTAACCGCTTATCTGGACCCGAGCGCGCTGGCCGCCATCGTCATTGAACCGGTCATTGGTGAGGGTGGTTTTATTCCAGTTCCTAAAGCGTTTCTCGAGAAGATTCGGGAGATTTGTACCCGGACCGGCGCGGTGATGATTGCCGACGAGATTCAGAGCGGCTCGGGGCGCACCGGCAAGCTGTGGGCCATCGAGCACAGCGGGGTGATTCCCGACCTGATTATTTCGGCCAAGAGTCTGGGCGGTGGAATGCCGATTTCGGCGGTCACGGGCCGCGCTGAAATCATGGACGCGCCGCACGTTTCGGGGGTGGGCAGCACCTACGGCGGCAACCCGCTGGCCTGTGTGGCCGCGCTCGAGTCGCTCAAAATCCTGTCCAACCCGGCTTTTCTGGCCAATGGCTCGAGAATTGAGAAAAAAATCCGCGACGTGTTCGAGCCGATGATGCACCAGATTCCTGGCCTGGGCGACGTGCGCGGCATCGGTGGGATGATGGCGCTCGAGTTCGTCAAGGATAGAGTGACCAAGGAACCCTGGCCCGAATTCGTGCTCGAGCTGGTTCAGGCCAACGCCCGTAAGGGTGTGATTTCGCTGCGGGCGGGCCTGTACACTAATTGCCTGCGCTTTTTGCCGATGCTGGACACCCCCGATGACGTGCTCGAGGAAGCTTTGGGCGTGGTGGCGCAGAACGTGCGAGAGGTCTCATTGCGGCTCGAGGCGGCCAAGCTCGAGCTGGTGGGCGTTTGAGGGTGTGCGCGCCAGAAGGTCAAAAGATGTGAAAACCTCTGTAGGGGCGCATCGCGTGCGCCCTTGCTCGCTCGAGCTTCAGCGGGATAGGGCGCTACCACACCTCCTGACCCTCGAGCAACCACAATCCTCCCGATTCCCATGACCCCAACCCCCCAACCCCAACCCCTGCTCGAGTCGCACGACGGTAAATTTATCGTCGTGCAAAGCTCCTTTCAGATGATTCACGCCCTCGAGCGCATCCAATTCGAGAGTTTCCCCGATCTCGCCCCCTTTGAACTTATGCGGACCGAGCATTACGCTTCACAAATCAGCCTCTTTCCCGAGGGGCAACATGCGGTGCTCGAGCGCTCGAGCGGACAGGTGGTGGGCGCGAGCACGGATTTGCGCGTCACCGTGGATTTCGCGCACTATCAGCACCGCTACATGGACGCGGTGGACCACAATTTTATCCGCAATCACGACCCCGCAGGCGACTGGCTCTACGGTGCGGACATCGGCGTTTTGCCCGAGTTTCGTGGATTTCGGCTCTCGAGTTTGCTCTACACCGCGAGGCACACTTTGATTCGGCGGCTCGGTCTGAGGGGTCATGTGGCCGGAGCGATGCCCAAGGGGTACGGCGCACACTCGAGCGCAATGGGCATCGAGCAGTACGTGTTCAAAGTGGCTCGAGGGGAATTGTCCGACCCAGTTTTGAGCGTGGTGTTCAAACGCGGTTACGCGCCGTATGGCATCATTCCCGACTATCTCGAGGACGCCAGTTGTGGAAATTATGGGGTTTTTGTAGTGTGGCGCAACCCGGAGGTTTTGTCGTGAAAGCGGATGTGGTGCTGTTTAAGGGTGGGTTTTTGACGCTCGAGGGTGTGGCGCAGGGGAGAGAGGGGGAGGGGGAGAGGGAGAGAAAACCTAGCCCATCGGCCCTTGCCATCAAAGAAGGCCGAATTCTCGCTATAGGCGACTGGGACGACATTGAATCCTTTATTGGGCCGAATACCGAAACCTACAATCTCGAGGGAAAAACCATAGTCCCCGGTTTCAATGACGCGCACATTCACGTCTGGAAGGTGGGCCAACTGCGGACCAACGTGCTCGATTTGCGCGGGGTGAACTCGCTCGAGCGCGTTTATCAGCTCGTGAAAGAGCGGGCGGCGACGCTCGAGCCGGGACAGTGGCTCCTCGGGCGCGGCTGGAACGAGGCGGTGCTCAGAGAGGGAACCACGCCCACAAAAGCCGGACTGGACGTGGCGGCACCGCAAAACCCGGTGCTGCTCACCCGGACCTGCGCCCACATTCACGCGGTCAACTCGAGCGCCCTGAAGCAGGCAGGCGTGACCTCGAGCGAGCAGGCCCCGGCGGGCGGTGAAATAGACCTCGAGCGTGGCCTGATTTTTGAGACCGCCTACGGTCTGATTTTCCGGGCGATTCCCGCCTTTACCCAGGCCGATTACGAAAAGTGGATTCTGGCAGGCACGCACTATCTGCGAAGTCTGGGCATCACCAGCGCCACCGACCCCGCCGTGGACCCGCCGCTTCACAAAGCTTACCGCTCGCTCGAGGCCAGGGGACTCTTGCCCATCCGCATGAATTTGCTCTACATTCGGCGGCCCGACGGTGGAAGCGAAACCTATCCGCTGCCCGAAAAGTGCTCGAGCGATTTCTTGCGCTGCGATTCGGTCAAGTTCTTTGCCGATGGCGGACTGTCCGGCGCGACTGCCGCTATAAGCCAGCCGTACCGCAACACCGAATTCGCGTCTCAGGGCGTGCTGAGGTTCGAAACCGAGGAGCTATATCCCCTCATGCTCGAGGCGCACCGGGCCGGGTTTCGCATCGGCACACACGCGATTGGCGACGTGGCACTCCAGCAGGTGATTACTGTCTACGAGCGGCTTTATCAGGAATTCCCCTCGAGTGTGAAGCACAGGCTCGAGCACTTCGGCCTTCCCAATAAAGACCACCTCGAGCGGGTCGCTCAACTGGGTCTTTTCGCCGTGCCCCAACCCATCTTCTGGTTTGAACTGGGCGACAACTTCCGCCGCTATCTGCCCCAGGGATTCGAGACCCGCTGCTACAATCTGAAAACCATGCTCGAGCACGGCATCAAAGTGGCCTTTTCGAGCGATGGCCCGGTGGTGAAGGAGGTCTCGCCGCTGGCGGGAATGCAGGCGGCTTGTACGGTGGGGCCGGGTCCGGTGAGCGTGCAGACTGCGCTCGAGGCGTACACCCTGGGTGGCGCACGGGCGCAGGGCGACGCAGAAAATCGGGGTTCGCTCGAGGTTGGCAAGTGGGCCGATTTGACTGTGCTGGACCGAAACCCGCTCGAGGTCCCGCTCGAGGAACTCACATCGCTCAGGGTGTTACAAACCTTTGTCGGCGGACAGGTTAGCGTAGGGGAAAACCCCGCCCTCGAGGTGAGGTGAACTCTTCAAGGGAAAGCTGTCCGACCTGGAAACCTTCAAGGGCGCACGCAATGCGCCCCTACCCCCAGAAAACCGAAACCCCCATCCTCGAGCTTGCTCAAGACTCACCACTCAAAACTCAAAACCCTCCGAAGGAGAATTCCATGACCGCAGTTCAAGACAAGTTCTACACCGACGCATTTATTAAAGGAGGCTGGAAAGCCGCCCCACGCACCTTTTCCGTGGTCAACCCCTCCACGGGCGCAGAAATTACCCGAGTAGCCGACTGCACCCCAGATATGGCTCGAGACGCCATCGAAGCCGCCGTGACCGCCTTCTCGAGCTGGAAGAAAACTCCGCCTTACGAGCGCGGTAAGCTGCTGCGCCGCTGGTTTGAACTCCTGATGGAGCACACCGAACCGCTGGCCCGCCTGATGGCCCTCGAGATGGGTAAAACCATCAAGGAGGCTCGAGGCGAGGTAGCCTACGCTGCCGGATTCGTCGAGTTCTACGCCGACGAGTGCTCGAGGATGAACGACGAACTGATTCCCTCCAAGTTCCCGCATAAGCGCGGTATGGCCCGCTACGAAGCGGTGGGCGTGGTCTACGCCGTGACCCCGTGGAATTTTCCGCTGGCGATGATTACCCGCAAGGTCGGCCCCGCGCTGGCCGCTGGCTGCGTGGTTATCAATAAGCCCGCCGAACTCTCGCCGCTGACCGCCCTTTACGCGGCGCAGCTCTGGAGAGAAGCGGGCGGCCCCGAAGGTACTTTACAAGTGCTGCCGACCAACGACCCGGTGGCCTTTTCCGCGCCCTTTTTCGAGGATGACCGGGTTCGCAAGCTGACTTTTACCGGGTCCACCGAGGTGGGCAAAATCCTGTACAGGCAGTCCGCTGCCACCATGAAACGCGTTTCGCTCGAGCTGGGCGGACACGCGCCGGTGCTGGTGTTTGCCGACGCCGATTTGGACGAGACCCTCAATCAGGTGTTTTTCACCAAGTGGCGCAACAACGGTCAGACCTGCATCACCGCCAACCGTTTTTATGTTCACTCGAGCATCGCTGAGGAATTCGCTCGCCGTCTGAGTGAGCAGGCCGCCGCCCTGGTGGTGGGAGACGCGCTCGAGGAAGCGACCCAGGTGGGGCCACTCGTCGAGCAGCAGGGCCTCGACAAGGTGGTGCGCCATGTGGACGACGCGGTGAGCAAGGGCGCGACCCTGATGACGGGTGGACACGCCACGGGCGGGCTTTTCTTTGAACCCACCGTGCTCAGCGGCGTCAAACCTGGCATGGTGATTCTCGAGGAGGAAACCTTCGGCCCGGTGGCCCCGGTGGTCAGTTTCGAGACCGAGGAGGAAGCCGTTCAGGCCGCCAACAACTCGCCCTACGGTCTGGCCGCTTACGTGTTCACCCGCGACCTCTCGAGGGCTTTCCGGGTGTCTGAGGCGCTCGAGTACGGCATCATTGGGGTCAACGACGGTGCGCCCTTTGGCATGAACCCACAGAGTCCGTTTGGCGGGGTCAAGCAGAGCGGCATTGGGCGCGAGGGCGGGCGCTGGGGACTCGAGGAGTACTTGAGTGTCAAGTACGTCTCGATGGGGATTTGAAGCATTTTGAGTGGTGAGTTTGGGAGGGTTGAAAGTATGCGGATTGTGCTTAGGCGAATCACGTACCTCTCTTTGATTTTGGGATTAAGCTAACTCTGTGATGCAGGATGTTTGAATTTCACGGTTGGTTCCGCATCTTAGAATCCCCTCGAGACTTAGACGAGGTAAGGCTCGAGGGGATTATGAATGAGCTTCGTGCTCGAGTTGCCCTCCTGGATTGGCCCGCGTCGGCCATCGCTGAGATCCAAAATTTCAATGGGGAGCATGTGCTTCACCTCAATGGCTGTCCTAACCACCGTAGCGCGTGTGGACCCGCCTTAGACGCACTGCTGGGCTGGATGGCTCGAGCCGCGCCAGGGTCCTATGGCTTGCTTTACTGGCGGGATGACGAGGGTGATACTCCAGCAGGTTCAAATAACTTTCAGGTGACGGTCCTGGCTCAAGGAACCCTCACGGTCCGCCTGGACCCATTTTTATCGCCCCGCGTACCCACGCTTGAGGATGGCTGGGAACCAGATGGGGATTGAAGGACATCCGTATGAGTGGTAAGTTTTGAGTTTTTGACGGTTTATTGTCAGCGCTCGAGCGACCCTCACCCTGACGCTGCGCGTCTGTCCCTCTCCCGTTTAGGGAGAGGGTTTTTTGGTCCTGTTCGAGATTTTTGCTTAAACTCCCGAAGGCTTGATACACTCGAGCCATGCGCTTTCACTTCATCACCGTGGGCAGCCCCAAGCTGAGTTACGCCAAAGCGGGCTGGGACGAGTATTACACCCGCCTGACCCGTTACCACACCCTCAAACTCACTCGAGTGAAAGATAGTGGCCCCGAGAGCGAGGGAAAACTTATTCTCGAGGCCGCTCGAGGAGTTCATCTGATGCCGCTCGACCCACGGGGCAAGCAGTTCTCGAGCGAGGAACTCAGCGCCCACCTCGAGAAACTGGCCCTGCACAGCGAAGGCGACGTGGCTTTTGTGATTGGCGGACCCACGGGCCTGAGTGACGAGGTGCGCGCCAGAGCGGGAACGCTGTGGAGCTTATCCAGGCTGACCCTGCCGCACGATTTGGCAATGGTGGTGATGCTCGAGGCGCTGTACCGGGCCAGTACCATCTCGAGGGGTGAGCCGTACCACAAGTAAGGCGGGGAACAGGGAACAGGGAACAGGGAACAGGTTATGGGTTACAGGGCGACTTGCCTCGAGCATCACCACCGCAAGATTCCTCGGGTAAACCTTCACTCGAGCGTGCTACCTTGCTGGTTATGAGTGAGTATCCGCTTGCAACCGTGGGCGCGTTGGTGCGCTGCCAGGATAAATATTTGATTGTCGAAACGACCAAGTGGCGTGGCTCGTGGGGCGTACCGGGCGGCAAAATCGAGGGGGGCGAGACGATGGAAGCCGCCCTCGAGCGGGAATTTCTCGAGGAGGTCGGTCTCAAACTCCACCACATCCGCTTTGCGCTGGTCCAGGAAGCGGTGAACTCGAGCGAGTTTCATAAGCCCGCCCACTTCATTTTGCTCAATTTCTTTGCCCAGACCGACAGTTTCACGCTCGAGTACAACGAGGAAATCGTGCGCCACGCCTGGGTCACGCTGCCCGAGGCGCTGGAGTATGCACTCAACTCCTACACCGTGGCCCTCATTGAGCAGGCGCTCGAGGAGAACGCGTGAGTGGGCCGCGCAAAACCGCACTCGTCACCGGCTCGAGCGACGGCATCGGGCGCGCCATCGCGCAGGCTCTGGCTCGAGCAAATTTCGATGTGGTCGTTCACTACCGCACTTCAAAGGACAAGGCGCAAGGGACGGTGGCGGAACTCGAGGCGCTGGGGGTGCGCGCCGTCGCGCTTCAGGCCGATTTGACCAAACCGGAAGAAGCTGAAAGGTTGGTGCTCGAGGCCCACCGTTCTTTTGAGGGTCTGGGCGTGCTGGTCAACAACGTGGGCAACTACGTCCGTAAACCCCTGCTCGAGACCGAACTTTCCGAGTGGCACGATATTTTGGACAGCAATCTCAATGCCACCTTTTACACCTGCCGCTCGAGCATTCCGCTCATGCGCGAGGCGGGCTACGGGCGCATCGTCAACATCGGCTTCGCCGGAGCCGAGAACCTGCTAGCCCGCCCCGGCATCGTGCCCTACGCGATTGCCAAGACCGGAATTCTGATTCTGAGCCGCTCGCTGGCCAAAACTGAGGCGGCGCACGGCATCAGCGTCAATGTGGTGGCCCCCGGTGTGATTGAAAACAGCGTCTCCAAGCCCTTAAACGAGATTCCAGCGGGCAGGCTGGGCACGCTCGAGGAGGTCTCGGAGGCGGTTTTGTATTTTGTTCGCTCGAGCGAGTACATCACGGGACAGGTGCTCGAGGTGGCGGGGGGGTTTAATTTGTGAGAGTACAAGGGATTGCGCCTCCGGCGGGTTTTTAGTTATTAGTTCTTGGTCGGTTTGATTTTGGGCGCTGTCTGTCTTGGCCCAACTTCAGCACCTCACGGGCTGGGCCGCTTGGTCTGAGCGGCACCTATCAGGCCAGACCGCTCGAGAGCGGACCAACCAATGACCAAAAACCAACGACCCGCCGGAGGCGCAATACTTTCCTACTCGAGCGCCCCCCAAAACAAAAAACTCGAGCGTTACCTCGAGTTTGAAGGGTTTCAGTCCAGAATGCGTTTGAGGTGCAGATAAATCTCGTACCAGTCCTGCTTGTCGCGGGGCCGCTTACCGCGCAGCTCGATGCGGGCCAGGGTCCGCATCCAGTCGGGGGTAATCTGTGCGCCCAGCACTGGGTCGGCGTGCAGCTCGGCCAAGCCCTTGGGCATTGCGCCCTCGGTGCCCAGACCGTAAAACTCCACCGACTCGAGCAGGTCGTGCACGGTGATGTTGTAGGCACCCGCCAGGGTTTGCAGGGTGTCCAAGCTTGGGTTGGTGCGTCCCCGCTCGAGGTCGGACAGGTAGGGCACACTGATGTCGGCATCGAGCGCCACATCTTTGAGCCGCAGTCCGCGCTCGGTGCGAAGTTCGCGCAGCCGTTCGTGTAATTTCACGTTTTCCTCCTTTTAAGACGTTAGGGGTGAAACAGAAAAACCCGCGTCACTTCGTAGGGTAGCACCCTTACGCGATTAGGTCAATACAGAACCACCTCGGGGCGTTCTTGACTCGAGCAGGATATTTTGTTATAATCGTAATAGATAAGAGGTTTTTGCGCTCGAGCACGCTATTTACAGAGTTTGACCGAATACGAGGGTACTTTTTGCTCGAGCACGTAATTTCACCGTTCTGGAAAGGACATTCTGGACGCCGTAAACCGAAGCTCAGCCACCGAACAGCGACCCAACAGCAGAGGATGGAATCCTAGATAATAGAGGGGGCTTTTATGCAAGCGCACTTGCCTTACACACAACTTCACAGAGCAGGCCACAGAGCGGGCCAAGGAGCAGGCCAGACCTCAAATTTAAGGTCGCCCAAAATCGGGCAGGGTAATAAAATCTGGCGTAACACCCTGATGATGGTTTCTCTGTTCGTGCTCACCTACTGGCTGGCGCTGTACTGGCTGCTGCCGAGCGTGGGTACGGCTCTAGCGGGGTTCAAAGCCCCGGTGGTCTGTCTGCTGTTCTGGTTGGGCTGTTCCTTCGGGGATAGAGCCGCCAAGTATCGCCGCCGCCGCTGACAACCTGATGATTTTAGAAAAGCACCCGCTCGAGTGAACCCTAGAGCGGGTGCTTTTCTTGTATGTCTGCTCGAGGGCCAACTCAACTTCAGAGCAGGAAAGTCCGCACCACGCCGTACACCGCAATAACCCCGCCCACAATCTGCACCGTGCGGTCTCCCTTGCCCCACAGCGCCACCCCCGCGCCCAGCGCCAGATAAAAGGCCAGGTATAAAAAGCGCTCGAGCGGTTGAGGGGCCAGCGAAATCAGGAAGTACAGGCCCGCACCCAGACCCAGCCCGACGATGCCGAGCAGCGGAGACATGCGTGGCATTCAGACCCGCTCGAGCGACGGTACGCTGTCCAGCTCACTGGGGCGCAGCGCTCGAGACTCGCCGCCCAGAACGTCCCACACGGTGAAGTCTGCAATTGCGTCCTCGCGCACCCAGCCGTGGTCGCGCCAGCCCACCGCCATGGCCGCCGCTCGAGTGTGCCCGTGTAGCCACTCTAAGGGTGTAATCGCTTCCTGCATCTGAAAACCGCCGCGCTCGGTGGCGGCTTTAAAGCTGGCCTGGGGGTCCGGCGCGGCCACTGGAGCGTCTGAGCCGAAGCACACCAGCGCTCCCGCTTTAAGCAGGCTGCGAACTGCGTAGCTGCTAGGCGCAAGCTGCGGCACCAGCCTTTCGATGGCCTCGATGTCGCCGGGGAGGTGCATCGGCTGCATACTCACCACCACGCCCATCTGAGCGGCGCGGGCCACGTCTTCGGGGTGCAGGTGCTGACCGTGCTCGAGCCGCAACTTAACCCCCTTCTCGCGGGCTAGCGGCGTGAGCTGAGCGAACACCTCGAGCACCTCACCGCAGGCCCGGTCTCCGATGGCGTGAACGCAGGGCGAAAACCCCAGCTCGAGCGCCTCCCTACCCTTCTCGAGAATGACTGAAGGCTTGTCGAGCGGCAAGCCGTTTCCGCCACCGGGGTAAGGCTGACGCATCCAGGCGGTGCGGCTGCCGAGCGTGCCGTCGGCAAAGAACTTGATACCGCCCAGGGTGATGTTGCCACCAAAACCCCCGCGCAGACCCAGTGAACGGGCCGCCTCGAGCTGAGCGTAGGGCAGCGCGGCCCAGACCTTGAGCGGCAGCTCTCCCCGACCCTCGAGCGTACTCAGCGCCGCCAGCGCCTCGGGTGGCTCGAAAGCCAGGGTGTGTACCGCGCCGTAGCCGTACTGACGCATTTTGAGCGCTGCCCGCCGCCCTGCATCGAGGTAGTCGCGTTCGCTGGGGCGCGGCATCACCCTCAAAATTAGGTCCTGAGCGGCCTCGAGAAAAGTTCCGGTGGGTTTCCCGTTTCCGTCGCGCACGATTTTGCCGCCCTCGGGGTCGGGGGTGCCCAGGCCGATACCTGCGAGCTGCATGGCCTTGGAGTTGACCCACACCGAGTGCAAATCCCTCGAGTGCAGCACCACCGGCTGGTCCGCGCAGATTTCGTTGAGCCACGACTTGTGCGGATACTCGACCAAGCCCAGGCTCGAGAGCGACCAGCCCTCGCCCTCTATCCACTCCTCGGGCACGCAGGTGATGCGCTCGCGCAGGGCCAGTTGCAGCTCGAACACGTTTTTACAGTTTTCTAACCGCAAGCGGGCCAGCGAGAACCCGTAAGACACCAGGTGGATGTGGGCATCTATCAGCGCGGGGCTGAGGGTGTAGCCCCGGTAATCGAGAATCTGGACCTCTCTCCCTGCGGCCAAATGGGTCGCCTGAGACTCGACCTCGGGGCGACCCCCCACGCCCAGAATGCGTCCACTCGAGCACAACACCGCCTCGGCACTGGGGCGGGTAGGGTCCTGGGTGAGAATATCGGCGAGGATAAGCTGTAGCACCTGCGTAGCATACTTGGGGTCTTGGAGATTGAATAGGGGAAAGGGTGAACTCGAGGGGGTGGGCCTCAACTTTCTAATCCCAGCGAAAACCCGCTGTCCAGTTGCTCCGGGCTGTAGGTCCGAAAGGCCAGCAAAGTCTGGGTCTTGACGATGCCCTCGAGCGAACGTAGAGAAAGCGTCACCACTTCATCTAAATGCTCGAAGCTGGGCAGTTTGAGCATGGCCACGATGTCCCACTCGCCGGTCACGCTGTACACCTCACTCACAAAGCGAATGCGGGCGATGCGCTCGGCGGTGGCCACAATCTGGGTGCGCTCCGCCTGAATCAGAACCATAGCTGTCAGCATAAAAACCATCCTTGCGCTCGATAGTGGGCGCTCGAGAGTAATAGACTTCTTTCAGAGGTCGCAATGAGCGATGAGCAATGAGTGATGAGTGATGTCTGACACGTCTTGCACATTACGGGATTCAGACTTGTGAAAGAGGTCAAATGTGGAAGAAGACCCCACCAGTCTAAACCTACCGCTCGAGCCAAAGTCTTCACCTACAGCCCACCCGCTCACCACTCAAAACTCAAAACTCAAAACGTCTCCTCACTTCTCGAGCGAAATCGGATAAAAGTAATCCCCACTAAACATCGGATTGAACACCCGCCCCTTGACCCGGCTACTCTGCACGTAAGTGTCTTTGGGCTGATAAATCGGGATGGTTGGCACCTCGTCAAAGCCAATCTGGGCAATTTCCCGGTACAAACTCGAGCGCTGAACGCTGTCCGTGCTCGAGATGGCCTGCTCTATCAGGCGGTCCAGGCTGGGGTTGCTGTACACGCTGCTGAGGGGATAAATACCGCTCGAGGCCAGAAAAGGCTGTGCGAAGCTGTGTGGGTCGGCGTAATCCGCGCCCCAGCCGCTCATGAACAGCGGGAGCTGGTTGCCCGCCGACTGCGCGGTGAGCAGCGAAAAGGCGATTTCGCGCACCTCGAGCTTGAATTTGGGGTTGATGCTCAGCAGGCCCCGGCTCAAAATCTCGAGCGCCCGCTGACGGGTGGTGTTGCCGCTGTTGAAAAAGGCGGGCATCACGAAGCCCTTTTCCCACAGCGCTCCCTTCCAGGCAGTTTTGAAGAATTGGGTAGCCTGAGCGGGGTCGTAGCGGTATTTCAGGCTCGAGGTCGCCTCGCTGCCAGGAACGCCCGTGACTAAAATGGTGTTGGTCTGTACCCCGTTGCCCTGAAGCACCTCACTGATAAAAGCGTCGTAGTTAAAGGCGTAAGCAAAGCCCTTACGCACGTTGACATCGCTGAAAAAGTCGGCGGGAATACCCTTGCCGTCGAGCTTGCCGCTGCCCAGATAGCCGGTTCCCTGGCTGTTAATTTGCTCGGTCATGAACAGGCCGTACAGCCCCAGCGAATTGCTCTGAGACACGGTAATTCCCGGTAGAGCACGCACCGTCTCGAGCTGTGCGTTGGAGACGCCGCCCCGTGCCACCATCTGCGCGTCTCCGGTTTTGAGCGTCTGAATGCGGGTATTTTCGTCGTTCACACTTTGAATGACGATTCGCTCGAGGGCCGCTTTACCGCGCCAGTACGCCTCAGAGCGGGCCAGAACCACCGTGCGCCCCACATCAAAGCGGCTCAGCGTGAAGGGAGCCGACCCCAGCGCTCCACCCTTGAGGACACTCCCACTCGGCAGCGGGTTGTTGAATTTGAGCGCCCCGCTCGAGGTCCCGTCCCAGTCGCCCTTTTTGAGCGCGTCGGCTTTGGAATAAACGCTGCTCCAGCTTCCCGCCAGAATCTCGAGAAAGGGGGCAAACGGTTTGGCTAAATTGAAAATCACGGTGTCCGTCCCCTCGGTTTCAATAGTGCGCTCCACCTTGCTCAGGGCCGCCGCGCCGCGCAACAAATCGGCTTTACCCAGCAGCGGCTCGAGCAGCAGCGCCGCCGGACCGCCCTCGGCGGAGTAGACCAGGGTGCGCTCGAGCGAATACTGCACGTCCTGCGCGGTCACGCTCGAGCCGTCCGAGAACTTGGCCCCATTGCTCAGTTTGATGCGGTAGGTTTTGCCATCCGGGCTGATGCCGCCGTTTTGCACCGTAGGGAGTTCAGCGGCCAGCAGTGGAACCAGTTTGCTCGGACTCGAGCCATCGTAAAAAAACAGCGTCTCGAGCGTATTTTGTAGCACCTCGCCGCAGCTTGTGTCGTAGCAATACGCCGGGTCGAAGCTCGACCAGTCGCCAAAAGTCAGGGTGGTCAGGGTCTGACCCGCCTGTTTTTGTCCGCTACAGGCCATGAGGAGTGAAAGCGCAGCCGCAGCCGCTAAATTTTGGTATTTCATGGGTGCTCCAAAAGGATGTGAAATGAAAAGTCGGGTGATGAAGGTTCAACTCGAGCGAACGAGCGCCGAGTTCAGTATGGATTGAAGACAGATGATACGGATTCCGAAAATATCCGTATCGTTTCGGATATTTTTCGAGGCGGGCAGGCCCGGAAGGTGCCGTTCTGCCCAAGACGCGGGCAGGCCCGGAAGGTGCCGTTCTGCCCAAGACGCGGGCAGGCCCGGAAGGTGCCGTTCTGCCCAAGACGCGAGCAGGCCCGGAAGGTGCCGTTCTGCCCAAGACGCGAGCAGGCCCGGAAGGTGCCG
>Ga0123338_10002089_pt1 | contig 18843 bp, 19 predicted proteins | sample grotaG_FD_89793 | JGI IMG/M metagenome (GOLD analysis project Ga0123338, IMG submission 89793) | Glacier valley bacterial and archeal communities from Borup Fiord, Nunavut, Canada, to study Microbial Dark Matter (Phase II) -... | ecosystem: Environmental > Aquatic > Freshwater > Ice > Glacier ...
AAGTCGGCGATCGTCGGCGGTAGGTCAGCACCGAAGCGGATCTCCGAGGCGCCGGCGTCGAGGAGATCAGCGAGTACGTCGGGATAGCGATCGCGCAGTGTTGTGTAGAGCCTGGCGAGGAATGCGTGGCTGTGGCGCACCTGCGGAGCTCCACGGCGGTCCCACTCGAACGCTTCGTCCGGTGAATTCGGCATCGGCGTGTCGTCTCGCTCGACAACGGTCACGCTGTGTCCGCTTCTCGACAGTGTCAACGCTGCTGACAACCCGGCGATACTGCCGCCCACCACCACGACATCGACCATGCGGGTCAAGCTACCCGGCGATCCAGGTCCGAGTCCGGCCGTGGATGGGTTGCGTCGTTAGCACTCTCGGACCTAGAGTGCTAGCACTCGATAGATCAGAGTGCGAACGAGTCTTCCCTCGTTGCGCCCATTACTGGAGGAACATCGAAAATGCCGAAACTGATCGCATTTGACGAGCAGGCACGCCGCTCGCTCGAAGCGGGCATGAACAAGCTCGCCGACGCCGTACGCGTCACCTTGGGGCCGAAGGGCCGCAACGTGGTCCTGGAGAAGAAGTGGGGTGCCCCGACGATCACCAACGACGGTGTTTCCATTGCCAAGGAAATCGACCTCGAGGACCCGTACGAGCGCATCGGTGCCGAACTCGTCAAAGAAGTCGCCAAGAAGACCGACGACGTTGCCGGTGATGGCACCACCACCGCCACGGTGTTGGCATGGGCGCTCGTCCGCGAGGGCCTGCGCAACGTCGCAGCCGGCGCTAACCCGATGAGTCTGAAGAAGGGCATCGAGGCAGGCGTCATCGCAGCGACCGCCAGCATCAAGGAACTCGCCAAGGAAGTTGACAACAAGGATCAGATCGCCCAAGTGGCCTCGATCTCGTCGGCTGACACCGAGATCGGCCAGCTCATCTCCGAGGCCATCGACAAGGTCGGCAAGGACGGCGTCATCACCGTCGAAGAGAGCCAGACCTTCGGTATGGACCTCGACCTCGTCGAAGGTATGCGCTTCGACAAGGGCTACATCAGCCCGTATTTCTCGACCGACACCGAGCGCATGGAAGCCGTCCTCGAAGACTGCTACGTGCTGCTCGTCGGCAGCAAGATCAGCTCGGTGCGCGACCTGCTCCCGATCCTCGAGAAGGTCATCCAGAGCGCCAAGCCGCTGGCGATCATCGCCGAGGACATCGACGGTGAGGCACTTGCAACGCTCGTCGTGAACAAGATCCGCGGCACCTTCCGCTCGGCAGCCGTCAAGGCTCCAGGCTTCGGCGAGCGCCGCAAGGCGATGCTGCAGGACATCGCCATCCTCACCGGTGGCCAGGTCATCAGCGAAGAAGTCGGCCTCAAGCTGGAGAACGCCACGCTCGACCTGCTCGGCCGTGCCAAGAAGGTCATCATCACCAAGGATGAGACGACGATCATCGAGGGTGCAGGCGACGAGGACGACCTCAAGGGCCGCATCAACCAGATCAAGACCGAGATCGAGAACACCGACTCCGACTACGACCGTGAGAAGCTCCAGGAGCGCCTCGCCAAGCTGTCAGGCGGCGTCGCTGTGCTGAAGGTTGGCGCTGCCACCGAAGTCGAGCTCAAAGAGAAGAAGCACCGCATCGAAGACGCCGTGTCGACGACGAAGGCTGCCATCGAAGAGGGCGTTGTCCCCGGAGGCGGCGTTGCCCTCCTCCGTTCACAGGCCGCTGTCCTCGCCGCTGCCGACCTGCTGACCGGTGACGAAGCCACTGGGGCCCGCATGGTCGCCAAGGCGCTCGAGGCTCCGCTGAAGCAGATCGCCGAGAACGCCGGCATGGAAGGTGGCGTTGTTGTCGAGAAGGTTCGCAACCTGAAGGGCAACGAGGGCCTCAATGCCGCCACCGGCGTTTACGAGGATCTCGTCAAGCTCGGCGTCATCGACGCTGCCAAGGTCACCCGCTCGGCGCTGCAGAACGCAGCCTCGATCGCCGCCTTGTTCCTCACCACCGAGGCCGTCGTCGCCGATAAGCCAGAAGCCGCCTCGGCAATGTCCGGCGGAGGCATGGAAGACTTCTGATCCCAGCGGATCCCGAGAAGGATCACCGGATCGACCGAACGCACTGAACGAACGGCCCGTGGCGCACGCCACGGGCCGTTTGCCGTTTCGGGTGTCATCGGTTTTCGGGTGTCATCGATTGACGGGGTTCGACCACGAGCGCGGGAACTGCAGCGCGTACGGTCGGGGGATGCGCACCATCGTCTGCACTGAATACGGAATCGGCGACAACCTCGTGGTCGAGGAGTCTCCGACACCCGAACCAGGCCGTGGCCAGGTGCGGGTGGCTGTCAAGGCCGCAGGCGCAAGTTTCGTCGACGGCCTCCAGGCGGCCGGCAAGTACCAGTTCGCAGCGCGGCCACCGTACGTGCCAGGCGGCGAGGCGGCCGGGATCGTCGACGCCGTCGGCGAAGGCGTCACCGAGTGGGATGTCGGCGATCGGGTCTTCGCGTCCGTCGGCAAGGGTGCATTCGCCGACTTCATCATGACCATGCCCCAACAGCTGGTGCGCTTACCCGACACGATCGGTTTCGCCGTCGGTGCCTCGTTCATGCAGGTGTACGGAACTGCCTGGTTCGCCTTCAAGAAGCGTACGATCGTGCGCCCCGGCGAGGTCGTCCTCGTCACGGGTGCGGGCGGTGGTGTCGGCCTCGCAGCAATCGACGTCGCCCGGTCGATGGGTGCCCGCGTCATCGCCGTCGCCTCGTCACCGGAAAAGCGCAACCTGGCGATGTCGATGGGTGCAGAGTCGGCGATCGATCCACTGACCGAGGACGTCAAGACGAGAGCGCGGGAACTGACCGATGGCGCCGGCGTCGATGTCGTCTACGACGTCGTCGGCGGCGATGTGTCGGAGCCGGCGATGCGGTCGTTGAAGTTCGACGGGCGTTTCCTCGTGATCGGCTTTCCGGGCGGTATTGCCAGACTGCCGCTGAATCTCGTATTGCTCAACAACAGAACGGTTGTGGGTGTCGAGTGGGGAGGCTGGGTGCCGCGCCACCGCGAGGAGAACCGGACGATGATCGCCGATATCGTCAGCGAGATCGCTGAGGGTGGCCTGCATCCCGTCGCCCCGGTAGAGCGTCCGTTGACCGACGCAGGTGCCGTTCTCGCCGATCTCCTCGGCCGTCGTGCTGTCGGCAAGATCGTCCTCATTCCATAATCCGGTCGGGGGTCGAGTGTCCTTCGATGGATTCCGTGGATCCCCCTCGTGGATGATCGTCACGCCCAGCTGTCGACTGACGATCGATACGATCCGACGAATCTGTTCTCCCGCATGTTGGGCACCGCCTCGATCAGCCGAGGGTTGTCGCCCGAGCCTCAGTCAGTCGTCTCCTCGACCGCTGCGACGGCTGTATCGACGGCCTCGTCGGCTTTGTCACGGATCGTCTCCAGCGGCTCGATATCGAGCATCGTGTCTTCGAGGCGCACGTCCTCGTCGATGAACAACCAGGCGAAGACGCCGACGACGGCCCCGACGAGTGGGAAGACGACGAACAGCCAGACTTGCTTCCAGGCCTCGGTGCCGGAGAAGATCGCAGAGGCCAAGCTGCGGGCGGGGTTGACGCCGGTGTGGTCGATCGTCAGCGTCGCCAGATGGATCACGGAGTACGTCAAGCCGATCGCCAGGCCGGCGCCGGCGCGCGGGAACCGGCGATTCGTCGACATCAGCACGACGAAGACCAACAACGCAGTGAAGACGACCTCGGCGATGATCGCCGAACCTGCGCCGTACCCACTGCCGCTCCACTTGCCGAAGCCGTTGGCGGCGAAGTTGTTCTTGGCACTGAAGTTCGGGTTCCCTCCGGCGATACCCCAGACGACCAGTGCGCCGACCGCAGCACCTACGAGTTGACCGACGAGGTAGAAGGGAGCGCTCGCCGGCTTGATCTTGCGGGCGATGAGCATGGCGACGGTGACAGCGGGGTTGACGTGAGCGCCGGATACGTGGCCGATCGCATAGGTCACGACGAGCAACGTGAACCCGAAGGCCAACGCCTGTGGGAGTAGGCCGCCGATGTTCAGCGCAGTCCCTGACAACACCGTGCTGCCGACGCCGCCGAGGATCAGCACCATCGTCCCGAAGAACTCCGCTCCGAGGATCCGGGCGTTGGTCGTCGTCGGTGTGCTCGTCACTGAGGTGGGTCCGAGCTGTGTGCTCGCCGTCGTCGTCATTGCTTTCCCCGCAAGGTTGCTCGGTGTGTGGCTGATGCGACCGTAGTGCGTCGTCCCGGTCGACCTGCGCTTCCTCGGCCACGTCCGGTCCGGCGACATTCTGTGGACCGTTATGCACCGTATACGGTGCATGAGTGGACTCAGTTTCGGGGCGGGATCGGGCGTTAGCCTGAAAGATGCATGGCTGAGCGACGATCGGAACGGATGCTGGTCACCCGCGTTCACCGTGGCGAGACGCGACGACAGCCGGACGAGTTGATCGTCGAGGAGCCGATGTCGATCCAGATCGACGGGGCGTTGGTGAGTACGACGATGCGGACGCCTGGAAACGACTTCGAGCTCGCCGCCGGCTTCTGCTTCACCGACGGTCTGCTGGCGGGCGCGCCGGTGCACGGAGTGCGCTACTGCGCGACAGGCTCCGCTGTCGACACGAAATTCAACGTGGTGACCGTCGAGACGGGCGGCAGGGCACCAGTACCGGTTCCGCGGCTGACGACGACTTCCTCCAGCTGTGGGCTGTGCGGATCGGCATCGCTCGACGAACTCGCCAGCAGGCTGCGCCCGCTGCCACAGGATCTCCTGACGTTGCCCTCGCTCGATGTCATCGCGGCAATCGCCGACCGCGTGATCGGGACACAGGGTTTGTTCAAGCAGACGGGTTCTGTCCACGCCGCCGCCGCCTTCGATGCCGATGGCGCTGTGCTCTTGACGCGTGAGGACGTCGGCCGCCACAACGCCGTCGACAAGGTCGTCGGTCGGCTGTTGCTCGACGGCCGTTTGCCGGCACACCAGCTGAGCCTGTTCGTGTCCGGCCGGGCGAGTTTCGAGATCATCCAGAAGGCGTGGGCCGCTGGGTTTGCGGCCGTCGTTGCCGTCAGTGCGCCGACCTCGCTCGCTGTTCAGACTGCGCGCCAGGCCGGCATGTTGCTCGCCGGGTTCATCCGCGGTGACCGATTCAACGTCTACAGCCCCGAACGTCTGGCAACCCCTGCGCAGGCCATCGGGCTAGCCTCGACGGTATGAGCGATCCCATCAGTCCCTCGGCCGGTTGGGGTGTCCTGCACTTGTTCTGCAAGCGCACGCCGCACCTCGATGGAGAAGCCGTCGTTGCCGCCGTCAAGCAGTGCGAGGCGAGCGGGCATACGGTCGTCACCAGTTCGATCCTCGGACACAAGGCGGACCTGTGCGTCATGGCCCTCGGCCCCGATCTGCGCGAACTGCGCACACTGCAGTCGGGATTGCAGCGCGCGGGTTTGGAAATCGCTGATTCGTATGTCTCGTTGACCGAGGTCAGCGAGTATGCCAAGGGCCTTCCGGAGGAAATGCTCAAGCCCCGCCTCTACCCGCAGCTACCGCCCGATGGTAAGTCGTCGTTCGCCTTCTACCCGATGAGCAAGCGCCGCGAGCACCACGACAACTGGTACACGCTGCCGTTCGATCGTCGCAAAGAGCTGATGCACGAGCACGGCATGAGCGGCCGCAAATTCGCCGGCCGGGTCGTGCAGTTGATCACCGCTTCGACCGGATTCGACGCCTTCGAATGGGGCGTCACCCTGTTCTGTGTCAACCCGGACGACATCAAGGACGTCGTCTATACGATGCGTTTCGACGAGGCCTCAGCGGTCTACGCCGAGTTCGGTCCGTTCTACGTCGGCATTCTCGAGCCGATCGAGACGCTCGTCACCAGCTGACCCGGACGGATCACGTTCCGGCGTTCACCGCAAATTCCGACAGCGTGACGTCGCGGCCGGTGCCGTCGAAGCCGAACTGTTCGAATCGGCCGCTGGTGACGTCGCCGTGACTGTTCAGATCGACGGACCCGCTCGCACCGTCGTAGTCGATGTTGCGGTTCTGCCCGAGCAACGCAGCGCACTCCTTGTACGTTGCGCAATGGGTGCCGTTGCGGCTGACGTCTGCGACCGCAGCAGCGATCGCTGCCGGGTCGTCTGACCCTGCCGCCTGCGAGGCGATCGCCAGCAGGTTGGTGCAGTCGTAGGCATACGCAGCATAGGTCGAGGGGAGTCCCGGGAATTTGGCGGCAAAGTCCTTGGAGAAGGCCTCGCTCGCTGGCGCAGAGTCTGGGGATGTGCCTTTGATCTGGCTCAGCAGCGGGGCGGTCGTACCGATCGTTCCGGCGATATCGGCCCGGCGGAGTGGATCGTTGACAACGATCGGGCGAATGAGGCTCGGCTGATTGGCAGTGAGCAGCCGCAGGGCCGCGAGGACTCGCGTGCCGCCGGCGGAATCACTGACAATCGCCAACACAGCCGGATTGGCACCGAGGGCAGCAACGACGACCGATGACAGGTCGGCGCTCGCAGGGTCGAATGGCGCAGGCGTGACGTCGATGCCGTGGCCGACGAGTGCAGCGTTCAGCTGTTGGAAGAACGCTTTGCCGTAGTCGTCGTTCGGGTAGAAGACAGCCGTCGATCGGCGGCCGGACTGGTCGATGACGTCAGCCATCGCCGCCGCCTGGACGGCATCGGATGGGATCGTCCGGAAGAACAGGCCGTGTGTCGGAAACTGGGTGAGGCTGATCGCCGCAGCAGTTGGCGAGCAACTGACGACACCCGCTTCGACGATCGAACCGAGGACGTTGAGAGCGATGTTCGACGACGCCGGTCCGACGATCGCGTCGACGTCGCTTGCCAACAGTTTCCTGACAGCCCCGGCAGCCGTGGAGGTGTCGCTTCCGACATCCTGGGTGATCAACTCCACGGGTCTGGCGTTGACGCCGCCGGCAGCGTTGATTTCGGCGGCCGCGAGTTGGACGCCCTCGACGAGCGGCGCTCCGAACGTTGCACCAGTGCCGGACAACGGCAGGAGCACCCCGATTCGGAGCCGACCGTCGCGTGGCCGGGTCCTCGTCGCCGGAGCCGTGATCGGCGTCGTCGAAACGGGGGCCGATGACGGCGCAGAGTCGGCGCACGCAGCGGTCAACACCCAGAGAACAACCAGTGCAGCCCAGCGTCGACGGGTACAGGTTGCGCCATGCATGGTCGGCAGTGTAGGACGGGGCCAGAATCAACACATGACGACCGCCACCGAATTGCTGTATCTCGACGACGCCTATCTGACGGAGTTCGAGGCGACGGTCATCGCCAGCCGCGACGACGCAGTGGTGCTGGACCGGACGGCGTTCTATCCGACAGGCGGAGGACAGCCGCACGACCTCGGGATGCTCGGCGGGTACGCAGTGATCTCGGTTCGCAAGGAGGACGACGGTGTGTGGCACAGCGTGCAGGGTCCCCATCGCCTTGCCGTTGGAACCACCGTTTCCGGGTCGATCGATTTCAACCGTCGCTATGCGCTGATGCGCACCCACACTGCCTTGCACGTACTGTGCGGAGTGATCTGGAACGAGTGGCATGTTCCCGTGACTGGAGGCAACATGGAGCCGTTGTCGGCCCGGATGGACTTCGCCTTCGATCCGTTGCCGGAGGGATTCGGACCGAGGGTCGAGCAACTCGTCAATGCCGAACTCGTTGCTGACCGCCCAGTCGTCGTGAGTTACCTCGAGCCGTCGGAAGCCGTCGATGACGCGCTGATCCGCACGCAAGAGAATCGAGTGCCAGACTCCGTTCGGACCGTCCGTCTCGTCGACATCGTCGGCTTGGATCAGCAGGCTGACGGTGGCACCCATGTCCGTTCGACCGGGGAAGTCGGCCGGGTCAGGGTGATCAAGACGGAGAACAAGGGCAAAGGCAACAAGCGCATCCGCCTCGAGGTCGTGGACGGATGAACGAGTACGCCGAAGCTCTCCTCTCGGCGACGACACTCGCCATGCCGAAATGGGTGCGTCGTAGTGTCGAGACCGTCGCCAAGACCGCAGGAGTTTCGCTCACTGACTCGGCCGATGTGATCGACGTGGCAGCTGCCGACGCAACAACCTTGGTGAACGGGCGATTGCGCGCACTCTTCGATACTGATGTCGATCGGCAACGGACCAATCCGCTGGAAATCCTCCGGGGGGCGGTGCCGTACCCGACATCGGTCCTCGTCGGACTTGGCGTTCAACCTTTGTCACGACATCAATTCGAGACCGAACGATTTCCCGACGACATCTACGGTCTGACTCCGGCGACGTGGGCTGATATCGACGAGTCGTTGTACGAGCCGGGGATCATCTGGGGCGCATGGAAGGCCAAGACCGTCCTCGACCGCAGAAGAGCGCAGGGCATGCGCTGAGGTGCGGTCGATCTCCTGGGTTGGTAGCTGTCGAGGCTGAGGTGTCAGCCAGTGAGTTCGCTCAGGAAGGCATCGATCGACGATCGGTCCGATGCCAGCGTCTCGATCCAGGCCCGAACGGCTCCGGGCCGTGAACCCACCGAGCGCGCTGCTTTCGCAGCGACGTTGCGCGCCATGTTGGCGACGTCGTCCCCGTGCTCGGTGAGCACGACGACTCGACCGTTCGGGCATTCGGCGACGGTGTGACCGAAGCGGAACGCCTGTCGAGCTGCTGCGGCGATGACTGCACTCGGTACCGGCTCGTCGGAGAAAACGGGCTCGAGGACCACGAGTGAGATCTGCCGGGTGACGTCCAGCCCGAATGCGTCGTGGCGATCGTATTCCTGGATGAGTCGCACCTTCAGCGCCGAGACGTCGAACGGGTCCACCGTTGTGGCAGCGACCAGCTGGTCGTGTCCCATCATCCAACCTCCGGCGAGTTGAATCGCTGCATGCCGGGCGAGCAGCCCGATTCGGATCCGGCGTTCGGCCGTCGTCGCGAAGATCGAAATCCATACAGCGGTGTCGTCGAGCGAATGGCCTGCTGCGCCGCACCGGCGGCCGAATTCCTTGAGATATGGTGCGAGGTCTGCCTGTTCTGTCCGCATCATGTCCAACAGCGGTGCGAGACTGTCGAGCGTGGTTTCATGCTGTCCGACACCGAACTGCTCACGCACGGCATCGCGCCAACGTGGCGAATTGAGATGCGTGCTGCTCATGGTTGAACGACGTTTGCACACACGTTCTATGACGCTGAACGCCACATCGACAGTATGTAGCCGAGCCGTGTCACTGCCCGCTGCGCCTCCCATCAACGGGATTTGCGGTCATACTTGTGGTCCCCGGCAGTCTTGTGCGGCGACGACACCATGACAGATCTTTTTTCCATAGCGCAACCGACGAGCGACGCCGAACTGATCACAGCGGTGCGCGACGGCGACGACGCTGCGTTTGCCGAGTTGTACCGCCGTCATCTCGAATCTGCCAAGGCTGCAGCGCGCAGCCTCACCCGCTCGCGGGCCGACGCCGACGACGTCGTCGCCGAGGGCTTCACGCGGGTGCTCCAAGCGATCCGCAATGGCGGCGGTCCACAGCTGGCGTTCCGTCCCTACCTGGTGACAGCGGTCCGCAATGCGTATTACGACAGGATGCGCAAAGATCGCCGGCTCGATGCACGCGAGGAGGTACCGGAGGTCCTCGATCTCTCGGTACTGCGTCAGTCGGACTCGCACGACGACCGGGCACTCGCCGCACGCGCCTTCGCCTCGTTGCCGGAACGTTGGCAGCTGGTGTTGTGGCATACGGAGGTCGAGGGTCGTACACCGGCGGAGGTCGGGCCGCTCCTCGGGCTCGCTCCGAATGCCGTTGCTGCCTTGGCGTACCGTGCCCGTGAAGGTCTGCGCCAGGCGTATCTCCAGGCTCACCTGCAGCAACCGATTCCCGCAGAATGTCAGGAGATCCGTCCGCAGCTCGGTGCCTATGTGCGCGATGGCTTGTCGATGCGCGACCGCCGCAAAGTCGATGCCCACCTCGAAACGTGTAAGCACTGCAACGAGCTCGTCGGCGACCTGCAGGAAGCGAACACAACGCTGCGGGCCGCGCTGATCCCACTGCTACTCGGCGTTCCTGCGGCAAAGTACCTCGCTCAACTGCACGGCGGGACCGGTGTCGCGGCGTTCGCCAAGCGGCAGTCGAAGAGCGTGCAGGCAACGGCCGCCGCCGCCGCAGCTGTGGTCGTCGTCGCCGCAGGCGCCTTCGGCGTCAACCGCCTCAGCAAGCCGATCGCGCCTGCCGGCGCGGCCACGCCGACTGCTGTGGTGACGACCGTCCGGCCGGCAAAATCCACTCGCCCTGGCAACACCCGTTTACCCACCGGCGTCGGCAACGCCAACAGTGGGGTCACCGCCTCGATCTCCCCGTTCACATTCCCCGTGCCGGCTTCCGACGGATCGTCGCCTGCCGATGCCTCTTCCGCCGCTGGAGGCTCCTCGACGTTGCCGACGGACTCGACGATCGCTTCCGGCGCAGGCTCGAGCCCGACCGTACCCCTCTCCCCATTCTTTCCGACGGTGACGACGAGGCCGTCGGCGACCACCAGGCCCACGACTCGAGCAGCCACGACTACCCGCCCGAGGTCCACGTCAGCGACCACGACAACATCCACGACGACGACCACAACGCCGGCCGGCATTGTCAGCCCGACGGTCCCAGGAGACCGAACCGGAGGCAGGAACACGACGCCCGTCGATCCCGACACGGTGGCATCGACGGTCGCCGCAACCACGACAATCGCCGCGACCTCAGCGGCCACGGCTACCACGACAACCTCCCCGACGACGGCTCCATTGCCACAGGTCGCACTGTCGATCGCCGCACCGGACTCGGCGGTCGTCGGTCTACGAACCTATATTTCGATCGGGCTGACGAATCACGGCAACACTCCGTTCGTCGCACCTGGAATTTTCAGGCCAGCGGTAGTGGTCGCGTCAGGAACGACCGTCACGATCGTGCTCCCGAGCGCTTTGACGTTCCTCGGCGTCGTTCCCCACACTGATGGGGCAGCGTGGGATTGCCATGCGCCATCCGACCCGACTCATCTCGTTTGCACCCCTCCTGCTGTCGGAGGGAATGCATCGACCCAGGTGATGCTGGAACTGCAGGTGGCCGCCGATGCTGCTGATGGGTCGCTGCCACTCTCGGCGATCGTGCAGTCCGGCGATTTTCAGGCGACTGCGAGCGGATCCAAGAGCATCGACATCGTCTCGCAGAGTTCGGTGTTCCCTTCCGGAGGAAACCCGCTGTTCTTCGCAAGGGTCCCTGGAGGAGGTCTTGCGGTAGTCGGCAACTCCTCCGTTACCTGCAGCGTCGCGGCGACCTCCGAAAGGAACGACGGTCCCGCATGCGAAAATGCTCGGATGGGGAGTGGTGGAGAAAGCAATAACCGCCAGTCGAACACCCTCCAGATGAAAGACGTCCTGCATACAGGTAACAATTCATCGTCGGCCATGCTCGACCTCCCAAGCGGACGCTCGGTACTCAGGGCGTATCTTGCCTGGAGTGGTGACGCGGCCACACCTGGGGCCGTCAAGCTGGTGACGCCCGAAACGGAACACAAAACGTATGCCAGCGCTGCGCCGGTTCTCGCGGAGTTCACCCACGTAACAGACCCTCGTGAGTCGACGCCATTGCCGACGATCGTGTCGTTCGTCCCTCACGATCACTCGAGCGACGGTATCTACGAATCGGTGGCCGACGTCACAGCGCTGGTGCGGGCTGGTGGAGCAGGCACGTATACCGTCGCCGATATCTCCATCGACACAAATTCGCTTGCTTTGCCCGACCCGCCAGGTGTCGGAGGGTGGAGCTTGTTCGTGGTCTACGCCGATCCGACAGCGCCGACGTCGTCAACCGTTGTCTTGCTCGATCAATACTCGACACTCGACGCATCGTCGACACTCGATGGAGGGTCCGCTGCATCGATTTCGATCGACGCGATGGCTTCTTCGTCGCCGTATCAGGTTTCGCTTGCGTACTTCGCCAATGAGGGCGATCTCGGACGCCTCGGTGACTCGGTAAAAATCGGTGATATTGCGCTGACCAACGCCGTGAATCCTCTCGGTAACGCCTTCAACAGTTCGTTACTCGGTGCGACCGACCCGGTGTACTCCAACGGATTCGGGATCGACGTCGATCAGTTCGCGCCTGTCGAGGTGACCTCTGCGAGCGGGGCTTTCACCACGACGTTCACGTCGGTTGGCGACAAGGTGTCGGTCGGGTTGCTCGGGTTCGTCATCTCCTGACCAGCGGCTCCTGACCTGAATGCTCGACGCAGGTACGAAAGGTTGCAGATGCTGCGATATCTGGTGCCTGCGTCGGTGGTCCAGGCGGTTGTTCAAAGCCGGAAGCCCCGCATCGGTTGGCTAAGGTCGTTGCATGGCCGACGACCCTGATCAGCTCCTCGACACGGTTGTCGCCTCTGAGTCATTTGCTTCGACGGACTTCACCCGCGACCTGGCGCGATGGAGTGAAGCGCTCGCCGGCATCGCCCGTACGGGCATGGGATTCACGCAGAGCCTGTACGAACGTGAGCGCTACGAGGAAGTGCTCAAAGTCGCAGCCGACATCAAGGCGGCCGCCGACGATGCCTTGGAGATCAGGCGGGAACAGGACCATTTCGTCCAGGAGTGGATGGAGAGTATCGGTGAGGGAGTTCCCGGTTACGTGACGCCGAAAGTGGCGATCGGGGCGATCGTTGGCAACGACGAGGGCGAGATCCTGCTGGTCAAGCGGGCAGACTCCGGCATCTGGCTGTACCCGACAGGGTGGGCGGACATCGGCTACTCGCCGTCGGAAGTGGCCCTCAAAGAGGTCGAGGAAGAGACCGGCATCATCTGCGAGGCGGTGCAGGTCATCTCGGTGATCGACGGTCAGAGAATGGGCTTCACGCGCTTCGGTATGTACATGATCCTCTTCCACTGCGTCGCCGTGGGCGGCGAGATCAATCCGCATCCGCTCGAAACTGCCGGTGCCGGCTGGTTCGCCGAAAACGCTCTTCCAACTCACACCGCCGGCGCCGGGTGGTGGCGCGAGACCGCTTTTGCGGCGATTCGTGGGGCTAAGATCGAAACGACGTTCGACGCCCCACGCGATCCGATCTGGCGGGGCGGACACGCAGCTGATTGATCAGCCGTGTCCGCTGCTGACATGACAGAATCAAGGTGCCTCAGGAGGTGAGCGTATGACAAATATTCGGGCCATCGCCCTGTTGGGTTGCCTGGCGCTGGGATTGGCGGCATGCAGTAGCAACGTGTCGTCGACGGCGACAAACGCAACCACCGTGTCGCCGCCTGGCAGTACGACCGCCTCGACGTTGGCGGCGACGTCGGCCGTGACACCGCCTGCGAGCACCGTAGAAACAACGGGAGCGACGACGACGGCGAGTACCGCATCGGCGACAACGACGACAACGGCGAGTAGCTCGACGTCAACCCCGGCGAGTCCGTCGACATCACCGAAGACAGCGCCGAAGACAGCGCCGAAGACCCCAGCCCCGACATCGCCTGCCGGTCCGGTGTTCGCCAGTTTCTCCGCAAACGTCGATCCATGTCCGACGACGGTCGCTCCTGGAGTCAGCTTCACGCCGCCGCCTGATACCGGCATGATCACTGTCACGTGGAAGGTCACCGGCGCGTACGACATGATCTACGACGCGCTCGACAACGTCGACGGACCCTTCACCCAGGGTTTGCCGGCGAGCGGGAGTGCCTCCTTCGGACGAATCTGCGACGGCCATACGCACACCGTCTACGTCGTCGCCGTGTACAAGGGACACAAGGTCGTCAAGTCGAAGTCGTACAGCGGTAGTTGATCGGGTCCGACGGCCGCTGGCGGTTTCCGGGGCGTGATTCGAACTCCGTCCCGATCACACACTTTTTGGTGAAGTGACGTTCGACACGTTCGAGTCCGGAAATTCGGCGGTTGTTGGCTAGTGTCAAAGACAATGGCTGTGACGTCGATGAGGGCGATGGCAACGCCGAAGAGCAAACGGCGACATGGCGAGCTGCTCGAAGCGGCGCGCTCGACGCTCATCAGGCTCGGCTATTTCGAAACGCATGTCGCCGACATCGTCAGAGCAGCGGGAGTCTCGCACGGCACCTTTTACACGTATTTTGACTCCAAGAGTGAGGTCATGCGGGTGCTTGTCTCAGCGTTGGCAGACGACTTCTTCGAGGCGTCGACTGCCGAAGTCGCCCGGCAGGCAACACCACTGCTCACGCTCGAAGCAGGCATCCGGCAGTTCATGCACACCTACCGTGACCGGGTGCCGATGATCCGCATCCTCGATCAAGCGGCATCGGCAGGCGGGGAGTTCGCCGACGAGTGCCTGCGCATCCGCGCCCGCTTCAGCGCCCGCCTCCGAGCGATCATCGAAGCGCATCCGCTGACGCATCCCGATGGTCGACCGGCCAGTTCCGAGTTGGCGGCATACGCGCTTGGTGGCATGGTCGACGACTTCGCTCGCGGCTGTTACCTGCTCGGACACGTCGTCGACGAGGACGCTGCCGTGTCGACGATCGCCTTGATCTGGGCGAGCGCTTTCGGTTTCGCTGGTGTCAGCCCTGGTCTTGATCGCGGAGAAACTGTTCCAGTTCCTGGATGAGTTCGTCGCCCGTCGGCGCAGCCATCGCCGGTGGCGTTGCATCGGTGTCGTCGTCGTCACCATCGGATGCGTCCTCGAGCCGGCGGACATACGCCGAGAGGTCGGCATCAGCGCTGACGAACTCGTCGATCTGGCTCTCGTAACCGGGGATCTCGCCGGCAAGAGCTGCGATCGGACCTGGTGTTCCGATCATCGTCGTCGCCCGCTGCACCAATGCCAGTGCTGCTTTCGGTGAGGTGACCTGGGCGGCATACGCCGGGGTCGCCGCCCACAGGCCAACTGACTTGAGGTCTGACTCGGTGGCCGCATGCTGCAGGACACCGACGATTCCGGTCGGGCCCTCGTACTTCGAGCGTTGTAGGTCGAACCGTTCGAGCAGGTCGTCGTCGGTTGCCGAGCCAATGACCTGGGCGGGACGGCGGTGGCTGACGTCGGCGAGCAGTGCGCCGAGCGTGATCAGCATGCTGGCGCCGATCTGCTGGGCGACACCGACGATCTGCTCGGTGAACAGCCGCCAACGCAATGCCGGTTCGGGCCCGAGCAGCAGGACGACGTCAGCTCCCGGCGTCGACACGTACCACATCGCCGTCTGCGGCCAGACGATCTCGCGGGCACCCTGTCCGCTCAAGCGGACATGGGGTCGCGTCGTGGCGAAGTCGGTGAACTCCTCCGGGTCGATCGACGCCAACACCTTGGCGTCCCAACCCTCGATCATCGCCCGCACCGCGCCGGAGGCGGCATCGGCGGCGTCGTTCCAACCCGTGAACGCAGCCACGATCGTCGGGGATCGCAAAGTCGGTTGTGCATGCCAGCGCACGTGCTCCATCAGACCTAGGACGCTATCGGAAGCCGGTAGCGTCTCGAATTCATGGCTGATATCGCGATCGAGATCGCCGACTCGGTGACGACTGAACTGGTCGAGGCGTTCGCCAGGCTCATCCCGCAACTGTCGAAGTCGAATCCTCCCCCGACCGCCGAAGCTCTGGCCGACATGATCGCCTCGCCGGCGTCGGTGGTGTTCATCGCCAGGCTCGACGGGGAGATCGTCGGTTCCCTGACGCTCGTCGCCTTCCGGATCCCCACCGGGCTTCGCACGATGGTCGAAGACGTCGTCGTCGACGAGGCGGCACGCGGCACGGGCGTCGCTGTCGCCCTCACAGAGGCGGCGATGAACGAGGCGAGACGCCTCGGTGCCTCGACGATCGATCTCACGAGCCGGCCGTCGCGTGTTGCCGCCAACAAGCTGTACCAACGCATCGGTTTCGTCCAACGGGACACGAACGTCTACCGGTACGTGTTGGGCATCGACGACTGATCGTCGACATTGCTGCTCCGATGGCGATGGCGATGGCGATGGCGATGGCGATGGCGGTCGGGATGGCGGTCGACGGACATCGAACTACGCAAGCGTTTGCTCGACCGAGTGGATGAACGCCTGCCAAACGGGGTAATCGCTGCCGTCCCAGATCGACGCTCGAAAGCTTTCCGCCTCCGCCGGGGTCCATCCGAGGTGCTTGAGCGCATACAGCGAATAGAACGCAGTGACGCGGAAATTGGCGGCGCAGTGGATCAACACTCGCTCGGTTTCGAGCGGCTGCATCGCCCGCTCGAACGCTTCGAAGTCGGCGATGGTCGGCGCCTGCCAGTCGACCGGGATGTAGTGATACGCCATCCCCAGCGATTGCACGAGCGCCTCCTCGTCATCGACCGAACGGTGATCGACGGGTGCGAGGTTGATCACTGCGTCGAAGCGCTCGTGTGCAGCGTCACGCAACTGCTGAGCGTTCGGGTGCCCGCCGGTGATGACCCGGTCGTCGACCCGGCGATAGTTGTAGATCTCCTCGGTGCTCATCGTGCCTCCTTGTCAGTGGCCGAACCGTACCCGGCCAGAGCGTTCACATCAGATCCTGAGCGGCGTCGCGCACCTGCCAGTCGTGATCGGTGCGTGCTCGTTCGAGCGCCGCCTCGACCTGCGGGCCATCGAACGGGGTGAGGGCGATCACGGCGCGGCGGCGGACGGCCGGTTTGTCATGTGTGCCGGCGAGGATCGCTGCCAACCCGCGCTTGTCACCGATCGCACCGAGCGCGGCAATTGCCGCTTCGCGTACCAACGGCTCTCGATGCTCCGTCGCCAATGCAACGACGGCGAACAAGGTGGCGTCAGCGAGCTCGACGACCTCGCTCTGTTCACCGACAGCCCATGCTGCGGTCTCGACCACCTGCCAGTCGTCATCACCCAGTGCAGCCAGCAGATCCACGCCCGGCCGCTTCGCTGCAAGGTGGGCTGCACGGTGGCGTACCGTCGCAGCCGGATCGTCCAACCCGGCGCGCACGTCCTCATCTGTCAGCTGTCCGAGGCGGTGCAGGGCGGTCAGGCCGGTCGCCCGCACATCCGGATCGCCCGCAGCGAAGCCCTGCTTGGCCGTGGCGACGTCACCGGCGTGACCGGCAATGGCGACGTCCTGGCGCGACAATTCGCTGCTCACGAGGCGAGCGTCAGTGCTTGAGCAGGCTGGTGAGCGTCGAGATGGCGTAGATCGTGCCGAGGGCGATGATCGTCGCCAGCAGGATGCCGCTGACGAATGCCATTGCCGTCGACCCGACGAGTGCGCAAAGGCGTCGCCAGATCGACGTGCCCGTGTATTCCTTGACCTCGATCTGTTCCACATCGAATTCCCGTTCGGTTCTTCTGAGCGGGGGTGGTGTCCAGCGACCCGGCCTGGCAGGCTTGCCGCGACCGAGGAGGATCAAGGCTGCAATCGTGGCTCCAGCTACCAGCAGCGCGCGAAAATTGAGTGAATCGACGGACAGTTTCGAAACAGCTGACAACATCACGCAGCACCCGATGGTAGTGGGTGACGAGAACGCGAACGCGGCAGCGACTGTCCCAGCGCCTCCTGTTCCGCGGCGATCCGCATCGCAGCGTTGGCCGTGGGAACCTTCACCAGTGCGAATGCCGTCGAAGAAGCATCGTCTCTGGGCCATACCGCTTGCAGCGATCAGCGGCGTCCTGCTGCTCGCCACCGTCGTGTCATCCTTCGTGCTGGTCGACCGCTACGGCGAGGCGCCGGGCGGCGCTGCACCGGTCAACGGTCGCCTGCAGTTCAGCGCGGTGCCTCGATATGCGCCGAAGGGTCGGGTGCTGTTCGTGACCGTTGCCGGTGGCCAACTCAACGCACTCGCCGCATTCCAGGGTTGGATCGACCCCGATGTCAACGAGCAGGACAAGAAGCACGAGTTCGGCGACAGAACCCCTGAGGCAGACCGCCAGGCGGCGCTCGCACAGATGCGGACGGCCGTCGACGACGCCCCGTATGTCGCCCTGACCAAGCTCGGCTATCCGACCGAGATCGAGCCGGGTCGGGCGATCATCGACCAGGTCCAGTGCATCAACGCTTCTGCCGACAACCGCACGTGCCTCAAGTTCGTCCCGGCCGGCGACTTTCTCAAGCGCGGCGATCAGATCGATTCCGTCGACGGCCAGTCCGTCGCTACGTCCGTCGACCTCTCCCATGTGATGAAGGCTGCCGCCCACAAACCAGGAGACACCGTCTCGGTGACGGTGAGCCGTCTCGACCCGAAGACGGGTGAGCCGGGCTCCGACAAGGAGACGGGAACCGTCACGCTGATCGAAGATCCCGACAACAAAGGTCGCGCCATCTTCGGCATCATCCTGGCCGATACCTCGACGGTCAAACTGCCCTTCGACGTCGGCATCAAGACCGGCGACATCGGAGGCCCCTCCGCTGGACTGGCTTTCACCTTGACCGTTCTGGACGAATTGACGCCAGGCGAGTTGACCGGTGGTCACAAGATCGCCGCGACCGGCACGATCGATGTCAAGGGCAACGTGGGGGCGATCGGCGGCATCCACCAGAAAGCGGTGTCCGTCAAGCAGGCAGGTGCGGAGGCGTTCATCATTCCTGCCTCGCAGAGCGCAGAGGAGATCGCGACCGTCAAGAAGATATTCGGTGCCGACAAGGTCTTCACCGTCAGCACGCTCGACGACGCGCTTGCCGTGCTCGCCAAGTTCGGCGGCAACGCGCTCGATCTCGGCACGCCCGGCAAGGACTACAAGCCAGCGACGGGGGCGACGGCTTCGACGACGCCCGCCGCAGCTGACGGATCCGCACCCGTCCAGAGTTCGCCGGCACCTGCAACATCGACGACACCTGCAACATCGACGACACCTGCAACATCGACGACACCGACGACACCGACGACACCGACGAC
>Ga0123338_10002093_pt1 | contig 18829 bp, 18 predicted proteins | sample grotaG_FD_89793 | JGI IMG/M metagenome (GOLD analysis project Ga0123338, IMG submission 89793) | Glacier valley bacterial and archeal communities from Borup Fiord, Nunavut, Canada, to study Microbial Dark Matter (Phase II) -... | ecosystem: Environmental > Aquatic > Freshwater > Ice > Glacier ...
CGTGCTCGCGGTCGAACTCGCCGACGCGGGCGTGCTGGCGGCGCTTGAAACCAAGGAGCGCGCGTCATTGGTTCTAACGCACCGGCCGGCGGCGGTGCTCCACCTCGTCAACCAACCGCACGCGGCGGGGCACGCCGTCGTCTGGGTCGAACGCCCGCCGTGGCTCGACCTCGCCGCGACGGTCGCGACCGCCGATCCCGGCGACGACCTGCGACTGCCGTTCAAGGGGCCGTTCCGCACCGCCGATCCCGGGGGCCGCGCCGACGCCGCCGCCGCCGGGGTGCGGCTCGCCAAACTCGGCGGCATACTGCCGGCGGTATTCGCGGTCGCCGCCGGGCCGACCACGCCGCTGACGGTAGCCGCCACCGATGTGCTGACCTACGCCCGCGCCGACCGGCTGCGGATCGTCACGCGCGCGCGCCTGCCGCTCGACGACGCCCCCGATACCGAGGTCGTCGCCTTCCGCCCGGCCGAGGGCGGCCCCGAGCATCTCGCGCTCGTCATCGGCCCGCGCGGCACGACCGCCCCGGTGCTGACCCGGCTGCATTCGGCATGCCTGACCGGCGACGTCCTCGGCAGCCTCAAGTGCGATTGCGGCCCGCAGCTCCGCGCCGGCATCGCCGCGATCGCGGCGGCGGGGGGTGGCATCCTGCTCTATCTCCAGCAGGAAGGGCGCGGGATCGGGCTGATCAACAAGCTTCGCGCCTATGCGCTCCAGGACCAGGGGTTCGATACCGTCGACGCCAACCTCCGCCTCGGCTTCGAACCCGACGAGCGCGATTTCGCGGTCGCGGCGACGATGCTTAGCCTGATGGGCGTCGGCGCGGTGCGGCTGCTGACGAACAATCCCGACAAGGTCGCAAGCCTGTCGGCGCACGGGGTCGAGGTCGTCGAGCGAATCGCACATGCGATGCCGCCGAACCCGCACAACACCGCTTACCTCGACACCAAGCGCGACCGCAGCGGACATTATCTGTGATCCTACCGAAGTGATCTTACGCGTCGACACCGCCGCACTGACGCTGACCGCCGATGGCGTAGCGACCCCGTGCCTGATCGGGCGGTCGGGCGCGACCGCCGCGGCGGCGAAGCGCGAAGGCGACGGCTGCACCCCGTGCGGACGCGGGGCGATCCGGTCGGCGCTGATCCGCCCCGACCGCGTCGCCGCCCCGGTCACAGCCCTTCCCTGGCGCTGGCTCGATCCCGCCGACGGCTGGTCCGACGACCCGCGCGATCCGGCGTATAATCGCCCTGTCCGCCACCCGCACCCGTTCTCCGCCGAACATCTGTGGCGTGACGACGGGCTGTACGACGTCATCGTCGAGCTCGGCTACAACGACGCCCCGGCGGTGCCGGGCAAGGGCAGCGCGATCTTCCTCCACTGCATGATCGCCGGCCAGCCGACCGCCGGGTGCGTCGCGATCGACCGCGAGGCGCTCGAGGCGCTGCTGCCGCACCTTGCACCCGGCGACACGATCGACATCGCATGACGCTGCACGCGCGCCGTTTCGTATTCGCACTCGTCCTCGCCGGGACGGTCGTCGCCGCGCTGCTACCGGGATCCGTCGCCCCCGATCTCGGCGACGGCGACAAGGTCAATCATATCATTGCCTTCATCACGCTGAGCATGGCTGCGGCATGGGCATGGCCCCGCGCCGGGCTGTGGCGCGTCGCGCTGTGGCTGAGCGCGTTCGGCGGACTGATCGAGATCCTGCAGGCGATCCCGTTCATCGCCCGCGACGCCGAGTGGCGCGATTGGGTCGCCGATACCGCCGCAGCGGTCATCACGCTGACCGTGGTCTGGATCCTGCGGGCACTGCTGCCGCGCTTGTAATCGCCACCGCACGCGCGCATCTAGGCGATGATATAAAGTAACCTTGGGAGGCGGCAATGGCCGCGCGACCGTCGCACACATGGGCCGATTGGGCGGCGATATCCGCGTCGGGGCTGTGCCTTGTCCATTGCCTCGCGCTGCCGCTCGTCATTGCCACCCTGCCATCGATCGGCGGCGCGGTAGCCGGGAGCACGACGCACTGGGTCCTGCTCGCCTTCGCGCTGCCCGTCAGCCTGTGGGTGCTGACACGCGATCCGTGGCCCGAGGGGCTGGTACCCCTCGCGTTCGGGGCAGCCGGGCTGGCGCTGATGGCCTTCGGCGTCGCGTTCTACGAAGGGCTGATCGCCGAACGCGGCCTGACCGTCGCCGGCGTCAGCCTCGTCGCCGCCGCGCATTTCATACGCTGGCGGCGACGTCGGGCGATCTGAGCAGCACGAGGCTCCGCGACTACTTCGTCCGGCTGGCGATGATCGCGTCGAGGCGCGCCGGCCCGGTGCCGGTCCGTTCGAGGTGCGGATAGCGCAGGCCGCCGTTCCAATCGATCCTGACGGTACGGAAGCGGTCGGCGGTCTTGACGATCAATTCGACGGGCGAGCCCGTCTTCGCCGCGGTCACCGCGCGCTTGAGCCCGTCGCCGTCATAGCCGTCGCCGTTGACCGCGACGATCGTCGTGCCGACTGTCAGCCCCGCCTTGAACGCCGGACTGCCCCACATCACCGTCGTCAGGTCACCGTCCTTGCCGACGCTCAGGCCGAGCGAATAATTGAGGTCGACGCGCTTCGCCGCCGCGTCGCCCGACTTAGCGATGTCGCTCTGCTTGTCGGTGTAGACCAGCTTGTAGCCGCCGCGGGTGATGCCATCGAGCGGCGCGCCGGGGCCGTGCGACGTCAGCCGGTCATTCAGGAACTTGCGCCAGTCGTACGCCTCGGTCGCGTTCAACGCGGCAACGACATCGTCAAAGGTGTAGCTGACTTCGGTCCAGCTGCCGTCGTCGATCCCGAAGAAGCGTTTCGCGAAATCGTCGAGCGACCGCTTGCCGCCCGATCGCTCGCGGATCAGCGTGTCGGCGTCGAGCCAGATCAGCAGGCCTTCGGTATAATAATCCTCCGACCGCTGCCAGTTGCGCCACGGTTCGGGCGCGCGCGCCGCGGTGATCGGATCGTTGGTCGTGTCGATCAGCGGCTTCCACGTCCGTCCGATGACCGCGTCGTAGGTGGCGGCATCGGCGGCGAGGACGTCGAGCGTCTGCTGCGCGGTCCACAGCCCTGACCGGCCGCCGAGGATCGTACCGAAATACTGCGTTCCACCCTCATAGACCCAAAGCAGCGAGTTGCGCATCGGCACGTTGAAGTTCGGCGTCCACGAGTCGGCCCCGCGGCGGAACTTGCCGTCCCAGCTGTGGCTGAATTCGTGCGGCAGCAGCCCGCGCGCGCCGGGGTTCTTGTCCCACTCGGTGAAGAACGCCGGGATCGCGCCGTTCTCGCTCGACCGGTGATGCTCGAGACCGATCCCGCCCTGCTTGTCGCTCAGCGCGAGGAGCAGGTCGTAATGATCGAAATGTTTCGACCCGAACAGCGCGACGGCTTCCTTCACCAGCTTAATGTGCGGCGCGATCTGCGCGTCAGTCGCGGCGAGCAGGTCGGGGCGGTCGGCGACGACGTCGAGCGTCACCGGGCGCGACGAGGTGTCGAGCGGGATGACGCGCATGTAGCGCCCGGCGAAAATCGGCGAGTCGACGAGCGTCTCGAACGGCACGGTGCCGAAGGTCGTCTCTCCCGCCGGAGCCCCCGCGACGGCACGCAGCGCGCTCGCGAACTTCCAGCCGTCGGGGAAGCGGACCGTCGCCGATACCGGGATCTGGCGGGTGAAATAACCCGCCGGATACAGAGTCGTCTGGTCGAATTCGAGGTTGAGCATGTTCGGCGTCATCACGACGCGACCCTGCTTGCCGTCGGTCGGCGAGACGAACTGGAAGTCGAGGTCGATCGCCTTCGCCCCCGCAGGAACGTCGAGATGGAAGGCGTAGACGTCGACCGGGTCGCGCGTCCACTCGATGCGCGTCGCCCCGGCGTGGATGATCAATCCGGCGAGCTTGTCGATCGGCCCGCGCGGCGAATGCTTGCCCGGCAGCCATTCGGGATACAGCAACGTCATCGGCCCCGGACCCGCGACCGGGATCGTCTCGTGGACCGTCAGGATGCGGCGGTCGAGGTCGGTCGCGTCGACGCGGACGGTGATCGTGCCAGGGTATGGCGTGTCGACCGGGGCGATCGTCGCCGGCGGCATCGGAACCGGCTGCGGGGGCGGCGACTGGGCGAACGCGGGAGCGGCGAGCAGGGCGGCGACGAGCGACAGGCGCGAGATCATCGGCGAACGGACTTTCGGGTTCGAGCAGCGGGGCGGAAGGACGAGCGATCGGAGCGATGTCCGACGGCAGCGACGCTACACCGGTTCGCGCGCGCCGAACAAGGCTTGGCCGACGCGGACGCAGGTCGCCCCGAGCATCACCGCGGGCTCGAAATCGGCCGACATCCCCATGCTGAGCCCCGCGAGGTCGTGGTCGCTCGCCAGCTTGGCCAGGAGAGCGAAGAACGGTGCCGCCTCGATGCCGTCGGGCGGGACCGCCATCAGCCCGGCGACCGGAAGCCCCGATGTCCGTGCAAGCTCGAGCAGCGCCGCGAGCCCGCCGAGCGCGACCCCGCCCTTCTGCGGCTCGTCACCGATATCGACCTGGATAAAGCAGTCGGGGCGCCGGCCAGTCGCCGTTATCGCCGCCGCCAGCGCGGCGACCAGCGACGGGCGGTCGACGCTGTGGATGACATCGAACAGTTCGACGGCGGCGCGCGCCTTGTTCGACTGGAGCTGGCCGACGAGATGGAGCCGGACGCCGGGATACGCCGCGCACAGCGCCGGCCACTTCGCCGCCGCCTCCTGGACACGATTCTCGCCGAACGACTGCTGCCCGGCGGCGAGCAGGGGTTCGATCGCGCCTGCGTCGTGGGTCTTCGACACCGCGATCAGCTCGACGGCGGCGGGATCGCGGCCCGCGACCTTGGCGGCCGCGGCGATCGCCGCGCGCACCGCCGCCAGCCGTCCTGATGCTTCGCTGTCCATTGACCGCGCTATACGCAGTCCATTCGCACGCGGCTAGAAGGTGAAGGCGGTCCCGAAATAGACCGACTGGTCGCGCTTCAGCGGGTCGACGGTGTTGTCGATCGTCTTGTAGCGGACCCCGCCGGTCAGCGACAGCTGCGGCGTCAGCAAGTACGCCCCGCCCAGCTCGACCGAATAGCGCCGGTCGAGCGGCAACGGCGACAGCGGCGTGATCGGCGAAAGCAGCGCCGGCGCACCCGATTCGGCGGCGACCTGCAGGCTCGTCTTCCAGCTGCCGGTACGATAGCTGACCCCGACATCGACCGCGTCGCGGCGCGGCGTCAGGCTGACGGGCAGGCTGCCGCCGATCGTCTCCGACCGCGAATAGCCGCCCGAAACCGCGAAGTTGCGCCAGCCGACGGCAAGATCGACGTCGTACGCCGCCGGGACGACCGCGGCGGTCTCGACCGGTGCCGCGGCGCGCGAGGTGTCGGCGACCGCGGTGACGACGCGCGAGGTGACGCCGACGCTGAAAGCACGGCGGTCGGTCTTGCCCGACGGCGTAAAGCGGAACGCGCGTTCGACGGTCGCCATCCGCGCGTTCGCCGCGCCCTGGCCGGGGGCGGTGAAGCTGAACTTGCCGGCATCGATGAGCGTCGGCGCGAACGACGCGAGGTTGCCGACACGCAGCCGGTCGGGCGCGCCCTCATCGACGATCAGCGTCGATGTCACCGGACGCTTCGGCGCCTTGGTCGCCGCCGTCGCCGGAACCGACACGACCGCAGCGAGCAACAGCAATGCTGTCACGCCAAGGCGGATCCCGTCCGCCGTCCTCGCTTGCTCGCTCTCCATCGTGTCTGCCCACTAACAGGACGAATTCGCCTCGCCCAGACCCCACCAACAGTTGTACCCGGCAAACGCTGCCGAATTCTTGACAAGATACGGCGGCGGCAGCCGAATCCCCCTTACCGGGAGTCGAATCATTCCCGGGTGTTGCGCGCGTGCATCGCCCATGGTCCGTAGCAGGCAGGCCTTTGCGCGGACCCGTCCGACACCTATAAGGACGCCGCAAGTCACAGGCACGCGGAGTTTCACGAATGGTATCGGTCGGTCGGGGCGTCACGGGCGCGGCGATGGTGGCGCTCGCGCTTCTCGGCGGCTGCAGCCACGGGCGGGCATCCAAGAAGCCGCGGGCCGAGGCGATGGCCCCGGCGCGGCTCGCGACGATCGGCGTCAATTCGTACCTGTGGCAGGCGAGCCTCGACACGATCGCCTTCATGCCGCTCGCCTCGGTCGATTCGAACGGCGGCGTCATCGTCACCGACTGGTACGTCAGCCCGGCGACCCCGAACGAGCGGATCAAGGTGACGATCGCGATCCTCGACACCGTGCTCCGCGCCGACGCGGTCCGCGTCTCGGCCAACCGCCAGCAGCTCGGCAGCGGCGGCTGGACCGAGGTTGCGGTCCGCGCCGGCACCGTCCAGAAGCTCGAGGAGACGATCCTCGGCCACGCCCGCGACCTGCGCCAGGCCGCGATCACCGGGTGAGTCCGCCGGCCAAGTTCGATTCGGCCGCCGCCGACGCGCGGTGGCAGGCGGAGTGGGCGGCGCGCGCGACCTTCGTCGCCGACGACGCATCGCCCAAGCCCAAGACCTTCGTCCTCGAGATGTTTCCTTATCCGTCGGGCAAGATCCACGTCGGCCACGTCCGCAATTATACGATGGGCGACGTGCTGGCGCGGACGCGGCGCGCGCAAGGGTTCGAAGTGCTCCACCCGATGGGCTGGGACGCGTTCGGCATGCCGGCCGAGAATGCTGCGATCGAACGCGGCATCCATCCCGGCACATGGACGCGCGCCAACATCGCGGCGATGCGCGGACAGCTGCAGCGGCTCGGCTTCGCGCTCGACTGGAGCCGCGAGCTGGCGACGTGCGAGCCCGATTATTACGGCCACGAACAGGCGCTGTTCCTCGACCTGATGGCGGCGGGGCTGGTCACCCGCAAGCAGAGCGCGGTCAACTGGGACCCGGTCGACATGACCGTGCTGGCGAACGAGCAGGTCATCGACGGACGCGGCTGGCGGTCGGGTGCACCGGTCGAACGCCGCCAGTTGAGCCAGTGGTTCCTCAGGATCACCGACTTCGCCGACGAACTGCTCGACGGCCTCGCGACCCTCGACGAATGGCCCGACAAGGTCCGGCTGATGCAGGAGAACTGGATCGGCAAGAGCCAGGGGCTGCGTTTTACGTTCTACCCCTCCCCTGAAGGGGAGGGAGGGATCGACGTGTATACCACCCGCCCCGACACGATCTTCGGTGCGAGCTTCGTCGCCGTCGCGGTCGACCACCCCGTCGCGCAGGCCGCCGCCGCCGCGAACTCCGGTGCCGCAGCATTCATCGATCGCTGCAAGGCGGGCGGAACGACCGCGGCCGAGCTCGAGACGCAGGAGAAACTGGGCTTCGATACCGGACTGGCCGTCGTTCACCCGCTCGACCCGGCGCTGACGCTGCCCGTCTATATCGCCAACTTCGTGCTGATGGACTACGGCACCGGCGCGATCATGGGCGTCCCCGCGCACGATCAGCGCGACCTCGACTTCGCGCGCAAATACGGGCTCGCCGTGCCGCGCGTCGTCGCCGATGGCGATGCGACCGACGCCGTTTTCGACGGCCATCTCGCCTATACCGGGCCGGGTACCCTCGTGAATTCGCGCTTCCTCGACGGGATGGGCGTCGACGGGGCGAAGGCGGCGGTCATCGCTCGCGCCGAAGCCGAGGGCTGGGGAACCGGCACGACCGTCTGGCGGCTACGCGACTGGGGCGTCTCGCGGCAGCGCTACTGGGGCACGCCGATCCCGGTGATCCATTGCCCATCGTGCGGGGTCGTGCCCGTCCCGCGCGACCAACTGCCCGTCGTCCTGCCCGATGACGTCGGCTTCGACGTTCCCGGCAATCCGCTCGACCGCCACCCGACGTGGAAGCACGTCGACTGCCCGACGTGCGCCGGACCGGCGGTGCGCGAGACCGACACGCTCGACACCTTCGTCAATTCGTCGTGGTATTTCATCCGCTTCGCCAGTGCCCCTGACAACGCAGCGTTCGATCCGGCAGTGGCGAAGCAATGGCTGCCGGTCGCGCAATATATCGGCGGGGTCGAGCATGCGATCCTGCATCTGCTCTACGCGCGCTTCTGGACCCGCGCGCTCCGCCGCATCGGGCGGCTCGACGTCGCCGAGCCGTTCACCGGGCTGTTCACCCAGGGGATGGTGACCCACGAGACCTACCGCCGCGTCCGCGCCAACGCAGCAATCGCCGACGAGAGTGACTTCGAACATGACAACGAACCCGTCGGCGCGTGGCTGTCGCCCGATGAAATCGAGAAGCGCGACGGCGGCACGGTCGAGCGGGCGACGGGAATGCCCGTCGAAGTCGGCCGGACGATCAAGATGTCCAAGTCGAAGCGCAACACCGTCGATCCCGACGCAATCCTCGCGCGCTACGGCGCCGATGCGGTCCGCTGGTTCATGCTGTCCGACTCGCCGCCCGAACGCGACCTCGCATGGTCGGAGGCAGGCATCGATGGCGCGTGGCGCTTCGTCCAGCGCGTCTGGCGGCTGGCGATCGCCGACTTTGGGGCGGGAGCGGGCGACGGCCCCGACAACGCGCTGGACCGCGCGGTGGCAAAGGCGATCGCCGGAATTACTGCCGACATCGACAAGCTCCAGTTCAACAAGGCGGTCGCGCGGCTGTACGAGCTGACCAGCACGATCGAACGCGCCGTACCGTCGGCCGCACGCGCCGCCGCGATCGACACGCTACTTATCCTCGCCGCGCCGATGGTCCCGCATCTCGCCGAGGAGGCATGGGCGCTGCGATCGGCAACGCGCGGTCACGCCGGCCTGATCGCCGACGCTGCATGGCCGGTCGCCGACCCGGCGCTGCTGGTCGACGACACCGTGACGATCGCAATTCAGGTCAACGGCAAGCTCAAGGATAGCGTCGAGGCCGCCCGGGGCGCGCCGCGCGAAGCGGTCGAGGCGCTCGTGCTGGCGCGCGACAAGATCGTCCGCGCCCTCGACGGCAAGCCGCCGCGCAAGGTCATCGTCGTTCCCGACCGGCTGGTGAACCTCGTCGCATGAAGCGCGCGCTTGTCCTCCCCGGTCTGCTCCTTGGCGTGCTCGGCGTCCTGCTCGGCGGCTGCGACCTGCAGCCGGTCTATTCGGGCGGCAGCAAGGGCGTCGCCGCGACGACGCTGACGCAGATCGCGATCGCGCCGATCCCCGATCGCGCCGGCTATCTGATCACCGCCGCGCTCCACGACCGGCTCGGCACGCCGGTCGCCGCGCCGAAATACCGGCTCGAGGTCGAACTCGACGACCAGATCATCGGCTTTGGTGTCCGCGGCGACAATTCGATCGCGCGCGAGCGGCGGACGCTGCGCGCCCGCTACCGCCTGGTCGACGCCGCGACCGGCGCGCTGATCCTCGACGCGACCGCGACGAGCGATGCCGGAATCGACCGGGTCAGCTCGGACTATGCCGTCGTCGCCGCCGAAACCACCGCGCTCGAACGCAACGCGACCGATCTCGCGGCGCAGATCACCGTCCGCCTCGCGCGCTTCGCACAGGCCGGGGGTATGGTAGCAGCGCAATGAAGGCCGACCGCGGGACGCTTGCGGGCGCTATCCGCAAGCTCGATCCCGCCGTCCGCCTCGTCCTGTTGCACGGGGCCGACACCTCGGCGTCGGCCGACCTCGCCCGCACCCTTGCACGCCAGTTCGCCGACCCGAACGACCCGCTCGGCGACACGATCATCGCCGCCGACAGCCTGATCAAGGACCCTGCCGCGCTCGTCGCCGCCGCGAGCGAGATCTCGATGTTCGGCGGCACCCGGTTGATCCGCGTCGACGATGCCGGCGACGACGCGCTCGCGGCAGTCTCGCAGGTGCTCGACGCGCCCGCAACCGGCAACCCGGTGGTCGTCGTCGCCGGCGCGCTCAAGAAGGGATCGAAACTGCTCGCCCGCGTCGAGGCGGCAGTGAACGCGCTCGCCTACGCCAGCTATTTGCCCGAGGCGCGCGACATCGCCACGACGATCGCCGAAATGGCGGCCGAGGCCGGGATTCGCCCGACCCGCGCCGCCGCCGCCCTGCTCGCCGAGTCGACCGGCGGCGACCGCGGCATCCTGCGGCAGGAGATCGCCAAGCTTGCCCTGTATCTCGACGCGAGCCCGCAGGCGACCGTTCCTGCCGAGGTCGGCGACATCGCCGCAATCGGGGCCGACCTCGGTGATGCCGACTTCGCCGCGCTGATCGACGGGGTCGCCGGGGGCAAGCCCGGCGTCGCCGACCGCCAGCTCGCCGGTTTCGCCGCGTCGGGCATCCCCGGTATCACGCTGCTTCGCACCGTATCGCGCCGCTTCTGGCTGCTCCTCGACCTGCGCGCGGCGGTCGACGGCGGCGCGAGCGCGGCGCGAGCGGTCGACGGCGCACGGCCGCCGGTGTTCTGGAAGGAGAAGCCGGCGGTCGCCGCGCAGCTCGCGCAGTGGCGGACCCCGGCGATCCGCCACGTGCTCGCCCGCCTCCTTGCCGCCGAACGCGCGGTCAAACGCAGCGGATCGGCGGGCGATGTCGCGGTCGCGCAGCTGCTGCTCGGCATCGCGACACAGGCGGCGCGTTAACGCGGGCTCAGCGTCACGTGCGCCGCTTCGAGCAGGCGGCACAGCAGGTCGAGCTGGTCGAGCGTCGAGAAGGCGATCGTCACCGTCCCCGCCGGCGGCGTCGCGGTCGCCAGCTTGACCTTCATCCCGAGCGCTTCGGCAAGGCGATTTTCGAGTGCCTCGAGATCGGCATCTCGCGCACCCCCGTGCGGCGCGTGGTGCGGCCCCGTGCGCGATGGTGCACCCTTGCGGGCAAGCGCCTCGACCTGCCGCACCGACAGGCCTTCGTCGACCGCGCGCAGCGCCAGCACCGAGGCATCGGGGGCCATCATCAGCGCCTTGGCATGCCCCGTCGTCAGCGTTCCGCGCGCAACGAGCTCCCGGATATCGGCGGGAAGGTCGAGCAATCGCAATAGGTTGGCGACGTGACTACGTGACTTGCCGACGATCTTGGCCAGCCCTTCCTGGGTGTGGCCATAGTCGCCCAGTAGCCGCCGAAAGCCTTCGGCCTCCTCGACCGGGTTGAGATCGGCGCGCTGGATGTTCTCGACCAGCGCGATCTCGAACGCCGCCGCATCGTCGAGTTCACGAATTACCACAGGGATTTCATGGAGTTGTGCCGCTGCCGCCGCCCGCCAGCGGCGTTCCCCGGCGACGATTTCGAACCTGCGGTCGGGCAGCGGTCGGACGAGGATTGGCTGCAGAACGCCACGAAGTCGAACCGATTCAACGAGTTCGTCCATCGCCGCAGCATCGAAGCGTTGCCGCGGCTGCGTCGCACTGGCAACGATGTCGGCGAGCGGCAACATCGTCCGCGCCGGAGTCGACGCCGCCCCTTCGTCCATCAAAGACGACAGTCCGCGTCCGAGTCCCGCGACGCGCTTACGCTCAGGCATCGACCAACTCTCCCCGCGCGACGCAACGCGCAATCACTTCGCGCGCCAGTTCGATATAGGCAAGCGAACCAGGGCAGCGGACGTCATACACGAGCGCAGGCAGGCCGTGGCTCGGTGCTTCGGACAGGCGGACGTTGCGTGGGATCATCGTCGCGAAGACATCCGCCCCCATCACGGCGCGGACATCGGCCGCAACCGCTTCCGACAGACGGTTGCGCCGATCGGCCATCGTCAGGACGATGCCCAAAAGGCGCAGCCGCGAATTGAGGCCCGCCCGCACGCGGTCGATCGTCCCAAGCAACTGGCTCAGCCCCTCCAGCGCGAAAAACTCGCACTGCAGCGGCACCAATACCGTTTCGGCAGCCACCAGAGCGTTGAGCGTCAGCAGCCCGAGCGAAGGCGGGCAATCGGTGATGACGAAGTCGAACAGCGGTGCTGCGTCGAGCGCCTCGACAAGCCGGCGATTGCGTCGGTCGAGCCCGACGAGTTCGACCTCTGCCCCCGCCAGCGCGGCGGTCGATGGAACGATCGACAGGCCGGGAACGCGCGTCGCCCGCATCGCGTCCTCGATCGCGGCTTCGCCGAGCACGACGTCGTAAATCGAGCAGCCCCGCGCGCGGCGATCGATGCCGAGCCCTGTCGAGGCGTTGCCTTGCGCATCCATGTCGAGCAGCAGGACGGTCTTGCCTGCCGCCGCAAGCGCTGTGCCGAGATTGATCGCCGTCGTCGTCTTGCCGACGCCACCCTTCTGGTTCGCGACCGCGATCCTCATTTTCGCCTCCGCACCCGCTGCGCCTCGACGATACGCGCATTTGGGTCGGTTCGGCTAGCGATCAAGCAGTGATCGAACGCGAAGATCGCGCGTGCCGCCGCGACCTCGTCGGTCGCGGTACGCCCTTTAAGCAGTAGCCAGCGAGCGGCGCTGGCGTGCGGCAAGCCCCACTCGAACAGCTGCGTCAGCGACGCGCAAGCGCGGGCCGTGATGATGTCCGGTGACAGCCGAGGCAACGCCTCGATGCGGCAATTATGGATCGTGACACGGTCGGACAGGTCGAGCGCAGTCGCAACTGCGCCAAGGAAGTGACACTTCTTTGTCGTCGCCTCAACCAGGTGGAAGTGGCCGGGTGCCAGTAACGCGACGACCAGCGCCGGGAAACCTGCCCCACTGCCAAGATCAAGCCACGTCGTCGCCCCTTTCGCAAGCGCCACAAGCTGCGCCGAGTCCGCGAAGTGGCGATTCCAGACGGTCGCCAACGTCGACGGCGCGACGAGGTTCATCCGCGCCTGCCAGTCGACGAGCATGGCGGCATAGGCGTCGAACTTCGCCATTGTTCCACGTGGAACATCGAACGACGATGCGAAATTCTCGCGATCGATCATGCAGCGCGACGGGTGTAGGCGAGAAGCGCGGTCAGCGCTCCGGGTGTGATCCCGGCGATCCGCTTCGCAGCCCCGAGCGTCGGCGGCCGGGCGGCTGCGAGCCGCTCGACCATCTCGGTCGACAACCCGGCAATGCCTGAGAAATCCTTGATGACCAACGGTAAAGCTTGGTCGCGGCGATATTCTCTGACGTCGGTCGCCTGCCGGGCGAGGTAAACCTTATAGTGCATATCGGTGGCGATCGTCGTGCCGATCGACGCGTCTATGCCGGCTAGTATCGGCCAGATCAGACTTGCCGCCGCCCAGTCGATCGCTGGATGCGCCAGCCATTCACCGGCATTACGGATTCGACCATCCTGATTGACCTCAAATCCGGCGGCGGCGATCCGTGATGGCGAGGCATCGAGCGTTTCGAGCAGCGTTCGCGCTTCGGCGAAAAGGGCGTCGCGGGTACGGAACTGGGCAGCACGCGCGGGACCAACGACGCCGATCGAGCGACCGAGCGGGGTCAGCCGGGTCGACGCATTGTCGGTTCGCAGACTTAGGCGATACTCCGCGCGCGAGGTGAACATCCGGTACGGTTCGGTCACGCCGTTGCTGACGAGGTCGTCGATCATCACGCCGATGTACGATGAAGCCCGGTCGAAGATTACCGGCGCAAGTCCAGCGGCGGCTCGCGCCGCGTTGATCCCGGCGACGATGCCTTGCCCAGCCGCTTCTTCGTATCCTGTCGTGCCATTGATCTGTCCGGCCAGAAACAATACCGGATGGCCGCGAACCGCGAGCGCCGGTGTTAACGCACGTGGATCGACGATGCCATATTCGACGGCATAACCAGGCCGAAGAATGCGAACGCGTTCCAAGCCGTTGATCGTCCGGACGAACTGATCCTGCACAGCGGGCGGCAGCGACGTCGAAATACCATTGGGGTAGACGGTTGAATCGTCATACCCCTCGGGCTCGAGATAGACTTGGTGACCTTCGCGATCGCCGAACCGCATGACCTTGTCTTCGATCGACGGGCAGTAACGCGGCCCGATGCCATCGATGCGACCGGCATACATCGGCGCAAGCGCGATGTTGCTGCGGATGATCGCATGCGTCGCTGGGTTGGTTCGCGTTATGCCGCATGGCAGTTGTGGACGCGCGGCGCCCGACTGTTCGGCATCGGAAAGCGTCACCGGATCCGTGTCACCGTGCTGCATCGTCAACCGCGCCCAGTCGATCGTCCGCGCGTCGAGCCGTGGCGGTGTCCCGGTCTTGAAGCGCGCCATCGGCAGGCCAAGGCCGGCGAGCGCAGCGCCGAGCTTGTGTGCGACGCTGCCGCCGTGGCGCCCCCCGGGAAGCGAACTGAGACCATGATGGAGCATTGCTCCAAGGAATGTCCCAGTGGTCACGACCACGCTTCGCGCGGCGATCGGCCCGTGCGACGTCGCTACACCAGAGACGCATCCGTCCGGCTTGAACAGAAAGCCCTCGGCGGCGGCCTCGATGATTGTCAACCCCCGCTGGGCGACGAGCGTGGCGCGCATCGCCGCGGCGTACATCGTGCGATCGACCTGCGCCCGCGGGCCCTGTACCGCGGGTCCCTTGCTGCGATTAAGCAAACGGTACTGCATCGCCGAGCTGTCGCCGATCCGTCCGATCAGTCCGTCGAGCGCGTCGATCTCGCGGACGATATGCCCCTTGCCGAGCCCACCGATCGCTGGGTTGCACGAAAGGACGCCAAGGTCGTCGCGCCTAAACGTCACGAGCGCAACGGACGCGCCCATTCGCGCCGCCGCTGCTGCCGCCTCGCAGCCGGCATGTCCGCCGCCGATGACCAGAACGTTGAAGTGCTGCATCAGTGCTCGTTAAGCGCGTCTAGCACGGCGGTCAAAATGTTCCACGTGGAACATTTACTTACCAAGACAGAACCGTCCAAAAATCGCATCGAGGATGTCGTCGTTGGTAACGACTCCGATGATCGCGTCAAGCCCGGTCGTGGCACGGCGGAGATGCTCGGCGGCGAGTATCGCATCATGGGCCGCCAGCCCGGCGATCAACTCAGCCTCGGCAGCGGCGAGTGCAACGCGCTGTCGCTCGCGCGTGATTACTGCTGGTTCACCGGGACGAGCCGTTCTGATCGCCCACGCGGTCAACCAATCGAGCAACAGGTCGACCCCGTCCCGGGTTTTCGCCGAGAGATGGAGCACGTCGTCCCGCCATCCCGCGCCGCCGGGTGAAAGGTCGGCCATTCCCACCACCGACAGCTGCCCTTCGACCGTCGACGCGCCGCCAAGGACGATGACCAGGTCGGCCTTCTCCGCACGGTCGATTGCCCGGCGTATCCCCTCTGCCTCAACCGGGTCGGCAGTCTCGCGCAGTCCGGCGGTGTCGAGCAAGGTCACCGCGACGCCGGCCAAGTCGAGCCGGACCTCAAGGACGTCGCGCGTCGTTCCCGGATATTTAGTGACGATTGCGACCTCCCGCTGAGCGATCGCGTTGACAAGGCTCGACTTTCCGGCGTTGACCGGTCCAGTGACCGCGACGGTCAACCCGTCGCGCAGCCGTTCGCCCCGGCTCGCATCGGCGATGGCTTCAGAAAATTGCGCCACCAGAACGTCAAGCTGCCTGCGCCCCGGCAACGCTATGCCGACCGGTACGTCGTCCTCCTCGGCAAAGTCGAGGCTCGCTTCGAGGTCGGCGCGCACCGCGATCAACGTCGCGCGCCACGCGCCGACCCGCTCGCGGAGCAGTCCCCCGGCATGGTCGAGCGCGTGACGCCGTTGCGCTTCGGTGTCGGCATCGATCAGGTCGGCAAGTCCCTCGACCTGGGACAAGTCGAGTTTGCCGTTATCGAATGCCCGGCGAGTGAACGCTCCGGGCTTGGCCAGCTCGAGCCCCGACAGAGTCCCAAGCACCGCGATGACCGCCGCCACGACGGCAACTCCGCCGTGGAGGTGGAGTTCGACGAGGTCGTCGCCGGTCGAACTCGCCGGCCCGGTAAACCCGGCGACCATCGCCTCGTCGAGCAGGCTCGCGTCGCGTGGATCGATCAAAAGCCGCCGGACCAGCCGACGCGGTGCGGGTGACGCCTTTCCGGAAAGCGCTTCAAGCGCTGCGAAGGCCGCCGGGCCCGAAATGCGAACGACCGCTATCCCTGCCGGCGGTCGTCCGCTCGACAGAGCGAAGATCGTCGTCACGCAGTCAGTCGCCCTTCGGGCGCACCGCCGAGAATAAAGCGTTGCGCCAGGTGTCGAAGCCCTCACTCATCCCCGGCATCCACGCGCGCGCCATTCGGTCGAAATCGGCCGGTCCGACGCCGTCGGTAACGAGGCCTTTCATCTTATCGAGATAGAGCGCGTGCAGCGGTTCGAGGTCGGGGAGCCCGAAAAGCGCACGCGCTTCCTGCGGCGAGCAATCGATGTCGAACGTAATCTTCATGGTGCCCGGCCCTTTGTTGCGACGAAGCGCCGAGTCTAACGTTGGTCCACGACGCCGCCAAGCGACCGAGGAGAACGACGATGCCCGATGCCATTCGCTTTGCCATCACCGGTGGTCCCGAGGTGCTGCAACTCGAATCGGTCGAGGTGGGGGCGCCCGGTCCCGGCGAACTCCACCTCCGCCAGACCGCGATTGGGGTCAATTACATCGACACCTATCACCGCACCGGATTGTACGCGGTCGACTTACCTAGCGGGATTGGACTTGAAGCAGCCGGGGTAGTCGAGGCGATCGGCCCCGAGGTGCTCGACTTCGCGGTCGGTGACCGGGTCGGCTATTGCCTCGGTCCTATCGGTGCCTATGCGACCGAACGCCTGATTCCTGCCGACCGCGTCGTCATGCTGCCGGGGTTGGTTTCTGAAGAGACCGCCGCCGCCGCGCTGCTCAAGGGGTGCACCGCCGAGATGCTCGTGATGCGCTGCGCCAAGGTCGAGGCGGGACAGACCGTCCTTGTCCATGCCGCTGCCGGCGGGGTCGGCCAACTGCTCGTCCAATGGCTGCGGCACATCGGCGCGCGGGTGATCGGGACCGCCGGCAGCGCCGAAAAGGCCGAAAATGCCCGTGCCGTCGGAGCCGATGACGTCATCCTGTACCGCGACGACGACGTGGCCAGCGCCGTCCACGACCTGACCGAAGGGCGCGGGGTCGATTTCGTGTTCGACGGCGTCGGTCGCGACACTTGGGCCGGGTCGCTCGCTAGCCTCGGGCGGCGGGGGCTGCTCGTGTCGTACGGCAATGCCAGCGGGCCGGTCGAGGGGGTCAACCTCGGCATCCTGTCGAAGCACGGGTCGCTGTTCGTCACTCGACCGACGCTGTTCGATTACTACGCAACCCGCGAGGAAATCCTGACCGGAGCAGGGCGGGTGCTCGACCTGATCGCCGACGGGACGCTGGTAGTCGAGATCGGGGCGCGGTTTCCGCTCGCCGAGGCCGGGGCGGCGCATCGGGCGATGGAAGGGCGCGAGACGACGGGATCGACGATATTGCTGCCGTAGGGGGCTAGGGCCGCGGCAAAGCCGCGGCTGACGTCGGACGGATTCGGCGGCTGTGCCGCCGCCCCGCCGGCCGCATTAGTCGCGAGTCGGTGCGCTGCTAACGAACGCGAAGTCGCGTTCGTCTCGCTGCTCACCGCCGCGACTAATGGTTCATCGCATCGAAGAACTCTTCGTTGCTCTTGGAATCCTTCATCTTGTCGAGCAGGAATTCCATCGCGTCGATCGTGCCCATCTGCATGAGAATACGGCGCAACACCCACATCTTCGACAAGGTGTTCTTATCGACCAGCAGTTCTTCCTTGCGCGTGCCAGACTTGCCGATATCGATCGCCGGGAAGATGCGCTTGTCGGCGATCTTGCGGTCGAGGACGATTTCGGCGTTGCCGGTGCCCTTGAACTCTTCGAAGATGACCTCGTCCATCCGGCTGCCGGTGTCGATCAGGGCGGTCGAGATGATCGTCAGCGATCCGCCTTCCTCGATGTTGCGCGCCGCGCCGAAGAACCGCTTCGGGCGCTGCAGCGCATTGGCATCGACACCCCCGGTCAGCACCTTGCCACTCGACGGCACGACGGTGTTGTAGGCGCGCCCGAGCCGGGTGATGTTGTCGAGCAGGATGACGACGTCGCGCTTGTGCTCGACGAGGCGCTTGGCCTTTTCGATGACCATCTCGGCGACCTGGACGTGGCGCGTCGCGGGTTCGTCGAAGGTCGAGGAGATGACCTCGCCCTTGACCGTCCGCTGCATGTCGGTGACCTCCTCGGGCCGCTCGTCGATCAACAGGACGATTAGATAGACCTCGGGATGGTTCGCCGAGATCGACCGGGCGATGTTCTGCATCATGATCGTCTTCCCGACCCGCGGCGGGGCGACGATCAAGCAGCGCTGCCCCTTGCCGAGCGGTACGACGATGTCGATGACCCGGCTCGACTTGTCCTTGATCGTCGGGTCGAGCGTGTCGAGACGCAGCTTCTCGTCCGGGTAAAGCGGCGTCAGATTGTCGAAATTGGTGCGGTGACGGACGACCTCGGGGTCGTCGAAATTGATCGCGGTCAATTTGGTCAGCGCGAAATACCGCTCGCCGTCCTTCGGCGCGCGCACCTCGCCCTCGAGCGTATCGCCGGTGCGAACGCCGAACTTCCGAACCTGGTTCGGCGAGACATAGATATCGTCTGGTCCGGCAAGATAGTTCGATTCAGGGCTGCGGAGAAAGCCGAAACCGTCGTTCAAAACCTCGATGGTGCCCGCCCCGGTGATCGTCGTGCCGTTGTCGGCCTCGGTCTTGAGGATGGCGAACAGGATGTCCTGTTTGCGCAGCGTCGACGCGTTTTCGACCCCCAGCGCCTCGGCCATGACGACCAGCTCGGCGGGAGTTTTCTTTTTCAGGTCATTGAGATGCATGGGTGATCTTCAAGTATCGTCCTGGCACTGTCGCGATGGGGAAAGGCGATGGCCGGGGGAGCGCTCCGCCAGGATGGCGGCGCTGATAG
>Ga0123338_10002094_pt1 | contig 18822 bp, 10 predicted proteins | sample grotaG_FD_89793 | JGI IMG/M metagenome (GOLD analysis project Ga0123338, IMG submission 89793) | Glacier valley bacterial and archeal communities from Borup Fiord, Nunavut, Canada, to study Microbial Dark Matter (Phase II) -... | ecosystem: Environmental > Aquatic > Freshwater > Ice > Glacier ...
ATTCTTGTTCACAAACACGGTGAGGTTGCGCACACATCCCAGTACCACCTGATTATCCAATGCGCTGTCGTGTAATATACCAAGAGCATTTATTCCGAATAATTCTCCATTGAGTGGCTTAATGGCCAACGCCTCACCGTAACGTTCTTTCTCAAACAGTTGAAAGGTATGCTTCAATCCCTCCCAATGATCGAGGTAGCGGGCATCGGCCAGAAATCGTTTATCGACCATTCTCCGCAAACGCTCCACGCTATAAAACTGATAATAGATGTCGCGAAGTTTTTTGTTGTGTTGGTCGGGGTAAACCAGATTACGCTCCTCTGTTACCATTAAAAAAAGCAAGCGATAGATAAGTCGTAACTGGTATTGATAATATTTTTCTGGCGTGATCTCCTTCTTTACAACGGCATCGCGTAATACTTGGTTGGCCGGGTGCTTTAGAAAACCATTGGCAAATGCGCGAATGGATTTTTCAACAGCTTCACTCAGCCCTTCACGTATTCGTGCACCTGACTCAATTGAATCCTGATGATACTGTTCAATTAAACTCTCGGCTGTTTCCTGACGATTCCGTGGCAAACGAGATGCGTGCAATACCCGAAACAACAAAGCAAAATCGGCAAATGCCTCTTCCACCATCATTTGCTCGAGGTCGAACTCCAGGAATGAAAGCTTTACAAGGCGGCTACTATCACGAAGCAGTCGTATTTGTAATCCGTTGGTGATGACAGCGTATGCATACTCTGTAAGATTTACATACTCTTGTACCAGTGCATGAGGTGACATTTTTCGCGATGCGTTGGAGGGCTTTATATCCAGCGTTGATCGCTCTTCGGGAGCTTTCTGTACTTTGTCCTTAAACCCAACAATGTAAACCGGGAAGCGATCGAGTTTCGTTTCGCGGTGCGATATCGGATAGCTGTTACCGTTGTCTAATTTCTCCGCAGCCGCTGTTTCTAAATTGTAATCGAGCAAACCTAGAAATGGAATCATCCAATACTTACGAACTTCCGGCAGCCCCGTATCAGTATCATCCAAACCAGCAGTTCGGCTTTTGAAAATCTTCCACAGGTTTTGAGCATCGGCCCAGGCACGGGCAATCTCATCCTTAACTTTTATACCCGGTTCAAGGCCAAAGTCTTTCGGCAATTGTCCTTTGTACTCTCCTTCACTGATCTTTTCCAGAATATCAGCCGAAATGGTGTTCCCTTCTATACGGATGGCTTGAAACTTCATGTTTTCGGCGAGTTTCTGTTATCAGGAAGCAACACATAAAGTCCCATCACATCCATTGGCAGAATAGGAAGCACTACTTTATATTTGTTGCCGCCCATTACTTTGCGAAAGCGTTCATGAGAAGCCACGAGATTTTCGGCACGATCAAAGGCTACTTTGTCAAATTCCTTTTTGAGTGTTTCGATTTCATCTTTTTCTTGTTTTAAGAATGCTTTCCGTTGTTCCGGTGTAGTATCTCCTGTGGGTCCAGCTTCATCCAGCAATAACTTTGCTTCCTTATTGTTAAGGAATTTCCGTTCATCTGGTGAACCTTTGAACCCCCAGAGCATCATTTCTTCTGCTACCAGCTCATTCAAACCCACCTTATCACTAATCACGTTTCGAACCCGAAAAAGAACCAGTGTGGTCTTAATGGAGACAGAAGAGGTTCTAATCACGGCTGCGCGAGCTACTTTTAATCTTTCTCCATTATTCAAAGCAGCCGCCAGCATTACCTGGCAAAGTTGTTCTACAAGGGGATGGTTGCGACCAATATAATAGACGTTCTCAGGCGTTGGTGAATAAAAAGTAATTGTCAACGTGGAGCCTTCGGGTATAGTAGCCTTCAAAGATTCCGATAAATTGGCCGGATATAAACGATACCCTTTTTTATCCTTGTCCATTTGCACACCTAAGTAGGCCATACAGCCTGTTACAAAATGTTCTACATCTTGGGGATTCCCAATTGCCTCATCTACCTGATGCAAATCAGCTTCCATCTCGCTTGCCTTAATCGCATATTGCGCAAACAAATCACGCGAACGTTTTTCACGTTCCGCTGCTTCCTCGATAGCTTTGGTTGCCTTCAATTCAGATTGTGTGATCGCAGAATCAGGCCCAAAGTCAAGCGTTCCCTGCAACGACTCTTGAATCTTCTTCGGGTTGAGGAGTACCGTTTGCAACACTGCATCCATTATTGTTTCTGAGTTCTCAGGGAAGGGCATTGAGATTTTTAGAGAGCGTTTTATTTCACGAATCTTTCGTAATAGTACTTTTAACACAACTCCATCAATAGGATTATCTTTTCCATATAACAAGTATGCCTTTACTTTAGGGCGCTCCTGACCAAAGCGATCCACACGCCCTTCACGCTGTTCTAATCGGTTTGGGTTCCAAGGTAGATCGTAGTGTAATACTGCTGTGAATAATTGCTGTAAGTTGATACCTTCCGACAAACAATCAGTTGCAATTAGAACGCGTCTGGCAGATGCTTTCATTTCGTCTACACGATCCTTTCGGACCTCATCCGGGTCTTCACTGGTGATAACACGAATGTCAATATCCTTTTTATAAATCTTAAGTAAGTGTTCTTTCAATAAGCCACCTACATAATGAGCCGTGGCTATGTATCGACAGAAGATTACTGGATTGTATTTCTCTTCTAACCATTCAGAAACAATATCTGCTGCATTTTTTACCTTCAAATCATCTTTGAAATTGGACAACTTTTCTAATTGCGTTTTTAAGCTTTTTATTTGCTTTACTTCCGCGTCGGCCCAAGAAGACTTTTCGATCAGATAAGAGGGGGTGTTGTCGGGGTCAGTGCCCTGATCATTGTCCATCACCGGATTGACAAGCAAATCATTTTCTTCGCCTTCTTCCAGTTGCTTGTTCTGCAATCTCCGATCCAGCATTTCCAAACCTGCTGAGGGACTTGACATACAACCACGCATAAGTGCCAAAGCAGTCCAATACCGCATCCGCTCTCTTACTCCTTTTTGCTCCTTGGATGGCATGGCCAATTCGCGGGCAAAATCCAATAACTGATTATAGAAAGTAGCATAAGAGGGCGTTAGCGAATATGCAAACTCACCGGCATCCCGCTCTGGAAACAATGTCTTTTCGCCCATCCACTCCTGCACATCGGCCCGCTTGCGCTGCACAAAGTATTTGGCCAATTCTTTACGCTGATCAGGAGAAGCCGCCCTCAGATCAAGATTCAAAAAGTCCTTCTTGATTAATCCTAACAAAGACTTGAATTCCTCTGGCTTTCCCGAATGGGGCGTAGCCGTTAGCATGATTAAATGCTGACCTTCCTTACTGGCAAGATCATGGATAAGGCTATGCCGCTGGTGTTGACTCTTATTGGCTCCTTCAGGTTTTGCGCAAGTGTGTATTTCATCCACAATGCATAGTTCCGGGCATTCATTGATAAATACATTTCGCCTTGAGTCACTCTTGATATAATCAATTGAAATAACCTGATAGGGATAATATGAAAAGACACTTACATCACCTTGTATTTCTCGATCAAGTCGTGCTTGCGTATTGGAGCGAATGATCACAGCCTCAAGTCCGAACTTTTCCAGAATCTCACTTTGCCATTGATTACACAAATGAGGAGGACATATTACCGCAAAGCGACTGATCTCTTTTCTCTCCAGCATCTCTTTTGCGATTAGCAAAGATTCGGGTGTTTTCCCAATACCTACATCATCGGCTATCAACAAACGGATAACCTCCTGGCGAAGCGCCATGATTAGCGGAACCATCTGATAGGATCGCGGGCGAAATGAAAGCTTGCCCATAGAGCGAAACGGTCCTGCTCCACTTCTAAAGGAAAGACGGGCGGCATCATACAAGAGTTTGGCAGAAGCAAAATCCCCAAGGTCGTCCACATCTGGCTTCGGAAACTCGGCGGAAGTAATTTTATCCTCTACAATCTTCAACGGAAGATAGATACCAGTAATTTCATCATCCGAGCCTCCCAATGGTTTCAGGATAACTAAATCAGTATCTGATGAGGGTTGTACTACCCATTCTCTGCTTCTCGCTCTTACTAATGAACCAGCTTTAAACTCCATTCTTATCTTACTTTCTTAAATATATCACCACGTTCTGCAACTTTTTCCGAGAGGTTGTCTTTATAATAATACACCCAAACTTGTTCGCCTCTGTTTCTGATGGCATCTCTGACCTTCTTGTCTTGTTCCTTTGTTTCAGATTGGTCATGTGGAGTTCCATCATAAAATACCCAAACATCAGGTTCATAGAAGAAATCGGGCTGAGAATAGATTCCGTCAATTCTCTCTTGAGCACTGTCAGGTAGACGAAGTCCGTTCTTGAATAAGTACTCAAGGAATTTTAATTCAGTAGAAGAATTTTTATCGTATTGTTTTAGCAAAGATTGATAGTGTGAATCATAATCAATTTGATTATCCTTTAGACCGTACTCAACCTTAGCGTCCTGCATCATGGTGAGTGCTTCTTTGATTTCAAATCGATCAATATCCAAATGATATCGCTGGTTGTAGTAACTTAATAGGTCATCATAAGAGGCTGGGTCTTTATAGTTTTCTTCACTAAAACGGCATATCTCAATGGCCTTCTTCACAATTCGTTGAAAGGCACCATGCTCTTCAACAATTTGAGACAAAATACCTAAACTACCTTGCGCCGCTTCGTAAATGAAAATATTGGGATTTTCTAAATCGCCCATTAAGGAGACGCCCAATTCTCTTGGTTCAATTTGGTATATCATCTCAATAGCTCTCTTCAGCGCATATTGCAGGGTTACAATTCCACCATATGTCAGCTTTAATGATTTAATCGGTTGTAAATAAAGCGCGTCTGCCGTGTCCCATGTATAGATTTGAACATCAAATGTTGGCTCTGCCTCAGGATTTGGTTCTTCGGCCATTGACTTCCAGAAACCTGATGTCTTTCCAATTCTAAATCCTTTTTGCCGCGTATTGCGCCATCCGTTATTGACCTGCACCAGTTTGGCGGCCGGGATGTATTGAATGTTCAGCAATTGATCCTCGTCATTTTTAAGAATTGCTTTCTTGATCGTTTGCATACCACCGGGAACGCTAAAGAAGGTCTCAATATCAAAACCCTGGGATGACCTCTCTTCCTCCTCACAAGAAATACGATCGCGCATTTCAGCACGCGTTTCACTTAGCTCCAACAGGTGCGTATAGATTTTTCTTGTATTGTCACTTGTCAGCATCTCCTTAGAGAACGGGCATTGTTCCTGATCGAATTCTGCTTCATCAAGAAAATAGCCCGACTTCTTGCTCACCTTGGCTCTTTTTAATTCATTCTCTAAATCAGCCTTCATCATTTGCACGATGCTGTACTTCTGCGCGCTATGATAAATGATATTTCTCGGGCCAAACTCGCGAAGGGCAATAAAGCGCGGCCTTGATACATATTCGCCCACTTCGTTCTGCAGAAAGGTTCTAATCGGTAGTCGTGTAAAATTATAACCGGGCAAAAATCCTTCTGAGGCCAGATAACGGTAGGGATAGAATTCAGATAATGTGTTAGCACCTCTTCCTGTTTCGCATTTCAATAAGTCAATTTGAACTGTAGCTTGTCGCTGCATCCGTTGAAAATCCTTAAACTCCTTACTTAATGCCGTGTAAGTTCCCGATTCAATTTTTTGAGTTGCTAAGGAACGCATGGCTAATGCTGCAAAATATAGCTTCCGCCACCTTTCCACAGCTCCATCCAGTTCGTCTTTGAATCTATTGATTTGTTTGTCAACCCATTGATCGCGATACCAGTACTTTGAAATTAGTCCGCCTTCAAAATCTTTGACAATGTTGTTGAATGTGCTTTTGACTTTTGCCTTTAGGTTTTCAGACAGCTTGAGCTTTAACTCAACTTCACTCTTCAATGGAAGAGTAGATTTTGTGGCATCCAATAGATTAAAGATACTTTCATTCAGTTCGTCCAGTGTTATCTCAGAAAGGACTAATGAATAAAGATGCGTCTTTAACAATTCCTTATTGGCCAGATCCAATCTTGGTGGAGCGACAACTCCTGACACCATGTTGATTGCATTTTTGAAATAGTTTTTATCATGCGCCGAATACGAACCACAGTAAGTGTATACTAACGCAGACTGACCGCTTCGTCCAGCACGTCCACTTCGCTGCGCATAGTTGGCTGGGTTAGGTGGAACATTGCGCATGTGTACAACATCCAAACTTGAGATGTCAATACCCAACTCCATAGTAGGTGAACAAAACAACGCACTAATTTCACCCTCCCTAAATTTATCCTCTCTGTCTTGCCGAACGGCTGTGTCTGAAATCTGCCCGGTATGGTCTGCTGCTTTATACTTCTTCAGCTTTCTGAAGTCTGTCTCATAGACTGATTTGAAGAATGTATTGGCCTTCTTCTGCGCTTCCTTGTACGAGGGATTCTTTACTTTATCAACATCGACATTTTTACCGTCACCCATCACCCATTGTACATAGTCGATGTTCAACTGGTACACATAGGTATCCTGCTTATTTTCGTCTTTTGTTTTCTCTTGATTCAAGTATCCAGCTTTACTCAGCTGACCTAATATTTCGGCAGCAAACTCTTTATACTTATCACCCTTCAAATCTTCTTTATACACTTGTCTGTAAATCCTTTTAAAATACTTACCAATAGCACTATTATTACCAGCACTATCTGTAAAAAAGCGAAATGAGCGAGGAAGCGTGGCTAGCCTGATATAGCCAGCTTCACGTGGTTTACTATTTGATTTATAGTTCCAGGGGTCAGCCAACTTTTGATTTATGAGGGTGACATTATTCTCAATTCGTTGTGAGGTAAGATAATCTTCACACCTAATGGCATATTGTTTTCGGAAGTAATCCAAGACTTGTTGAACGAAATCTGCCCGGTCTTCCTGATCAAGGTCTTTTAAAAGAGTTACATCCTTCCATAAAGTTTCATCCTTACACGACTCTTCGAGGTAGTTGTATCTTATCTTTAGTAATCCACATTGCTCTAAATTTGGAAGCACTACTCGCCAGCTTCTCCGCAAATCTTCCAAAACCTGATAGACCAGGAAATCTTTAAACGCTTTTTCATTTTCTCGCTTCGGTCCAGGAAAATCAGATGGACTAACTGCAATCTCTTGCTGAGTCAATTCCAAGGCGTTAAACACCGCATTCCCAATTTGTTCAAAGCTTACTGTATTCCCGGTTGCATTGTTAACTGCATGGTAAATAGCAGAACGTATTTTTACAGTATCGATAAAGTCATTGAAGTGGCCTGCTTGGAGAGCAGCATCCTGTCTGTTATCGGTGAATGAAAGTACCTTCTGCTTTTTCGAGTCGTATCCACTAAGTGCTAGTTGCTTAAGAATTGCAAAAGTTAAAGTGGTTGTTGCTGTGCTTCTTCCCTCACTACCCAGTCTTGTTAGTTTAGTTCCATCATTGGTCTTCGTATCATAAAAAGAACCGCTTGTAGGATCAAAGAGCAACTTATAGGGCATGAACCATCCTTCATTAGTAAAGAAACCGGGCTGGTCTGAGTAATGGCCAAATTCATCGTACCATATTTTTTGTGGGGCCCTCTTCAGTACTTTTCTTTCAAACCCGGTTATGGCTCCGCTGTTAGTTCTCTTAAGCCATGCTTCTGGAAGGTTTTCCATGTCTTCACTGGGATTCCACACAGAAGTGTCGGTCAACAAATAACCCCTTTCCGTCCCATCCATTTGCTCATCTTCTGAAGCTGTCCAATCCGAAAATTCTCTTGGAATGAGTTGTTGGTCAGTGGCGCTTTTTGTTACACAAATAAACTCAGCTCCGCTTTCTCTGCTAAATACAATCGGAAATATCGGCTTCTTTCTATTCTCGTCAACAGTTATATATGAACCTGGCTCAAGCGTGATAGTTCTGTTCTCTTTGTTATCAAGCGTGATGTATACTGAACCGGTTTGTGCAATAAATTGGTGTAACTTAAAGGGAAGAATTGGTTTTGAACTATCAGTCTTGCTCACATTGTAGATACTTAGCCAATCAAGAGCCTGGTCAATCATTTTTTGCGCTTCTCCCTTGCTAATTCCAGCATCTTGTGAAAGCTCTTCTGATATCTGCTCTAATGTTTTTGGCTTGTTTCTTACAATAATTCCTTCATTTTCAGTTAATGCGATTTTCTGTTCAATCCATTGAATAGTCGCATTACTTCTAATGAAATCTTCATTAACTACTGTCGGTCTCTGATTTAAAGATTGCTGCAGTTCCCGCTTTGATATTTCGCTTGTGCTTAAGGACCTAATAATTGTTTCTGTAACAATTTGGTTTTCTGAAAAAGGCGAACCAAAAAAGGTTGTAGCTACTCCGGCAATAACTTCTCTCTGTTCTTTAAGAGTGCCGCCGGACACCATTGTGGCGGAAGTGCCGATACAATTAATCCGATTCTTTGACTGCGCCTTTATTCTTCGTATCAACAATGCAACATCCGATCCCTGACGTCCTCTGAATGTGTGGAGTTCATCAAAGGCCAAAAATCTCAGGTTTTGATATATTGAAGTTTTTAATGCAGCCTCTTTAGATCTTGTCAGGATCAGTTCAAGCATCATATAATTAGTAAGAAGAATATCTGGATTTTCTTCCAATAATAATTGCCTATCGTCTGCCTTCTCCTGGCCAGTGTACTGACCAAATGTGAAAGGAAATTTTCCACCCGTTGTCTTTTCATAGTACTCGCGGTATCCCTTTAATTCGTTGAACTGAGAATTAATAAGGGCATTCATAGGGTAAACAATTATTGCCTTTACCCCACGTGGAAGCGTCGGATTTCTTGCCAAGAAATTGAAAATGGTTCCGATGAATGTCAAGCTTTTTCCAGAACCGGTGCCGGACGTGACAACAAAATCTTTACCATCCGCGCCTAGTCTCAACGCTTTAACCTGGTGCGCATAAAGTTTATAATCCTTGAAAACATTCTGTAGATCAGGATGAATTATGCCCTCTTCAATTAAATTCTTTATTGATTCGGTCGTATCAAAAGCAGGATTGAATTGAATTAGAGGTTCTTTCCAAAGCTTATGGTTCGCGATAGCTTCACTAACCGTTTGCTTGATACTTTCATCTTTGATATTGATAAAGCTTTCAATGTAATCTTGATACTGCTTTAAAATCTCACCATGTAATTTCAGCGTATTCATAATTACTTAAGCTTTTCAACTTTGATTGACAATTCACAATTTCACTTTTCCACTAAATTTGTATTGCCCAAATGACCCAAATTAAATTAGCAATTTTTGACATTAACTGATTTCAAACTTTTCGTTAAACAAGTTGCTCAAATTCTCCTTCACCACCTCTTTCCGATGTCTTTATTTCTGCCAACCTTCATCTCAACTTCTCCTCCAGAGCTTTTAGCATCTCTAAGTGCTTGGTCGGATTGCTTTTTAACAAATTCTGGATGTTCAGCAATTTCCATTTCACTGCCGGAAGATGCTGGAGGTTATCAATCGGCATGAGGTTCCACAGTGGTTCTCCTTTTTTAAAGCTAATAAGAAATTTCCGGTCATCATCTGTGAGTGAACTGTGGACCTCGGCAATCATTCGTTCTCTTACAGCTTCGAACGTGTTATAAAAAAATGGTGCTGCTGTCATTCCAGCAAATTGATTTTCAAAAGTCTCATGTTGATCAATGAGATGCGGGCGAATTAGTTCGCCCATTGGCCTGGCATGGCTTAACAGGAAGGTGATAAAACCCAGCCTGACTTCCTCTGAAATCCCTTCGTTTGTTAACAAGTGATAGACATCAAACAGATCACGCGGGTGTTGCCTGTCAAGCGCTGCGCATATCTTTCCACCAAACAGTTCTCCGTGCGATACCACATTGATTGCCGCAAACTTTTTGAATTCATTTTGAACGGAGCCCGCCACCTGCATCATTCGCAGCGGAAAAATATTGCCACGTGTAGTGGTGTTCACTTCAATTTTTACATGGGCTTGTTTTGTCTGGCAGTTTAGTTTTACATCCTGCCCTTGCCCTTCGGGAACTCTTGTGATCGATATTCCCGGAACGGAAGCTTTGATACGCTCTTCTATGCGACTTAGAGCATCGGATATATTTTGCAATGCCGTTGCGCGATCATCTTCCCAATTGAGGTAAGTAAGGTCAATATCTACGGAGAGCCTTGGCATATCGCGCTCAAAAAGATTAATGGCAGTACCTCCTTTCAAGGCAAGACTATTCTCTTTTGCCACATGAGGCAATATGCTTAATAACAGATCTACCTGGGCGTGGTATTTGGCAAGTATCATGATTAAGCCAGTTCTTTAGGAATACTGATATGAAAGTCAGAATTATATACTCCACCCTTCACTACGCTTCTGTCTCCTTTGCCCACATCAATTTTTTTCTGATCCACAAAAGTGAGCCATTGATGTTGTGCCTTATGAGCCATATAAAGAAACAATCTTTTCACTTTTACAGACGAGCACTTTTCCAGTAATTCCTGTATAAGTTTTGGGCGAAGATTAGAAAGTCCTTCCACCAAATGATAACATTCCATCAAATCCAACTTGGCGGGAGCCAGGTACAGGCATTCCAATATGGCGCGTTCGGGTGCTGATATTGTGATGGCGAAATTTTTTTCTTCATGTGATGTCAGCCCAAGTTCTTCTGGAAGTAAGGATGTTTTTATATGTTGAACCGGATAGCCCCATAAATGATTTTTGAACCAGCGGGGCAATATGGTTTGCAGGGGAGAAAAGAGAAAAACAGTTTCCTCTGTCATCCTGAAATAATGCGCAAAGCCTTGCAGGGAAAGTGCCGTTAATGCCCCTGCATGTATGGGTAGTTTTGCTTGTTGCTGGATAGAGTACAATCCTCCCTGCCAGGTAACTGGTTCACCGCTACGTTTGAATGCACCGGGGCCGACGGTTTCCAACCAGCCGTTTTTGCGATAGCTCTTTTGAAGCTCACGGGAGATACCCAAGCTCTCCAGCCACTTCGGCAAGGCCGCGGTTCCCTGCTTATGCAAGTCAAGCATTTTCATTAATTTTGACTCTTTTTGGGTACTCATAATACCAAAATTAACATTTTTTTAATGTAATACGCCAATACTCTGTCAGAACTGAAGGGTACTAATTTTAGAAACTATCCATTAATTTTTATCGCTTTTGGGTATTTTAAATACCCATATCATGATAATTTTAATGAGAGACTGAAGCCTGGATTTAATGCCATTACTTTTCAATATAGTATAGACCCCAAATAATGGGGTTTATACCATACCAAAAGGTAACATTAGGGCGGTAATTGCTCTTACTTCCTGGGCTCCTTGGGGAGGGCGCTAAAGAATTCTTCCGCAGTAAGTTTATGGATTGCCAGCAATTTGACCAGACTTTTCATCGTGACATTGGTATATCCTTTTTCAATGCGCCAGTATTGTACACGGGGGATGTCGTGATCAAAGGCAAAGTTCTCGTGGCTTGTATAGCCCTTTTGCTTACGTAGCTCTGTAAGCTTAAAGCCGATTCGTTTTAAAAGATTTGATAAGGCTTCCTCTTTCACGGAAGCCAAATTGGAGGCAATTTTACCTAAATGTTACCTCATATAAGATGAGCTATTGCTTAGGCCTGAATAAATAGCGAACCACCACCAGAAAAAATGCTGCCACATTTGCCGTAGTTGTTGTGATCAAAGTGATCAACACCCAATCAGAGAGTTTAAAAATCAAAGGAGTGCCTGGAACTGCATACAATCCCTGAAACAGAACGATTAATAGAATTATTGCAAGCCATACCAATACCAACCAATATAATTTTGACGCATAGCTTTTTCGCTCATCACGATCTTGCTTCAAGCCCTTGAGTTCCTCACCCAGTTTTCTAAGCTCATTACTCTGTAACTCTCCGGATGAAAATAAATCTGGAGCATGTGTCGTCTTCACTCCTTTAAGAGGGTCACCTAATGCGTCTATTTCAGTTAGCAAGCTCATGGTTCGGTAACTTTTTTTCTTTGGTTTGAAAAATATTCTTTGATTAATTGATCGTCTATGTCCTTATTGGCAGGTATCTGATGCCCGAACTCTTTCGCGATCTTCGCCCAAGGGGCTTCTTCTTCGTGCGTCATGTTGGAAAGTTGAATGCCCGTGAGGGGTGAATACAAGTTCCAGATTCGGTTCAGGTATAACCCCAACTCAGTGCTATCATCATCTACTATTGAAGGGCCATCAAATCCAGATACTTCAATGGACTTCACAATTGGCTGGTTGCCGGAATATTTCAAACTGTGGTAAAGCGATGGAATAACCGGACCAAATCTCCAGGCCTCTACTGATTCATTCAATAATGGCTTTCCAGCTATCGCCAGGTACCATCCGTGCGCGAAGTATACGAGCTTTTGTATTTTCATCTGGTCAACCGGTTTACCTTCCTCTCTTCCTTTTTCGATAAAGAAGTTTGCTATTGCTGTTGCCGTGTACATAGATTAAGGGTTAATTGTAATTCATCGTATTCGCATTTTGCGCTTGTTGCGTTTCTTAGGTGTCTCATATTCTGAAGAAGGATCTTCCGCATCAGAAAGCTGTAATTCTTCTTTTATTGAGAACGCTTTTTCCAACTTGGTAGTGAGTTGTTCAATTTGATGCTTTAGGTCTTTTATAACCGATTTCTCTTTGAAGTCAAGCGTAAGCTCATGCTTATAGGTCTCGATCTTCTTCTGGCAACTGTGCATTGATTCACGGGTGTTCTCAATCACTTTGGGGAGGCGTTTAATGGAGTCAATCATATACCGTCCAGCCAAGGCAGGATTTTCATTTAGCTTACCCTCCGCATAATTGAAGACCATACCGGACTTGCTGATCACATGGACTTTCGACTGCACTCCCTGGTAGATAAGCTTGAAATCCAAAAGTTCTGCAATGTTGCTTTCTTCCTTGATTCCTTCTTGCTTAAGTCTATTGATCTTATCGTGGAGCAATTCTCCGGTGATTTTCCTATCCTCAATTGATTTGCCAGCTATGACAATAGACGTTTTTTCAAGGTCGATGGATTGGATAGGGTTCCAGTCAGATTCAAGTTTGGATAAAGTTGTCTCTTTCGTTTTGAGATCGCGTGTATTCAAGCCTATATAAAATTCTGCCTCCGATTTCCTTTTTAGAAATACTTGATACCCTCGTTCGAGGTCATATAACTTTTTCTCCAGTCTTACTTTCTCTAACAAATCAGTATTCCCGCTTAACAGCGCTACATACTCTCCGAAGTTCATACCACCTTCTTGATCAAATGCCCCCTCATCAATCTTGCGCTGGTCGATAGAACTATTCTTGATCTGGCTGATAAACTTCTGTTTATTAGAAAGAATATTGAACTGGTAGGCATCCAATGTTCTATTCACCGCATACACATAATTTCGAACGGTGTTATCTCGAAATTCCTTAGCCATAAGGTTGCCCTGACGGCCTCCACGACCCGTGCGTTGCTCCAGGTCGCTTGGCCGCCACGGTATATCCAGATGATGCAAAGCAATAACTCGTTCCTGAACATTAACACCGGTACCTAGTTTTTTGGTGCTGCCAATTAGCACTCTGACATCGCCATTATTAACATCTTTGAATAGTGTCTCCTTCTTACTTTTGGAATCATGGTCGTGAATAAATTGAATATCATCAGGGCGAAGGCCATGCCCTTGAGTCAATACCCGTTTAATCTCTGCATAAAGATTGAAGCTGGTCCCGGCAGGAGTTCCAATATCACTGAAGATCAATTGTGTTCCCTTATAGTGCTGGCTGTCTTTATACTCTGTCGCAACAGTCTCACATAGCCTGGCGATCTTGCTACCTGGCTCGAAGGAATACTGCTCAGCATTAATAAGCCTCATATCGATGCTCATCTTCTTGGCCAGGTTGGTGGCAATGAGCATAAAGGCACTCATTTCCTTTTCGTTAAGGTCAAGATCAACATAGGAAGGGTTTTTCGTTTTTGTGAAGCTGATGAGTTTCTGAGTGTATTGTTGCTGGCTCTCAGTAGGATCGATGTTGACTACAATATTTTCAACCCTTGGTTTTTCAATATTGAGATTGTGATCGTTGACAACATGGGTGATCTCAGCATAAAACCTCGCCAGTTCGGGTACTTTGATGAATTCGCGATAACGCTCTTTCATCTTCAATTCATTGGTTACAGAGAATTCGTAGGTCGAACTCTTCCTCGCATACATTTTGGCCCAGGCATCAAAGGAATTGATGTTAAGTTCTTTTAGTTTTTCAGGACGGAGGTATTTAAACAACAAGTACAGTTCCACCAAACTATTACTGATGGTCGTTCCAGATAAAACCGTTGCACCTTTATCTGCTCCCTTTTTCTTCTGGATGGTGCGGATGGCAAATTCCAGATTAAGGGCTCGCTGGCTTCCTGAAGGATCGCCAAGTCCGGCCACCTGTTGATGGCGGGTGGTGAAGTGAAGGTTTTTAAACTCCTGACTTTCATCAACAAAAATATGGTCAAACCCCATCTTGTCGAAATCGAGGATATTTTCATCGCGCTGAATAGCAGCATCAGCCATCATGATTCTCACGCTTAGGTTCTGCTTGCGACCCTCAAGGCCCTTGAGAACCCGTTTGGAAAGGGTTCGATTCTCTGACACAGCACGGAGGTCACCTTCCAGGTTGGTTAATTCCTGATCCAGTATTTCCTTCTTGATATGTGGTGATTGAGGAATGGCCATGAACATATCGTGGGTAATAATTATTGCATCCCAATCATTGGCGGCAATGCTGGCAAAAATGTGTTGGCGCTTTTGCTTCGTGAAATCTTTCTGCGGATCGGGTGCCAACACCTTTGCCGTGGGGTATGACTTCAAAAAATCACGGGCAACATCGGCGACGTTAGATTTCATACAAATGATCAGAGGCTTCCGGGCAATGCCAAGCCTGCGCATCTCCATAGCGCCAGCCACCATTATCAGGGTTTTGCCAGCCCCCACTTTATGATCAGCAATCCCACCGTCCTGTTGCAACAACATCCAAATAGCATCCTTCTGGTGCGATCGGGGTGAGAAATGCTTCAAACCAGTCAGGTGCAAATGCGATCCATCATAATTGCGCTTAACTGTGTTGTTGATGTTCCTGTTGTATAATTCCTCAATTCTTTGCGCCACATCTTCCCGATTATTCAAGAAATTCTCAAACTCGTCCTTTACCTCTTTAATCTTCATCTCCACGTTTTTCATCCCATCCAGGTCCGCCTTGTACTGTGGAGGATCAGTGTCGGGGATTCTTATCTGAAGATAAGGCTGTGTATCGGCCATAGCATTCTCCATGATTTTATTTCCCGAAATCTTTCCATTATAAGTAGAAGCTGCATATGTAATGCTCTCCTCATTGCTGTATCTGAGAACGTTGATCAGAAATAAATCCGATGACTCCAGGTATTTGATTTCCGTCTTCTCTTTAAATAAATGCTCGGCAAAACTTTCATAAATATCCAGCGGAATCCATCGCTCACCGATGTTAATATCAATAAGTTCACGTTTCAGATAGACAGGCCGCACTTCTTTGAGTCGCTCAAGGTGCGTGTCAATGTCTCTTTCGGTAAGCTCAGGAAAGTCACTAGCTCCATTGTCTCGAGTATTTAACTTTTCCCAGGCCTCAATTTTCCTCACCACGTTACCACTTAGAAACTCATCTTTCGTGACGTACTTTTCCTTTATGCTGCTTTCAATGTCCCTGAACAAAATCTCCTGATCGAGTCCTTCCCGGATGACTTCATTTCTTTCTTTTTGCAGAAGAGAAGCCAGAAAATCAATTTCGACTGAATTATTGGCGTTCAGCGAAAGCAGGACGGCATCTTTTAAAGATTCTGGCTTGGCATACGACCGCTCTACATTGTTTATTTGCCGGGAGAAAATATCTGCTTTCGCGTATTGCTTACCCTCCAACCTTTCCAGCGAAAGAACTTTGAATCCCTCAGCATCCAGTAAGAGTAATTTTTTATTTGAAGGATGATTAAGGTTTCCATAGCGGAAAACAAAGAGATCGTAGTTGGTATTCAACGCTTCCCGTAAGCCCTTCATTTTTGTAGCATCGCCGTCTACCTCTGATTGCACCAATCGCACAAGCGTATTGCGTAATCCAGTGAAAAGGAATGCCCGGTCCACATCTTTGATTAGTGGCTCAGGGGTAACAATCTTTTCTGTTCCCTGATAATCAATTAGTCCGACTTTTCCCCGATGAACAACTACGTTTCCTCTTTTGAGAATATCAAAATCCGGATGATCGGGTGGAAGTTTGTTAAGCTCCTTGGTTTGGGTCTCAGTTAAGTCTTGACCAAGAACCACCGTCCGATCTAACTCTTGATACCCCTTGTCTATGAACGAGGTGATCGATTGACGAATGTTCTCTTCAGTCAACCCTTCCTTCGGAAGCATATCGAGTGAATCGCCTCGATACTGGCCACCGGCTGCAAATGTTCCCAAGGCATTTTCGCCGTGCTCTTTATAATAAGCGCTTATGTAAACTTCTACAGATAAGCCCTTATCATCGGGAACATTAATCTTTTCAGAATCAATGAATAATTTCTCTGAAGGCGAAGCATTTCTCTTCCTGGAATTTTTGCGAAGAAGGACAATATCAGTTACCGGGTAAGTACCCGCTCCTTCAAATACATTGTTCGGAAGGCGCACTGCTGTGATCAGGTCCGCATTCTTCATCAGGTATTCCCGTACTTCCCCATTGCCGGGGCTATCCATCAGGCCGTTGGTCGTGACAAAAGCAAGCGCCCCGCCTTCCTTCAGGTTGTCTAAAGATTTTACGAAATAGTAATTGTGAATTCGTGTGGTTGCCTTAATCTTAACCGGCACAGCTTCCCTGAATATCTTGTCATCGAAAACATTGATGTTGCCAAAGGGGATGTTACTGATCACCAGGTCAAAATTTCTGTTCTTAAAATTTTCATAACCAGAATGGATGGCCTCCACATCAGGATGCAGGAATTTTAATGCTTTGTGGGCCGTGTGGTCTTTTTCTATTGCTGTTATTAAAGAGTCAGGAAAGCTCTTCCTTAATTCCTTAATGAAATTCCCTGTTCCTGCGGCAGGTTCCAGAATAGAATTTATGCCTACAGTATTTCGTTTTATTCCTTCCACCATTGGCTCAATAATAAAAGCGGGTGTGTAGAAAGAAGAAAGAACACTATTCTTCAGACTGGCAACTGCTGTCCAGTACTGGTCGCCAAAATGATCCTTTAAGAGGCTATGAAATTCGAGAACTTCCTTTTCATAACGGAGGTCTTCCGGAGTCCATGCTGAACGATTATCGAGCGGAAGAAGCAATTCTTTCAATGCGCCAAAGCCATTGAACTGCAATTGTTCCAACTCTTCCCTTGAGGAGTCTTGCTTTAGCAATTCGCCCAACAGTGTCAGACTGCTTCTATAAGCTTCGCGTTTCGAGAACTTATCCATCGTCTTCACTGATTCCGGCAAGACATTCTCTTAGCGCTATCTCTTTAGCACCCAATTCGTCAAAGCCGTAGTGCATGGCTGCTTCTATCTCCTCCAGGTAGGTGTCCACCCGATGACTGATGAACTCCGCTTCAGACATTGATCCAAGGAGTAGACTTTGGTTTTGTTCCGGCAAGTCATGTAATGCTTCCCGAATGATATTGCTGATTGGAAAGTCGAGGTTGGAAATTTCGTTTTGTTGATCTTCCATGATTTCACTTTTTAATAGAGAAGTTAGTTTTGATCCGATTCATCCATACGTTGAAGGAATTTGTCTTTTAGCTGGTCAAGGAAATTGGTTTTACCGCTTTTGCGGATTCGTATTTCCTGAAACACTCTGTAATAGTTGCCGAGGCTTACATTAAAAATGCTTTCAAAGGATGTTGCTATTAACTTGAGATCTGCCTTGCCGTTGTTGAATGTTTCTGTGGATTGTAAGGCATAGATTAGTTCAATAAGGGCTGTTTTAGGCCCGGTCCAGGTGAGTGTGGATTGTGAGCCCTCACTAAAGTCATTGCTGGTCTTCTTAATACAAGCAAGCAAATGCTCTTTAACCATTTGGTTAGCCAACAGCATGGCCAGTTTGCTATCGTAGCCTGTGGAGAACAGACCGTCCACATCTGGGTCAATGATTGCATTATGTTCACGCACAAAATACTTATCATCCAGGTGTGTAGCATTCGATAGGCAATACCGATAGAACTCGGGGTTCTCGTTAACGAAATTTTGTACGTGCCTCAATTCAATGTTATAGAATTCCAGCAATTCATCGTGGCTACCAAGCGGTTCTCTGATTTTTATGGACACCAGTTTTTCATAATAGTAATACTGACTGGCGAATACCGGTTTGATCTCTTTGAAAAATTCTATCTCTTCCTGCTTTCCGCTAAATTGGTAGCGATGAACAAAGCCTTTCAGTTCACCGAGGCATGATTTTATCTTAAATAAGGATTTGTTTGCCTTTGTTATTATTTCCGGACTTTCTCCGGCAATAACTTCAAGCTGTTCCTTCATGTTTTTATGAAGCTGATCTGAAAACGTTTTTATATCCTGAGTTTTCATAGTCTTTATTGTTATCCCGCTATTGCTTGCTTAATTTTTAGAATGTCTTCCTTGATCCTGAAATAGTTTTCCATGATTTCATATTGAGTAATTGTTCGGATGGCCGGAATCGGTTTATAAGCATCCTCTTCTTTTCGTATGGCGGCATGGTCGTTGAGGATTTCGGCATGAAATACTTTCAATTCAATTTTCTGGTCAGGATCGTCTGAAACAGTGCCTACAAACTCCCCAGAGGAAAGAGAAGCTATTTTAGATGGCGGGATGGCTGAATCCAGTTGTGTGGAGCGGCTC
>Ga0123338_10002096_pt1 | contig 18802 bp, 11 predicted proteins | sample grotaG_FD_89793 | JGI IMG/M metagenome (GOLD analysis project Ga0123338, IMG submission 89793) | Glacier valley bacterial and archeal communities from Borup Fiord, Nunavut, Canada, to study Microbial Dark Matter (Phase II) -... | ecosystem: Environmental > Aquatic > Freshwater > Ice > Glacier ...
GAACGGATGTGGCACCTCAAGATAGCAATCGGGGCTTTGGACGCAATGGGCAGCAGCCACAGCAGGCGGTGCCTCAGGCAGCGCCGCCGGTCGCACGGCCGCAACAGCCGGTGGCCGCTCCGGCTCCGGAGAATCAACAGCCGAACCGGGGCTTCGGGCGCGCGGGACGGCCTGATTTCAATGCGCCGCCTCAAAGTGCGCCGCCGCCCAGCGCACCGGTTCGTCAACAGGTGCAGCCCGAGGCTAGACCTGTTGCGCCGCCGGCTCCCCGTAACGATAAGCCCGCGGAGAACCGTGGCTTCGGACGCAACTCACGCCCCCAGGAACAGCAGGCCGCTCCCCCGCCACAGGCCGCGCCGCGAAATGAGCCCGCACCAAAGGCGGAGCCGCGCCCTGCTGAGAATCGCGGCTTTGGACGCGACGCGCGCCCGGAGCCTGAGAAGCCGAAGGAAGAGAAGCCGAAGCAGTAGCGGTTTAAAGAAGCACTTCGAAATCGAACCGGTACCGCCGGTGATAGCTGCCGAAGGCAGTGCCAAAGCTGGGGTCGGCGATGTTGTTGTGAATGGCAAGCGGGTTGAAGTGTTTCGTCAGGTTGAACCCGCTGAGCGAGAGACGGGCGGCGTATTTTGCGGACACTTTGAAATCGCGCATCATTCGGGCGTCGGCCGAAAGGAAATGGCGCAGGCGGGTTTCATCGCGATAGGGCGCGCCGGAATAACTTTGCAGTTCGTTCAGGGCAGCGTAGGGAAAGCCATTGCGATACTCCACCGTAGGCAGCAGCTTGAGATTCCAGAAGGGAACCTGAACGCTGCCCCAGACCAGGAATCGATTCGGGATATCGCCGGACAAGTTGGAATAGACATTGGGCCGCAAGATGGGATTGGCATAGTTGCCAAGGAAGCTATCGAACGTGTTCTGGCTTCCTTCGGCGCGGCTGTGGGTATACGAAAAGACAAGCTGCTGGCCGCCCTCCCAGGCAAGCTTACCGGTGAGTTCCAATTGCCGGTAGCGCGAGGCGCCATCGCCGTTGAGCACTACCTTATTGGTGGTGTCGAGGAAATCGGGTTCGAGTACGATCAGCCCCACGGAGCGATTGTCGGTATACACCGCGCGGAATCGCAGAAGCCGAGAGAAGCTGTGCTCCACTTGCGCGTTCCAGGTTTTGCCCCGCGGAGAGAAATCTCCGGCGATGCGTGCGCCGCGGATGAGGAACGACTTCGGTCCGTTCACATTGCCGATCACGTTCGCGAATAACAGCGGCGCGCCAAGGATGTTGCCATCGGGCGAATAAGACGTGACCAGCCGATTCGGGTACCGGCTGAAGGCATAGACGTCCGTGGGTATATGGTCGTAGAACTGACCGTAGCCCAGGCGCAGCACGGTTCGACCGTTGGTGAAGGGCGTCCAGGCAAGACCGGCGCGCGGGGCCACGCGGAGGCTGGAGGCGAGGCGCTGGTGCTCCACGCGGATTCCGTAATCGAAGGCAAACTTCGGATGAAGCGACCAATGGTCTTGCTGGTACGTGGTGAACTCGAGGTCGGTGCGCTTGTAGTTACCCTGATTTTGAAAATCGATTCGCTCGATGCGCCGGCCAGCCGCGTTCAGAATGTCCACGGGCCGGAAATCGAAGAGGCCGCGATTGTTAACAACGGTAAGGGAGGTTCCTACCTTGAACTGATGCGTACCCACGAAGCGCGCTGGGGCGGGTGACCAGCCTTCGAGCCACTCTCTGCGCCAGGCGTCGCGGCTTTGCGTTCCGAAATAGTTCCCTGTGTTTCCCTGCGGCGCCATCTGCATTTCACCATGGCCCTGCGCGCCGATGAAGGTGTGGAAGCGCTGCATGGAGAGCGAACTATCAAGCGTGCCGCCGAAGAGACCAAGATGATCGGCAAGCGTGGCGACGTAAGCGCGTTGGGCGTAACTGGGCGCGACGGGCTGCGGGGTGAAGAAATCGGGATTGACGAAGTTGATGTGTTCCGGGCTGTAGTGATAGGTGAAGTTGACGATCTGGCGCTGCGAGGCGATGAAATCGAACTGCGTGAAAGAGTTGACGCGCTCCTGCTTCGATTCGTTATGCGGATAGGGCAGGGTGCGGTTGGAGCGCTTATCGAGAAGGTATTGCAGCGCGGTATTCATGTAGAGGCGGTTAGCGATGAGGGGGCCGCCGACTACGCCGCGCGGCGTTTCATTGCGAATGCCCATGAGGTGATAGCTGCGGACGCGGAAATCGGGAAAGGGATCGTTGAGGTCGGCATGCCATTTATCGCCGCCACGGCGGGTTTCAACGGCGACGACGCTTTGGGTGAAGCGCCCGTATTGGGCAAGAAACGGCGTGCTCAGAACGTTCACTGTTTCGATGCTGTCTACGGGGACGGTCTGGGCGAATTTGCCGGTTGCGGGGTCGGTGACGTCAGTCTGGTTGACGACGAGGGAGCTGCGCTCTTCGCCGGCGCCATCGATTTTCAATTCGCCATTTTGGGCGCGGACTACGCCGGGGACAAGGGGCAGCGTATCGGCGACGGTGGGCGGGTTTGAGGGAAGATTCTTCACCTCTGCGGGGCGCAGTTCGTAGTTTTGAGAAGAGCTCTGTTCGACGGGCGGCGCGGAATCGGTCACTTCGAGCCGCGTCTGATTCATTTTCGGCGTGAGAGAAAAGCTGAGGGTGACCACTGGTTCGGGACCCGCTGTGAAGGTGGTGCTACGGTCTTCAAAGCCTTCTTTCGAGGCGCGGACGGTCCATTGACCGCAGGGTAGAGATTTAAAGATGGAGAGGCCTTCGGAGCGGGTGGCTTCGAGGCCGGCTTCCTGAGAGGGCGTGGTGACGCGTACCTGCGCGTCGAAAATGGCGCTTTCTTGCGAATCTTTTACCGAGACACGCAGCTCGACAGGGCGGCATTCCTGTGCAATTGCATCGGTTCCGGTCAGTAGTATCACAAAAGTTGCAACGAACTTACTCACTTCAGTGAAATGCTACCAGAGAGCGCACTACCGCTTAGTGAACGACCGCGCCATCGCTGGGAACGCAGCGGATGAACTGCGGCGTGGTGTGGAATCGCTCGCTATAGGCGGCGGCGATGGTTTGTTGGAATTGAGCGACGGCATCCGGGCGGAGCAGGTTCACGGTGCAGCCGCCAAAACCGCCGCCGGTCATGCGTGAGCCGTAACAGCCTTCCTGGGCGCGAGCGGTGTCGACAAGAAAATCGATCTCTTCGCAGGTGATTTCGTAATCGTCGCGCATGGAGGCGTGGGATTGGTAGAAAAGTTCGCCCATGCGGTTCAGGTCCTGAGCGTGGGCTGCGGGGACGAAGGCTTGTACCCGCAGATTTTCGGTGACGATGTGGCGCGCGCGGCGAAGGATTGTGTCCGGCATGGGGGTGCTTTGCAGCGCTTCGAGAGTGGCATCGCGCAAGGAGGCGACGTTCAGCGCGCGCGCAGCCGAGGCACATTCGGCGACGCGCTGTTTGTAGGCGGAATTGCCAAGCGCGTGTTTCACCATGGAGTTGACGGCCCAGATTTCGAGTTTGTCGGTATGGGGCAGCGGCACGTATTGGTGGGTGAGGGAGCGGCAATCGATCAGGACGGCGTGTTCTTTGCGGCCGAAGACGGAGACGTACTGGTCCATGATGCCGGAGGGAACGCCGACGAATTCGCGTTCAGCGCGCTGGCAGAGCTTGGCTAGTTCGAGAGGGTCGATAGGGCGGCCATTGAGGAAAGCGAGGGCAGTCGAAACTTCGATGGCCGCGGAAGAACTGAGGCCGGCACCTTCTGGGACGGTGCTTTTAAAGCTGAGAATCGCAGGCATGATCGAGAAGCCGAGTTTCAGGAGTTGTTGGGCGACTCCGACGACGTAATCTGTCCAGTTGTGCACGGGCTTGAGATTGGCGAGATCGGCGATGGGCAGGGTCGCCGTATCTTCGAAGCCTTCAGACGAGAGAAGCAGGACTGGTTGCATTTTCGCGTGGTAATGCCAGCCTGCTTCTGTGACTAGATCGAGCGCGATGGGTAAAACAAAACCCAGATTGTAATCTGTATGTTCGCCGATCAGGTTGACACGGCCTGGAGCGCGGCTCATGCTTTGCGTCGCGCGAGCAGCAGCAGGATGGCACCGAACAGGAGCATCACTCCGCCTGCATAAAGGTTAACGTTGAGCGGCGTGAGCGGGGCGCGCGCGTCGGGGAAGAGGATGCCGAGGCCCATGAGTACGATGCCGGTGATCGCAAAGAAATAGCCGGAGGGAATTCGTAGATCGAGCATATTAGCGGAACACCACGTTCAACATCACCAGTAGGACAATCACGATACCGGCAAGCGGCAGGGGCCGCTTCCAGAAGGGCACGCCTTCTTCACTGATCTTCTTGGTCAAGCTGTACACTAACCCGTGCAGGCTCTCTTCCGGGTGCGCTTTGGTGGCCAAGCTGACCACAACCGTAACCAGAAAGCAGGCGGACCAGGCGCAGATGGCGATGCGAAAATTCTGCGCCATGGTGGAGGGGAAGGAGAAAGCCGGCGCAATCCAACCGCCCTTGCCTTCAGCGATGGTGAGACCGTGCGTGATGGCCGCTGTTGTGGTGCCGGACAGAAGCCCGGCGAAGGCGCCATGGCCGGTGGTGCGCTTCCAGAACATACCCAGTAGGAATGTGGCGAAGAGAGGCGCATTGACGAAGCTGAAGACCAGTTGCAGCAGGTCCATGATGTTGTTGAAACTTTGTGCCAGATATGCGGCGCCGATGGAAAGCGCGATGCCGGCAAAGGTGGTGAGACGGCCTACTTGCAGATAGTGGGAATCGGGCGCATTTTTTCTGATGTAACTCTGGTAGATGTCGTATGTGAAGACGGTATTGAACGCGGTCACGTTGCCCGCCATGCCGGACATGAACGAGGCCATCAGCGCGGTGAGGCCCACGCCTAACATGCCGGAAGGATAGAACTGGGCCATCAGGCTGGTGAGCACTTTGTCGTAATCGAGGCCATCGCCTTTGGTGGGGATGGAGTATCCGGTCGACATGTTGGCGAGCGCGACGGCGGCCAGGCCCGGCACAATCACGATGAAGGGCATGATCATTTTGGGGAAGGCGGCCATAACCGGTGTGCGCCGCGCGGCGGCCATGGAGTTGGCGGCCATGGCGCGCTGGACGACCAGAAAATCCGTACACCAATAGCCGAACGAAAGCACGAAGCCGAGCCCGGCGACCAAGCCGAAGATTTCAACGCCCATGGGGTTCTGGTGCGCATCGCCCAGATACTTCCACGAGTGCGTCATGACGGGCGGGAGCCGCTGTTGCAGGCCGCCCCAACCGCCGGCTTTATAAACGGCCATTGCCGCAAGAGGGGCGAAGCCGAGCACGATCAGGAAGAACTGCAACACCTCGTTATAGATGGCGCTGGTCAGGCCGCCCAGGTAGGTATAAATCAGAACGATGGTGGCGCTGAGCAACACGGAGGCAGTGAAGCTCCAGCCCAGCACGGCTTCAAACAGGATGCCGAGCGCATACATGCTGATGCCGGAAGAGAAGATGGTCATCACGGCGAAGGTGAGCGCGTTCAGGCCGCGCGTTTTTTCATCGAAGCGCAGCCGCAGATATTCGGGCACGGAGCGTGCGCGGCTGCCGTAATAGAACGGCATCATGAACACGCCGATGAAGAGCATGGCGGGCACCGCGCCAATCCAGTAGAAATGGGAGGTCATGATGCCGTACTTGGCGCCGGAGGCAGCCATTCCAATCACTTCCTGCGCGCCCAGGTTGGCGGCGAGGAAGGCGAGGGAAGTTATCCAAACGGGAAGACTGTGGCCGCCGGTCAGGAAGTCGGAGGAAGAGGAGGAGCGCGCGCGGAGGCGCCAACCGATGCCAAGGACGAAGAGAAAGTACAGCGCGAGAATTGCGTAGTCGATAGGGGCCAGTGTCAACGGGGTCGGGTCCTTTCAGGCAATGACCACGATACAGCAGAATCGCGCTCGTGTTAATTACTGACTACATTTCGTCGGCGGAAGGGCCGTAGACACCGGGGACGGGGATATCCAGCAGGCGCAGATACACACCCAATTGAGCGCGGTGATGCACGAAATGGTTCAAGACCCAGGTGCGGACGACAGCCATCTTCGGCATGGTGAAGTAAGTCTGGCCTTCATTGGTCATGCTCCAGGAGCCGCTGGCCACTTCGTCCGATACTTCCGACAGCACTTTGCGCCCGGCAATCACGTTGGCATCAAACATGGCGAGTATTGCCGGGCCATTATCATGCGAAGGATTCTTGAATCCGCCGAGATCGAAGACGTCTCTGTCGAACGTCATAAGAACCCATGCCGGGATATCGGCGATGTGGTTAGACAACTTGCCCAGAGCCATGGATTTGGTGTGAGGCTGCCAATCCATTTTTCCTTCGGGCAGGCGCTCCAGGTGCTTGCGTACTCCCGCCATTTCCTGATCGAACTCGGGCACTAAAATTTCAGCCATTCGCATGGATCAGATTGTATCCGGCGCCACGCGAAACGGCTAAGAGCTCGCGATCTTTTTGAGAGCTGGCTTTCAGCGCGTCGAAACAGCTTGCATCGAGCTTGCGGGGGCAATCAGCCTCCATGATGCGGAAGACTTCTTCGAGCGGCAGCGCATCGCGATAGGGCCGTTTCGCCGCCAAAGCGTCGAAGATGTCGGAGACAACAAGAATGCGCGCCGGAAGGGAAAGATGCTCCGCACTCATGTTGCGGAAATAGCCGCTGCCGTCCAGCTTTTCGTGATGGGAAGCAGCCATTTCGCTGATATCGCCGAAGCCGGGGATACGGTTCAGAATATCCAGCGAATAGGAGGGATGCTTTTTCACGCAGTCCCATTCTTGCGGGTCGAGCTTGCCGGGTTTTTCCAGGATGGAATTGGGAACGCTGAGTTTGCCGATGTCATGGAGCAGCGCGGCGCGGCGGATGCTGGCGATCTCAAGTGGTTCGAGCCCCAGGTTGGTGGCGATGGCAACTGCTGCACCGGCAACGCCCGTGGAGTGCTTGTAAGTGAACGGGCTCTTGGCGTCGATGACGTCAGCGAAGGCAACACAAATGTTATCGAGCGTGGCTTGTTCTTGATCGAGCACGTCGTGACGCGGTTCGAGACCGACCACGAGTTCTTCGGCATGTGCCACATCGCGCCAGAAGGAAGGAGATTTCGCAAGTGTAAGGAAGAGCTGGCTGAGTTCTGGATCGAACCAGCGGCCGGACCGTTTGCGAACCATGTCGCAGGCCGCGCGGACTCCGTAGGTCCGGTGAAAGACCTCGACGGATTGAGTCAGATTCAGGATGCGTGAGAGCAGGGGAATGGCATGGCCCTTCAAATTGGCGGGCTGACCGGAGCCGTCCCAAAGCTCATCGAGACTGTGGATGGCAACCGCGCTTGCTTCCGTGAGACCGATCTTGCGGGCGATGGTCGAGCCGCGTTCGCAGCGGATCTGGACAAGTTGTTTCGCATTTTGTTTTTGCTTGCGGCATATATTCCAAAGTGCGCGGACCCGATCGAGAAACGGCGCGCTGGGGCGCACATGCGTCAAGGCATATTGCAGAGATTCCCAACTGGTCTTGGTCCAATCTGTAGTTTTGACATCGTGTTTCGCGGCGATCTCGTCGCTACCCAGAATCTGAAACATGCGGGAGGCGTTGCTGGAGCAGCCCGCGTCTTTCATCAGATGAGCGTAGTAAAGGTCGCCCTTCTCCTGAAGGCTCAGATGCATGGCGTCGGCAAGTTTCATGCCCATCACGCAAGCCCGATTGGAGTGACCCATGGGCTGCCCTTCGGTCAGATCGAGCGCATGGGTGAGCCCGGCCAAAATTTCTGAAACGCGGAGCGTGGGCGCTGCGGCGGGGGCAAGGCTCTTTGGTTTGTATTCGGCTATTTGGAGGGGCATAAGGCTAGAACCTGTATCCGGCGGAGACGGTGACGGCATGAAGAAAGACACTTGCTTGCGAACGATCGAATTCCCCGGAGAGCAGGGCGCTGGTACCCACCGATTCTGAAGCGCGCGGGTAATAAGTATAAGCGGCATCCAGCAGACAGTTGCCCAGACGGTAACCCCAACCCGCCGATATTGCGTGACGGAATATGGATGCGGTCAAAGGAGTGAGAGTACGGGAAGGAACTGGATTGTTAGCGTGCGAATAACCCGCGCGAAAGGAACTGGCTTCACCCACGGAACGTTCCAGCCCGAATCTGAAGACGGTTTGATTCGACCAGGAGAGCGGGACCGAATCGACCAGGGTCGTGGTGCCGGTAAAGCGGTTGATATCGCTGTTCGCGCCTTCCGTTAAAACGATGGGCAGCGTACGGAACGCGGACGCCCATTAAACGCGGTTCACCTGCAGAGCGAGGCGTAGCGTCCTGCTGTATCGCCAATCCGCGTGGACCACCAGGGAGCGGGGCAGGCGCGTCTCCACTTGGGCGCGATATGTGAAATCGGGAGCAAACTGAAGGCCCAGCGAGACAAACTGTTGTGCCGCATTTCCGATGGCGCGTCCGCGGGATTGGATCACGGTGGCTGTCTGGTAGGCTGCTCCCACTACAAGGCGGCGTGTGGGGCTATAGAGGACGCCGAAACTATGATTCCAACCATGGCCGGTCGTTCGCAAATCGAGACCGGTCTTCAACCCGGCAATAATTGGGTTCGTTTGGAAGATGTAGGGGGCTTGAAAGACGTTCTTGTTGTAGACCCAACCTAGCGTGTATCCGGCAGAGAGGTGGGAGTTGATGCGATAGCCAAGCCCGGCGGTGGTACGCAAAGCCAACAGCTCAGAAGTCTTCGGCCGGTTGCCGTAAGAGGCGTTGCCACCCAGGCCGCCGAACGGGTCGACGTAATTCCAGGAGTCGCGGCTTACCGCTTCCGGCGCAATGCCGAAAGCAACAGTCAGGGGCAGAGAGCGCAGCGGAAGACCGAAAGCCGCGGTGGGGATGACACCAGGTTCCGTCTTGAGAGAACCATGCGTGGTGGCCGAGTTACAAATGAACCACCCATGATGAGCGTTGAGAGGCTGCCTTCCAACACGCCGGAGCTGAGCCTGGTCAACGCTGCGGGGTTCGTGTTCAAGGTATCGGACACGCTTTCTCCATTAGGGAGCAAAACGCCGCCCAAAGCCGCTGACCGGGCTGTGGTGCCGTTCTGGTAGAAATCGGCTCCAAGCGCCGAACTGAATGCGATCAGTGCGCAGTACAACGCTCGGAGGGAAACGGAGTAAATCATCTATGCGCTATTGATCGGCAAGAACGCGAGAAACCTTTAGCGCGCGGAGAAACATCGCCAAGAACACTGCGAAGAACATTCGGATGTCATGATGGAACCAACTAACCGAATGGATGCGGAAAAACAGCGGCTGGCCGACGACTTGGCCCGAAATGCGAATTGGAAACGTTGGGGTCCGTATCTTTCGGAACGCCAGTGGGGGACGGTTCGCGAAGATTATTCGGCGGATGGCAATTGTTGGGAGTATCTGCCGCACGACCATGCGCGCAGCCGCGCCTACCGTTGGGGCGAAGACGGGCTGCTGGGCATCTGCGATCGCGAAGGGCGGCTGAACTTTGCGCTGGCTGTTTGGAACGGAAACGATTGCATTTTGAAGGAGCGGCTGTTTGGCGTCACCGGGCCGCAGGGTAATCACGGGGAAGACTGCAAGGAGCTGTATTACTACCTGGATTCGACGCCAACGCATTCCTACATGAAGGCGCTGTACAAGTATCCGCAGCGCGCTTATCCTTATGAGCGCTTGCTTGCAGAATCGCGCAGGCGGGGGCGGCTGGACCGCGAATTTGAAATTACGGATACGGATGCCTTTCAAGAGAGCCGCTACTTCGATGTTTATGCGGAGTACGCGAAGGCCTCGCCGGACGACATCCTGATCCGCATCACTGTCGCGAACCGCGGGCCGGAGGAGGCGCCGTTAGACCTGCTGCCCACAGTCTGGTTTCGGAATACGTGGAGTTGGGGCCGCACCGGCGAAGGCTATTGGCCGCTGCCCTCCCTGCGTGCCACGGGCGAGCGGAGTGTGCAGTTGGATCATGAATCGATTGGCCGGTACACCTTTCTGGTGGAGCAACAAACGGAGTTGCTGTTTACCGACAACGAGACAAACGCGGATCGCCTGTTCGGATTGTACGACCCCACACGCTTTGTGAAAGACGCGTTCGATCAATGTGTGGTGCACAAGCGGTGGGAGGCGGTGAACCAGAAACGTGAAGGCACCAAGGCCGCGGCACGCTACCATCTGCAGATTCCGGCGGGCGGCGAAGTGCAGTTGCGATTCCGGCTCGCGGCGGGGGATTTGGCGCCGGAGAATGCGTTCGGAGCCGACTTCGAGAGCATGTTCGAACAGCGAATCGCGGAGGCGGATTCCTTTTATCAAGGTTTCTGCCCCGATTCGATGGGGGCAGCGGAGCGCCGCGTGGCTCGCCACGCCTACGCAGGTCTGTTGTGGTCGAAGCAGTTCTATTACTATGCGGTGCAGGATTGGCTTCAGGGCGACCCTTCACAGCCGACGCCACCCGCGGCGCGATGGCATGGCCGCAACAGCGAGTGGCCGCATCTTTTCAATCGCGATGTAATTTCGATGCCCGACAAGTGGGAGTATCCCTGGTATGCCTCCTGGGACTTGGGCTTCCACATGATCCCGTTTGCGCAGATCGATCCAGAGTTTGCGAAACAGCAGCTCATTCTGTTCAACCGCGAATGGTATATGAACCCCAATGGCCAAGTGCCCGCGTATGAATTTGCGTTAGGTGACGTAAATCCGCCGGTACAGGCATGGGCCGCCTGGCGTGTTTATAAAATCAGCGCACCGCACGGCCAGCGGGACCGCGTCTTTCTGGCACGCATCTTCCACAAGCTGATGATTAACTTTACGTGGTGGGTGAATCGCAAGGACGTGGCGGGCAAGCAGGTCTTTTCAGGCGGCTTTCTGGGCCTTGATAACGTGGGTGTCTTCGATCGTTCGCAGCCGCTACCGAATGGGCAGATGCTGGAGCAGGCGGATGGCACGGCATGGATGACCTTCTTTTGTTCCATCATGCTCTCCATGGCGCTGGAACTGGCGTCGGAAGACCCGGCATATGAAGACATTGCGTCGAAATTTTTCGAGCATTTTGTCGAGATTGCCGATGCCATGAATACGCTCGGTGGAACGGGGCTGTGGGATGAGGAAGACGGTTTCTACTACGACCAGTTGCTTGTGGATGGCCACGCCTATCCGTTGAAAATCCGGTCCATAGTGGGTCTGATCCCGTTATTTGCGGACGCTGTGCTGGAGCAGAGCCAAATTTCCAAGCTGCCCGCTTTCGAAAAACGTATGAACTGGTTTTTGAAAAACCGGCGCGATCTTCTGCATCAGATCAGCTACATGGAGGTCGGCGGCGGCACCGATCGTCAGCATCGGCTGTTGGCCATCCCTTCGCGGGCGCGGCTGATGCGTGTTCTGGCGCGAATGCTGGATGAGAACGAATTTCTCTCGCCGTTCGGAATTCGCAGCCTTTCGCGCGTGCATCAGCAGCATCCTTACATTCTGAATTTGGACGGTTCCAGCCGAAGCGTGTCGTATGAGCCGGGAGAATCGGAAACAGGTTCGTTCGGTGGCAATTCGAATTGGCGAGGACCCATCTGGTTCCCTATGAATTATTTACTGGTTGAGGCGCTGGAACGGTATTACCACTTCTATGGCGATTCTCTCAAGGTGGAGTGCCCCACAGGTTCGGGGCACCTGATGACGCTGAGGGAAGTTTCGCGGGAGTTGAACCGCCGTTTGGCCGCTATCTTTACGCCAGATGCGCAAGGGTGGTCTCCCTGGCAGGGCGAACTGCGCACGTATGCCGAAGACGGGCACTGGAAAGATTTGACGCTGTTTTACGAATACTTCAATCCGGATACGGGCCGTGGTTGCGGGGCGTCGCACCAGACAGGGTGGACGGCGCTGATTGCGCGGTGCATGGAAGACGGAGCAGCGCAGCGGTAAGGCGATCGGCTCGTCACCCTGGCTTCAGGTCTGCTGCCACCAAAGGTAACGCTCAAGCTTGCTTCGTTGATGGTGTTATCGGCCGCGCTCGGCGGACTGAATGCGGCTGAGGTTGCATCCCGTTTTATCGACGTGCACGGAGTAAAGTTTCACTATTTATCGGCCGGTCATGGATCCCCCTTGGTGCCGCTTCACGGCTATGCCGAATCGAGCGATATGTGGAAGGCCGCCATTCCTGCACTCGCGGAACGCGGCACAATTCCCTCAAGACGTGACGAAGCTGGTGTTGAGGGACGCTTTCCTGGCGTGGCGGGTTGGGAAGGCGTGTACAACAATCCGGTCATCTGGCATTTCCGCTTTAACGGACCCACGCCCGAGGCGCTGGTGCGGGGGCGGGAGCGCGTTTACTTTGAGCACTACTGGAATGACTTTGCCGCGGACCAAACACGTTCGCTCAGTGAGGCACAGCGCCAGATGTACACGGCTCTCTACGCCCGTCCTGGACGTATGCGCGCCGGGTGGGCATACTTCATATCGTTTCCGAAAGCAGCTACGGACTTCGAAGCGTTCGCTCGCGTGAAACTGCCCATGCCGGTGCTCGCCATTGGCGGTGACAAAGGCAACGGCGATGCGTTGGCTCGCCAAACGAAGCTGGTTGCAAACGACGTTACAGTAATCGTGTTGAAGGATACGGGTCACTGGCTGATGGAAGAGCGGCCCAGCGAAACCATCCGGGCGTTGTTGAAGCTTCTTTAACGGAACTATTCAGATGACAGCAGCAACATGCCGCTTGGCGGCAAATTGCGTCTTAGCGTCAAGCTGATGGGCGCACTAACCGGCTTGCAAACTATGGGAATACTATTGTGCTTATGACGCGATGCGTTCTCTTACTTCTTTTCTGTGCCACCGGTCTTTCGGCACAACAATCCGGAACCATTCAGACGGTGGCTGGAAACGGCGCCGCTACCTTCTCCGGCGATGGCGGTGCGGCAACGCAAAGCGCTTTGAACGTTCCTGTCGATGTCGCTGTGGATCGCGCGGGCAACATCTTTATAGCCGATCAATTTAACCATCGAATCCGGCGCGTGGCTGCGAACGGCACAATCTCCACGGTGGCGGGGAATGGCTCAGCCGGCTATTCCGGTGACGGAGGACCGGCCACCGATGCTCAGATCAACACACCCACCGGCGTATTCGTGGACGATGGCGGCACACTGTTCATTGCAGACGTGGGGAACCAACGAATTCGCCGAGTGGATTTGAGCGGCCGCGGGATCATTACCACTGTCGCCGGGAATGGCGCCAAAGGATATAACGGCGACGGAATCAATCCCACCACGGCGAGCTTCTACAACCCGGTGCGCGTCGCGGTCGATTCTTCGGGCAACATTCTCATTGCCGACCAAAGCAATCATCGAATCCGGCGGATTCAGCCAGGCGGCTTCATCACGACAATTGCCGGGGACGGAGCCGGCACACCCTCCAGAGGGGGCTTTTCCGGCGATGGCGGACAGGCAACGGCCGCCTCCCTAAACAATCCGACCGCGCTTGCCGTCAGCGGTAGCGGCGTGATTTATTTCTCCGACCAAGTCAATCAGCGTATCCGGCGGATCGCAATTGATGGAACCATCACGACGATTGCTGGAAATGGCAGCGCGGGCTTCTCTGGGGATGGCGGTCCGGCAACCAGCGCTTCACTGAACTACCCTGGCGGCCTCGCCCTGGATGTGGCGGGCAATCTCTATGTCAACGACGATCTGAATTTTCGCACCAGGCGCATCGCGATAGATGGAACTATTTCGACAATTGCAGGGAATGGCAGCGCATCGTTCTCTGGCGATGGCGGCCCCGCCACCGCCGCTTCGCTCAACGGCAACTTCGGCATTACAGTGGACTTGCTGGGCAGTGTTGTGATCGCCGATTCGGTGAACAATCGCATCCGCTCCATCACCAAGGCCGTGCCAGGGTTTGCGCCGGTGATCACGTCGGCCGGGTTCACCAACGCGGCGAGTTTTGCGACGGGAGCAAGCCCCGGTGCCCTGGCGACTATCTTCGGCACCCACCTTACCCGAAACCTGGGCGGCATCGTTCAGAACAGCACGGTTCCTCTGCCTTCGTCGCTGGCTGGTACCTCTGTCACCATAGGTGACAAAACAGCGCCGGTGTTTCAGGTGGTGAATCTGGCGGGGCAGGAGCAGATTAGTGTTCAGGTGCCTTTTGATGTTCCTCCGGGTTCCGCTGTGCCGGTGGTCCTGAACAATGGGTTCGGCACGGTAACCGTGCCCATCGATATCGCCATTGCGCAACCGGGCGTTTTCGCCAGCGGGCAGCAGACTGCCGCGCTGCACGCCAACTTCACGCTTGTGTCTTCGACACAACCTGCCGTTCCGGGTGAGACGGTGATCGTGTTCTCTACCGGCTTGGGCGCGGTGACGCCCGCTGGAATTACTGGCGCCGCGGCAAGTAGCTCAGTGCTTTCGTTCACGCAAACCACGTTCACCGCGACGGTGGGAGGACAGAACGCTCCTGTTTCGTTCAGCGGACTGGCGCCAGGGTTTGTCGCGCTTTACCAAGTGAATCTGGTAATTCCCGCCGGAGTTTCCGGACCGCAGGATCTGGTGCTCACCGGAGCGGGAGCCAGCAGTAACGTCACCAAAATTCAGATCCGCTGAGCAAAAGATTTCAGACCAAAAGGCTCAGACGCGGCGTTAGACTGTAGATAATCGTTTCGCCGCCAAGTGCTGGCTTTCAGGAGTCTTTTATGAAGATCGGAAGCGTTCCCGTTTGGGCAGCCTGCTGCCTATTTTTCATCGCCATTCCCTTGGCCGCGCAAAATGCGTCGCTAACCGGAACCGTGAAGGACCCCAAGGACGCGGCCATTGGCGGCGTCAATTTGAGCCTCACCAATAATGAAACCGGTGTCGCTCTTACTACCAGAAGCGATGCCGCGGGCGATTACGAATTCTCGTTCGCCAAACCAGGCAGCTACACATTGCGGGCGGAACAAGGTGGCTTCAAGACCTTTGTGCAAGGCAATCTGACACTGGCTGTTGCGGAACGTACTCGCGTGGATCCGGTCATGCAAATCGGCGATGCGAGCACGCTGCTTACTGTCGAAGGTTCGGTCACGGGTGTACAGACCGAATCCTCCACGCTGGGTGAAGTGGTGACGAATCGTAAGATTGTCGAGATTCCGCTGAATGGCCGCTTTTTTCTGGATATCGCGCTGCTGACGCAAGGCACCGTCGCGCCCAGCACCAACAACCGGACCTTCCTTGCCGTGCCGAGCGGGATCGGCATCTCTGGTATAAACGCGTCGGGCACACGCGAAGATTCCACGAATTACCTGTTCGATGGAATGAACTTGAGCGACATGGCTCAGAACCAGATTACGTTTCAGCCCAACATCGACATGATTCAGGAGTTCAAGGTGCAGACCAACTCCTTTTCCGCTGACTTTGGGCGCAATGCCGGGATTGTGATCAGTGCGGTTTCGAAATCCGGCACGAATGGTTTTCATGGCACAGCTTACGAGTTCGTCCGGAATGAAAAATTCGATGCAAAGAATTATTTTGACCCCGCCGGCAAAATCATTCCGTTCAAAAGAAATATCTATGGCTATAGCGTGGGCGGTCCGATTCTGCGTAACCGCACATTCTTCTTCACCAGCTACGAAGGTCGCCAGGGCCGGGAAGTTGCGTCGCTAAAAACGCAAGTTCCTACAACTGCGCAGGTTGCGGCGGTGACGAATCCTGTTGTACTGAAATTGATTCCGCTGCTGCCGAAAGCGAACGATGCGACGGGCACATTCTTTGTGGGCCCGGCCGGGCGGAAGCGCAAGCTGAACCAGTTTACCGGGCGGATCGATCACAATTTTTCTGAACGCGACTTTGTTTTTGGAAACTTCATTTCGAACCGCGATGAACGCACGGAACCAACTCTACAAGGCAACAACCTGCCGGGTTTCGGCGATACGCGACCGGCGAAACGCGAGCTTCTGTCGCTGGGATACACTCACGTGCTTTCCCCTTCGGTGACCAACGAATTTCGCGCGGGCCTAAACCGTGTGCTGATCAGCTTCACGCAGGATGACCAGGCGGATCCTTCGGCGTTCGGCATTGCCTCGCCATCCTCCGTTTTCCCGCAGTTCGCCATTTCAGGTGGAGCGGTATTCGGAGGGATTGCCGGCTTCCCGCAAGGCCGCGGCGATACCACGTTCCAATATTCCGATTCGCTCGCTTGGATTAAGGGCAGGCATTCACTCAAGTTTGGAGCGGAATTTCGCCGCTTCCGGAACAATAATTTTAACGGTGGCACCGGCGGCACCATCAACTTTCCCAACCTGGCCGCCTTCCTTGCCGGCACGCCAAGTTCGGCCACCGAAACCGCGCTGCCTGCCACGCCGGGGCTGCGCGTAGGCGCGTTGGGGACGTATGCCCAGGATGACATCCGAGTAAGTCAAAGACTGACCTTGAATCTGGGGCTGCGATGGGAATACAACGGCGTGCCAAGCGAAATTTATGACCGCCTGGCTGTGTATGACTTTGCGCGCAATGCCCTGTTTCGTGTCGGAACCAACGGAGTGGAGAGGCCCTACAAACGCCAGTTCACGAACTTCGGACCACGCTTCGGTTTCGCCTACGACCCCTTCGGCAATGGCAGGACTGTGATTCGTGGCGGCACCGGCCTTTACTACGATGAGCCGGTCACCAACATCGTCACCGGCCTGGGTTCGAACCCACCATTTGCGACGTCGGTGAATAACACCAGTAACGTGAATTTAGCGAATCCATTCAACCTGCCGGCGGGGACGGGAAGCGCGATCGCGGCTGTCGATCCGAATTTCAAGAGCGCGGTGGTGTTCTCTTATAACCTGAACATTCAACGGGAACTTGCCGGTACCGTTTTCCAGGTAGGTTACGTAGGTAGTCAGGGTCGTCATCTTCGGTTGACCGGCGACGCTAACCAGGGCATCAACGGCGTTCGGCCTATTAGTGGATTTTCCAGCATCACGGTACAAGAGTCTGTCTCGAATTCGAATTACAACGGGCTCTGGTTATCCGCGAATCGAAGGTTGGCGCGCGGACTTACATTTTCCGCCTCTTACACGTTCTCGAAATCAATCGACAACAATTCGGTCGGCAGTTCGAATCCGCAAATACAAAACTTCTACGCCATCGGGGCAGAGCGCGCGCTTTCCGATTTCGATGCACGCCAGCGTTTCGTCTTGAGCGGTGTTTACCAGCTTCCGTTCCACGCGGACGGTACTTTTTCGAGACGGCTTGTGGAGGGGTGGACAGTTTCTCCGATCGTGAACCTGCAATCCGGCAATCCCTTCAGCCCGATTGTTGCACTTACTCGCACAGTAACTCCGGGCGTCGCGCCAACGCCCGGTTTGACTTACAACAGCGGCAGCCTGGAAGGTTTTGACCGGCCCGATTACGTACCTGGCCAGCCGCTCTACCTAAATAACCGCTCTCCCTCTCAGTGGCTGAACCCAATTGCATTCGTCCGCCATAACCAGGGCTTCGGCAATGCAGGCCGCAACATACTTACAGCGCCTGGCCTACAGGATGTGGATGTGGCTCTCTCAAAAGACACCAGAGTGAAGGAAAGAGTTTCACTGCAGTTCCGCGCGGAGTCTTTCAATATCATGAATCATCCAAACTTTGGCCAGCCGGTAAATTCTTTTACCGCGGCAACCTTTGGCCAAATTATACAAACACGAACCACACGAGGAGATCTGGGCAGTTCGCGCCAAATCCAACTTGGTTTGAAACTGCTTTTCTGATTATTTCGCGGGCAAGGCAAACGCCACATAGGCGCCGCGAATCTTCTCTTGCGTGGAGGGTATCAGTCCGGCCTGGGCGGCGGCGCAGAACACGATGTACTCGCGTCCGGCAACTTCATAGACGGCCGGCATGCCTTCAAGAGCCGCTTCTAATTCGTGCTGCCACAAGACCTTGCCGTCCGTCACGTCCAGAGCGCGGACCGTGCGGTCGCGCGTGCCTGTGAAGATAAGCCCGCCGGCCGTCACAACCGGGCCCACTTTCGGATAATGCGAACCGGTATTATGAATGCCTTGGGCAGCCAATTCCGGCACATCGCCGAGCGGGATGTTCCAACGGATGACGCCTTCGTTCAAATCGTAAGCAGTCAGAGAAGACCAGGGTGGGGCAATGGGCGACAGGCCGTTCCGAGCGAGCATGAAACCGAACCCGCTATAGAAACGTTCCTCGTCAAAGGCGGCCAGGGCTTTATCGGCCTCTTGATTTTTTTGCAGACGAAGCATGGCCGGCATGTCTTTCGAGACCACAAAGAGCGAGCCATTTTCCGGATCGATGGCGGCGCCTCCCCAATTCGCCCCGCCATTGTTGCCCGGCATCTGGATGGTGTTGCGCTGTCCGGGCGGCGTGAATAGCCCCTCATTACGCGCGCTAAGAATTTCATCGCGAAACTTCGCGCGCTCTTCCGGGGAAAGGTACGGGCTCAGATCCTCGACTGTAAATTTCTGACGGGCAAACGGAGGCGGCTTGGTGGGAAATGGCTGCGTGGGCCAAGTCTGTTCGCCGGGCATGTGGGAGCGCGGCACGGGCCGCTCTTCAATAGGCCAGAGGGGCTCGCCCGTCGTGCGATTGAAAACCCAGACAAAGCCCTGCTTCGAGACTTGGGCCACCACATCAATCGGCTTGCCCAAGTGAAGCACGGTGAGAAGCTTGGGCGCGGTGGCGTCATCGTAATCCCAGATGTCGTGATGCACCATTTGGAAGTACCAGACCAGTTTCCCCGTGCGGGCATTCAGGGCCAGCAGACAATCGGCAAACAGATTTGCGCCGGCGC
>Ga0123338_10002097_pt1 | contig 18791 bp, 15 predicted proteins | sample grotaG_FD_89793 | JGI IMG/M metagenome (GOLD analysis project Ga0123338, IMG submission 89793) | Glacier valley bacterial and archeal communities from Borup Fiord, Nunavut, Canada, to study Microbial Dark Matter (Phase II) -... | ecosystem: Environmental > Aquatic > Freshwater > Ice > Glacier ...
GGGCGGCGACGCCCTCGAAGACTGGGCGGCAAGCGTGAACCTCAAGTTCCTCGGCGTGCTGCGCGAGACCCAGGCCTACGTCCGCTGCGTCGAGCAAGGATTGACGCTGTTCGACCTGCCGCCGACGCAGACGCAGATCGACATGGCGCAGTGGGCGCCGATCCTGGAGTGGGTCGAACCCGTGCTGCGCTCGACCCGCCGCCCGCCGGTCGGTCTGGAATCGCGCGCACCGCGCGTCGAGCTCGCGACGCCACAGCGCTCGCGGCCGACACCGCTCGCGATCACGCCACGTGCGCCGGGCTCGGCGACGCGATCGCTGCCGGGCATCGCCGTGCCGGTCAGAGGTCGCACGACCGCCTTCGGCGCGGCGAGCCTCTTCGGCTGGCTGCCGATCCCGCGCTTCCTCCAGCGCAACGTCTAGGCCGATCCGCTCTCAGGTCAGCCAGCGCGGCCGGCGCTCGACGCTGCTGCACCGTCAATCGATCTTCGTGAACAGGTAGACCAGGCACAACGACGCGATCTGCTAGACCGCGAAGTAGGCGATCGACGCGCCGCCACCGGTCTCGAGGTCGAACCTCTCGGCGGAGAACGCCCCACCTGCGAAGGCCACGGCATAGCTCACGACGCGACCGACGACGAACGGGGCCGCCAGAAGCGCGATCGGCGACCGGCGATCTCGACGACGCGAAGCTCGAGGCGATGCACCGGCGGGCGCTTGCGCATCCGTTCGATGCTGGGACGAAACGCCGCCGCACCCTTGATCCGCCGCAAGCTTGACTTTCCTTCAATATTTCCACTAAAGTCGAATAATGGAAGAATACGATGTGGTTCGATCCCTCGCCGCACTGGCCCAGCCCGTGCGGCTGAAGGTGTTCCGGGCTCTCGTCGTGCGCGGCAGCACTGGACTCACGCCCGGCGCGATGGCGGACGGCCTCGACATCCCGTCGAACACGCTGTCGTTCCACCTGAAGGAGCTGACGCACGCCGGCCTCGTGACGCAGGAGCGCTCGAGCCGCAACATCATCTACCGGGCCGCGTTCGACCGCATGAACGCCGTGCTCGGCTACCTCACCGAGAACTGTTGCCGGGGCGCGAGCTGCGCCGTCGAGGCGACGGCTGCGTCCTGTAACTGCTGAGCACACCCACCGGAGAACCGCATGAAACGATTCCACGTCCACGCCCACGTCGAAGACCTCGCGGCCAGCGTCGCCTTCTATTCCAGGCTGTTCGCCGCCGAGCCCACCCGTGTCGAATCCGACTACGCCAAGTGGATGATCGAGGACCCGCGCATCAACTTCGCGATCTCGACCCGCGGCGGCACGCCCGGCGTCGACCATCTCGGTGTCCAGACCGACACCGACGAGGAGCTCGCGGAGCTGAAGGCCCGTGCCTGCGCAGCCGACATGGCGCTGCTAGAAGAGGGCGAGACGACCTGCTGCTACGCGCGCAGCGACAAGCACTGGGTGACCGATCCGCAGGGCATCGCGTGGGAGCACTTCCACACCCTGGAGAGGATCCCGACCTTCAGCCAGGCTTCGGCCGACAAGCCGGTGGCGGCGGCGGCGTGCTGCGGAACCGCTCCGACGCAGGCGCCGACGGCCAGCGTGCCTGCCGGCCGGGCGCGATCTTGTTGCTGACGGCTTCGGGCGGCACGGCGGTGCCCATGCCGATGAGCGTCTTCGAGCGCTATCTGACCGTCTGGGTCTTCCTGTGCATCGTCGCGGGCATCGCCCTCGGCCAAGCCTTCCCGGCGCCATTCCAGGCCGTCGGTCGAATGGAGATAGCGAAGGTCAATCTGCCGGTCGGCGCGCTGATCTGGGTGATGATCGTTCCGATGCTGCTGCGGGTCGACTTCGCGTCGCTGTCCCAGGTCACGAGGCACTGGCGCGGCATCGGCGTCACCTTGTTCGTCAACTGGGCGGTGAAGCCGCTGTCGATGGCTCTCCTCGGCTGGGTCTTCATCCGCCACGTCTTCGCGCCGTACCTGCCGGCGGGCCAGGCGGACAGCTACGTCGCCGGCCTGATCCTGCTCGCCGCGGCGCCCTGCACGGCGATGGTGTTCGTCTGGAGCCGGCTCACCGGCGGTCATCCCCTGTTCACCCTGTCGCAGGTCGCGCTCAACGACGCCATCATGGTGTTCGCCTTCGCGCCCATCGTGGCCTTGCTGCTCGGCCTGTCGTCCATCACCGTGCCGTGGGAGACGCTGATCGCGTCGGTGCTTCTCTACATCGTGATCCCCGTGGTGATCGCCCAGGCGTGGCGCCGCGCATTGCTCCGGCGCGGCCCGGCGGCATTCGACGCGGCGCTGACGAAGATCGGTCCGTGGTCCATCGCGGCGCTGCTGGCCACCCTGGTCCTGTTGTTCGCCTTCCAGGGCAGGGCCCTCCTCGCCCAGCCGCTGGTGATCGCCATGCTGGCGGTGCCGATCCTGATCCAGGTCTTCTTCAGTTCCGGCCTCGCCTACTGGCTGAACCGCCGGCTCGGCGAGTCGCACGACGTCGCCTGCCCGTCCGCCTTGATCGGCGCCAGCAACTTCTTCGAGCTCGCCGTCGCCGCGGCGATCAGCCTGTTCGGCTTCGAGTCCGGCGCCGCGCTCGCGACCGTGGTGGGCGTGCTGATCGAGGTGCCGGCGATGCTGCTCGTCGTGCGGTTGGTCAACCGCAGCAAGGGCTGGTACGAGGCCGGGCCCGGTATCGCGACATCGTAGGAGCGCTTCTGCATGACCGACGCGACGATCTATCACAACCCTGCGTGCGGCACGTCGCGCAACACGCTCGCGATGCTCCGGCACGCCGGCATCGAGCCGACGGTCATCGAGTACCTGAAGACGCCGCCCGCGCGAGAGAGGTTGCGGGAGCTGATCGCGGCGATGGGCCTGTCGGCGCGCGAGCTCCTGCGGCGAAAGGACACGCCGCATGCGGAACTGAGGCTCGACGATCCGGCATTGACCGACGACGACCTCATCGACGCGATGCTCCTGCATCCGATCCTCATCGAGCGCCCCGTCGTCGTCACCGCCCTCGGCACGAAGCTGTGCCGACCGTCCGAAGCGCTTCTCGAGATCCTTCCCGTGCCGATGCCGAACGCGTTCACGAAGGAAGACGGCGGGTTCGTCACCGACGACGGTCGCCGTCGCAGCGCCGGCGGCCTAGCGCAGCGCGTCGGGAAGCAAACGACCTGACGGCCGATGCCGACCGCCGGCCGCGCCTCGGTCATCGTCGCCCTCGGCTCCGCGCAGACGCTGGCCTGGGCGTCGTCGTACTACCTGCTCGCCATCCTCGCCGCGCCGATCGCGCGCGATCTCGGCGTGCGGATGCCGACCGTGTTCGCCGCCTTCTCCGTCGCGCTGCTGGTTTCCGCGGCGTTGGGACCGATCGCCGGACGAACGATCGATCGCCTCGGCGGCCGGCCCGTGCTCATGGTCGCCAGCATCGTCTTCGCGACCGGCTTGGCGGCACTCGGCCTCGCACAGGGACCCGCGACGCTGTTCCTGGCCTGGGCGCTGCTCGGCGTCGCCATGGGCAGCGGGCTCTACGAAGCGGCATTCGCGACGCTCGTCCGGCTCTACGGCACGGACGCGCGCAACGCCATCACCGGCATCACCCTCTTCGCCGGCTTCGCGAGCACCGTCGGCTGGCCGCTGACGACGCTGCTCGAATCGCATGTCGGCTGGCGCGGCGCCTGTTTCGCGTGGGCTGCCCTGCACGTCGTCGCCGGCCTGCCGCTGAACTGGTCGCTGCCGCGCGCGCCGTCGCTTGCGCAAGCGCGGCGGCCGGCGGCCGACGCGACGTCCGCGAGCACCGAACCGGTCACCGGGCAAGTGCGCGCGGCCTGGCTGCTCGGCGTCGTCTTCGCGGCGACTTGGTTCATCAGCACGGCGATGGCAGCGCACCTGCCGCGCCTGCTGCAGCTGAGCGGCCTGACGCTCGCGGCGGCCGTCGGCATCGGCGCGCTCGTCGGCCCGGCGCAGGTCGGCGGACGGCTGCTCGAGCTCGGCGTGCTGCGCCGCTTCCATCCCTTGCTGTCGGCGCGCCTGGCCTCGCTCATGCATCCGATCGGCGCAGCCTTGCTCCTGATCTTCGGCGCACCGGTCGCGGCCGTCTTCGCGCTCGTGCACGGCGCGGGCAACGGCATCCTCACGATCGCCAACGGCACGCTGCCGCTCGTCTTCTTCGGGCCCGACGGCTACGGCAGGCGCCAGGGCCTGCTGATGGTGCCGTCGCGCATCGCGCAGGCGCTCGCACCCTGGCTCTTCGGGCTCTGCCTCGATCGCTGGGGCAGCGACGCGCTGTGGCTCTCGGCTGCGCTCGGGCTCGCAGCGTGTCTCGCGTTGCTGGTGCTGCGCCCGCCCGCGATCGCGTCGCGCGCGAGCTGACGGGTTCGCTCAGGCTTCGGCCAGCGAGCCGGCGCGGATCACGTTCTCGCGGTTCGGCTTGCCGTCGGCATCGGGCGACTGGCTGTAGTCGCCGAACGGCCCGTCGCGCTCGGCCACCGCCGCCGCCACGCCCTGCTCCTTCGCCGTCTTGATCCAGGCCAGAGCCTCGGGCGTGTTGCGCAGCATCGCGTCCATCACCGAGCCGAGCAGCTGGGTCGAGTGCAGGCCCATGTTCTCGTAGGCCTGGTTGACGATCAGCTTCATCGCCGCGAGCTGCGACATCGGAATCGTCGAGAGCTGGGCCGCGAGCGCGCGCGTCTCCTTCTGCAGCTGGTCGAAGGGAACCGCCTTGTTGATCAGGCTGATCTCCGCCGCCTCCTTGCCCGAGAGCGAGCGGCCGGTGAGCGCGAGCTCCTTGGCCTTGGCCAGGCCCAGGCGATGGACCCACATGCCGGCGTGGTGGCAGCCCCACATGCGCGAGTACGGCGTGCCGATGCGCGCGTCTTCGGAGGCGATCACGATGTCGGCGCAGAGCGCCATCTCGCTGCCGCCGCCGACGCACCAGCCGTGCACCTGCGCGATCACCGGCTTGGGGCTACGCCAGAGCGACATGAAGCGCGGCACCCAGCCGAGCTGGTGGTGCGTGACCATCACCATGTCTTTGCCCGCGTCCCACTGGCTGTCGCTGGCGATGGCTTTGTCCCACTGGTGGAAGCCGCCCGAGAAGTTGAAGCCGCCGCAGAACGAGCGCCCGGCCCCTTGCAGCAGGATCACCTTGACCTTGTCGTCGCTGGTCGCGCGCCGGACCGCGTCCTCGATCTCGTCGAGCATTGGCGGCACGATGGTGTTGAGGTCGTCGGGGCGGTCGAGCGTGACGACGGCGGTGGCGTCCTCGATGGCGTAGTGGATCGTCTGGTACATGCGTGTCTCCTGGCTGATGCGTGATGGGTGGAAGGCGGGCCGGTCAGGCGGGGCGGTCCTTGAGGGCGCGGCGCAGCACCTTGCCGCTCGCGGTCTTGGGCAATTCGGGCAGGAAGCGGATCACGCGCGGCACCTTGTACGCCGCCATGCGCTCGCGGCAGAACGCGGCAAGCTCGCTGTCGGTAGTCGCGTGCCCGGGGCGCAGCGCGACCCAGGCGGCGACGGTCTCGCCGCGGTAGTCGTCGTGCAGGCCGACGACGGCGCACTCGAGCACCGCGTCGTGCTCGTAGAGGACGTCCTCGACCTCGCGCGGCCACACCTTGAAGCCCGACGCGTTGATCTGGTCCTTCATGCGATCGACGACGTAGAGCCAGCCGTCGGCGTCCATGAAGCCGATGTCGCCGGTGCGCAGGCCCTGCGGCGTGAAGGCGGCGCGCGTCTCGGCCTCGCGCTGCCAGTAGCCGCTTGCAAGCTGCGGCCCGCGCAGCACGATTTCGCCGGGTTGCATCGGCGGCAGGAGGCGGCCGTCGTCGCCGACGATGTCGCAGTCGATCCCCGGCACCGGCAGGCCGACCGACAGCGCGCCGGTCGCGGAATCGACCGGCGCCGCACGGCCCATCGGCACCATGTGCGTCGGCCCGGTCGCTTCGGTCATCCCGTAGATGCCGAGGATGCCGTGGCCGAACTTGCGCCGGTAGCGCTCCACGACCGCCGCCGGAATCGGCGCGCCCCCGGAGAACGGGCGGTCGAGCGAGCACAGATCCTCGGGCGCGACGTCGGCCGTGTCGGTGAGCGCGATGAAGGCCGTCGTCGGCCCGATCGTGAACGTGCCGCCGTGGGCGCGGACGGCGTCCCTGAACGCGTGCGGCGTGAAGCGATGCGTGAGGACCAGCGTCGCCGCCGATGCCATCGCGAGCGCGACGTAGCCGATCATGCCGGTGACGTGCACGAGCGGTGCGATCGCGACGATCGCATCGCTCGCGCTCACCTTGCCCCAGACCCGGTAGACCTCGGCGCTGAAGGCGACCTGGCCGTGCGTGCTGACGGCGGCCTTGAGTGGCCCCGTCGTGCCCGACGTGTAAATGAAGGTCGCCGGATCGTCGGCGGACGGGAGCGGCTCAGACGCCGCCGGCCGTGCGCCCTCTCCGCTTGCGAGCAGCTCGCTCCAGCCGTCGCCGCCCTCGCCGTCCCGGCCGCAATCGATCACGCGCGCCACGCCCGCGTTCTCGGCGACGGCGCGCGTCGCGGCGAGCGATTCGTTCGCTTCGCAGATGAGCACCGTCGCGCCGCTGTCGCGCAGCACCTCGTCGAGCTCGCGCTCGCGGTACATCGGATTGACGGTCGCGACGATGCCGCCGAGCTTCCATGCCGCGATCACCGCGAACACGAACTCGGGCACGCTTTGCAGATAGATCGCGAGGCGATCTCCGCGCCCGAAACCGCTCGCGGCCAGCGCCTCCGCGGCGCGGGTCGCGATGCGGTCGACCTCGCGCGCCGCGAAGGCGCGCTCGCCGCAACGCAGCATCGGGTGATCGCCATTCGCCACGACCGTGGCGTGGAAGGCGTCGAGGACCGTCGGGTGCGCCGGCACGACGCTCGCCGGCACGCCGGCGTCGTAGAGCTCCAGCCAGGGGCGGCGAACCATTCCTGCCACCGCGCCGATCAGGCGAACCCGTAGGGCCGGTAGGCGCCGAAGACGTGGTGCTCGAAGTGCGCCATGCCCTTCGCGCCGCCCGGGCCTTCGAGCCAGCACGGGAACTCGGTCTGGCCCATGCGCTTCTTCTCCGGCACGTGCTGCGGGCCGGTCTTCATCCCGTCCGCCGGGGCCGGATAGCGGTCCTGCTCGATCTTCGGCGCGGCGCTGCGGTAGACGCCGGTGCGCTCGCCGTCGTGCCAGCCGCCGTAGTAGCCGCCGCCCTGCACGTCGGCAGCCGTGCCGGCGCGCTCGATGCAGTAGTCGAGGCGGTTGCCGTGCTCGTCCTTCAGCGTGTAGCGCCCGCCCTTCACGTTGTGCGTGCCCGGCAGGTACTCGATGTGGTGCTCGACGCCCACCAGCGCGACGCGCCGGCCGTCGGCGTGGTCGATGACGCCCTCGAAGTCGAGCGTGCTGCCGTCCTCGGCCTCGTGGGTGTGGAAGAAGCCGCTGTGCCCCTCGACCTCGAACGGCACCCAGATGCGGAAACGGCGCGCGTCGCTGGAGTGCTTCTCCTCGGTGGCACCGCCGCTGCGGTCGCGCGGGCCCATGCTGGCGCGGATGCCCCACGAGTGGTCGCGCAGGGCATGCCACCGGTCCACGCTGGTCCGCGCACCGTCGAGCGTGACGTGGCCGCTGGCGCGGCAGATCATCGTGTAGCGCACGAGATCGTTGATCAGGCGGCCGTAGCGGTAGTGGCGGTACGGCGCCTCGACGTACGGCGGCCCGACCGAATCGAAGCGCAGGTCGAGCGCGAGGCCGCCGGTGTCGTCGAGCTCGAAGCGCGCCTCCTTCATGCGCTCGGCGAACGAGAGCCGGAACGGGCCGATCGCCAGCGTCGCGTGATCCGGACGCAGCGCGCGCGTGAAGCGCCAGGAGCGCTGCTCGCCGCCGCGCGCGACGTTGACGAAGCCGTCGACGGTGTTGGTGTTCGGATGCAGGCGCATGCCGAGCGAGACGTACCAGTCCTCGGCATAGGTGGCGAAGTAGTAGCCGTCGTTGAAGTGCGGATCCGACGTCGCGAGCACGTTGAACGGCGTGGGCGCCTGATGGAACGGCAGGTCATCGATGTCGCTCAGTGGCAGGTCTTGCATGGTGTGTCTCCTCGATTCGTAGGCTGCGCCGGCCGCCTCACGCGGCCTTGCGCCGGCGCCGCACGGCCGACGGCGCGATGCCCTTGGCCAGGCGCTCGGTCGCGTCGCGCACGTGCATCTCGAGCACGCGGCGCGCGTCGATGCGGAACACCCGCGTCCGATGGGTGTGATAAAGAATCAGGAGGCCGAACAGCACCGCGTAGTGCAGGCCGACCTCGGGATCGGCCTCGGCCGGCGTGCAGCCGGCGAGCTCCTGCACGCAGGCGCGAAAGACGTCGAGGATCGACTCGAGCTGGCCGTTCAGCCTGGCGTCGAGCTCCTTCGTCAGGCCCTGCGGCTTCAAGCCGTTGAACAGGTAGAGCGCGAGCGACATGTCGCCCGGGCGGGCCTCGTAGTGATCGAAGTGCGCGAACAGCACTGCGGCGAAGCGATCGGCCGGCGTCCGCGCCTTCCCGACCTGGACCGCGAGGTTGTCGCGGTACAGCGCGAGCGAGCGCGACAGCAGCTCCGCGTAGATCTCCTCCTTGCCGCTGAAGTACGGGTAGATGGAACCCGTGGTCGAGCGCGCGGCCGTCGCGATCATCCGCATCGTCGCGCCTTCGAGGCCCTTCGACTCGAACACCTTGCGGGCCGCCTTCAGCACCGACTCGCGTCGGTGGTCGTCAGGGGCGATCTTCTTCGCGGCGGGCATGGCGACGTGGTTGGCGTGGCGGGACCGACAGCCTACTTCGGCGCGGCCGCCGCGACGAGCGGGCAGCCGCCTTCCGACTCGGGCCTGAACGCCTGCGCGCCCGGCACCGTCTGGCGGATCTGCAGCAGGTCGAACGGGCCTTTCGACTCGGCCGGCGTCTTGGCCTGCCACAGCATCATGTCGTGCAGCACGCGTCCGTCGGTGCGGATTCGCACGTTCTTGTTGTACATGTCGTTGACCGGCAGCTCGCGCATCTTCGCTGCCACGGCCGCGGTGTCGTCGCTGCCGACGGCCTCGACGGCCTTCAGGTAATGGTTGATCGCGGCATAGGCGCCCGCATGCGTCATGTTGGGAATGTTGTTGCCGGGAAAGCGGTCCTGGTAGCGCTTGGTCCAGGCGCGCGTGGCGTCGCTCTGGTCGTGATAGAACGATGCGACGCCGACCGTGCCGGCCGCCGTCTTCGGGCCGAGCGCCTGGATGTCGTTCACGTACAGCAGGAGGCCGGCCAGTCGCTGCGTCTTCGTCAAGCCGAACTCGTTGGCCTGCTTCACCGCGTTGACGAGATCGCCGCCGGCATTCGCCAGGCCGACGACCTGGGCCTTCGACGCCTGCGCCTGCAGCAGGAACGAGCTGAAGTCGGGTGCGCTCAGCGGATGGCGTGCCGTTCCCAGCACCTTGCCTCCGCCCGCCTCGATGAAGCGCGTCGTGTCGCGCTCCAGGGCCTGTCCGAACGAGTAGTCGGCGGTGATGAAGAACCAGGTCTTGCCGCCGTCGGCGACGACCGCCTTGCCGACGCTCGACGCCAGCCCGAAGGTGTCGAACACCCAGTGCGTCACGTTGGCCGAGCAGAGCTTGCCGGTGATGTCGGACGAGCCTGCGCCCGCGACCAGCAGCGTCTTGTTCTTCTCCTTGGCGACGTTCATGACCGCGATCGTCGCGGCGCTGCCGCCGCCGGAGAGGATGACGTCGACCTTGTCGACGTCGATCCAGCGTCGCGCCAGCGTCGACGCGACGTCGGCCTTGTTCTGGTCGTCGCCGACGACGACCTCGATCCGCTTGCCGAGGATCTTGCCGCCGCGGTCCTCGATCGCGAGGCGGGCCGCCTCGACGGCGCCGCGGCCGGTGACGTACGAGTAGACGCCGGACTGGTCGTTCATGATGCCGATGCGGAACACGTCGTCCGCCTTCTGGGCCTGGGCGCCGAACGAACAGGCCGTCGCTGCGGCGGCGATGAGCGCGTGGATCTTGTGCATGCTTGTCTCCCGGTTGATCTTCGAACGTGGATCGGTAGTCACCCTCGCGAGCCGAAGCGCTCGCGCAGGATGAATTTCAGGGGCTTGCCGCTCGCCGTGCGCGGCAGGCCGTCGATGAAGTGCACGACGGCAGGCTTCTTGAAGCTCGCGAGCTGCGCGGCGCAATGCTCGATCAGCTCGCGCTCGCTGGCGGCCGCGGCCGGGCGCAACTCGACGACGGCGCAGACCTGCTCGCCCCACTTCTCGTGCGGGATGCCGATGACGGCGGCGTCGAGCACGGCCGGGTGCGCGCGCAGCACGTCCTCGATCTCGGCAGGCGCGACGTTCATGCCGCCGCACTTGATCAGGTCCTTCTTGCGGCCGGTCACGTAGAGGTAGCCGTCGTCGTCCAGGCGGCCGACGTCGCCGGTGTGCAGCCAGTCGTCGACGATGTGCTGCGCAGTGAGCGCGGCGTCGTCCCAGTAGCCGGCGATGACCGAGGGCGCGCGCACGAGGATCTCGCCGTCGCTGCCGGCGGGCAGGTCGTCGCCGCTGTCGCCGACGATGCGGATCGCCGCGTCGAACGACGCCCGACCCGACGAGCCCGGCTTGACCGCGGTCATGTGCGGCGGCATGCAGGTGACGCTGCCGCCGCCTTCGGTCAATCCGTAGACCTGGACGAAGTCGGTGTGCGGGAAGGCTGCCTGCATGCGGCGCACGGCTTCGGCCGACAGCACCTGCCCGCCGCACATGATCATGCGCAGCGCGAGCGTGTCGAAGCGCTCCAGGTCGGGCACGCGCAGGATGTCGTAGATCATCGTCGGCACCCAGAGCACGTGGCTGATGCGGTGCTCGCACACGTAGGCGAGCGCAGTGCGCGCGTCGAACCCGCCCGAGGGCTTGACGTGCACCGTGCCGCCGGCGTGCAGCGCGGCCCAGGTGAGATCGTGGCGCCCGCCGACGTAGAACAGGTCGATCATCGCGAAGGTCGAGCTCTCCGGCCCCATGCGGAAGTCGATGACCTGCTGGATCGCGTTGAAGAAGAGGCCGCCGTTCGTCCACACGGCGCCCTTCGGATCGCCGGTCGTGCCGGAGGTGTAGAGGATCTCGTGCGGATCGTCGAAGCGCGGCGTGCGCGCAACCGCAGTCGACGACGCGCCGTCGACGAGCGCGCGGTAGTCGATCTCGTCGTCGCCCGTCTCGCCGTCGAGCAGCACGACGGTCCGGATCAGCGGCAGGCGGCCCTCGCGGCGCAGCGCGCGCACCGTCGGCGCCGCGTCGGCGTCGACCACGATCGCCACGGCGCCGGAGCGGCTCAGGATCGACGCGATCTCGCCGCTGCGCAGGCGCCAGTTGACCGGCACCATGATCGCGCAGGCGGCCGCGATGCCGGTCTCGATCTCAAGGTACTCGAGCCGGTTCTTCGCCAGCAGCGCGACGCGATCGGCCGCCTCGATGCCGAGCCCGACCAGCGCGTTGCCGATGCGCCGCGACTGCTCGCGCATCTCGCGCCAGGTGCGTACCGCGCCCGCGCAGACGATCGCCGCCCGCTCGCCGTCGGCGGCGCCGCGCTCGATCACCTGAGGCAGCGACAGAGTGCGCCAGCGCTGCGCGTCGGCGAGGTCGAGCCTCGCCTTGCCCGCCGGACGGCGATCGCTGTCGCGCACGTCGACGTGCCTGCCTACGCCGCCTTCACGTGGACGGGCCGCGGCGGCTCCGGGCGGCTGCCCTTGGCGAAGCTCGCCATGCCGGTCATCGCCTCGGGCGCGACCGCAGGCCCGTAGCAGAGCTCGGCTTCGAGCTCGAGCGCCTCGGGCAGGGGCATGCCGTAGCCGAGGATCGCGGCCTTGCGGTCGGCGCGCAGGCCGATCTGGCCGTAGGTGCAGATGTGCTCGGCGATCGCGAGCGCACGCTCGAGCGCGGTGCCAGCGGGAACGACTTCCTGCGCCAGGCCCATGCGGTAGGCGTTGTGGGCGTCGATCTCCATGCCGGTCTCGATCATGTAGAGCGCGTTGCCCAGGCCCACGGTGCGCGCCAGGCGCTGCGTGCCGCCGTCGGCCAGCGACAGACCCCAGCGCTTGTTGAGCAAGCCAAACTTCGCGGTCTCGTCGACGATGCGGAAGTCGCACCAGCAGGCGAACTCGACGCCACCCGCCCAGCAGTTGCCGTTGATGGCGGCGATGACCGGCTTGCCCGGATCGAGCCGGCAAAAGCCCATCGGGCCGGCGCTGTGCGTCACGCGGTGCTCGAACAGCTCGCGCATGCCCTTCAGGTTCGCGCCTGCACACCAGGTGAGGCCGCCGGCGCCGGAGATCACGAGCACCTTCGCCTCCGGGTCGGCGCCGAAGGCGTTGATCGCGTCCGACAGCGCCATCGCCAGGTCGGCATCGACGTTGTTGTGGACTTCCGGACGGTTCAGGATGAAGTGGGTGACGCTGCCGCGCCGCTCGACGACGAGAATTGACATGGCATTTCCTCTGGCCAAGAATGGCCGTAACGCTGTTACGATAACGGCGTTATTGAACACCGTCGATCGCTGGCTGTCAATCGGATCTGCAAGGGGGCATGGGCATGACCGCGCTGGAAGAGATCCACGAACGGCTGCGAGCGTGGGCGCTCGCGCAGTTTGGCGCGGGCGCGCGCGTCGAGGACTCGAGATCGCTCGGCGGCCACTCGCAAGTGACGATCGGCTTCGCCCTGCATGTGCCTGGGCGCGACATCGAGCAGCTCGTGCTCAAGGTGCCGCCGCCCGGCGTGACGGCGCAGAACAACTTCGACGTCCTGCGCCAGGTGCCCGTGCTCGATGCCCTCGCCGCGCATGGCGTCGCCGCGCCCGTGGCGCGCTACTGGTCGCGCGATACGGCAGCGTTCGGCTCGCCGTTCCTCATGATGTCGCGCCTGCGCGGCTCATCGCCAGGCGATGTCTTCACCGACGACGCCGGCCGCGGCATCGTCGACCGCGACCGCCAGTTCGGCGACGCGGTGCGCATGCTGGTCCGCATCCATTCTGTCGCAGACGAGGCCTTCCCCGACGGCGCAGTGGCCCGCAACGCCGCCGAGGAGATCGACCACTGGGTCAAGGTCGTGGGCAAGTCGAGCAACGAGGCCTGGGTCGCGCAGGCGATGCGCGTCCGCGCGCTGCTCCACGCGGGCACGCCGGCCGACGTGCCGATGGGCCTCGTCCACGGCGACTACTACACCAACAACTGGGTCTTCGACGGTCCGGAGCTGTCGGGCATCGTCGATTGGGAAGGCGCGACGATCGGCCCGGTGCTCATCGATCTCGGCTGGCTCTGCATGATGTACGACCCCGCCAGCTGGGGGCCGCTGCGGCGCCAGCGCATGGGCTGGCAACCGGAGCCCGAGCAGCTCATCGCCTGGTACCGCGCCGCCTCGCCGCTCGACCTGACCAACATCGACTGGTACCGCGCGCTGGCAGCCTATCGCCTCGCATGCATCACCGCCTACTACTACGAGCGACACCGCTCCGGCAAGCGCCACAACCCGGCGTGGGACGTGCTGGGAGAGGCGTTCCCCTCGTTGCTGAAGCAGGCAGCGTTGCGCATCGGGGCCTAGCGATCCGCCGATCCAGGTCCCATTGGGTGTGACCTGGCCTGCCCGGAGGGACTCGAACCCCCGACCCCCAGCTTAGAAGGCTGGTGCTCTATCCAGTTGAGCTACGGGCAGAGAGCCATTCAAGGCATTGGTCGGGGCGGCGGGATTCGAACTCGCGACCTACTGGTCCCAAACCAGTTGCGCTACCAGGCTGCGCTACGCCCCGAACGATCGCGATTGTACGAGCGAGCTCGCGCGCGGCCCTCGTCTCGATGCATCAGCGCGATTCGTCGGCGACGCTGGGTGCCGGGAGCATGAGCTGGCGCGAGATCGCGACGCATTGCTGGATGTGCTGCTCGCAGACGTAGCGCAGCGACGTGTAGGTCAGCACCGCCGACACCGCCGAGCCCGCGATCGGCACGAACTTGGCGGCCTGCTGCGTCGTCAGGCGGACGCCGACCAGACGCAATGCCTTCATCACCAGGTCGCGCGTGACGAGCTTGCCGATCAGCATGCCGCCGCCGGCCGAGATCGCCTTGTAGACGACGACGCGGCGATCGGGCGCGAGCCGCTCGATCTGCCCCGGCGTGAGGCCGAAGGCATGGTTGATGTCGGGGATCAGGCGCATCAGCACCGCGACGTCGGTGATCCAGTCGATGCCGGGCAAGGGCACGACAGCGACGCCCGCGGCCATCATCGCGCGCCGGCGGACGAGGCGGCGGCAGTGGCTCACGACGGCGTCGATCTCGCGCGTCGACGACGGCACGACGGCCCAGTCGACGGCAGGCTTCTTCTTCTCGAAGCGCTTCAGGAAGCTCGGTGTCGGCATGGGCGTCTTGGTCTCGCGTTCGGAGTGTCGTCGGCGATCGGTCAGGCGAAAGCCTGCGCCCAGATTTTGTCCAAACGCTTGGCGCTGACGGGCTGCGGGGTCTTCAGCTCCTGCGCGAACAGGCCGACCCGCAACTCCTCGATCCACCAGCGGAACTCGTCGAGCCGGGCGTCGCGGGCGCCGCGGCGCTCGGCGAGCTTCCTCAGGTAGCGCTGCTCGAGCGGACGCAGCTCGGCCAGGCGCGATGCGTCGCGTGCCGGATCGGCACGCAGCTTGTCGAGCCGCATCGCGATCGCCTTGAGGTAGCGCGGCAGGTGCGCCAGCCGCTCCCACGGCGTCTCTGCGACGAAGCGCTTCGGCACGAGCCGCTCGAGCTGGGCGGCGACGTCGTCGGCGACATCCTTCGGCGCGCGCGCGTCCTTGAGCTTCTTCTGCGCGGCGGCGAGATCGGCGAGCACCGCGCCCGCGAGCCGCGTCACCTCCTGCGCGATCAGCGTCAGCCGGCCGCGACCTTCGTCGACGCGACGCGCGAACGAGGCCGCGTCGGCGGGCAGCGGCTCGGCCAGGAACGCACGGTCGAGCGCGACCTCGATGATCTGCGCGCGCAGCTCCTCGACGGTGCCGAGCGGGAGATACGCCACCGCGAGTCGCTGCACCTCGCCAGCGAGGTTCTTCTCGACCGACTTGAGCGCATCGCGGATCTGCAAGGCGACCAGGCGACGCAGACCGGCGCGATGCTTTGTCGCCGCCGCGTCGGGCTCGTCGAAGACCTCGATCTCCACATGTGGGCCCTTGTCGATCACGGCTGGATAGCCGATCAGCGTCTGCCCGCCCTTCTTCACCTCCAGCAGCTCGGGCAGATCGCCGAAGGTCCACGCCGTGTATCGCGCGGACGTCGAGTCGACGACGGCCGGCAGCGGCTGCGACGCGCTCGACCTCACCTGCGGTGCCGACGGCGCAGGAGCACCCGCCTCGGCTGGCGCGACACGCAGAGCCGCCAGCGCCTGGAACGCCGATCGCGCCTGCGCACCCAGGCTCGCCTTCAGCTCGCCGAGCCGGCGCGACTCGCCGAGCTGGCGACCGTGCTCGTCGACGACGCGCAGGTTCATCAGCAGATGGGGCGCGAGCTGCTCGTGCTTGAAGTCGGCACGGCGCAGCGGCAGGCCGGTGCGCTTGCTCGCGTGGGCGGCGAGCGCGTCGACGAGGCTGCCGTCGGCGAAGTCGACCTGGGCGACGAACTCGGCCGCGTACTCGGGCAGCGGCACGAGGCGCGAGCGCGGCCGCTGCGGCAAGGTCTTGACGAGAGCGACGAGCTTGTCCTTCAGCATGCCGGGAACGAGCCACTCGCAGCGGTCCTCGCTCGCCGGGTTGAGGGCGAAGATCGGCACCGTGACGGTGATGCCGTCGTGCGCGTGGCCGGGCTCGTGCAGGTAGGTCGCAGCGCAGTCGACACCGCCGAGGCGCACGATCTTCGGGAACGCCGCGGTCGTGATCCCGGCCGCCTCGTGGCGCATCAGCTCGTCGCGCGTGAGCATCAGCAGCTTGGGCTGGCGCTTGACCTCGTCGCGGTACCAGCGCTCGAAGCTGTGGCCACCGTGCACGTCGGCGGGCAGCTGCTGGTCGTAGAACGCGAAGATGAGCTCGTCGTCGACAAGCACGTCCTGGCGCCGCGCCTTGTGCTCGAGCTCCTCGACTTGCTCGATCAGCTTGCGGTTGGCGGCAGCGAAGGGCAGCTTCGTGTCCCAGTCGCCGTTGACGAGCGCCTCGCGGATGAAGATCTCGCGCGCCGCGGCGGGATCGACGGTCGCGAAGTCGACGCGCCGGTTGGCGTAGATCACGAGGCCGTAGAGCGTCGCGCGCTCGAGCGCTGTCACCTGCGCCGCCTTCTTTTCCCAATGTGGCTCGAGCAGCTGCGTCTTGGTGAGATGCCCGGCGAGCGAAGGCAGCCATTTCGGGTCGATGTTCGCGATGCCCCGCGCATAGAGCCGCGTCGTCTCGACGAGCTCGGCCGCGACGATCCACTTGCCCGGCTTCTTCGAGAGGCGCGATCCAGGATGGCGCCAGAAGCGGATGCCGCGCGCGCCGAGGTACGACTCGTCCTCGTCGCTCTTCAAGCCGATGTTGCCGAGCAGGCCCGCCAGGATCGCGAGATGCAGCTGCTCGAACGTCGGCGCGCTCGTGTTGAGCCGCCAACCGTGCTCGGTGACGACCGAGAGCAGCTGCGAGTAGATGTCGCGCCACTCGCGCACGCGCCGCGGCGAGATGAAGTTCTCGCGCAGGAGCTGCTCGTGCTTGCGTGAGGAGATCCGGTGCTCGCCGTGGCCGCCGCGCGACTGCTCGAGCCAGGCCCAGAGCTTGAGCGTGCCGAGGAACTCCGACTTCTCGTCGTCGAACTTCACGTGCGCCTGATCGGCGGCCTGCTGGTGCTCGATCGGCCGGTCGCGCACGTCCTGCACGCTGAGCGCGCTTGCCACGATCAGCACTTCGGCGAGTGCCTGACGATCGCGCGCGGCCAGGATCATCCGGCCGATGCGCGGGTCGAGCGGCAGCCGCGCGAGCTCGTGGCCGATCGGCGTGATGACGTTCTGCTCGTCGCTCGCGCCGAGCTCGTTGAGAAGTTGCCAGCCGTCGGCGATCGCGCGCTTCGGCGGCGCTTCGAGGAACGGGAAGTCCTCCACGCTGCCGAGGCCGAGCGACTGCATGCGCAGGATCACGCCGGCGAGCGACGACCGCATGATCTCCGGGTCGGTGAACTTCGGTCGCGCCGCGAAATCGGCCTCGTCGTAGAGCCGGATGCAGATGCCGTCGGCGACGCGACCGCAGCGGCCGGCGCGCTGGTTCGCCGCCGCCTGGCTCACGGCCTCGATCGGCAGCTGCTCGACCTTGCTGCGGTAGCTGTAGCGCTTGATGCGGGCCGTTCCGGCATCGATGACGTAGCGGATGCCGGGCACAGTCAGCGAGGTCTCGGCGACGTTGGTCGCGATCACGATCCGGCGCGCGGCGTGCGGCGCGAACACCTCGTCCTGCTGCTCCTGCGACAGCCGCGCGAAGAGCGGCAGCACCGAGACGCCGGGCGGATGGTGCTTTCGGAGGCGCTCGGCCGCATCGCGGATCTCGCGCTCGCCGGGGAGGAAGACGAGCACGTCGCCGGAGCCCGCCACACCCTCGCCACGCCAGAGCTCGTCGACCGCTTCGACGATCGCATCGACGACGTCGTGGTCGCGCGCCTCGACGAACGGCCGCCAGCGGATCTCCACCGGATAGAGCCGCCCCGACACCTGGATCACAGGCGCCGGCCCGTCCTTGCTCGCGAAGTGATTCGCGAAGCGGTCGGCATCGATCGTCGCCGACGTGACGACGACGCGCAGGTCCGGCCGGCGCGGCAGGATCTGGCGCAGATGGCCGAGCAGGAAGTCGATGTTGAGACTGCGCTCGTGCGCCTCGTCGACGATGATCGTGTCGTAGGCGCGCAGCAGCGGATCGCTCTGCGTCTCGGCGAGCAGGATGCCGTCGGTCATCAGCTTGACGCTGGCGTCCTTCGACAGCCGATCCTGGAAGCGCACCTTGTAGCCGACGACCTCGCCGAGCGGCGTCTTCAGCTCCTCGGCGATGCGCTTGGCGACGCTCGACGCGGCGATCCGGCGCGGCTGCGTGTGGCCGATCCAGCTGCCGCCGTTGACGCGGCCGCGGCCGAGGGTCAGCGCGATCTTGGGCAGCTGCGTCGTCTTGCCGGAGCCGGTTTCGCCGCAGACGATCACGACCTGATGGGCGCGCATCGCGGCGGCGATCTCGTCGCGACGGGCCGAGACCGGAAGCGCCTCTGGAAACTCGATGGGGAACAGCACCTGGCGATTATCCGGATGCCCCCCGCACCGGAGGGGCGCTCAGGCATTCACCGATGCGGGAATCAGGACCGGATGCTAGATTGCCTCGATTGGCCCGGACCGTCCGGGCACCTCATTCCGACCTGGAGACAGACATGATTCGACTCACCCGCCTCGCCGGCGCGCTCGCCCTGGCGGCGGCCACCCAACTCGCTTTCGCCGCCGACCCGATCAAGATCGGCGTCGACGGCCCGTTCACCGGCGGCTCGTCGTCGATGGGCGTAAGCATGCGCGACGGTGTCCGCCTCGCGGTCGACGAGATCAACAAGGCCGGCGGCGTCCTCGGCCGCCAGCTCCAGCTCGTCGAGCGCGACGACGAATCGAAGAACGAGCGCGGCGTGCAGATCGCGCAGGAACTGATCAACAAGGAGAAGGTCGTCGCCGCCGTCGGCTACATCAACACCGGCGTGGCGCTCGCCTCGCAGCGCTTCTTCCAGGAAGCCAAGATCCCGGTGATGAACAACGTCGCGACCGGCTCGGTCATCACCAAGCAGTTCGAGAAGGATCCCGAGAACTA
>Ga0123338_10002099_pt1 | contig 18781 bp, 9 predicted proteins | sample grotaG_FD_89793 | JGI IMG/M metagenome (GOLD analysis project Ga0123338, IMG submission 89793) | Glacier valley bacterial and archeal communities from Borup Fiord, Nunavut, Canada, to study Microbial Dark Matter (Phase II) -... | ecosystem: Environmental > Aquatic > Freshwater > Ice > Glacier ...
CCAAAAATAAAAGCATCGTTCGTATAATCTTCAATGCTCGCACTACCTTGAAGAATACTTCCCTTGTCTATTTGTAATGTAATGTTACTCTTTAACTGTAAACTTCCGCAGATAAAAGTACCTTTTGATAAATGAACTTTACCACCCCCTAAAGAATGACATTTATCAATGGCATTCTGAATCGCACTGGTCATTAAGCCTGTACTATCTGGTAATAGTGTAATTTCAAAATTCTGCCTTTGAGAAAACACTGAATTACTAAAAATTAACAAACAAAAAAGAAGGAACATCTTTACTAATGTGAATGAAGATGCAGGAAATAATAAAACAGGTTGATTCATTGTATAGGTAAAGATTAATTGTTCAACAAATTTGAATGTGCTACTGTTACCATGTTAATCCGATTCAAAAGCATTACTTCCTCTTAATCCACACCCTAATATCACCACCGGTTTGACTTGCCTCTGCATACGGAACCAGTTTAAGAGTAATCGCTTTATTATTGTAGAATGCAGACGTTGTGAAAAGCTGTTTGCCAATCCAGCCAGCCGGTAATGGTCCTGTTGCAATACTGGTTACATCCGCAGACTTCACTGACAATTTATTTAAATCTATAATTTCAGGGTTGAGTGCCTGGTCAACGGCTAAAACTTGTGCTCCGTATTTTAAAGCAATGTATCCGGGATAACTTTTGCCACCATCTAAAATTTGAGTGGGCAAGTCAAATGAAACATTTATAACTGTATTCGTATCCCAAACTTGTTCAATTTTTAAATATTGACCCGAAATACCTTCAATCGTTTTTCCCTTTACAACCGCTTTAAATTTCTTACACCATTCCGGCACGCGTAAGGATATTTCGAATTCACTTGAAGCTTCAGACTTTAACGTGATAATAGCATTACCTCCTTGCGGGAATTTTGAATCGACAGAACATTCAATCGCAATTTCTTTTCCACCTTTTGTTAGAATACGATCTGTTAATTTGCTTGTTGAGTACAGATTAATGTCAAAACCATTTTTTATATTTTTAGCAAATGCAATTTCAGGAATGGCTGCAATTCCTCTCGGTATACTTGCCAGGCAGCAATGGGCATCAATTGTACAACGGTAAGGCTTTTTGCCTTGCAAAGCTGTATAATAACTGACACACCCATTTTCTGGATTCTCGGACGCAAATAAATGGTTGTACACTGACTTTTCAATTTCATTTACATATTTTGCTTCACCTGTTAAATAATAAAGCGCCTGATTAAACTGAAGCCATGTAGTGGTTACACAGCCCTCACCCATTTTTACATCATTGCTTGCAGGAAGATAAAAATCTTCCTGATAAAGTTCATGCTCACTGGCTGTGCCCGTAATGTATAGCTTATAAGCAGAAATATCCTGCCATGCATTTTCAGCTGATTTCAGAAGTGTTTTATCGCCTGTTAACTGATAGAGTTTTACAATCCCGATAAGGTTAGAAGTCATCTCGTATGCTTTGGCATTTGCGGTTTTATCAACCTTGCCGAGAGTAGACAAAGTGGATACTATTTTTGGGCCATTGGTGTAATCGTATGCTTTAATAATATAGCGACAAAAATCAAGATATTTTTTATTTCCGGTATAACGGTATAGGTACGTCATTGGCTCTAAAACACTGGTGGAAGCCATACCTACATGCCCTGACGACTCAATGATATTTCGTTGGCCTTTACCTTCGCCAAATGTTTTACATAGTAAATCACCCATTTTTATAGATGACTCCAAAGCTGGTTTGTATCCGGTTACAGAATAATAACTGAGTAATCCAAGTATGTTGTATTTGTGGGCCCAAACGTCCCAATCAGTCCAATAATTTTCAGGTAAATATGTTCCTAAATAACCGTCTTGATTTTGGCAGGCAATTAAAATATCAGTAATGCGATCCATCTGTACTTTCAGTGCTTCATTTTTTGTTGATCGCCATACCCGGCTGGCGGCATGCAAATATTTTCCAGTGTACTCTCCTGCCCAGGTTTGTTTTCCAGGTCGGTTGTAATAGCACTCTAAAATACCAGTTTCATCGATCTTCAATAAGCGCTGAACAAGATTGGCATTAAGACGCTCATTTAAATATCCACCGAATGAAATCTTTTCTAAATCAAAAGGGAAGGTTTCATCAGGTATGGCAAGTTTAACTACAGGTTTTTCAATATGTTCGTTGTTGTGAGAATCTGAAGTATACGCCAATACAGTTGAGTACTTCACAGTATCAGCAATTGATTTAGCTGAAAAAGAATAATCAACTTTATATGTGCCAGGATATTTAATTTTAACTGAGGATACATAAAATGAATCGGTTCCGCTATTTACTTTTATGTCAATACTTTTTTCAAACGCAATATCATTACTTACCGGATTGAATACTTTTATGTGCAGCGATCCATCCATCTTTTCAACTGGTACTTTAAAATTAAAAATTACCTTATCGTTAAATACTGTATTGGCAGAAGTAAAATGAACGGGTTTGTGATTGGTTTTTATTTTCAGTACGTCTCCTAGAGTAGCATCTTTTAAAGATGGTGCTCTTCCATGAATACCTCCATTTCCTGCTGTGTCGTTTACGCGTATGGCAATGACGTTTTCTTTATCCCACCGAATTAAATTAAAAGGAATGATGTATGACCGATTGGTATTCCATCCCCACATGCTTCCAACTTTTTCGCCATTGACATAGGTTTCATCTTCATCATCAATACTACCCAAAGAAAGATGAAGGGCTTGTAATACTTTATTATTGTCTTTTAAAGAAGAAGGTATTATGACGTGTATGCGATACCAGGCAATGCCATCATAATTTTCAAAACCCTGCTTTTCCCAGAAGGTGTCTATCTTTATTTCTTTCCATGCGGCATCGTCAAATTCAATTTTAGAAAAATTGTCACTGTTACCTGTTTGAAATTTCCATTGATTTGGCAGCGTAATACTTTTTACATTGTGTTGATTTCCGCAGCTTATGCTTATGAAAGCCAGTAAACTTATTGTGAATGCACTGATAATACTGGTAACAACACTTCGTTTCTTTCTCATGATTCTGATTTTACTTATTGATGTAAGGTACAATTTAATTTAACTTATTCTTTAGTAGAGCATAGTCCCGCTTGAGGCAAAAACTGCAGTACTATTACCTCCTATATCGGAACCGAACGGCAACCCTGACAAATAAGTTTGGATGATTCCCAAGAACCATAAACTCCAATCTGATGATGAGCCTTATCCCATGGTGTGACAAGTGCCTTCGATAAGTCTATGCAAAACAATTTTGAAATCATTTTAAAGTGGGTACTAACCATCAATCTAAGGGAGTCAGGATAATGTCCTTATAAAAAACTTCTAAAATTCCCCCACCATGAATTTGCAAACCGATTTTTCCTGAGAATGGAATAGAGGGATCCAATTCAGTATAGAACAATGTCTGTCTGTTATTTATTGAGAGAGTAATGGTATTGTCCTTACAAATAATTTTGTATTTATTCCAACCCTTTATTATAGCTACCTTTTTTTGATCGGCCTGAACCAAATACTTATCACGTCTTGATTCATCGTATAACGAACCCATGCACCCTTCTCCAATATCCGCCTGATACCCTGCCATTTCATTTGAAGGATTCGTTAATCGTTGGCTATGAAATTGAACACCAGCGTTAATAAAACCACTGTAGCCCTTGACTTTAAACTTTACCTCCAGCTCAAAATTCTTGTAAGATGATATTGTACTCAAAAATTCATTTTGTGACATTTGCTCCTTTTTGTTACCGCCCACAATTGCACCCTTATTCACTTTCCAAACTTTCATGTCGCCATCCCAGCCTTCAAGGTTCTTTCCGTTAAACAATATTATTTTCGCTTTAGACTTCTGTTCCGTGTTGATAATTTGCCCAAAAGCACTAACAGATAAACAAGCGAACAGAAAACAACAAATTAAATTATTCTTAGTATTCATATCATTTTTATTTTATATAATTTGACAATAGCCCTGCTCTCTAAAAAAGGTTATCAGATTCAGTTCATAAATACACGGAAAATTGATCGTAAAGACTATTCATTACGTACAAATTTCTTTCAACTATGTTCAAAAACCTACTATTATGCCCCAATTCAATAGACAGGTTCGTTTATTATAAAATTCATCACTGAAAAATTATTAATTTACAATTCCAAAATTGTATGTTTACTTCTCATAAATTAATGGAAAATGTTTCAGATAAAAGAAAACGCAATAGAATATGATGTGTGTATTGTTGGCTCAGGTGCCGGAGGGGGCATGGCCGCGTACACACTTGCAAAAGCCGGGGCAAAAGTAATATTATTGGAGGCTGGCCCATATTATGATCCGCAAGATCCAAAGTATATTACCCAACTAAAATGGCCGTATGAATCACCTAGGCGTGGAGCAAACACCAACACAAGGTCATTTGGCGACTTTGATGCTGCTTGGGGCGGTTGGAGTTTGGATGGTGAACCCTTTACAAAGGTAGAAGGCACTCATTTCGAATGGTTTAGGTCAAGGATGTTGGGGGGGCGCACCAACCATTGGGGCAGAATTTCATTGCGATTTGGCCCAAATGATTTTAAAAGAAAGGATATTGATGGTTTGGGTGAAAACTGGCCCATCTCTTATGATGATATTAAACCTTACTACGATAAAGTTGATAAATTAATTGGCATTTTTGGTTCAAAGGAAGGAATTTATAATGAACCTGATGGTCATTTTCTCCCACCCCCAAAACCCAGGTTGCATGAACTAATGTTTAAAAAAGCGGCCAAAAATTTAAATATTCCAGTCATTCCTTCCAGGCTTTCTATCTTAACCAAACCCATTAATGAGGAGAGGGGATCTTGTTTTTATTGTAATCAATGTTGGAGGGGCTGCCAAGTGTATGCTGATTTTTCTTCTTCTTCTGTTTTGTGCAAACCTGCTGTAAAATCAGGAAATGTATATTTGATAAATGATGCCATGGTGCGCGAGGTGCTCACCAATGAACAGGGATTGGCAAGCGGTGTTTCATTTATCGATAGAAATACTTTAGAAGAGCATGTGGTAAAGGCAAAAATTGTAATTCTTGCCGCCAGCACATGCGAAACAGCCCGATTATTATTGAATTCTAAATCAAGCAGGTTCCCCAATGGCCTGGCCAACTCAAGTAATGTAGTAGGAAAATATTTGCACGATTCCACTGGAGCCAGTCGCTCAGGATTTGTTCCTGCTTTAATGGAAAGACAAAGGTACAATGAAGATGGGGTGGGGGGAATGCACGTTTATACTCCTTGGTGGCTCGACAATAAAAAATTAGATTTTCCCCGGGGATATCATATTGAATATTGGGGAGGCATGGGTATGCCTTCTTATGGTTTTGGTTGGGGAATAGAAAGTCTAAATGGAAAAATTCCGCTTCCTGATGGTTCAAAACACCAAGCAGGAGGGTATGGGAAATCGTTGAAAGAAGATTATCACCGGTTTTATGGTGCATATGTCGGCATGGCCGGTCGTGGCGAAGCCATTGCCAAGGAAACCGATTACTGTGAGATAGACCCAACAGTTGTTGACAAGTTTGGTATCCCTGTGCTACGCTTCAATTACAATTGGAGCGATTATGAAATAAAGCAGGCAAAGCACATGCAGGATACTTTTGAAGAAATTATAAAAAATATGGGGGGCATACCGCTGGGCGATAAACCGGGTGCCAGTTCCAATTATGGCCTGGCCAAACCTGGAGAAATAATTCACGAAGCCGGTACTGCTAGGATGGGCAGCGACCCCAAAAGGTCTGTATTAAATGCCCATAATCAGGCACATGATGTAAAAAATTTATTTGTAGTAGATGGAGCAGCATTCACCTCACAGGCTGATAAAAATATTACCTGGACCATTTTGGCACTTTCCATGCGGGCCTCAGAGTTTATTATTGATCAAAAGAAAAGAAAAAATCTTTAAAATATTTTTTAAAAAATAATATTATGGATAGAAGGGACTTATTAAAAGCATTGTCACTCAGTCCTCTGGCAACCGGTTTGTTATTTGCTGGAATGGATACTGCAGAAGCCAAAGAATTAGAGCAATCATTGAATGAATCTTTCCCCCAGCCTGATAAAAAATATGAATTTGCCAATGGCCGCACCCCAGAGGAACAAAAGAGGGATGAGGAATTGATGAAACAAAAATTTTTTACTGATAGGGAGCTTAAACTTATTTCTGTCCTGGTGGATATTATTATTCCTAAGGACGAAAAATCGGGTAGTGCGAGTGAGGCAGGCGTGCCTGCCTTCATCGAATTTATTGCGAAAGACATGCCCTATATAAAGATTCCTTTAAGGGGAGGCCTCAATTGGATGGATGTGCAATGTTTAAAAATGTTTAACAAAAAGTTTTTGGATTGCCTTGAAAGTGAGCAGTTACAATTGATAGATAAAATTGCCTATCCAGAAAAGGCGGAAACGGGTATGAAACCCGGGGTTTCTTTTTTTTCCCTTTTGCGTAACCTCACCGCCTCAGGTTATTTCTCAAGCGAAATAGGTATAAAATATTTGGGCTACAAAGGAAATGTTCCTAACAAATGGGATGGGGTGCCCCAAGAAGTATTAAATAAGTTTGGTTTATCATACGATCCAGTTTATTCAAAAAATTAATTTTAAATCATATTGTTGTATTTTAATTTTCTACAAACTATGGCCGTCGTTCGGTAATTAATAAGTTTTCACAAACCATATTGGTCACATCACTCGCTTCAGTTTTTCCATATTGCTTCACCTGAGCAGAAGAAGAAGAAGAAGAAGACCAAAATATCAAAGGAATAACCAAGCATTTCACCTTTCATTGGTGAAACGGTGATATTCCTTTGACGAATTCGGAAAAAGCAGGAAAAAAAATAGGTCTGCAATCAATAAACTCACCGGGCCTTCGAAAGTGGGAATTCTAAAAATATGATATGACTTCGGCTTTACCATATTTAATTTGTTTTTCTGGAAATGAAAACGGGTTTGACAGTGAAACAAGTTAAAGAATTATAAAACAGGTTTACAAAAAATATTTTCTTTGTCCGAAAAGCATAAATTAACTTATAATAACCTATTAAACAGTATAATCGACCATAAAGATTACCAATGTGACCCGCCTGGACCCTGATTGATGATAGAATGAAAAATATAATTTTCTTCCGAATTTGATAATAAATAAATGAGCATAAGTAAACTTAAATGCCCTTTTAAAACTTTTATGGAGTGATGAATAAGGTTTCTGGCCGTTTGGTTATTGATCGACATTACTTCACAAATTTCTTCATAACTCATTTTATTATAAAATCTAAGGTAAATTATCTCTTTCTGCCTTTTAGAAAGTTTAGATAAGGCACTGATAACCTTTTCCCGTAGTTCTGTATTTTCTTGTTCTTGGATAATAAAATCTTCAAAGCTAAAGTCATAGGGCATAAACTCCTCCCCGATATCTATTTTGAGCAAGCCCGAAGTTTTAATTTTAATAAGTTTAATTTTTAAAATTTTAAATAAATACGCTTTAATGGAAAGCACCTCAGGCAAGCGCTCTTTCTTTTGCCATAATCCCAAAAAAGTTTCCTGGATACAATCTTCAAGGTTTTCCTTATCGTTATTTATTTTTTTTCCATAGTTATACAAGGCCTTATAATATTTTCTAAACAGCAACGTGAAAGCTTCCTCGTTGCCTAGTTTAAACAGTTTCCAATAATCATTTTCCTGATCTTCCACGAATGTTTAAAAAAATAATTGAAAAAAGATAAGTACAAAAGTATAAAAATGTTTACTAACTAATAAAAAATATAAAATAATGTCGAAACCGGAATTTAACACGATAGAAGATTTCTTAAATGATGAAACTTTTATAAAATGGTTTGAAAAATCTGATAGCCAATCTGAACTCTTTTGGGAGGAGTGGATGAAGGCAAACCCTGAAAAAAATTCAATTGTTGAAGGAGCTGTTAAAGTCCTTCAATTTATGCCCGAAGAGCATTCCGAAATTACCGACAAACATATTCAGAAGGCAGAATTATCATTGATTGAAAAAATCGATGCCTTCGAGAAATTAAAGTTATGGAAAATCTACCGCAATAAAAATATTATCAAACTTGCCGTAGCCGCCTCTGTTTCATTGCTATTAATGTTTGGGATGGGTTATTGGTTTGTTAATAAAGATGTAGTTTATCAAACCGCTTATGGTGAAAGTAGGAGTATTGTACTTCCCGATCAATCCACCGTTGTACTTAATAGCAATTCGAAAATTTCTTATCCGAAAAACTGGGATGCAGCTCATGATAGGGAAGTTTCTCTTGAAGGGGAAGCCTTCTTTTCGGTTAAGCATACAATAAACGATAATAAGTTTGTCGTAAGTACCTCTACCCTCAATATTGAAGTATTGGGTACTGAATTTAATGTGAACAACCGACACGAAAAAGTAAATGTAATCCTCAACTCCGGTAAAATACGCTTAAACTTTAAAAACGGTACCAAAGAAATCTTGCTTAAGCCAAACGAAAAATTTGTTTCGGCCAATGGCAAAAACATAAAAATGGCTGTCAATGCAGAATCTCAAACTTCATGGCGCCAAAAGAGGTTGGTATTCGACTCCACCCCTTTGAGCGAAGTGGCGGATATAATCGAAGACAATTACGGGGTTAAAGTAATCATATCCACCGAAGCACTGGCCTCCAGGCATTTAAACGGCTCCGTCGATATCAATAATCTGGATGTATTGCTTAAAGGTATTGTAGACCTTTTCGATGTGAACATTAACCGGCAGGAGAATACCATAACCATCTCCGAAAAAGCGAACACTATTAAATAATTTTTAATTCTTAAAATTAATTTTTAACCATGAAAACAAAACGTTTTACAAATTCTCATTTCCGGCAACATCACATGAAGCCATTATTTACCATTTTAGTACTCTTTTTAATAATTTGTAATGTAGCGGCACAAAACTACACGCTTGCCTCGACAAAGGTATATTCCATCCCTCAACAGGAACGGGTTCTTGAGGATATACTTCATGAATTGGAATTGAAATACAATATCAATTTTATGTATGAAAGTGAAACCATAAACGGTAAATCAACCGGGATTGAATTTAATAAAGAGGAGAAAATAGAAAATATTCTATCCAAGTTATTAAAACCTTTGAAATTAAATTATAAAAAAATAGATCAACATACCTTTTTGATTAAACCAAAAGCAGAAAAAGAAAATGACACGGATAAGAAAAAAAGTGGCCATTCGCAAGGGACAAATGAAGGCACGCCGGATGATAATCAACTAATTGACAAAAAAGTGGCAGAGATTTTTGGTAAAGTAGTGGATGAAAATAATTTAGCCTTGCCAGGGGTGAATGTATCTGTTAAAGGAAGTGTAAACGGGACAACGACAGATCAGGACGGAAAATATAAATTGGTGGTCAACGAAGGTGGTCAAACCCTTATTTTTTCATTTATCGGATATACTACCCAAGAGATTTTAATTGGTAACCAAACTGAAATTAATGTATCGATGGTTGCTGATATAAAAACATTGAATGAAGTAGTTGTAATCGGTTATGGAACCCAGAAAAAGATTGAATTAACAGGGGCTATTTCTTCGGTTCAAGGAAAAGAAGTGAATGCATTACCTGTAAGAAGTATTGCAGAATCGCTTCAAGGAAGGGCAGCAGGTGTTGAAGTGAGCAAGGGTGATGGTAGCCCTGGAGGTGGGGGAACCAAAATCCAAATAAGAGGGGCAGCTTCTATTAACGGATCCGATCCTTTAATATTAGTGGATGGTGTACGTGTCGGAACAGGTTTCGACTTTAATATGCGTGATGTAGAACGTATAGATATATTAAAAGATGGTTCGTCCGCTGCAATCTATGGTAGGGAAGCAGCCGGGGGTGTTATCCTGGTTACCACCAAAAGGGGTGGAAAAAGTGACAAGATCAATGTGAGTGCCAATGCCTATTATGGCGTCAGGAATGTTAGAAGACATTATGACTTGTTGAATACCCCCGATTATATTACTACAAGGAAAGTTTACTTAAAAGACGACCCATCATTTAAAAACCCTTCTTCACTTCCGAACACCAACTGGTACAACGAGCTTTATAAACCCGCTGCTGAAAAAAATATTAATCTTTCTATCTCTGGAGGGACAGAAAAATTAAAATATTATATATCAGGCTCATATCTTCGTGAAGATGGTGTAAGGGTAGATAACTGGAGTGAAAGGTTTAGCTTAAGAATTAATACTGACTTGCAAGTAAGTAAAAGATTTAAAATCAGCCCATCAGTGTATATTAGAAAAAGTAATGATAACCCAACTTACAGTTCAGATATCCCTTTTCGTTCCATTCCAACCATGCAAGCTAGAGACAGTCTGGGTAATTTTGGGAAAGCCCCAGGGTATTTTCAAGGAGGAAACCCATTGGGATCTGAATTAATTCATTTGGATAAAAATACAGGATTCTCTTTCAACGGTAATTTAACTACTGATTGGGAAATAATAAATGGTTTAAATTTTAAAACTATTTTAGCGATGAATAATGGTAACGGCACAGAGTCCCATTATACTTCTCCTTATGATTTTGGAAACAACCAAAGTTCACAAAATATCTATTCTTTAAAGCAGAAATATGATGAAGATTATCAAATCAACCTTATTTTAAACTATAAAAAACAAATTGGCCTTCATGAATTCAGTGTAATGGGAGGAATGGAAAGTAGAAAATCGTTGAATAATTTTTCAATCAAAGGGACCTCTTTGAATACTTTAACCTCACCAACGCAAACATTTAATACCGATACCTCCAAAATTGGATATAATTTGGAAGGTGGTTTAGGAAGCCCGTTCAGGTACTTATCTTATTTTGGAAGGCTCACTTATAATTACGCCTCAAAATATTTTTTAACTGCTAATATTAGGCAGGATGGTGCATTTGAATTTCCGAAGGTCAATCAATATGATATATTCCCTTCTGTTTCCGTGGCGTGGAGAATAAATGAAGAAGGATTTCTTAAAGACCTTCCGGTATTATCTAATTTAAAACTTAGGGCAGGTTATGGGATATTAGGTAACGACCCATTATCAAGCATTAACCAGTTTGCTTATAAATCATTTTATGGAAGTAATAGTGCAGTAAGTTTTGCTGATGGTAAAAGGTCCGTTGGGTATGGGGTAACCGGCCTTTCGAATACTCAACTAAGATGGGAAAAAGTAAAATCAACAAATATCGGTTTGGATATCGGTCTTTTTAAGGATAAGTTAAATGTGACTTTGGATTATTACATCAAGAATACTGAAAAAATGATTTATAGTGTAATAGTACCACTATCTTCAGGTTTTAACAACCAAGCCCAAAATACCAATACTAGTGTACCTATAAATATTGGAACATTGCAAAATAAAGGATTAGAGGCAAGTGTAAATTATAGAAATAATCTAGGTGATTTTACTTATAATATAAGTGCCAATGCAAGCTTTAACCGCAATAACCTGTCTTCAATTAATGGTTTAGATGTTACTGAGATAAGAAGTGGGGGTGCTGGGGACACTTGGTTTGGCAATATTTCAAATTCCAAGCAAGGGCAAGCACTTGCGCAATTTTACGGCTATGTAGTAGAGGGTATTTATCAATCGGATAGTGATGTTAAGAACCGTAAAGTTGTACAAAATGTAAATACGGGTGCAGGTGATTTGATTTATAAAGATTTAAATGGTGATGGTGTAATTGATGATAAAGATAAGACGTTTATTGGTAACCCATGGCCTAAAATGGTATATGGCTTTACGTTTAACCTCGGATATAAACGCTTTGATATGACCTTGTTTTTTCAGGGCGTAAATGGAGTAAGCTTATATAACGGGGCAAAAGGTTATACCAATGCGGTTTATAGTGATTATAATACAACTTCAGAAATCTTCGGTACTTCGTTTTTTAATGGCGGAGGTTTAACGGATAAGCCTAGGGCTGGTGCCATTTACACGGATGAAGATGGAAATAAGGGTTTTGCCGATGTGAACGGAAATTATAAAAACATCTCAAGTTATTTTGTGGAAAACGGGTCTTATCTAAAACTAAAAAATTTCCAGGTAGGGTATAGTATCCCTAAGGTAATCTTGGAAAGGGCAAAAATAAGTAACTTAAGAATTTACTTCCAAGCCCAAAACCTGTTGACATTTACAAAATACAAAGGCCTTGACCCTGAAATTGGCTGGTCAATTAATGGTGCAAACGGTGATATACAACGAGGAATAGATTCTTATGGTACCTATCCACGCACACGGTTATATTCTTTAGGTCTTGATATTAATTTTTAATTAATCAATAAAAATTACAAAAATGAAAAAAATAATAACAATTAGTTTTTCAATATTATTTCTGGCCGCTTTCTTATGGTCATGTAAAAAGGACTTTCTAAACGTTCAAAATGTTGATAAAATCAGCAGTGATGTTTTTCCTACAAGTTATGACAAGTTAAACTTGGAACTTAATACGGTATATGCCGATCTTCATGCCAATGGGCTTTGGGGGGTAGATTATATTCAAAAGGTTTTATACCCTTCAGATCATACCTCCGATCAGGATTATATCGATTTTCCTGAATGGAACGGTGTGCACCAAAATAAAGCACTTGTAAATGACGGATATATTGAAAGCTTATGGTCGGCTTGCTACACAGGTATCCAGGCCTGTAATACTTTGTTGGAAGATGTGGCCAATTACAGGGTTAAATATATAAAAGGTGGGGAAGGACCAAAACTTGATGTAATGGAAGGTCAAACCCGGTTTTTCAGGGCATATTATTATAGTGTTTTAGTAAACCGTTTTGGTGAAACCTTTATAAAAAATGGGGTTGGTGGAGATAAAAAAGGTGTTCCACTGATAACTAAAACAGCTAAAACGATCAATGAAACTTATGTAAAAAGGGCAACAATCCGTCAAACATGGGACACCATTTTCTCAGATTTAAAAAAATCTGAAATGTTATTAAAAGATACCAAATCATGGGACAGTCAAAACCAGGGAAGGGTAACGGTTTGGTCAGTAAAAAGTTTAATGGGACAGGGATATTTATATACAGAAGACTGGGCAAATGCAAAAGCAAAATTTGAAGATGTAATCACCAATAGCGGTAAAACATTAATGCCTTTTGATCAATATAAAGATATGTTCATTGGCAAATATGAAAATAACAATGAATCTATTTTTGAAGTAAACCTCGCTTATGATGTTAACGGTTGGGGGGCATTTGGAGGGGCTGTTACTTCCCAAACGGCTGCACTATATTTTGCCCCGGCTTTTTTAAATGGCAATGGTGGGGAATCTTCTTCCGGTTTTTCAAATATATATCTTCATGATCAGAGCTTAAAACGGTTTGGTTTTGCTTTTGCAAATTATATTACATTAAACCCTGCATTCGATGGGGCGAAGGGCGAAAGCTTTACCAACTTAAAACATGTTTTCGATCCGGCGATATTAAGCCAATCTGCGCTTGCTCGTAAAAATAAAACTGTTGACCCTCGCCTATGGGTATCAGGCTTGCAACCATATCTTGATTCTATGGTATCAGGCGGTAATAAGGTACCTATTATCAAATATATCGGTTCTTATGATAATGGATATGGGTTTAGCCTAAGAAAATACCAGGATTTAAGCAGGACAGAATATTCATCAAACGCTAAAAACGGTTCAAACATGTATGTAATCCGTCTCGCAGATATTTATTTGATGTATGCTGAAAGCTTAATTAATTCAGGTGGTAGTGCATCCACTGCGCTTGAATATATTAATAAAGTTCATCGCAGGGCTTATGGATATGATTATACTGCCCCTTCCCCAGTAGACTATGTTAGCTTAACTGATGCCACGAAAGCCACGGGAGATGCAGTTTTGAAAAATGATATATTGAAATATGAGCGCTGGGCAGAATTTTTAGGTGAAGGGGAATGGTGGACAGACGTATGCCGTTGGAAAATTGGCGCCCAGGAAGCAGCTATTTATAAAAAAGTGAAAAGTGGGCCAATTCAATGGAATGAAGCTCGTTCTTACGCTTTACCAATACCTATAAAAGAACTTAATAATAATACAGCCTTAACTGGTCAACAAAACCCCGGATATTAAATTTCAAGCCCCTTTCAAAAGGGGCTTGTTAATAGTATAATTTCCACAAAACACTATTTGAAATATACAAGAAAGGCACCTTACTGTCTTTATTTTAAATAATCCTCGCAAAAAAATCATTCTTAATTTTTCAACATTACTAATATAGATTTAGATTATGAAAAGAAATGATTATCCAAATTTTATAAGGTGGAGTATTCTTCGCTGCATTTTTTTGTTTTTTGTTTTTTACTTTACCAATCCTGTTTTTTCCCAATCCAAATTGACCTATAAAACTACTTTTGCTGGCAATACATTTTCCGGCGGTGATAAATGGGTACAAAATTTCATTGAAGATATGAATGTAACACCGGATGGAAAAGTTTATACTGGTAGTGGTTGGGATGAAGGCCACAGGGAACACGGTATTTACAAAGACTGTGATGTAATCGGTAATGAAGATTTGAAACCTAATTCAAAAAAAGCTATTGATTGCCGAGGTAATACCTGGATTATTGAAAACTTTTACGGAAGGTTTTTTTATGCACAAACTGGCCCTGTACCATCTGGTGCAATGGCCCCAATTATTAAATCTTCCGATGGCAGGATGATTAACGATATTCAAGACCCTTCCGCTATAGCTATTGATACTTTTGGATCGAATTGTAAATTATATATTGCCGATAACGGGCCTGACCAGAATATAAAAATCTATGATATTTCAGGCACACCTACATTAATCGGGACTTTTGGTGACAAGGGCGGCGCATTGAGTGGGTCAAAAGGCATATTCGGCCCTAAAAAACTTTGGGGCATCCGAGGATTGGGAACGGATAAATCAGGAAACTTATGGGTAGGCAATTGCAGTTTCCCTTCACAGTCGGGCGGAACAGATTTAAGAAAATTTACTCCTGACGGTATTATGGCCTGCCAATTGATGGATCTTATGTTTGTTCAGCAAATGGATTTTGACCCAGCTAATGTAAATGATATTTATTCTTCCCAGGAAAGGCTTTCGGTGGATTATACACAAACCGGAAAATGGAAATATGAAGCAACAACTATCGACCCCTTCAAATATCCTGATGACCCACGTTTGGTTTTACCTTTGGAAGTAAGTTGGGTGCGCAGGATAAACGGAAAAAAATATATGTTCCAAACGAATATGTACTCCGAATATATGGCGGTGTTTAAATTTGAAGGTGAGATAGCAGTTCCGGTTGCCTTGTTTAGCATTAATTGGGATGGCCAATGGGATAAATATCCATGGCAAATTGACAAAAGGCCCAAATGGGATACCAATGTGGAAGGTACAAAAAGATGGATGTGGAGGGATAATAATGGCGACGGCCAGGTTCAGGTGGCAGAATTTACAACTTACGATATCGGTTATCCATATAGTTGGGGAATAACAGTTGATAAAAATGGTAATATCACGTTTGGTGGAAGAAAACTTTTATATTTTCCTACAAACGGTATAGATGCCAATGGAACGCCTAACTATTCTGCTTCTAACGTAGTAATCCGTGATGTTCCGGTTGCTGATGGTTTATATGATGCCAACAGGTTAAAATATGTAGATGCAACTGATGTAATGTACATTGCAACAGGAGGGAAATTTCCCAATTTTAATACTATTTATCAATTTACAGATTGGAGTAGAGGCGGAACACTAAAACAAGTGATAAAGACGGGAATTGAAGTTGGCGTAGCTTTTACAGCAGATGAAAATTTTATTTATTCAGCGGGCGTTCAAAAATCAGCTTATTCGGGCCAGACAGGAGAAGTAGATATATGGGATGCCAAAACAGGTTTGCCGGTTGGGTACATTGTCCCTGATGCAAATGTTCAAAATGAATCGGGATGGATTGATTTGGGTTATGGTATGAACGTAACCAAAGGTGCGAACAATGAACGCATAATCATGGTCGAAGAAGATTATAAAGGAAAAAATATTATTTACCAATGGGTGCCTACCTGGGTGCCACCAGCAGAAGACAGCCTTTTAGTTACTTTTCCGGCCAATAATGCCATATTTTATTATGGAAATGAAGTTGAATTATCAGTATTTACTAAGGACACAGATAATAGTATAGGGAAGGTAGAACTTTATCTGAATGATACACTACTAACAGATACCGTTAAGTCAAGTTTTAATTATTATAAATATACTTTAAGTAATTCACCTGCAAAAAAATATTCTTTTTACGCAAAGTCTTATGATAAAAATAGCGGAAAAATCCATATTTCAAATAAAGTTAAGTTTGAGGTAAAAAACCTACCTGACCTTATTGTAACTGATATCACTTGGAAACCTGAAAAGCCAAAAGCCGGGGATTCTGTCATATTTTCAGCAAAAATAAAAAATATTGGTCCCGGCTCAACACCTGATAATGTTATAATTGGTGGAGTATTTTCAGTAGATGATGGAAACGTAACCTGGAGTGATACGCATAATATTTCTTTATCCCCGGGCGACTCCACTATACTTACCGCTAATAATGGAATTTTAGGAAATGGAAAATGGTTGGGTGCCCCTGGGAAACATGCTGTTTCATTTTTGGTAGATGATATATACCGGATTACTGAAACAAACCATGATAACAATTCTTATCAAACTTCTATTTGTGTAGCTGGTGGAAACCCGGTGGTTAAAATTCTTTCCCCGTTAAAAAATACAACTTATTTGGTCGGCAGTCTTGTTGAAATTAATTTGGATGCTTATAAATGCGGTGAGGATTTATCAAAAGTGGAAATTTATAGTGGGAATGTTAAGGTTACTGAATTAAAAAGCGCCCCTTATAAATATAATTTTATAAACCCAAAGATTGGTGATTATACTATTATTGTCAAGGCTTTTGATAAGGGGGGCAATTCAGTTAGTGATACCACTAATTTTAAAGTTGTAGCACTTCCCGCTTTTGGAATTTTAAAAGAAAGTTGGATAGAAATAGGCGGGTCTTCCGTTAACGACCTGATTTCAAATTCAAGGTTTCCTGCCAGTCCAGATTCAAGTTCAATATTAACCGATTCCCTTCAGGGATTAAATGATGCCAGTAATTTCGGGTCACGTTATAGGGGATATTTATTAGCACCACAAACAGGTAATTATACATTTTGGATTGCGAGTGATGATAATTCCCAACTATGGTTAAGCACCGGTACAAAACCTGCACATAAAGTGATGATTGCAAATGTACCTGATTGGACAGACCCACACGAGTGGGAAAAATTTTCGGAACAAAAATCAAATACAATACCATTGAAAGCTGGGGAGAAATACTATATCGAGGTATTGTATAAACAAGATGCGGGCGGGGGCAATGTAGCAGTAAAATGGCAACTTCCCGATGGCTCCCAGGAAGGGCCAATCCCGGCAACACGTATTGTGCCAGCTTTAGAAGATAATATAGTTATACAATCCCCTTCAGATAGTTCGGTTTATGTTGTAGGTGAAAAAATTAATCTTATTGCAGGAGTAGCAGATAGCGATAACAGCATTAAGGATGTGGAATTTTATCATGGTAATAACTTAATTGGCAAAGCCACCTATCCGTATGAACTCAATTGGAAGCCTGCACATTCAGGATTATTTGCTATTACTGCAAGAGCTGTCCAGAAGGGTAGAAGTTATAATTATTCTGTTTCTGATACCATAAGGGTTAATTTCAAAAAACAATCCATCAATAGCCTTACTTTAGTAAATGCCAAAACAGATAAAGATTTGTGGGAACTTCATGATGGTGATACACTTAATCTGGCCAATTTTGAAACAAATTCTTTAACAGTAAGGGCCAATTCAAATCCTAAGATAGATGGAAGCGTTGCTTTTCTTTTAAACGGGCATGAAGTAAAGGTGGAAAACTTTTGGCCTTATTCTTTGTTCGGGGACGATAACGGAAATTATCATGGATTGCCATTGCAGGAAGGAAAATACATATTGTCAGCTATCCCATATTTCAAAAGCAACGAACAGGGTGAAGAAGGGGTTATTTCAACTATAAAAATTACCATTATTAATAACCCCTCCATCAAAAGTTTTACACTGGTTGATGCAACCAACAATGCTGACCTGATGGATTTAAAAGACAGCAGCATATTAGACCTTGGTGTATTACCTGCTAAATTAAATATCAGGGCAAATACAATGCCTTCCCATGTCGGCAGTGTACTGTTCAATCTGAATGGTTTGGAACACATAGAAAACTTTACCCCTTATGCCCTCGCAGGTGATGAAAACGGAAATTATAAGAGTTGGAAACCTAAAGTTGGGAATTACACTTTGTCGGCTACTCCTTATATTTTACCTTATGCGACAGGTAAAGCAGGGTCAAAATCCACCATTAAATTTAAAGTAATTAATACTTTAAAAGAAAGCTCAGTTTTCACTGATAAGGATAAGGATAAAATTATTATCTATCCAAATCCTGCTGGGCAATCCGAAACAGTAACTATTAGTTTTTTAAGTTTAGAAAAGGAGCATATACAATTATCCGTAATAGATGTTAGGGGGAACCTTTTATCAAATCATCCTATAAACTCCCAAGAGGGGATCAACCAATCTGAAATAAGGGTGGACCATTTGAAAAACGGCATTTATTATCTTCAATTTCACTCTAATACCAGGCACCAGACGTTGAAATTGATTATCAACAGATAATC
>Ga0123338_10002101_pt1 | contig 18775 bp, 19 predicted proteins | sample grotaG_FD_89793 | JGI IMG/M metagenome (GOLD analysis project Ga0123338, IMG submission 89793) | Glacier valley bacterial and archeal communities from Borup Fiord, Nunavut, Canada, to study Microbial Dark Matter (Phase II) -... | ecosystem: Environmental > Aquatic > Freshwater > Ice > Glacier ...
TATATATTTTGTTGCAGGTCAGGAAAAAAAAATTGCGACTTGGAAAGATTGGAAGTTTTGCCCTTTTATTTGCTATGATTTAAGATTTCCTATGTGGAGCAGAAATATTTCTCAAAATAACGAACCTATTTATGATTGCTTAATTTATGTTGCCAACTGGCCATCTGCAAGACATATAGCTTGGGAAACATTATTAAGAGCAAGGGCAATAGAAAATTTATCTTATTGTGTAGGTGTTAATAGGATTGGTAAGGATGAAAAAGGTTTGGAATATATTGGCGGTTCTGCGATGATAGATTACAAGGGAAATACATTGTTTGATGCAAAAAATGAAAATTGTATTCAATCAATAATATTAAATAAAGATGACCTATCTGAATTTCGTCAAAAGTTTCCATTTTATTTGGATGCTGATAGCGATATGATTCAATAATATTTATAAAATTGACGTTATTTAAAAAAATTAAAAATATCTTTTTGAAAAATATCTTTTTTATAATTCACTTTTTGTTTTTCCTAATAAATGGTCATGCTCAAACGTGCAATCCATCAACAGGCGCAAAGGCAAATTTTAAAATACTCGATTCAAAAGGAGATTCGATAACGAAAATATGCTTTGGGACTCAAATAACACTTTTAGATTTATCAAAAAGCAATTGCATAGTAAATTACCTTGTGGACGAAATAAATAACCCTTCTATAATTATTAAATCAGATACAGCTACTTTAAAGGTTAATTATATATACACCAAACCTGGTAAATATAGAATTGCTCAGGTTGTACCAATTGGTGCAACAGGGGATTCTATAGGAAAAAGTTTACAGGTGCTTGACAATCCAACTTTTTCTGTTTCCATTTGTTCTAATTTAAAAGTTAATATTCAAATTGACGATTCGGGATATGATAATTACACAGTCGATTTTGGTGATGGTAAACCTCCATCTACATATCTTTCAGGAAATTTTCTTTATCCCTATTCAAATAATTCTCCAAAAAAAATTGTTGTAACTGGTAATCTTAAATCCTGCAGTCTTTCAGCTTCAAAAATAATTACCCCAATTCAAAACATTCCAAAACCCTTATGGATTGATGTAAATAGATCAAGCTTAACAACTGATATTATTCGATTTGATAGTATAAAAAATTATTTAAGTTATAATATCTATCAAACAAACTTAACTTCAAAAGTTACTAAAAGCATAAAATCTTTTATTGATACAAACCAAAGTACTATCATATTAAAAATTTCAAATTTAGATAGTAACTCTGTTTATCAATATTTTATAAAATCAAATACAAACTGTTTTCAGGATTCTTCTATAAAAATTCAAACTTTACCATTTAATACCCAAAGTGCTACCAATAATATCACATTAAAATGGAAAGCTTATACTGGAGATGATTTTGTAAAATACCAAATATTTAAAAATGGAAATTTATTTTCTGAAAGCATAAATCAATTTCAAAATTTTTTGATTGATAACAATATAATTTGCCATCGCAATTATTGCTATCAGCTTAAAACCGTTTTAAAAAATAATACTTTTTCTTATTCCTATCCTTCTTGTGCAATAGGTTTCACTAATTACCCTCCACCTACTATAAACGATATTACCGCAACTATTGAAAATGGAAAACCTGTTTTAAGCTGGTCTGCACCTTTGTCGACAACAATTAAAAATTATTCTATTTATCTAAATAATTTATTAATTAATACTACTTTACAGCCCGCTTATAAAGAAAGCAACCCCTACAACTCTCCAATATGCTTTAAGGTTAGTTATAAAGATTCGTGTAATAATCAATCTGCATCAACTGAAGTTTGCCCTGTTTACCTTTCAAAAGAAAACTTACAATTAAATTGGACAGAATACAAAGGATGGTTTTCAGGTATAAAAAATTACACGTTGGAAATTATTGATGAAAATAATTCACTTGTTAAAACTTTATATTCAGGCTTAAATTTAAATTTTGCAATTCCTGATTTTGATAAAAGTCAGCAGATTTTTCGTTTTAGAGTTAAAGCAACTTGCATTTCATCTGGTTTAATTAGTTATTCAAATATATTTATTTGGCAGCAAGACTCAAAACTAGCAATTCCAACAGCTTTTACACCAAACGAAGATAATTTAAATCCAGATTTTCGTGCCGATGGAATTTTTATTCAAACTTTTAATATGACAATTTATAATCGATGGGGTCAGGTAATATTTGCATCAGATGATATACATAAAGGTTGGGATGGAAATATTCAAAACCAACCTGCGCCAATAGATTCTTATGTTTATAATATAAATGCTGTAGATTTTGCAGGTAAATCCATTAAAAGAAGTGGGACCTTTGCTTTGATCAGGTAATTTTATTTACTTTTGTATCATATTATTACTTAAACAAAAATGATTATGTTTGATTTAATGGGGATGATGGGCAAAGTGAAAGAGATGCAGGGAAAAATGAAGGAGGTTCAGGAAAAAGTATCTAAGTTACAATTAACAAGTGAGTCGGGTGCAGGTTTAGTTAAGGCAACAATTAATGGCAATCGACAAATAATTAAACTTGATATTGATGATTCATTATTAAACATTGCAGATAAAGAAGTTTTGCAAGATCTAATAACAGCAGCAATTAATAAAGCAGTTCAGGATATTGATTTAAAAATAAAAGACGAAATGCAAACTGCAACCCAAGGAGTTTTACCTAACATTCCTGGTTTTGACTTAAATAGTTTAATGAATAGTTAAATTATTTTACCACAAATTTAATCCTCTAACGGATTAGTATTCATACAATTTGGAAAAATTAGCAATTGTTATCCTTAATTACAATGGTAAAAACCATTTAGAAAAATTTTTACCCTCTGTTGTAAATTTTAGTGAATCATATCCTATCTATGTTGTTGATAATGGCTCAACGGACGATTCTTTAAAATTTTTACAAGGAAATTTCCCACAAATCAATATTCTTGCTTTTGAAGAAAACAATGGATTTAGTAAAGGCTATAATTTGGCTTTCAATCATATAAAAGCTGAATACTATATATTATTAAATTCAGATGTTGAAGTAACAAGTAATTGGATCGCTCCTATATTGCAATTAATGGAAAGCGATTGTAAAATATCAGCTTGTCAGCCAAAAATAAAATCTTTTGTTAATAGGGAGTATTTTGAATATGCAGGTGCTGCTGGTGGTTTTATCGATAAATATGGTTTCCCCTTTTGTAGAGGACGAATTTTTTCTACAATAGAAAAAGATGAAGGTCAATATAATGATATAACTGAGATTTTTTGGGCTAGTGGGGCATGTATGTTTGTGCGTGCAGAAATTTATCATCAATTGGGTGGACTAGATGATGATTTTTTTGCCCACATGGAAGAAATTGATTTATGTTGGAGAATGCAAAATGCAGAATATAAGATAATGTATTGCGGTTATAGTACTGTGTATCATTTAGGTGGGGGTACACTACCTAAATCACATCCAAGAAAGACGTTCTTGAATTTTCGCAATGGCATTTTATTATTATATAAGAATCTACCTTCACAAAAACTTTTTACAACCATTTTTATCAGACTTTTTTTAGATGGAATAGCGGCAATAAAGTTTTTGTTTTCGGAAACTGTATCAGATTTTCTTGCTATTTTAAAGGCACATTTTAGTTTTTACAGATATTTTAATAAATGGAATGAAAATAGACAGAAAGTGCAGATTTTTGTAAAAAAAGATAGTTCAGAAAAATTATTTCCAAATAGCATAGTAAAGGATTACTTTTGGAATAAAAAGAAGACTTACAACCAATTATTTAATAAATAAATAATTTACCATAAGATTGGATGGTATTTTTGACGTAAGTATTTACGCAAATTTAGTAACCAGGCTAAACCAAGATAGATAATTATTGGAGAACCAAATGTAAAAAAGCAGGCGTGAACAAAAAATAATCGGATACTAAAAGTTGAGATTCCAAGCTTTTCACCCAATTTTGTACATACTCCGAAAAAATTTGTCTCAAAAAAAGTTTGAAACTTAGTCATAATCGTAACCTAATGTAATAATTCTCGTATTAATGACAGAAAAATATATAACGTAAATTTAAAAAAAATCTTATAGAATTGCAATACTAATTTAATAACTATAATTTCGCGAACCAAAAACCAAACACTTATTCCAATCCATATGAATCAGAACAACAAAGCTTTATCAGCCCTTATACTCTTTGGAGTATTAACTTTCTCAGGCTGTACTTTGCCTCAAATGATAAAAAAGGCAAAAGATCAGAAACTGACAACTGTTCCAGATCCGCTAGAAGTTCATGGCAACAAAGTAAATTTTGATATGACGGCCTTATTGCCTGTTAAAATGTTGAAGAAGAAAACAACTTATACAGGAGCAGTAGGATACAAATACGGAGATCAAAAAGTAGATGTAGGCTCTATTGAATTCAAAGCAGAAAATTATCCTAATGCAAAAAAAGAACAACCTAAAATTGATAAATCTTTTTCATTCGATTACAAAGATGGAATGGAACAAAGAGGAAATTTAATTTTAGTTGGAACTGCTGCTAAAGGAAGTAAATCAAAAGTTACACCTGAGTATCCTTTTACTCGTGGGCTTATTACTACTTCTCGTTTAGTAAAAGATATTTATTTAGTATCTTATGGCGATCATGGTTATAACAACCAACCTGAATTTGTGCCTGTTAATGTAAATTTTTACTTTTCTCAAGGCAATGCAGATTTGAGAGCAAGTGAAACATCTAGTAAACGTGGTAAGTTTTTAGATGCATTTATTGCTCACAAAAACGTTACAAAAACTGTAACTATCACAGGTTCTCACTCTCCTGAAGGAACAGAAACAAAAAATACAAAATTAGCTGGCCACCGCTCTGCTTCGATTGAAAAATTCTACAAAGGCCAAATGAAGAGGTTTGATTACAAAGCTAAATCTGATAGCATCGAATTCGTTCAAAAAGCAATAGTATTGGATTGGACAATGTTAAAAGACTCTTTAGCTACTTATAAAGATTTAACTCAAGAACAAAAAGATCAGGTTTTAGGAATTGTTGATGGTGGTGATTCTTTTTATGATAAAGCTGCAAAAATATCTAAATTACCTTTCTACGGTAAATTATTTACTCACGTTTATCCAAAATTAAGAGCTGCTCAAACTGAAATTTTAACTTTAAAAGAGAAAAAACCAGATGCTGAAATTGCAGTATTAGGTAAAAAAATTGCTGAAGGTAAAGACAGCTTAGGTGCTTTAAATGAACAAGAATTATTATATTCTGCTTCTTTAACTCCTGATTTGAAAGAAAAACAAGCAATTTATGAAGCTGCAGTTAAAAAATCTGATAGCTGGCAAGCACATAACAATGTTGCAGCTATCCAATTAGATATGGCTAGAAAAGCAACTGATAAAGCTCAAATGGCTACTATGGTTGATGCTGCTATTTCTCATTTACAAATGGCTAACAACAAAAAAGAAACTGCTGAAGCATATAGTAATTTAGCTGTTGCTTATACTATGAAAGGATTAGCAAAAGAAGCTTCTGAGGCTTTAACAAAAGCTGCTGGTTTAAATGGTGGACAAGATGTTGCTCGTTCAATCAAAGCGCAACAAGGTATTGCTTCTATCCGTTCAGGTAATTATGCCGAAGCAATTAATTCTTTAAGTGCTGCAGGTCAAGATGCAACAGTTTTATACAATAAAGGTCTAGCTCAAGTATTATCTAAACAATATGATGCTGCTTTAGCTACTTTGAATGAATCAGCAACTGCTGATGCAACTCAAGGTTGGACTTATTATGTTGCTGCTATCGCTGCTGCGCGTGCTAAAAACGAATCTGCTTTAACAACTAATTTACAAAAAGCTACTCAAGCTGATGCTTCTTTAAAAGCAAAAGCATTAACAGACTTAGAATTTGATTCTTATTTAAATAGCGAAGCATTTAAAAATTCTATTAAATAAATGTTAAAATAAATTTTATAAAATAAAAAAAACCTGCTTCTTATCAAGCAGGTTTTTTTATTTTATCTTTTTACAAACTACTTTTTGTCTATTAAATGTTAATCTTTATTTTTGCTCGGAATTTTAAAATAATAACAGTTTTATTTACAGCACACAAAACATTTTATTCTGCAAATATTTAAAGTATGAGAGAAATACAGTTTAGGCAAGCCCTTCGGGAAGCAATGTCAGAAGAGATGCGAAAAGATGACAAGATTTTCCTTATGGGCGAAGAAGTTGCTGAATACAATGGTGCGTATAAGGTGAGTGAGGGAATGCTTGCTGAGTTTGGCGCAAAAAGAATTATTGATACACCCATTGCTGAATTAGGTTTTGCCGGAATTGGAGTTGGTGCCGCAGCGAATGGTTTGAGGCCAATAATTGAATTTATGACTTTTAATTTTTCGTTAGTTGCTATTGACCAAATAATTAATTCAGCGGCAAAAATGATGTCAATGTCTGGAGGTCAATATTCTGTACCTATTGTTTTTCGAGGACCAACTGGTAATGCTGGTATGTTAAGTTCACAGCATTCTCAAAACTTTGAAAGCTGGTTTGCAAACACACCTGGTTTAAAAGTAGTTGTTCCATGCGATCCTTATGACGCAAAAGGTTTACTTAAAAGTTCTATAAGGGACAACGACCCTGTAATTTTTATGGAATCAGAATTAATGTATTCTGATAAAGGCGAAGTACCAGAAGAAGAGTATATAATTCCAATTGGCCAGGCACACGTTAAACGCTCTGGAAATGACGTAACAATCGTTTCTTTCGGAAAAATGATGAAAGTAGCTATGAGTGCAGCTGCTGAATTGGAAAGGGAAGGAATTTCAGCCGAGGTAATTGATTTGCGTACAGTTAGACCAATTGATTATGAAACAATTGTCAATTCTGTTAAAAAAACAAATCGTTTAGTAGTGGTAGAAGAAGCATGGCCTTTGGCAGCTATCTCTTCTGAAATAACTTATCATGTGCAACGTTTTGCTTTCGATTATTTAGACGCACCTGTAATTCGTGTAAATAGCCTTGACGTTCCACTTCCATATGCGCCAACGCTTATAGAAGCAATATTGCCAAGTGTAAAAAGGACATTAGAAGCTGTAAAATCAGTAATGTATAAATAAACAATTAAACCATTTTATTAAAGGCCTTTCTAATGAAAGGCCTTTTTTATTAGGTATACTTTTAGTAATTCACATATATTGTAAAAAAATAATTAAGAATAACATTATGAAAAAATTAATTTTTATTTTTTGCTTTATGCTTTTAGGATTTTTTCCTAGCTGTATTGCTCCAAATCCTCAAAATTCATTAAACCCTGAAGAAAAAGACGTGTATATAACCAATTACGATCCATCGGGTAAATTTTCTACTTATAAAACATATTCAATATCCGATTCTGTAGTTTATTCTTCTAATCAGGATACAATTATTAAAAAGGCGCTGGGAAGTATAGATATAATTACTTTATCTACGATTAAAAGTGCCATGCAACAAAAAGGTTATTTATATGTTCCCAAGGATCAGAATCCAGATGTAGGAATAAGTGTAAATAGAGTTAATGTTATCAGTACTGGCACAGCAATATCTTATCCTTATGGTTATGGCTCGGGCTATGGTTATGGATCAGGTTATGGATATGGATATGGTGGCTATGGAGGATATTATGGAAATCCTGCGTACATCTACAATTATCAAGTTACTAACGACGCGCTTATTTTACAAATGGTTGATTTAAAAGACCATACTGATCCAAAAAAATTAAAAGTAGTTTGGGAAGGGGAAGTTTTAGGAGATTTTTCACCTAATCAATCTGTAGCACTTGAAAAAAGATTGACAGATGGAATTCAAAATATTTTTACACAGTCAACCTATTTAAAAATAAACTAAACTTATTAATATGAAAAAAGTTAATTTTTTATATATCTCTTTTGTCTTTATTTTAATATACACAAGTGCATTTTCTCAAAGTAATTCTCAAGTTTTGGCTGGGGATAAAATTTTTTCAGTTAATTATTCTTTAGGCATACCTAATGGCTCTTTACATAATTTTATTTCTAATAAAATGATTAACGGTTTTAATGCGGATGTTAGAAGTTTTATCACAGATAAATTTGCAGCAGGTTTATCAATAGGATGGAACAATTTTAAAGAACAATACCCTAGAGAAACATATCCAAACGGAAATGGATCATACTCTTCTGTACGAACAAAATATTTAAGTACGGCTCCTGTAATGCTTACCGGTTTTTATCATTTTACAACTAATAAAAAAATTAATCCATACGCTACAGCTGGTGCAGGCATACATTTAGTTACTTACAATAAATGGGATGGCGCATTTGGTGATAGTAAATCATCAGTTAAGTTTGGAGCCAGGCTTGGTGCAGGTGTATTAGTTCCATTTACTGATACCTTTGGTTTAAACTTAACAGCTAGATATAATTATGCTGCTTTTTCTTACAATGAAGTTAAAGATATCCAATATTTGGATGTTAGTTTAGGACTTTATTTTATAAGTTTTTAAAAACATAAATATGAAAAAGAGTTTATTTGCATTTGTTCTTTTTGGTTTAAGTATATTATTTCAAAATTGTATAATGTCCGAAAAGGCTTACTACAAAGAGAAAGACATTACATCTCTACCTCAAATTGAAGGAGAGTGGAAAGCTATTGAAAACAAACTGAACAGTAACCTTCCTCATATTTTAATTATAAAACAGCCAAGTGGTGGCTATACAATTATAAGTAAAGAAAGTGGAGATAAACCCAGTAAGGCTGATACAAACAAAAATGTAACCTTATTCGCAGTCGCTGATAGTTATTATTTCGATTATTTAAAAAGTAATGAAGGGGATTCTTCTAAACCTTTACATTTTCTTCAAGAAATAAAAATAAATAAAGATAAATTAGAGCTGTTGGGAATCAGTAGTAAGGATATGCAAAAAATGATTTATGAAAAAAAATTGACCTTACCTTATACAAAAAAAGAAGACGGAACAATTATTTTTACTGCATCTACAGACCAACTTCAAAGTTTTCTATTTTTCAATAAAAAAAATAAAAATTTATTTGAAAAAATAGGCCGTCTTCAAAAAATTAAATCAAACTAATTTCTTATTTGATTTAATCTACAATGTTTTTCTTTAATAGAAAATACTAAATGAATTATGCATTTATCGATATTGATAAACTCATAATTCATTTTTTTTGATCATCTATATAAAATTTAAATGCAGAAGTATAAAAATGGCAATTCTGGTCTGATAGCTTTTCAGATTGGAGTAGATTTTATTAAAGTTAAATTTAAAGATTGCAACGTTTATAAATATACTTTTTCAAGTGCAGGAATAGAAAATATTAATAGGATGAAAGAATTAGCAATGATTGGTGAAGGGTTAAGTACATTTATTAGTATAAAAGTAAAAGATGCTTTTGAGAAAAAAGTGACAAAATGATTTTCAATAACACTTCAAAAAAAAATTCTTTTAAGTAAGGATCCATAAAATCAATGATTAAATAGATAATTTGTTTTATTCCTGATATAATATTAATTCTAAATGAATAAATTTAAATTTTCCTTTATATATTTTAAAAGGAATTTTGGAAAAAGAAATAACTTAAAATGATATTATGGAAAACTCAACACGAAAATTTATAAAAAATTCTTCTTTAGCCATCGCAGGCATTAGCATAGGAGCAAGTTGATTTAGTGCCAAAAGTTATGCAAATATAATTGAGGCAAATAATAAAGTGCGTTTGGGAGTAGTTGGTTTTTTAGATCGTTTTAACAATTCCAATCTTCCAAGTTTTTTACAACATTATAAAGAATTAAATTTTGACATAGTAGCAGTATCTGATCTTTGGAAATTAAGGCGAGAAGAAGGTACAGCATTTCTAAAGGATAAATTTGCACATGATATAAGGGCTTGCAGAAAAAATGATGAATTATACGGATTAAAAAATATTGATGGTGTTTTTTTGAGTTCTGCCGATTTTCAACATGCAAATTTAGCAGCCGAAGCTGTAAAAGCTGATTGTGATGTGTATTGTGAAAAACCTTTTGCCGAAACGATGGAAGATGCTCGCATGGCTTTAAAAACCATTAAAGCTTCAAATAAAATTGTTCAAATTGGATCACAAAGACGAAGTGGTACCAATTATATGGCTGCTGAAAAATTTATTTAAATCTGGCCAATTTGGAAAAATTACAATGGTAGAGTTGACTTGGAATGTTAATCAACCAGGTAGATGGATAAGGCCAGAATTAGTTGCTAAGTGTAAAGAACAGGATTTCGATTGGAAAAGATATTCCTAAATAGACCATTTGAACCTTTTGATGCAAGGAAATATTTAGAATATAGATTATTTTGGCCTTATTCATCTGGGCAACCTGGTCAATGGATGTCTCATCAAATAGATACAGTTCATTGGTTTACTGATTTAAAGCATCCACGAAGCGTAACTGCAAATGGCGTAATTTATACTTGGAAAGACGGAAGGACAAATTGGGATACCACTACTGCAGTTTTTGATTATGGTCCTGAAGATGATTTTAATTCAGGGTTTCAAGTTGTTTTTATATCCCGAATGAATAATGGCGATGAACGACCAATGGAAATTTATTATTCCAATGGTGGTGAATTAAATTTGAATACAAATAAAATCACACCCAATGGAGGGCTTACAGAAAAAATGGCTAACCAAATGGGGATGCATGCCAATTTATTACCAAGTAAAGATCTTGCTGAGTTTGCTCCAAAAATAGAAGCTGGTGCAAATACAGGAGGAGATGTTTTAACTTCGGCTCATGTGAGAAATTGGATTGAATGCATTCGCTCGCGCAAGAAGCCCAATGCCCCTGTGGAAGCAGGATATTATAATTCAATCGCAAATATAATGACAAACGCTGCTGTAAGAACAGGAGGGAAAGCAACTTTTGATGAAAAAACTCAGGAAGTAATGGTGAATGGGAAAGTATTTAAATATTAACTAATTAAATTTTTTTGAATAAATTTTTTTATTATTTCGGATATTCTCTGAAGATCGGTTTCATTTAATTGTGTTCCAGAAGGTAAACATAAACCTGTTTCAAATAAATTTTCAGCTACATTATTTTCACCATAAAATCTACAATCATTAAAAACTGGTTGTAAATGCAATGGTTTCCATAAACGCCTAGATTCTATATTTTTTTTTTCTAATTCCAATCTTAGTATTTCAGGAGTTATTCCTGAATTTTTTTCTATCAAAATAGTGCTAAGCCAATGGTTGGAATATGTTCCATGGGGTTCAGGTTGAAATTTTATAAAAGAATATTTACTAAATTCATTTTTATAAAATTCAAATATGTTTCTTTTAATTAAAACCTTGTTTTCAATATTTTCCATTTGTCCGCAACCAATACCCGCACTTATATTACTCATCCTGTAATTATACCCAATTTCCTGATGATTATAATATGGCAGTGGATCACGAGCCTGTGTAGCCAAGTATAATGCCTTTTCTGCTAATTTTTTATCATTCGTTAATAATGCACCTCCTCCTGAAGTTGTAATTATTTTATTTCCATTGAAGGATAAAATTCCAATTTCACTTCCGGCGCCTGCCATTATTTTATTTGAATTATAATAAAAGTAAGAACCTAAAGCCTCAGCTGCATCTTCTAATATTGGAATTTCAAATTCTTTTGAAATCGCTATAATTTCATTCATTAAAGCTGGTTGGCCATATAAATGAACTACTATTATGGCTTTTGGTTTTTTATTTATTTTTAATCTCTCTATTATAAAATTCTTTAACAGAACAGGATTAATATTCCAGGTTTGTTCTTCACTATCAACAAAAACAGGGGAGGCTTTTAAATAAATGATGGGATTTGCTGTGGCTGCAAATGTTAAAGCAGGACAAATTACTTCATCACCTTCTTTTACTCCCAACAAAATTAAGCCTAAATGGATTGCCGCTGTTCCACTATTTAATGCAACAACATATTTTGAATCTGTAAAATTTTGTAATGACCTTTCAAACTCAACTATGTTATCTCCCGCAGTTGTAACCCAATTTTTATTTATTGCATCTTGTATGTAATTTAATTCACTGCCATTCAAATGTGGAGGAGAAAGCCATAGGCGGTTTTGGGAATTTTTATTTTCCATCTGGAAAGATAAAAATTAAAATCAATGATATATGACAATCCGTAATTAATACCAAGTTGATCTCATTCAGCAATCATGAGCGTTTCAGATAGATTTTCACCAAATATACCTTCGATTAAATTTTTAGCAAAACTAAAGCAACCAAATATTCTTTTAGTTTATTTAAAAATTTTCCTGATAATATTGTAATTTCTTATCAATAACTGTAACAGCATCTTTTAGATTTTTTTCCACTACCGCAAGGACAAGGGGCATTTCTATCTACTTTTTGAGAAACTATAGGTTTAGGAGGATTCAATAGTTTTTCCAAATCACTTATATCTTCTTCATCTTCAAACCCAATAATAACCTGCCAACCTCTGCTATTGCAAAGGTTCAATATTTCGTGCGCTCGTTGCTCAGTTCTAACTTTTACTACTGCGGGTTTCTGCTTACTTCCTAATTTACTCATTGTGCTTTAATTTGAATCCTATAAATTTCATAAGGCAATTGGCAAAAAGTAATTCTATAATCTATAAAGGTATTATCGTTTACATATTTTTCAAAATTTATGGCTCGTTATATCTTATAATTTCTGATGGATTGCCTACTACAACTGCATAATCAGGAATATTTTCTGTAATTACTGCGCCGGCACCAATAGTTACCCATTTACCTATTGTTTTATTTGATATAATTACTGCTCCTGCTCCTACCAAAGTACCTTCACCGATTTTTATTCCTCCGCAAACCGTTGCATGAGGCCCGATATGAACATAATCAGAAATTTCACAATCATGATCTACTGAACATCCTGAATTTAAAACTACATGATGACCAATAATAGTACTGCTTTGAATAAGGGATTGGTGAATCACAACTGTTCCTGATTTTATTTGAACTGAAGATGAAACAACTGCTGAGGGATGGATAATAATACCAAATGAATGATATATTCTTTCTGAAATTTCTTTTCTTAAAAGATTATTGCCAATCGAAATAACTACTTTATCATCAATAAAAATATTTTGATTATAAATGCTTGTAAAATAGTTTGAATTTAAATTATCGCTAATTGCATTGTCATCAAAGATGCCGTTTAATGGTATATTTAAATCTTTTAAACAATCCATCAAGACTTTGGCATGACCACCATTTCCATATAAAAGCATATTACTAATTTAGGATGATTTTAGTGATGTTAAATTAACATTACTGGTATTTTATTTTACTTCTGCTAAATAATCAGTAAACTTTTTAGAAATAACATCCCCATGAATTTCTGAAGAAGTCAAAAGTTTTTTAAAAGTAATAAGGAGTATTTTTATATCTAGTTTAAAAGAAATTTCTTTTGCATATTTTATATCCCAATTAAATCTTTCCTCCCAACCTAAATCATTTCTTCCATTAATTTGAGCTAAACCTGTTATACCTGGTAACACATTATGCCTTTGCAGTTGAGTTTGATTATAATAAGATAAATATTCGGGCAATAAAGGCCGTGGGCCAACTACGCTCATATCGCCCAATAAAATATTGATCAATTGAGGTAATTCATCTAAAGAATATTTCCTTAAAAAAAAACCAAAAACAGAAATTCGTTTTTCATCTGGAACTAACAAATTATTTTCGTCCTTGGCCTCATTCATTGTTTTAAATTTCAGTATTCTAAAAGGCTTGTTTTTAATTCCTATTCTGGTTTGAATAAAAAATATTTTTCCTCTATTATAAAAAAATAAAATAAAGATTAATACAAAAAAAACTGGCGAAAGGATTATTAAAAATCCTCCCGCCAGTAAAATATCTAACAATCTCTTTCCTATTTTAATGTACATTCATCAAAAGGTTAAGAAATTTTACGATTAATATCAAAGTTTTCTAAATAATCAGCAACTCTTCTTACAAACATCCCACCCAAAGCACCATCAACTACACGATGATCGTATGAATGCGACAAATACATCATTTGCCTAATACCTAAAGTATCTCCAAATGGTGTTTCAATAACTGCAGGTTTCTTTTGAATTGCACCTAACGACATTATTCCGACCTGTGGTTGGTTTATAATAGGTGTACCCATCACATTTCCAAAAGAACCTATGTTTGAAATGGTATATGTTCCACCTTCTAGGTCTTCTAATTTTAGTTTATTTTCACGGGCACGACGGGCAAGGTCATTAACTCTTTTGGTTAAACCAACAATATTTAATTGATCTGCATTATGAATAACAGGAACAATTAAATTTCCATTTGGCAAAGCTACTGCCATACCAATATTAATATCTTTTTTTATTAAAATTTTATCACCATCAACTGAAATGTTAAGCATTGGATAATCGCGTAATGCTCGAGCTACAGCCTCGATAAAAATAGGTGTGAAAGTAATTGCATCACCTTGTTTTTCTTTAAACTCGTGCTTAACTCTATTTCTCCAAAAAACAATATTTGTAACATCTGCTTCAACAAAAGAAGTAACATGTGGTGAAATTCTTTTCGAATCAACCATTCTTTGCGCTATCATTTTGCGCATTCTATCCATTTCAATAATTTCCATATTTCCATTTACGGAAACAGCAGGACTATTAACTGGCTCTTGAGGCTCTGGATTGTAATATTTAATTTCAGGCGCCTTTTCTTCTTGTTTATCTTTTATTTCTTCTTTAGATTCAAAAGATGCTTCTTTTATTTCTTCAACAGGCTCTGGTTTCTTTTCTTTACCTTCTTCACTATGATTTTCAGCTTCAATTTTATTTTCTTCTAATTTATTTTCTTCTTCGATTTCTTCTTCATTTGTAAAATATGGTTTATCAAGAGAAATAAATGCAGAACCTGTTTTTTCAAGCGGAATAGAAATAATTTTATCTTCGTGATGCTCCTCGTCAATTATTGAAGGAATTTCTTCAATACTATTATTATAATTCTCATTTTTAAAGGATAAATAATTTAAAATATCCTTTTTGGTTACCCTATCTTCTCCACCTGTACCAACGATATATTCAAGATCATGCATGGTTATTCCTTCTTCGCGGGCAATTGTTAAAACAAGCGGTGAATAAAACCTTCCATTCGCTGCTTCTGAAAGCTTATAAGGATTAGATTTTGAATTATTTTTTTCAGAAGAAGTATTCGATGAATAATTATTAATCGGTTTATAACTTTCTTCGATTTGATGTGCTGTTTGATTGTTTGAAGATGGGTTTTCCGTATTATTTTTAGAGATTGGTTCGGTATTTATAATAGCAATTGCACTTCCAATTGCTACCACTTCACCTTCTTTTGCAAGAATTTCCATTAAATAACCACCATCAAGTGCCGGTACTTCAGTATCAACTTTGTCGGTAGCGACTTCTAAAACAGATTCGTCCTGGTCTATTTTTTCACCGACCTTTTTTAACCATCTAAGAATAGTCCCCTCCATAATGCTTTCGCCCATCTTAGGCATTAACATTTTAATAAGTGCCATAATTTTGTTATTAAGGAATAGGTTGTAGTAAAAACGAAATATGATTATATCATATCCATTTTTGCAAAAATAATCTTTTTAACTCAAAGTCAACGTTTTTCTATTAAAATCAGGCGAAGCATATTCAATAATGCATTCGATGTTAAATTTATATTCAATTCCCTTTGCCTCAAAAACTGTACTTTTTTTGCAATTGTTTTTTCTCCATCAGCATATGCAAGCCAAACTGTACCTACGGGTTTTTCATCCGTTCCACCATCGGGGCCAGCTATTCCGGTATCGGCAATACCAATATCTGTACCGAATTTTTTTCTTATCCCTTCAGCCATTTCTTTTACAGTTTCTTCACTTACAGCACCATATTGATTAATAGTATCAGTACTAACACCAAGTGCGCTTATCTTAATTTTATTATCATACGCCACTACGCTACCAGCATAATATTTAGAGCAGCCAACTACCTTTGTAATTAAATGAGAAGTATATCCACCTGTGCAGCTTTCGGCTATTGAAAGAGTTTTTCCTTTTTCAATTAATAATTTACCTATTGCACTTTCAATTTCTTCATTATTAAAACCATAAACATTTTCGGAAATTAAAGGCAGAAGTTTATTTATTTCAGTTTCAACATCCATTTTTAATTTCTCTTCATCATCACCAGAGGCAGTTAATCTAAGTCTTACTTGTCCGCTTGAGGGTAAATAAGCTAATTTAATATGGCTAGGTAATTCATCTTCCCAATCAGTAATTTTATCTGCCAAATAGGATTCTCCAATTCCAATTGTACGAATGAATTTGTGATAAAAAATAGGGGTATTAAAAAATGATTTAAGTCTTTGTAAAATTTCAGTTTTCATCAAGCCTTCCATCTCTTTGGGTACACCCGGAAGGGAAACAAAAATTTTTCCATTATTTTCAAACCACATCGCTGGTGCAGTGCCAAATTTATTTGAAATGAATGTGCAATTTTCAGGTAAAAAAGCCTGACTTCTATTGGTTTCAGTGAGTTCTCTACCTATTTGTATAAAAAACTGTGTAACATCTGCTAAAGCTTCCTGATTTAATTTTAATTCACAATTAAAATATTCAGCAAGGGTGTGTTTTGTAATATCATCTTTTGTAGGTCCTAAGCCTCCTGTCATTATTATAACATTTGCTCGAGATTCTGCTTCTTTTAATATTTCTAAAATTTTTTCCTTTTGGTCACCAACTGATGATTTTCTGATGGTTTTAATGCCAATTTTATCTAATTCGGCACTTATAAAACGAGTATTGGTATCAGTTATTTGGCCATATAAAATTTCATCACCAATGGTAATAATTTCAGCCAGAATGGATGTATTCATGCTTGCGTTGAAAGGGTTTGGGCTTGTAAACTTAATAATAAAAAACAATCCGATGCAAAAATGAAAACCATTTTTACATCGGATTGTTTTTATTTTCTATAAAAGTTATTAAAAAGTAATCTCAACAAGTTTAACTTTCCCTAAATTTGATAATTTTCCTTTTTCGTAATAAAAAATGGAAAGTTTTTCATCGTCTCCTAATTTATCATAAAAAGCTTCTGCTTTAAATGACATCCCTTGATTAATATCTTTACCATCGAAAGTATATTTTTTTAATACAACTCCTTCTTTATTAACTACTTCAATAAATCTGTTTTGAACAAATTTATTAGCATTTAAATATTCTATCTTAAATTCTGTATTTTTTGATAGAACCTCTAATTTAATATTATCAGCCGTAACTAGCTTATCATTAATTTGAATTTTCCAATTCGTTAAAGTTTCGTTTGAATGATTTTTAAACGAGCTTATCATTAACAAAAAAACAATCGAACAAATTATATTTTTAATCATAATCGTAATAATTTTTTATTGATTGAAAAAAAACATTCCTATCAATAATTATTTCCTAGATTCTTCTAAACTTTAAATTAAAATTTTAAATATTAAACTTGAATAAATATAATTTTAAAGGCAAAATCTAAAAATAATTATATCAAATCAGCTAATTATAGCAATTTTTATTGACTGACATAAAAGTAGTAATTTTTTAATAATATTTAGAAAACTAATTAGAAATTTTTTTTATAAATAATTTAAAACAAAATTTTAATTACTTATTGGCAAATAAAATCCACAATTTATCCAGGTTTTAATTAATGTTTTCTAATTGCAAATGCTCGGAATAAAAAACCAGATTATTAATATCTATTTTTGTATGTAAATACAATACTTTGTAATTAAAGAAATATGAAAGATATAATTCAACTACTTCCCGATTCAATTGCAAATCAAATTGCAGCTGGTGAAGTAGTTCAAAGACCTGCTTCTGTAGTAAAAGAGTTGATGGAAAACGCTATTGATAGCGGAGCAGATTATATCCAATTAATAGTAAAAGATGCCGGAAAAAGTTTAATTCAGGTTATTGATAATGGTTCGGGCATGTCGGAAACAGATGCAAGAATGAGTTTTGAAAGGCATGCTACCTCTAAAATCAGAAAAACAGAGGATTTGTTTTCAATCCGAACAATGGGTTTTCGTGGTGAGGCTTTAGCATCTATTGCTGCAGTTGCGCAAGTAGAAATGCGAACTCGGAGAAAAGATGATGAGTTGGGAACACTAATTAAAATTGAAGGTTCTGATATTAAATCCCATGAATCAATTACATGTCAGGTAGGTACAAATTTGTGTGTTAAAAATTTATTTTTTAATGTGCCGGCTCGAAGAAATTTTTTAAAATCCAATGCTGTTGAAATGCGACATATCCTTGACGAATTTCACAGAATAGCTTTATCATATCCTGAAAAAAACTTTGAATTTTTTAATAATGACCTTGAAATATATCGCTTGGTTGGTGGTAAGTTAAGCCACAGAATAGTTGCGCTATTTGGCAAACATTATAAAGAACAACTGACCACCTGCGATGAGGAAACTCCTTTTGTAAAAGTGCGTGGATATATTGGTAAACCTGAATTTGCAAAAAAAAGCAGGGGAGAGCAATTTTTCTTTGTTAATAACAGATACATCCGACATAATTATTTGCATTACGCCCTCATGTCGGCATATGACAATCTGATTCATGAAGGAACATTTCCTTTTTATATTTTATTTATTGAAATCGATCCTATCCATATTGATATCAATGTTCATCCAACAAAAACTGAAA
>Ga0123338_10002102_pt1 | contig 18763 bp, 16 predicted proteins | sample grotaG_FD_89793 | JGI IMG/M metagenome (GOLD analysis project Ga0123338, IMG submission 89793) | Glacier valley bacterial and archeal communities from Borup Fiord, Nunavut, Canada, to study Microbial Dark Matter (Phase II) -... | ecosystem: Environmental > Aquatic > Freshwater > Ice > Glacier ...
ATAAAAACTCGGCCATCCACAATGGGCATCAAATTTTGTTGCACTCTCGAATAACATTGTGCCACAGGCAGCACAGGCGTAGTCGCCTTCGGCAAAGGCTTGATCGTACACACCGCTAAAGGGTGCCTCGGTGGCCTTATTAAACAGTACATCATACTGTTCGTCGGTAAGTTGTGCTTTGTAGTCTGCAGGTGTGCTCATATGTCTATTATACCTTGCTCACCCACTCAGAGAATAGCGTCGAGTAACTAAGCGTCTTTTTTCTTGTCGAGCTTGTCGAGCTTTGCGACATGTACCAACCAATAAATAACAAAAGAAGTTGCAATAAGGGTGATAAGCGCCGAGAGGATTGCGCCCCAACTAAGGGCAAGGCCGCCGGTTCCGTCGGTGTGTGGGCCAACGATAACCCATTTGAGCTTTGCAAGATCAACGCCGCCGATAAGAAATCCGACGATTGGGTTGATAAAACCGTCAACGATTTGCTTGACCGCAGCTCCGGCAGCAGTACCAATCGCTAAACCAACCGCTAGTCCGACGACGCCCTGTTCACGGACAAACTTAATGAATCCACCAGCTTCTTTGGCGCCGCCACCCACAATCTTCGTTGCGCCTTCTTTGGCGATATCTAAAATTCTCGCTTCTTTGAGTGGCGTTCTTTTGGCCTTAGTGATGGCGCTCTTGGCTGCGGCTTTGTTTGCCGCAGTTTTCTTGACTACCGCTTTTTTTGTTGCCATATAATCTCCTTATATAAAAATAGTGTAGCGTATATGACCAAATAATATCAACTAGATCAGGTGTGAGCAATTGGAGGAAGAGGGCGCTCGGGCGGGGTGCTCACAGAGAGCGCCCCGCCACGTCACGTCAAGAGCGCAGCGGTGTGATGATGAAAGGGCGCCCGGCGTACATCCCGTGTCGGTCTGCATCGACCTCACGTGACACACGAATATGCTTGCGCCCATTTTCGTCACGATCCCCTGCTGCGAGATGCCAACAGCTACTGTTGAACAGACCCATTGGAATCTCTTCGAGGTCCAGGATTGTCCGAATCTCTGCCCGAGTACCGGACACAGGGCCGTGAGCAATGAGATTTTCGAGGATCTCTGCACGCACAGCAGCCTTTTCTTCTTCAGTCAGCGGGCCTATCAACTTCAATACAGTCAACTCGTCCTCCAATTGTGAAATGCGCGGAACGATTCCACGACTTTGCTACCGCCAAAAATGAATAGTTGCCCGGTTATCACCCCGGCAATTGTCTATTTCTGACGATAAGTCATCATTTTACGCCCCCATGAGAGAGATGGCAAGCTACATGCGATCAGGTGCTTGGATGCCGAGCAGACCGAGCCCACTCTTGAGGATATTCGCATAGGCAGCGACGAGTCGTGCTCGAATTGCTTCACGCTCATCTTCAACGATACGGCTGTTTTCGTAGAAACGGTTAAAGACCTGGGCCAGTTCATAAAGATAGGTACAAACGAGGTGTGGCGAGAGGTGTATTGTTGCCTGATCGATCACGTCTGCGTATTCAGTCATCTTGACGAGCAAGCTTCGTTCGCCGCTATCAAAACTATCTCTGGTTGCCTGCGCATAGTCACTCGATACTTTTGCTAAAATCGATACAGCGCGAGCGTGTGCGTACTGAAGGTACGGTCCACTATTGCCTTGGAGTCCGACCGATTCGTGCGGATCAAAAATAACGTCTGGGCCAATACGGTTTTTTAGAAATGCGTACTTGATCGCACCAAGGACTGGCGCATCATCGCGGTTACCTTGAATCTTTTCGTTTTCATCGGCGGCAATTTCAAGCACATCAACAGCACGGAGGAAGTTACCTTTACGGCTACTCATTTTTACGCCACCCGCTAATTTCACGTTTCCGTGTGTCATATGAAGCGTACGACTAGAAAGTTCAGGCAAGAATTGTTCAATGCTTTTCAGGACAACTTTCATGTATTCAGTAATGTCGTTACCGGTAATAATCACCGATTGGTCAAAGTGATAATCTTGCCACTTTTTAATACTCAGACCCACGTCTTTTGCTTCATACGTCGGAAGGCCTTCTTTATTCACAAAGACACGAGTGTGCAGACCGTACGGTTCACCCTTAAAGATGATTGCACCTTCACTGTCTTCGTAGACACCTTTGTCTTTTTGCTCAAGGACGGTCGCAAGACCAGTTGGTGCCGTTTGACTCTCTGGATAATATTTTTCGAATGAGGTGCCGATGCGTTTGTAGAACGCATTAAAGTAATCATAACTCCACTCTCGGCAGACCCAATAGATTTGGGCGAGTGGTGATTCATGATCATTGTCACCGTGGATTTGATACACTTTTTTGTTCAAGGCGGTGATGTCACTTTTTGCCTGTTCATCTTCTTCGTAGGCGTTCGTACCCTCGACGTAACAAGCAGCCATCCATTCAGAGCGTTCGTCGGCAGGGATATCCTGTAGCTTCTCCGGGTGTTCACCCCCCAGTTTTCGGATGATTGCCCACATCGTCTTTCCAACGTGCAGACCGACATCGCCTCCAAAGTTCACGCGGTGCACGTTACCCCCGGCTTGTTCGATGAGGTTCGAAATCGCATCACCAATAACACTCGTATAGAAGTGCCCGGCGTGGAGCACTTTAAACGGATTCGGGTCAGAATACTCAGTGATAACAACCTTGTTGTCATACCGATGAGATTTTCCATAGCGAGCATCACTCATCTTTTCGAGTTCGGCTTTTAGCACCACTTCGCTGACGCGGAAATTAATAAACCCAGGCCCAGCCACCGAAACATCACTGTATTCACCTGATACACGTAGTTGCGTAGCGATCGCTTCAGCGATTTCGCGTGGGTTCTTGCCGAGGCGTCCAGCTAGTTGCAGTGCGACGTTTGTAGCGTAATCACCAAATTCAGGTTCGGGTCGCGTCAATTGTACCCGAACGTCAACGTCGAACAACTCTTTTATAGTCTGAGAGATTTTTTCTTCCATTGGTGATTATTATAACAGAGGTACAAAAAAACAGCTCCATTGAAGGAGCTGTCTCTTTATTTCTTCATTGCGGCCGTAATCAGCCCGACGAACAAAGGATGCGGTCGATACGGTCGACTCTTGAATTCTGGGTGTGCCTGCGTTGCCACGAAATAAGGGCTCGCTGGTGCTTCGATATACTCAACAAGTTTTCCATTTGGTGAGTAACCGCTGACCATTAGGCCACCTTTTTCAATATCTTTAAGATATTTTTGATTCACTTCGTAGCGGTGACGATGGCGCTCAACAGTTTCAGTTGTTCCATACGTCTTGGCAACCAGTGAACCAGGGGTTAGTTCGGCTGTGTAGTCGCCGAGGCGAAGCGTTCCGCCTGTTGATTCCTTGCCCGCTTGGCCGTCCATGATATACACCACGTCGTGCGTTGTTTCGGGATCAAACTCAGTACTATTGGCATCTTGCAGGCCAGCTTTTCGAGCTGCTGCAATCACGGCGATCTGTAACCCAAGGCACAGACCAAGATATGGTTTATTCGTCTCGAGCGCATAGGTAGCTGCCCGAATCTTCCCTTCGATACCGCGACCACCAAATCCACCAGGCACCAACAGGCCATCTACCTTCTCGAAGTCGGCTATCTCGGCTTCTTCGGCGTTGATCCAGACTGCTTCAAGTTCGACCGCTTGTTGCCACGCAGCGGCCTTGAGCGACTCCAGAACAGAGATATACGTGTCTTCATTATCAAGATACTTGGCAACGATACCAATACGGACTTTTTGCGCGTAGGTTGCTTCCTGCGCATCAGCCAGCATGCGCCACTTTGAAAGGTCGGCTTTCTTTGTGTTGCCAGTAAATCGCTCCAGAACAGCGTTAATGCCGCTGGCATATATTGTCAGAGGAATTTCGTATACTGTCTTTGCATTCGCAAGCAAAATTACGGCATCTTTTCGGACACCGCTAAAGGCGGCGATCTTGTCGGCGATATTACCAGGCGCTGGGTCGTCAGTCCGAACCACAACGCAATCTGGCACAATTCCAAACCCACGTAGGTCATTGAGTGCATTCTGGGCTGGCTTTGATTTAAATTCTTTACTCGTTTGAATAAACGGTACGTAGACAACGTGAACATACATACAATTTTCACGACCAACCCGACCGGCAAACTCACGAATCGCTTCAACGTAGCTGAGGCCTTCGTAGTCCCCAACCGTTCCCCCAATCTCGACAATATGGACATCCGACCCAACGGCCGCTAGTTCAATGGCGTCTTGAATCGCACCAGTAAGGTGTGGCACCAGTTGAATCGTCTGGCCGTGAAATTTTCCAGCACGCTCATCGGCGATAAGTTGGCTCAATAATTTCCCCGACAATGTGGCGTTCTTTTGCGTTAATTCCAAATCCAAAAAACGCTCATAGTGACCAAGATCAAGATCCGTTTCGGCACCATCTTTCGTCACAAAACACTCACCGTGCTCTTTGGGATTCAAAAGACCCGCATCTACGTTAAGATACGGGTCACATTTTTGAATAGACACTCTTACACCCTTGGCTTGCAAAATAGCACCAATACTAGCTGCTGTAATGCCTTTCCCTACTCCGGAAAGCACGCCCCCAGTTACAAAGATATACTTCTGTTGCGCTCCCATGTTTGTTTTCACCTCCATGGGATTTTATTGTAGCACCATACACCTCTTAAATACTAGATGTGGGACGTTGTAGTATTTTCACTACACTATATATAGCGTTTAGAGTAATTCTTCGACAACTGTGCCGGGTGCATATAGTGGCAACGCCTGGTTGTCCATTGCCCAAGCTTCTTGAATCGGTGCCAGGATTTCCCATGATCGGATAATCTCGGGACTGGTCGTAAAGATATACTTGCGACCACGAATAGCTTCAACCAAGACGCGCTCATAGGCATCGGGAAGTTTTGTGTTCACAGCCGCAACCGATCCTTCCACGAAAGCATTCTCGGAACCGTCTTTGTAATGAATAACGATAGCGCTTCGCTTTTGGTCTAAGTTCTTGCCGGTTGTCAGGCGGAGTGCCACACCAGCCCATTGCTCATCGCTACTTTCAAGTTTCACGCTCGCAAATGTCTCTGTCAAACTGCCGATATTCTGCACCTCTTCTTGGTAGCCTTGGTACTGCGCCCGTTTAGCGAGCGCCGGGTCAGCTAGCTGAAGTTGTTCAATCGCCCTTAATCGTCGGGCGGCAATATCTTCGATCGTGAATGGTGCCGTCAGGTCCATCAATACCAATGAGAGGAGTTGCATCAAGTGTCCCTGAATAAAGTCACGAAGCGCGCCCGTCTCTTCATAGAAGGTGGCACGGTCCTCTATCCCGATCTTCTCAGTCGCAATAATATCCACCGAAGCAACTGACGAGTTCCCCCATTTATGTTCGGCGTTCGTGTCGTCTGAACGAAGATCAATGACGGCTGCCGCAACCTCTTTCGCCATATAGTGGTCGATACGGTAGATTTGAGCTTCGCTATAATACTGCGCCGTTCGTGCAATAAAATCTTGTGCCGAGGCAAGGTCAAAGCCAAAAGGCTTTTCGAACAATAATTTTATACGTGGCGTGTTCAGCCCTGCGATGCCCAGGAATTCGACAATATCAGCCGCCGCACTTGGTGGAACAGAGAGATAGATCAACACTTGCTCATCATCTTGAATAGCGAGGTGGTCACGCAACCTGACATAGTCGCCAGCAGTCGCAAGATCCATCGTAAAGATCGTCGTCAAGTCAGTCAGCACGTCGCTCCCGGTTGCGGGCTCGACAAGTTCCTTTACATTCACTTCGCGCCGCGAGACACCAATAATCGAAAGATCTTCAAACTCACCACTTTCAACAATCTCTTTTAGTGCCGGAAGGAGTTTACGGCGACTTAAATCACCCGTAATGCCAAAAATAACCAATTTTGTTTTCATACTATCTAGTATACTCCACTCAATGCTTTATTTTGTATAGTATTACTCAGGACTCACGCCGCCCAACTGCAGTAGCTATAGATACTCATACGATACAAATAGGGACACAGCATCACCCGCGTCCCTATTGTTGCTATCACGTTTATTTATTCAGACTTTGGCGTGCCGGCGTTTACTTCATAGCTTGTGTTGGTTGCTTCAAAGAAGTTTACCAGCTGCAATGTGTCGTTTGCCCCAGCCATCCACTTCGCAGGGTTAGATACCTTGTAGTAAGGCTCAAAACCAAGCTCTTCCAGGCGACGATCAGCCAGATACTTCACGTACTGGTTGATGTAATCACTATTAAGGCCAAGAATACCGTTTGGAAGTAGGTCTTTATTGTAGTCCTCTTCCATCTCGACGCCATCAATGACCATCTGCTTGATTTCATTGGCAAATTCTTCCGTCTGGAGATCTTCGTTCTCTTCAAGTACCGTCAGAATCAAGTTGATCCCAAACTTTAGGTGGAGTGATTCGTCACGAACAACCCAGTCGATAAGGCTAGCGAAGTTACGAAGCAAGTTTCGCTGACGGAAACTGAGCGCAACCATAAAGCCACTATAGAACCAGATACCTTCTAGGATGATGTTGTAAGCAACCAAGTTGCGCACGAAATCTTTCTTGCCTTCGGTTGTCGTAATATCAAGCGTCTGTTCGGTCATGCGTTTGATGAACTTTGTCTCGAAGGCTTCTTTGCGGGCCATCGAAGGAGTGTCAACGTGTGCATCATAGGCTTTTTCACGGTCAATCGGGAATGTCTCGAGGACATATTCGAACGACATACAGTGGTTCGCCTCTTCCCACATTTGCTTGGCAAGATAAAGGTGACATTCAGCTGCATTCACGTACGGATAGACACCAAAAGCCAAGGCTTTGTTCACTAGTAATTCATTAGGATTAAAGTAACTCATTAGGAACGTCACTGCGTGGCGCTCTTCTTCGCTCATCTTCTTCCAGTCAGAAAGATCCTGACCAAGTTGAATTTCATTCGGAAACCAGGTGTTCGCCACCGCTTGGTTATAAAGGTCCATCGCCCACTGGTACTTGATTGGCTTTAATAAAAGCCCGTCCTGAATGCCTGTACCTAAAATTCCTGCCATGTTGCCTCCTTAGTTACGTTAAGTCTACTTCAACCAAATCACGAAGGGCAAGCGTAGCCAACATTTTTTCATCGAAAAGCGTTGGTTGTCCTTCATTTTCGAATGTTGCCGATGTGAATAGTGTTTCGCTAAATGCCATAATGTACTCCTATTATGCGTCTATTTATTGGTGCATTGTTATTTCTGCAGCAAGCCGGCCGATATGACGAACCGTGATAGCTTTTTGCTGTTCAAGTTCGTCCTGGCCATCGAAAGGCATCCCCTCGAGGTTGGTCAGACTGGCTTCAATTGCTGCTAATATATCTTCGTTGTTCTGTTTTTGTCGCTCTAAATCAGAAATAGCGACCGGAAGTGTTTCCCCGCCCTGGACAGACATCACTCGCCTATTGGCAACCTAGGCACATTGTTGCATCTGCTGGATCAATAGGGGCGGCAATTTGACCACGTGAAGCTGCGTCTTCGTTGGCCTGTAACTGTGCGTTCGCCATCGCTGCGTCGATAGCTTTCAGTTTTTCTTCCAGGCTCATTGTGTCGTTGATGATTGTTGATGCATCCATTTTGGAATTCCCCTTATTCTTACTATATTCGCGTTTTATTATATTTTGCTGTGAGTGATTTGCTCGTCTATGTCATCATCATCATATGCTAGCCATCAACTTCTTGTTTCTTTGCAAATCCGAAGCCGACTTTTCGCGCCCCACCGTCTGATGTCTCTGCTTTATTTACCTTGACGGTACTTTGTTCGGCGGTATGCCGAGGCTTGACGTGCAAATAGTAGGTTGTCTTGAGGCCGCGCTTCCACGCCGCCATGTAGATCTCTACCATTTCATCAATATCACGTGTCTCGAGGTACATGTTACGGCTAATCGCTTGATCAACCCATTTTTGTGTTCGAGCGGCAACTTCGATGAAAGAATACGGACTCAGCTGGAAACTTGTCTTGTAGACGTCTTTGAGTTTTTGTGGAATGACGTCAATCTGTTGAACGTCACCCTGGAAGCGCAAGATGTCTTCTTTGACAGTGTCCCAGAGACCAAGTTCCTTGAGGTCATGAACAAGGTTAGTGTTCACTTCGAGGAACTTACCATTCAAGGTAGCACGAGAGAAAATCTGTGCAAATTGTGGGTCAAGCCCAGGCGTTGTTCCAGCAATGTGTGCGATATTCGCAGTTGGCGCAACCGCCATCAGTGTTGCGTTACGCATCCCCTTCTTTACCTTTGTTCGGAGTGACTCCCAATCCAAACGCGTTTTTCGGTTCACTTCAACTTTTACCTTACGATCGGCAGCCAATGTATCGATAGTGTCGATAGGAAGGATCCCCTTGCTCCAACCACTTCCCTTGAAGGTTGGGTACGAGCCGAGCTTTTTGGCGAGGTTAGCTGATTCGTCAATCGCGTAGTAACTAATGTACTCTGCAATTTGATCGATCAAGTCGTACGCTTCTTCGGATTCGTAACTATATCCAAGCTTCTCGATAACATCACTAAAGCCCATGAATCCAAGGCCAAGTGCCCGGTTTTGGTTATTACTGTGCATCGCTTCAGGAATCGGTGTGTTTGTAATATCAACAAGGTTGTCGAGCTGACGAATTGCGCTCCGGCTACTCTCGGCTAAACGCTCCCAATCCCACGTCTTGTCGGCCTTTAGGTGCGATGCCAAGTTAATGCTGACGAGGTTACAGACGGCAGTATTATCTTTGTCTTGTGGCAATGTGATTTCCGTACAAAGGTTCGAAAGGTGAATGGTTGATGTGTTGTTATTCAGCGCGCGAACGTTGATCGTGTCTTTCCAGGTTAACCATGGGTGGCTAGTTGCCTGAAGCGTCATCAGGATCTGACGGAATTGTTCACGTGCTCTTGTTTTCACAAAATCACGCATCTCACCGGCTTCAGCTTTTTTAATGTAGCCTTTGTACGCTTCAGAGAATTCAGCACCATAAAGTTCTGGAAGATCCTTCACTTCGGCTGGGTCGAACAAGTACCAATCTTGGTCCTTCTCGACTCGCTTCATGAATTCATCGCTAATAAATACCGCAGTATTCGCGAGGCGAGTTCGAAGGTATGGGTCGCCAGAGTTCTGTTTAAGGTCAAGGAACTGAGGGAAGTTCATGTGCCAGTTTTCCATGTACAAAGCAGCTGCGCCTTGCTTTTTACCCTTACGACTCACAGCGAAGAGTGCCGTGTCGATCATTTTCATAAATGGGATTGGGCCAGTCGACTCAGTATTAGTCGTCTTTACCGGAGACCCCGCTGCTCGGAGCTTGTTCAAGCTGATTCCGATTCCCCCGGTACCTTTGGCAATCCACATAACGTCGCGAACACCTTTTGCAATTGATTCCATGTCATCTTGAACTTCGATCAAGAAGCAATTTGAGAGCTGAGGGAAAGACCCGCCAGCATTTACCCGAGTTGATCCACCAGGAACGTAGTCGAGGTCGGACATGTGCTCGTAAAAGTCGAGTGCACAAGCCGTAGGATCTTCGGCGTTATAACTGAGTCCCATCGCAATACGCATATGAGTGAACTGTGGGACTTCTAGCGGCTTACCGTTTTGGCCACGTAGTGCGTAGCGGTTCTTGTTCGTGACGACACCAAGGTACTTACTCAGCCCGTCTTTTGAAGGGTCGAGGGCTTTAGCGAGTTTTTTCAAATCGAATAGTTTGCCATTCATCCGTTCGTCAAGCAAACCTTCTTTAATGCCGTCTTTTAGGTACGCGACAAATTTGTCTTCGTGGAGTTTCTTGAGCTCTTCAGGTGTACTGAATTCGCCGAGAATATTTTTATAGATGTTCTTTAGGAGCAGACGCGTCGCAATGATATCAAAATCAGGATCGTCTTTTATGTTTTGGAGGGCAGTATGAATAACCGCCTCATCAAGCTGTTCTGACGTAATACCATCAAAAAGTGTTAACTGGAGTTCTGATGCTACTTGAACAACCTTGCTAATCTGGTCTGGCAGGCCCTCACTTGCCTGTACCAATGCAAGGTTAATCTTGTTCGCGTCAAATGGTTCGCGGGTGCCGTCGCGTTTTACCACAGTGATTGCGCTCATGAAATTCCCCTATACTACTTTGTTTTATTATTTTTGGTGACATCGCCTTTCGGCCAACACACCACCTCCCGAGTGCCTCATACTATTCCAAAATTCAATAGCTATGAGGTAGCAAGAAGAACACCGTCGTAGCGGTTGCACGTTCTAAACTTGCTAAATGTGTATTTTGATGTCAGTACTACATATGTAGTGCTTATGTAAGACTATAAGCCCCCACATATGGTTTTTCAAGCCTTTTGACCATGTTATTTTAACTACAGACAACATAAGCGGTATTTAACCCCTTAAAACTAGGAATAGCGTTGTAAATTAGAAACATACGCTATATGTGGTGTACTGTTTCTATGAAAAACGATACATATATAGCGAGGTATTTGCTGCTCGCGTGGGCAATACTGACTGGAATAAATTTGGCGGAGAGGATGAGATATCGCAGCAAGCTGCTCCGCCGTTCATTCGCGCAAACATGTGAACACGTTTTCGCTTCATTCACTTTGCCGACACACGGCCGCGTCAACAAGTTGTCGCCCGTGAGTTCAAACCTTCAGCTCAGCAAAATAAAAACAGATCAATCAGATCTGTTTTTATTTTGGCGGAGAGGATGAGATTCGAACTCACGGTACAGTTGCCTGCACACACGCTTTCCAAGCGTGCGCCTTCAACCACTCGGCCACCTCTCCGTATGTTTTTTAGTATATCAGGCTACGCAGTACTCAGCAGTTGTGTAAATCACGCCATATAGCTGTTGTATGTCACGCATCACTCTCCCATAATAGGAGGAATGGCAAAAACGAAGACCGCACCAGTTATTGTTCTCAAGGATCTCAAAAAGAGCTTTGGGATTGGTAACGCCGAACACTATGCAATCGACGGCATAGATCTAACAATCCGTAAGGGTGAATTTATTGCCATCATGGGTCCAAGCGGTTGTGGCAAAACGACCCTGCTCAATATCCTCGGCTTGCTCGATAGCAAGATCGAGGGTGAGTACGAGCTGGACGACCGAATGGTCGCGAGTCTGAGTGCTTGGCGCAAAGCGCGCATCCGTAGTCAGCAGATTGGGTTTATTTTCCAAAGCTTCAACCTCGTCAGTCGTTTGAACGTGATCGAGAATGTTGCGCTACCCCTTGTTTACAAGGGAACAACGCAGACGAACCGCCTCAAGCAAGCTAGCGCGATTCTTCATAACTTCCATCTTGGTGAGCGCGAGTATTATATGCCGTATCAACTTTCTGGTGGACAGACTCAACGCGTCGCCATCGCCAGAGCACTCGTTAATAACCCGTCGATTATCCTGGCTGATGAACCAACCGGTAACCTTGATTCGGCCGCCAGTCATATTATTATGGAGGAGCTTTCCGACCTTCACAAACGAGGTAACACTATTATCATGGTGACGCACAATCCCCGCCTGACAACCTATGCCAGTCGAGTTATTACGATGCTTGACGGGAAGATCGATACAGACACGGCAGCACCAAACCGGCCCGTCGACCAACTGGCTAGCCGGCCGCTCGGAAAAAAACGTAAACAATCAAAGCGTAAAAAGGAAATAACCATATAATGCGATTCCTTTTCGTCAATCACATCCAAAATGCACGACAATCACTCAAGGGTAATCGTATGCGAAGTACACTGACGATGCTCGGGATTACTATCGGGGTCGCTAGCATCACCGCCATACTCTCATTAAGTGGTGGCGCTAGCCAAGTTGTGAGTAGCCAAATCGAAGCCCTCGGGGGTAATATTGCCGTTATCCGTCCCGGGTCTCAATCAGAGACGCCGCTCCAAGACATCACCCAGTCCCCTTCACCGCAGCAGTTTTCGGCTAGCACCCTCACGGAGGCCGACATTGCGACCGTGACAGACATCGCACACGTCGCTGCTCTTGCGCCGATGATGGTTCTCTCTGGTTCAGTAAAGTCCGCATCGTCTGCGCCAGTGAATACAACAATCGTCGCCACAACGCCCGCGCTGGCAAAGATTAGCAGCCTGACAATACGAGACGGTGAATTCCTTGATCCAACACTCGAACCAAATACCGCAGTCATTGGCCCGCAACTATCGGTCGATATCTTCGGTACAGAGGATTCAATTGGGAAAACCGTGACGATCCGCGGACAAAGCTTTACGGTCACCGGCGTCCTCAAACGAACAAACACTCCGATTAATTACAATGGCGTCGACTTTGATCAGTCTGTCATTATCAACCAAGCAGCTGGACAGGCATTAAATAAAAGCTCTCTCCAAATCCAACAAATTGATATTCGTAGCGATAGTGTTGCCAATCTGAATCAAGTCATCATTGATATCAATAAAGCACTTTTAAAGAATCACTTGGGTGAAGCCGACTTTTCGGTTCTATCTGGTGAGCAAATCGCTCAACCAACCAATCGGTTATTTACAGCGATCGCAGGCACCACAACAGCCATCGCCGCAATATCGCTACTCGTTGGCGGCGTCGGTATCATGAATATCATGCTCGTAAGCGTCGCTGAACGAACACGTGAAATCGGTATCCGAAAAGCACTCGGGGCTGGCAATGGAGACATTATGGCACAGTTCCTCATCGAGTCACTGGCGCTAAGTATCGGTGGCGGTATCAGTGGATACCTTATCGGTTACGTGGTTTCCTTTAGCATCAGTACACTCTTGCCGTTCTATCCAATCTTTACTTGGGAAATCGCTGGGACAGCAGTTGCTGTCTCTATCATAATAGGGACGCTCTTCGGGCTGTACCCAGCGATTCGCGCTTCACGCAAAGATCCAATCGATGCGCTCCGACAATATGATTGATCGCTTCTAGAGTTCTTTTTTCAGTTTTTCAATCAAGTCGACTGGTGTTGGATCAACGCCGTTCAATACTGCAACGTAAATGCTTACGTAGTCTGCAAAAATAGATCCCCATAGCATTTGGGCAATCAGTGAATCACCAGCTAGATTAATGGTGGTTGCTTTTGGTCGCTTACCACTTAGGAGGCGATCAGATATTTCGAAGCGCTTTAAAATCTGAGGGTGTTCGAATGAGCTAATAATGTCAAAGACCACAAATGGCTTTTCGACTGGGTGTGATGTCCAGCCCATGAATTCGTTGTGGTTAAATTCTGAGTACTCGTTCCAGAACGAAAGATTCTTGGCATTCTCGTTCCAGCTAATTTTCCATTTGTACGCGACTGGTGCTGTCAGTGCACCGCCATAAAAGACTGGTGACTTCCCGACTGCTTGTTCAGCCAGTTGTTTTGCCCAGTTTTTTTCTGTCGGAACATCAGCTCCCCAGGCAGCGCTTTCCTGACCAAGCCAGTCAGATAGGGCAGCAATTTCTTCTTGCTTACCCGCAACGATCGAAAAGTTCTCGAGGAGAGCGAGAAGCGCACGAAGGTTGTAGATGACTGCCATACGTGGCTGAAGACCTACGGGCAGTGTTGCGTATGAAATGTCGTTATTCGTTGCGGTCACAAGAAGCTTACCACTAGAGGCGATGACGCCAATTTGTGCATCACGCTCGATTGCCTGGTCCAAAGCACTGACTGTTTCTTCGGTGTTGCCCGAGTAACTGCTCGCGATTACCAATGTATTGCGGCCGACGTACGACGGGAGGTCGTAGCCACGGATAATTTCAAATGGAACCTTGATGTCGTTTCGGAGCCAAACCTTTGCGAGTAATGCAGCGAGCGCTGATCCACCCATGCCCGTCACGACGACGGCAGTAATTTCACGGTCATCATGTTCTTTGTTCAAGACGACTGCATCAAACGATGCTTGTTTGTATTGTTCACTTGCTATTTTTAATGCCCCTGCAGGATCTCGTTGTGTTAAAATTTTTTCGTTATCTAATGTGTTATTCATAAGTATTGCCCACCCTTTGACACTATGATACAGTATTTTTAAAGAAGCATAAGCAGAATTAATAGAAAAAGTAGGGTGGGTTATGGACATTACGCCGCAGAATGATGCGCAACAACCAATCAGTGACGACCAAGAACTCGCTAAAGCGCTCGCTGGAGTGATGCCTGACGTCCCAGACCCAGTCGTTCTTGATGCGCCTGCTCAGATCGGACAAATTCCAACCGCTTCAGATGAAACACCCGAGGAAGCACCAGCGCTCCCTCCTACAGAATCTACTTTTATGATGCCGGAGCCAACACTTTCAAGTCCCGCGCTTAGCGCGACAGCAGCCGACCTCGAAAGCATCAAAAAAGATGCCCTTGGTGAGCTCCGTCCGCTTATCGATCGAGTTGACCTTCCTGCCGAAGAAAAATTCGACACATACCTTATGTTAATCCGCAGCACTGATGACAGCACACTGATCGCTCCTGCACACGTTGCAGCACAATCAATTAGCGACGAAAAGCGTCGCGCCGAAGCTTTGCTTGATATCATCAAAGAAATCGACTATCTTTCACGTAATAATCAACAACCTGCTGCCTAAGTAGGTCTGCGATTTCCTCCAACACGCGACATACGGTACAATTGATATAATGCCTGTACGCTTCGCCACACCTCAAGAGATCTTAACCTGGGATTCACTCATCCTGTCTAATCCAGATGGTGGCAACGTCTTTTCAAGTCTCGAATATACTGAACAAAAAAGCACCGGTGGCTACAAACCACGTTTTTTGATTGTTGGAAAACTAGCCGTGACGGTTCTCGAGAAGAATACACCGCCGCTTGGCAAACTTTGGTATCTCCCTAAGGGGCCAAATGTCACTACTTCAAAAGCGGTGTTTGATACTCTTCAAAAAATCCAACCATTCGCCGCCAAGCGTGGTGTTTTCGCCATCCGTATCGAGACAGAGTTACCTCGGACGCAACAACCAACCCTGACGCGACATGGGATGAAAAAAGCGGCACCGATTATTCCTAACCCTTCAACGATCACGCTCGATCTTTCACCAAAACTCGACGACATCATCATGAATCTGCCTCAAAAAGGTCGTCACGCCATCCGACGAGCCGAAAGAGACGGTGTCACCGTGACGCTTGTTCCAGCGACAGATAAAAATTGTAAAACAATGTACTCACTTTTGAGCGAAACAGCCGAAGGTCAGTTTGGTATTCGTAGTTTTGATTACTATAAGACCTTTTGGCAACGATTCGAAAAAGCCGGTTACGGACAATTATTCTTTGCCTCATTCGAGGGCAAAGTGATTGCCGGAGCCTACGCAATGACCTATGGAACAAAGAGTACTTATAAAGACGGCGCATCTATCCGTAAACGAACCACGTATGGCGCTAGTCACTTCTTGCAGTGGAACGTTATCGAGTGGGCAAAATCGCGTGGAGCACTTGTTCATGATTTCTGCGGCTCACCGCCAAGCGACGAACTCGACAACCCGGACCATCCACATCATGGGATCGGACTCTTTAAAACCGCCTTCAACAAACAAGTCACAGACTACATCGGTTGCTACGACCTAGTAATCAGTCCGATTCGCTATGCAGCTTGGACGAAGCTAGGCGAACGCGTCTATCGCCATTTTTATTACAAGCGTACAAAAGATTACTATTACTAACCGCTCACTAGCTAAGGATTCTTTATGCCCATCATAAACCGCACAATACTGATGTCTAATGCCGAACATTTTAGTGCCGAGCAAGCCATTAACCCTTATTACGACGATCCAGTCGTTGATCGCGCAAAAGCCGTCGCCGAACATCAGGCAATTACCGAAGCGCTTTCGTCAGCGGGTATCTCAATCGTTTCAGTCCCCTCACCTGTTGATAGCCAAGATGGTGTCTATGCAGCTAACTGGGCGCTCGTACGTGGCGACACGGCCGTTCTTGCCCGACTACCTGATGTACGCAAGGCCGAAGAGGCTTACGCCAAGCAAGCGCTTGAAAAACTCGGGAAAACAGTCGTCGAAGCCCCAGAAGGGCTAAAGTTTAGTGGTCAAGGTGACGCCCTCGCCTGCGGAAATTATCTTTTTTGTGGCCAAGGCTACCGGAGCGACGAAGCTGCTCAGGCATTTGCCGCCGAGCTCCTCGGATACGATCGTATCCAACTACAAACAATCCCAGAACTCGATAAAGCCGGTCAGCCGATGAATAATGCCGTCTCTGGCTGGGCCGACAGCTTTTTCTATGACATCGACTTGGCGCTTTCTATTATCAAAGCACCGACCGATCATGAAAAAGGACTCATCGCCTATTGTCCCGAAGCGTTCACGCCTGAAAGTCAGCATATCCTCGCTACATTCGATGGGGTTGATAAGATTACAGTTTCCCTCGCAGAAGCGATGAAGGCTTTTGCCTGTAACCTCATTTCAACCGGCGAGACAGTCATCATGAGTGCCCACGCGCCAAAACTACAAGCGGCGCTACAATCACACGGCCTTACCATACTGACGCCAGAAGTCGCCGAACTCGCCAAAGGTGGCGGCTATATTCGTTGCACAACGCTGACAATAGACTGATCTACTGGCTCTTTTTTAACGCCTGCAGAGCTGCTCGCGCAACCTCTGCTTCATTCCAAGGATATTCGCCATCAGCACGTTCAATCGTGAGCTCATGGCCTTTCCCGAGCAAGACAACCACGTCGTCTTTTGAAGTCGCCTGCGTCATCGCAAATCCAATTGCTTCTTCACGGTTAAGAATCAGAAACAGATCTTTGTTTTCGACTTTGCCATTCTCTGTCACACCCTTGGCGATCTCCGTCATAATCTGATGACCGTCAATGTCTCGGTCGTCTTCTTCTGTCACAATGACGACATTAGCAAATTTACCAGCGATCCGCCCCTGCACAACACGCTTGGCTTCATCGCGTCGACCGGCAGAACCAAAAACAGCAATCAGCTTGCCCTTGGTTAACGGTCTGACACTTTCAAAGAAACGCTCAAACGCGTCGGGTGTACTCGCAAAGTCAATGATGACCTGAAATTTTTGACCTTCATCAATAACGTGCATTCGCCCCTCAACACCTTTTAGCGCGGCGATACCCTTTTCAATTTCAGCCTTAGAAAGCCCGAGCTTTCGACCGACTGCGATTGCAGCCAAGCTATTACTGACATTAAACTCGCCAGGAAGGTTTACCTCAATGTTGTAAGAATCACTACCTATCGTGGCCTTGAATGTCGAGTGGTCAGCCAATAACTTCACGTTTGTTGCTTGCAACTTTCCTGAGCCAATGCCATACGTTGTCGAGTTTGCAACAGTTTGCATGAACTTGTCTACACTTGGGTCTTGTTGGTTGATAACCCCGAAGCGCAGTCCGTGCCTATTAGCGATCTTGAAAAGCCGACGTTTTGCTTCGACATAGTTTTCGAATGTGCCGTGGTAATCGAGATGCTCGTGGGTGATATTCGTCATAACAGCGATTTCATAAGGGACACCCCAGACGCGGTGCTGAGCAAGTGAGTGACTCGACGTCTCGACAACAGCCCATTCGACGCCAGCATTCGCAAATTCTCGAAGCTTCTTTTGTAAGACCCCAGCCTGCGCTGTCGTAATATGCTCCGACTGCGGGACGATTGCATCGCCGATGCCATTAGCGACCGTCGTTAACAAGCCGACCTTGATGCCAGATTCGTGCAAAAGGCGGTGGATCATAAACGATGTCGTTGTTTTCCCATTCGTTCCGGTGACACCGATAATGCGAACTTTGCGACCAGGAAAACCGTAGCGAATATTCATCAGTATTGCTTCGCCGAGGTGGCCGTAAGGTTCAATTTTTTTGAATAATCCTGTCGGTATAAGTGTTTTAACTATGTTACGTAGTGTCGCCATACAATCATTATACCTAAGAGCCCGATTTCGCGCACCTTCTCTGCAAGAAAATTACCAATAGTAGCAACGAGACCGTCACAGCGCCGATCACGATGAGACCCATCGATCCAAGATGCCGTACTACAGATATCACAGCATGAGCTGGCACAAAGAGATCAGACCGACGAGCTTCACCTTGCGGCGCATCTACCTGAGCACCGAGTACCTCAGCGATACGAGTAATGAGTAATGACCCTCCCCCACCCAGAATGGGATTAGTACTGCCCGATATCGACATTACGCCGCTCGCCCCACCTTGAACACCGGTAACCTCATCCGTTGGTGAACCGACAGTAACAACCTGATATATATCAACGTCCCTTCCGTCATGGTTCACACCGAACAGATGAATCGTATGAAAGCCGTCCTCGAGCTCCGCAGGAATCGACACAGCCTGGTTGAGCCCCCCTTTTGCATCGACCGTGAAGCTGCCTAGCGACGTCATGTCGGAATGAATCTCGACCGCAACGACCGAGCTTGGCTCAAGTGCCCCTTCCGGGAGCGAAATATTCACCTGCCGTAGGTCCTGGCCAGTCTGTGTAGAGAATTCACTCACATACGATAATCGACTTTTATCTTCAAGCTCCACACCCCAGTACGGTGATGCAGTCGTACTTAACGCTGGCGTATTACAGCTCATAGGATCCGTCGCGCACGTCGCATCCGTCCGTAATCCCGGATGGCCCATTAGGATTGCTTCGGCCATCAAGCTATGGCCTACAGGGGTAGGGTGAAATGTTTCTGACCCAATAAGTTTTAGCATCGGGAGTGCACTCGTCATTGCGATATCGCTCCCGAGTCGCACCCCGTTCATCGCATCTGCGGCCGATCCACCACAAAGAGACCTACCGTCCATACTGTGTTCAATATCTAGGTACGTAAAGCCAGCTTTTTGAGCAGCCGCAC